>Ga0302325_10000922_pt1 | contig 77808 bp, 62 predicted proteins | sample Palsa_T0_2_FD_201948 | JGI IMG/M metagenome (GOLD analysis project Ga0302325, IMG submission 201948) | Peat permafrost microbial communities from Stordalen Mire near Abisko, Sweden - Palsa_T0_2 | ecosystem: Environmental > Terrestrial > Soil > Palsa > Peat permafrost | place: Sweden: Abisko... | reverse complement strand
TGTCAGCCACGAATTGCTGGATCTCCCGCGGCTCCGGTGGGAGGCCGGTCAAGTCGAAGTATGCCCGCCGGATCAATGTCAACCGGTCGGCCTCTGGCGAAAGCGAGAGCCCCTTGGCTTCCAGCTTCGACAGTACAAATGCATCGATGGGATTTCGTACGCGGTCGCTGTGCTGCACCCGGGGCGGCTCCGGACGCTGCGGCGCGCGGAAGGCCCAGAACTGGCGGTCCTTCTCCGCCACCAGCGGGTCTTGAGGGGTACCTGCGAGATCGGGTGGCGAAGGAGCCTCCGGAGCCCCCTGGCGGATCCATCTGGCAATCTTCTCCGTTTCGGCCGGAGAGATAGGTTTAACCCCCACCACGATGAGCTTCTGCTTGGGCGGCATCTCGCCCGCATTGACTCTTTTAATCAAGAGGCTGTCTTCGGGTTTTCCCAGCACCATGGCCGGCCCGGACTTCCCGCCTTTCAACATGGACGCTTTGGACCGGAGATCGAGCCCACCTTCCTGCTTCCGGAGCCCATGGCAGACCGTGCAACGCGTCAAAAGGATCGGAACGACGTCGTGCTGCGTCAGAGGGCTGTTGTCGACGGTCTCTGTCTTTGCGGTCTCGGAACCACTGCCCTTGATCCAGGAAGAAATAGCTTCGATTTGCTGATCCGAGAGATGCGGCTTTCCCATTGGCATCGAGCCATCCCGGACCTTCTTATACAGAACGCTCTCGTCGGGCTTGCCGGGGACAATCACAGCTCCAGACTCGCTGCCCTTTAAGGCTCCCTCCTCACTGTTGAGGTTGAGTTCCTTCATCTTCACCGAGTCCCCGTGGCAGCCGGTACAATTCGATTTGAAAATTGGCGCGACGTCTTTATCGAAGACCACCGGAACGTTTGGATTAGCGCTTTGTGCGAACGCGGCCGCAGCTCCGATGGCAACCGCCAATACCCGAGCGGCCGCCAAGAAACTGAGACGTTTTGCCATCGACACTCCATCCATACTGGAAATGATGGTAAATCGCCCGGGAAGGCTGTGTCAACGAACAGGCCAACCCGCCTTCGCCGATTCGGTCCCCGACTTGCTCAGCCTTTCGCGGGACAATATGCGATCAACGCTTGCCATCATCTTGAGCTGTAGCGCGCTGGTCGCAGCGTCACCTCCGCCTCCAGTGTCTGTGGCCGTACGTCAGTTGGAAGGCCAAATCCACGGCTTTTTGGTGTTGCGCACGGCGGACGGCTCAATCATTGCCGATGGAGAATTACTGCAGACCACCCACGGCGGCGAAGTCACCAGCCGCCTGATTTTTCACTTCAAGGATGGGTCGCTAAACGACGAGACCGCGGTCTTCTCGCAGCGCGGTCATTTTCATCTGTTGTCCGATCATCTGGTGCAAAAAGGCCCGGCGTTCAAGCGCGCAACGGATATGTCCGTCAATGGGTCTACTGGCCTGGTAACGGTGCTTTCTACAGACGACAACGGTAAAGACAAAACGGAGACAGCGCGTCTGACGCTTCCGCCGGACCTGGCTAACGGCATAGTTCCGATCCTGCTGAAGAATTTGCCCCCCGAGGCTCAATCAGCCACGTTCTCCATGGTAGTAGCGACGCCCAAACCGCTGCTCGTGAAACTTGAGATCACTGCCGAAGGGACAGACCCCTTCTCGACGGGCGGCGCAAACCACAAGGCTACCCGGTATGACGTAAAAGTGAAAATCGGAGGCGTGAAAGGAGTTGTCGCGCCGCTGGTCGGAAAGCAGCCACCGGACACGTATGTCTGGATTCTGGGCGGCAGCAGCCCGGCCTTCGTCAAATCCCAGGGACCACTCTCTGAGGGGGGCCCGATTTGGCTGACGGAGCTGGTAAGTCCGGTTTGGCCAAAGGTCGCAACCGAAGCACCCGAACGCAAGAAGTGACCGTGCGGCAGCACGCCGGCCGATGAGAGAAACGTAGTCGAGGGGGCTCCCTGTGAGAAGCCTAAATGGAGAGTCGTATGAGATTCGCGTGGAAGAGGGCAACTCCACCGTCTTTTTCAAAGGTGCGCTACGCCTGAGCGGTACCGAAAGACTATGCCCCCATTCTCGAAATGCTCAAGGAAATCTTGATCAATCCGACTGAGCCGATTGTGCTCGACCTCCGGGAATTAGATTTCCTCAACAGCTCCGGCATCACCATGTTCTCGCGGTTTGTAATTGAGGCCCGCGACCGCTCCGGAATTAATCTTTGCGTGCTTGCGTCTGAGAATGTGCCGTGGCACGCGCGCTCGTTGAAGAATCTCCAGCGGCTGATGCCGTCGCTGAATATTCGTCTGATGTGACGACGTGCATCCCCAAGCGCCCGCAGGGCCTGGAGTTGCCGCCGCGCGGCGCAGAACTGGCCGCCGCGCGGATCACAGCTCTCGCGAACTACACTCCTAGAAGTTTGCGGCTATGTGACCAAAGGTCTGAGCAATCATCCACAAGTTTGCGACTTTCCTCGTAAATGATCCCGATACGCTCGGCAATATTCTTGGCGGTCGTAGCCAGTCCGCCGGTGCCCGAGGCTACCCGTCTCGAAACATCTTTCGCGTCTAACCATCGATCTTTCTTGCGATGAGAAAGCGCATATGCGATGCCGATGGTCGCACCCACGCCAACTCCAATCCAAATCGCAACGCCGTTCCCGTTTCCGTTCGCCATGGTCTCAAGCCTCCTCTCTATTCTATCGGTGGCATCCAATAATTCCCGGTCGAAACTATCCCCAGAGAGTGCCACACGGTACATCACGCGCCGGGCCTATGTACGGGGGAGCACACTCAGACTTCCTTCTTTTTCAGCAAATGGTCATTTTCTAGAATAAATGCTCGGATTTGCTCGGAAGCAGCCAGCAGCTTCTCCCATTGCTCTTTGTATAGGGTCACCGGAAAGCGGCCCAGTCCATAAACGGAGACGCCGCCCTTCTCGCTCACTCGAATCGATATCTGGCCGCGAGACGGCCTCTTCAGCGCCTCGTTTTCGGCGCGCAAACGCTCCAGTTCCGCTTTCAAGTCTTCTTCAGCCATAGATGATAGGATACCGTCGAACGGGCGGGGAGGCCAAGGCGCGAGGCTGCCTGCGCAAGGTTCAGCCGTGAAGCCCGGTATGTTCCGATATGCTCAGGATGTTCCCGTCCGGATCTTTGAACCAGGCTACCTTTGAGCCGGTGGGCGTGGTCCAGATCCCCAGTTCGTCCTGGTTCAGGAACTCGTAGCGTTCGAAACGAACTCCGGCTTGTACCAGGTCTTTTAACGCCGCGCCGATGTCCGGAACCTGCCACCCTAGCACCGTGCCGTGGGCCGGCGAGAGCTCTTTCCCCATACCGAGCCGAAGCATGATGCCGTTGGCCTCGAACACCAGTGCGAACGGGGGTTCCTCGCTCAGCAGACGAAGACCGAGTGTATCGCGATAAAACTCTTTCGCGCGAGCGACATCCACGATGGTGACGAATCCGATAATGTTGTACTTGCCAAGTCCGGTGTGTGAAGACATGGAGTTATGATGAGGCAATTGTGAGTTTGCCGCAAGAGTGCGCGGTGTTGCCGTCATGCTAAATTGAAAGTTGTTTCCCACCGCCGGTGAAAAATTTCAAAAGCTGGTCGATATCATGGCCCGGTTGCGTGCGCCCGGAGGGTGCCCCTGGGACCGCGACCAAACTTTCGACACCATCAAGCCCTACCTGCTCGAAGAAACCTACGAAGTCCTGGATGCCATCGACGCGCGCGACTGGAGCGAACTGACCGGCGAACTGGGCGATCTGTTGCTGCAGGCTGTCTTCTTTTCGCAAATGGCGGCGGAGCTGAAGCTATTCCGCATCGAAGACGCGCTCGACGCCATCAATGAGAAGTTGGTTCGGAGGCACCCGCACGTCTTCGGCGAGGAAAACGCCGAAACGGCCGGCGACGTACGGCGCATCTGGGGCGAGGTAAAGGCGGCGGAAAAGAAGCAGAAGAGCGGACCACCGGCGGGGTTGCTCGCATCGGTGCCGCGCGCGTTGCCGGCGCTGGTGGAGGCGCAGCAGATCGCCTCTCGCGCGGCGCACGTAGGCTTCGATTGGGAGAATCCGGACCAGGTGTTGGAAAAGCTGCACGAAGAGCTGGCGGAATTCGACGTGGCGCGGCGGGACGCAAGGCATGAGGAGATGGAAGGTGAGCTTGGCGATATGCTGTTCGTGCTGGTGAACCTGGCGCGCTTCGTGAACGTCGATCCGGAGCAGGCGCTGCGCAAGACTAACGCCAAGTTCCGCGCGCGCTTCGGCTACATTGAGAGCAAGTTGCGCGAGCGGGGCACATCGCCCGAGGCCGCCACGCTCGATGAAATGGAAGCGCTCTGGCAGGAGTCCAAACAATGATCGAACTCCGGCATCTGACGGAGAGCCGCGAATTCAACGAAGCCGTGCAGCTTCAAAAACGGATCTGGGGATTCGACGAGGTGGAGTTGCTGCCGCCGCGCTTTTTTGTAGTAGCCACCAAAGTCGGCGGCCAGGCCTTCGGCGCGTATGATGGCGGCCGGATGATCGCCTTCTTAATAGCGATACCGGGGTTGAAGCCTGGCGGCGGATCGTATCTGCACAGCCACATGCTCGGCGTGCTGCCGGAATACCGCGATCGGGGCGTGGGACGCATGATGAAGCTCAAACAGCGCGATGACGCGCTCGCCCGCGGCATTCAACTCATCGAGTGGACTTTCGATCCGCTGGAGCTGAAGAATGCCTTCTTCAACATGGAGCGGTTGGGCGCCATCGTGCGGCGCTACGTGGAAAATCAGTACGGCACCACCACCAGTCCCCTGCACGGCGGCCTGCCCACGGACCGCTGCGTGGCCGAGTGGTGGCTGGCCGGTGCGCACGCCGAGGCGGCGCTGAGCGGAGCAGTTCGCGCGCGAGCTATTGACGAGCGCATCGAGGTACCCGCCGATGTGGATCTCATCCGGCGCGAAGAACCCAAACGCGCGAGGGAAATCCAGAAAGCGCTGGGCGTGCGCTTAACCAGTTGCTTCGATCGCGGACTGGCGGTCATCGGTTTCGAACGGTCCGCGGAGGCTGGAACGTATCTGCTGGGGAAATGGGAATGCGAATCGATCGCGTAACCCTCAGGCAGATCCGCATGCCGCTGGTGCACTTCTTCGAAACCAGCTTCGGGCGCACTACCGGGCGCGACATCATCCTTGTGGAGGTGGCCGGCGAGGGCGCTACCGGATGGGGCGAAGTAACCGCCGGCGAGAATCCTTTTTACAACGAAGAGTGGACCGCATCGGCGTGGCTCATCCTGCGCGATTACGCCATACCGGGCGTGCTTGGCCGGGAGCTGCGCAGCGCCGAAGAGGCGGCTCCGCTCACCGCTCACATACGCGGCCACCGCATGGCGCGCGGCGGATTGGAGGCGGCTATCTGGGATCTCGAAGCCCGTCTCAAAAACGAGCCGCTCTGGCAAACCATTGGGGGTGGCGCGCGCCCGGAGATTCCTTGCGGCGTCTCGATCGGCATACAGAATTCGGTGGAGCAGCTTCTGGAAAAAATCGACGGCGAGCTACAGGCCGGCTATCAGCGCATCAAAATGAAGATCAAGCCCGGCTGGGATGTGGACGTCCTTCGCCAGGTGCGCGGCCGTTTTCCCGCCATCAAACTGATGGCTGACGCCAACTCAGCCTACACGCTCGCGGACACTGACCGCCTGCAACAGCTCGACGAATTTTATCTGATGATGATCGAGCAACCACTGGCGCACGACGACATCATCGATCACGCCGTGCTGCAGGCCAAACTCGCCACGCCGATTTGCCTCGACGAGTGCATACGCTCGGCGCGCCACGCCGAGCAGGCTATACGCCTGCGTGCCTGCGGCATCATCAATATCAAGCTCGGACGGGTGGGCGGTTTCCGTGAGGCGAAGCGCGTTCACGATGTGGCGCAGGCCGCCGGCGTGCCGGTCTGGTGCGGTGGGATGCTTGAAGCGGGCATCGGCCGCGCGCATAACATCGCCCTCTCGACACTGCCGAATTTCGTGCTGCCGGGCGACGTATCGGCCAGCCGCCGGTACTGGGCGCGCGACATCATCGTGCCTCCGGTAGAGACCACGCCAAGAGGCACTATTTCCGTTTCGCGCGAGCCCGGCTTCGGCTACGCGCTTGACCGCGAGTACATACGGTCGATCACTGTCCGCGAGGAGTCCGCGGGTTGAACAGTACGGTGGTTCTTTACACCCTCATCTTCCTGATGATCGTGTTCTGGTCGGGCAATTACATCGTGGGCAAAATCGCGCTACGCGAATTTTCGGCGCTGCTGCTGGCGAGTTTGCGGATCAGTTTTGCCGGGCTGTTCATGCTGCCACTTTATGCATGGGAAAACCGCCGGCGGGCCGCCAGCTGGACGCGCCGTGACGTTCGCCTGCTGCTCTATCTGGGGGTGTTCGGCGTTACCTTGAATCAAGTCTTTTTTGTAGTAGGCCTGAGCCGCACCAGCGTAGCGCATGCCGCCATTATCATCGGACTGACACCTATGCTGGTCCTGCTGCTGGCCTGCATGCGCGGCCTGGAGCATATGACCGCGCGCAAAGCCGCGGGCATGGCCATTGCGCTGGCCGGGGTAGCGGTGCTGAAAGTCTTCGAGCCATCGTCCCCCCGGGGCGCGACCTGGCTTGGCGATTTGTTCACCTTCCTGGCCGCTGTCTTCTTCGCCATGTTCACGGTTGCGGGCAAGGAAGCAACCGCGCGGTTCAGCTCCGTAACGGTCAACACGTTTGCCTATGTGGGAGGCGCGCTGGCGCTGGCGCCGGTTGTTTTATGGAGAGCCTCACACCACGCGCTGGAGAATGTCAGTTCCGCCGCATGGCTCTCGATGCTCTACATGGCGCTGTTCCCCTCTGTTCTCGCATACTTGATTTACTACTACGCCCTGAAGCGCATCTCCGCGTCACGCGTGTCCGCCTTCTCCTACTTACAGCCGGTGTTCGCCACGGCGATGGGAGTCGCCATTCTGGGCGAGCGCCCGGGCGCCTCCGTGGTCGCCGGCGGCCTGGTCATTCTTTGTGGCGTGTGGATGGCGGAGCGCGGCTGATGGCGTCGTTTTCAGAATTACTGCGCGGCAATCGCAACTATCGCTACACCTGGATCGGCCAGGTAGTCAGCGAAATCGGCGACCATTTTAATAACGTCGCAGTGTTTAGTCTGGCACTGGCATACACCCGCTCGGGATTGGTCGTAAGCGGCATCATGTTGGCGCGCGCCATCCCCGCGGTGCTGGCCGGTCCCATCGCCGGCGTCTTACTGGATCGCCTCGACCGCAAGCGCGTCATGATCGCGAGCGATGCCGTGCGCGCCATAGTGGCCCTCTGTTTTATCTTCGCCATTCATCAGCACCGCACCTGGCTACTCTATCCGCTGAGTGCGCTGCTGATGTTCGCGTCGCCGTTCTTCACCAGCGGCCGTTCCGCGATCCTTCCCAGCATCACCACCCCGGACGAGTTGCACACGGCCAACTCCCTGACCCAAACCACGCAGTGGATGACTCTGACCATTGGCGCCTTTCTGGCGGGCGCCAGCGTGGTGCAATTCGGCTATGGATGGGCGTTTGTCGGCAACGCGCTGTCGTTCGTTTTTTCGGCTCTGTGTATCTCGCGGCTTTTTCTGCCGGGCGACGGTTTCCGGCCCAAGCGTCAGGCGCTCACAGAGAACGAGGTACTGCGGCCCTGGGGCGAATACACCGCGGGGCTTCGCTACATGCGCGCTAATCCCCTGATCATCGGCATTGCCTTGATCGGCGTGGGCTGGGCCACAGGCGGCGGCGCCGCTCAGATCCTGTTCAGCATCTTTGGCGAATTGGTGTTCAAGCGTGGACCGGCGGGCATCGGCATTATCTGGGGGTGCGCCGGCATTGGCCTGCTGATCGGTGGCGTGGTCGGGCACCGGCTGGGCGAGCGCCTCAGCTTCAATGGCTACAAACGCGCCGTGGTGGTCTGCTATGTCGTGCATGGCGGCGCCTACATTCTCTTCAGCCAAATGCGCGATTTCCGCGCGGCGCTGGTGTTCATCGCTCTTTCGCGCGCTGCGGTGGGAGTGAGCTCCGTGTTGAATTTCTCACAACTGCTGCGCCACGTCGCCGACGAGTACCGCGGCCGGGTCTTCGCCACCATGGAATCCATGGTCTGGTCTACCATGATGGTTTCGATGATGCTGGCCGGCATCGCTTCGCAATTTTACGATCCGCGCTCGATCGGTGCGGTCGCCGGGGCACTGAGCTCGACGACAGCCATCTTCTGGGGCTGGGCGCATTGGACCGGCCGGCTTCCCGAACCCGCGCGGGACGGCATTGCTCCGGAAGAGGTAGAGGTCCATGGAGAACCCACCATTTAGCGTGCGCGACAAAGTGGTACTGGTTACCGGCGCGGGCAAGCGCATCGGACGCGGCATCGCCTTGCGCCTGGCCGGCGAGGGCGCACGCGTGGCCATTCACTACTACCTCTCTGAGGTCGAGGCGCGGCAAACGGCCGCCGACTGCGGCAACGCGCCGCTGTTTCGCGCCAACCTCGAACACGTGGCGGAAATTCAGGCCATGTTTGGCGAGATCGAGCGCAGCCTCGGCCGGCTGGATGGACTGGTAAATAATGCCGCTCGCTTCACCCGGCTCGACCCGCTCGAGATCACCGAAGCAGATTGGGATTTCATTCATTCGGTAAACCTGAAAGCCGTGTTCTTCTGTTGCCAGAGTGCCGCGCGCCTGATGCGTGCGACCGGCGGCGGCCGTATTGTGAACATCAGCTCGCTCGGTGGCATACGGCCCTGGGCAGAGCACTCCCACTACTGCGCGTCGAAGGCGGGCGTGATCATGCTGACGCGCGCGCTTGCCAAAGCCTTCGCGCCGGATATCACGGTGAATTCCGTGGCGCCGGGAGTGATTCCGTTTCAGGATATCGACGCGCGCGGCAAAGGAATGATTCTGGCGACTCCGGCCGGCCGCGGAGGAACGCCGGACGAAGTGGCCGGCGCGGTCGTCTATTTTCTGCAGGCCAGTAATTTCATCACCGGGCAGGTGCTCGCCGTGGATGGCGGGCTGAGCCAGCGATAGCTTTCCGTATTATTCGAAGAGCCGGTTCGCCTCGGAATACGAGACAGCGTCCGTCAAACCATCGAAGGAGCCGGTGGTTTTCACTTCGAGCGCGATGCGGCGGGTGGCCGCCATGGCGGCTCTGGCAACTCCCGATCCGAGGCTGACGCGCGCCACGCCCAGCTCTTGGAGACGCCGTAACGGCGGCGAGCCAGGGACGGCCAGAAAGTTCAGCGGAAAGTCCAGCGCCTGGGTAAAACGCCCGATCGTTTCTTCGTCCCTGACTCCCGGAATGAACACACAGTCCGCGCCGGCCGTCATGTAGGCGCGCGACCTTTCGCAGGCCCGCTCGAAACGCGAGGCCGGATCGCCGATGCCGGCCAGGTAAAGATCGGTCCGCGCATTGATGACCAGGCGGATTCCTTTCGCGAGGCCTGCGCGGCGCGCAGCGGCGATGGTCCGCGAGTGCTCCTCAGTATCGTGCTCTCCATCTTCCAGATTCAACCCGATAGCCCCGGATTCGACCAGCCCGGCAATGGTTCCCGCGATATCGCCGTAGCCACCCTCGAGGTCCGCCGTAACGGGGACCGCCACACATCCGGCGATGCGCCTGACCACGGCCAGCATTTCCGCGGCACTGATGCGCTGGCCGTCGGGATAGCCCATCGCATTCGCTATGCCCGCGCTGGTGGTGGCGATTGCCGGGTAACCGGCGTCTTCGAAAATGCGCGCGCTTACGCAGTCCCAGGCGTTGGGCAGGACCAGAACATCGCGGCCATGGTGCAGGGATCGAAAGATTTCCGCTTTTTCGGCTGGTGTTGGCACGGCTTCATTTTAAGCCTGAACAGGGTCTTCTGCCGGAATCTGTGGGGAACGCGGACGCGGAGTTCGCTAAAATGTGAGTATGGCTGTCGCAGAGAAGCAATTCACTACGGTGAGCGGCGTTCCCATTGCGCCATATTACGGACCGGAACAGTTGGCGGGGTTCGATCCGGTGCGGGATCTGTCGGCCCCGGGCGAATTTCCATACACGCGCGGCATACACGAGACCATGTACCGCGGCCGCCTGTGGACCATGCGGCAGTTTTCCGGTTTCGCCACTCCCGAGGAAACCAACCTCCGTTACCGTTACCTGCTCGATCAGGGACAGACCGGACTCTCCGTGGCTTTCGACCTGCCCACGCTGATGGGCTACGATGCGGATCATGCGCTTTCCGAAGGCGAGGTCGGCAAATGCGGCGCATCTATCTCTTCGCTTGAAGATATGGAGGCGCTGTTCCGCGGCATTCCGCTCAGTGAAGTAACGGTCTCGATGACCATCAATTCGCCGGCCGCCGTATTATGGGCCATGTACCTGGCCGTGGCCGAGCAACAGGGCGCGGACTGGACGGCGCTCTCCGGCACCCTGCAGAACGACATTTTGAAAGAGTACATCGCGCAAAAGGAATACATCTATCCGCCGCGTCCGTCCATGCGGCTGGTGACCGACACCATCGAATTCGGCGCGCTGCATACGCCACGATTTAATCCGATCTCGATCAGCGGATATCATATTCGCGAGGCCGGATCGACCGCTGTGCAGGAACTGGCGTTCACCCTGCGCGATGGCGTCGAGTATGTGGAATGGGCACTCGCGCGTGGCATGCGGGTCGACGACTTCGCTCCGCGCCTCAGTTTCTTTTTCAACGCGCATAACGACTTTTTCGAGGAGATTGCCAAGTATCGCGCTGCCCGCAAGATTTGGGCACACCTCATGCGCGGCCGCTTCGGAGCCACCGACGAGCGCAGTCTCAAGCTGCGCTTCCATTCGCAGACGGCGGGCTGCTCACTCACCTGGCAGCAGCCCTACAACAACCTGGTACGCACGGCCGTCCAGGCGCTGGCGGCGGTACTCGGGGGCACGCAGTCGCTCCATACTAATTCGCTCGACGAGGCCTACGCGCTGCCGAGTGAGAAAGCAGTGACGTTGGCTCTGCGCACACAGCAGATCCTGGCGTCGGAAAGCGGCGTGATCAACACACCCGATCCTCTGGGCGGCAGCTATTTCGTGGAGCGCCTCACGCTCGATATGGAACAGGCGGCCCTGGACTACTTCCGCCGCATCGACGAGATGGGTGGCATGATCGCGGCCATCGAGAAAGGCTTCCCGCAGAGTGAGATTGCCAACGCCAGCTACCAATACCAGCGCGCCGTGGAGAGCAAGGACAAGATCGTAGTCGGGGTGAACGCATACCAGTCCGAGGACGAGCCCATCGAACTGTTGCAGATCGATCACACGGCCGAGGAGCGCCAGCAGAAAAAATTGGCGGCTCTGCGCGCGCGGCGTGATAGCAGCCTCGTGCGCGAGACTCTGAGTGCGTTGCGGCGCGCCGCCGAGGGCACTGAGAATACCATGCCGTTCATTCTGGATGCGGTTCGCGCTTATGCAACGTTGGGCGAAATCTGCGACGCTTTCCGGGATGTCTTCGGCTCGTACCAGGAGACGGCGCACATTTGACCGACCCACCGATTCGAGTGTTGGTAGCCAAGCCTGGACTGGACGGCCACGACCGCGGCGCCAAGGTGATTGCGCGGGCTTTGCGTGACGCCGGCATGGAAGTGATTTATACCGGTTTGCGCCAGACTGCGGAGATGATCGTAAACGCCGCGCTGCAGGAGGACGTGCGGGTAATCGGACTGTCCATCCTTTCAGGCGCACACAACGCCATCGTCCCCCGGGTAATGGAGTTGCTGCGCGAAAAAGACATGACCGACGTGATCGTGATTGTGGGCGGCATCGTTCCACACGGAGATACCGAAGCCCTCAAGCGGCAGGGAGTGGCTGCCGTGTTTCAGCCCGGCAGTTCGCTGGAATCGATCGTTGCGTTCATCAGGAAAGCTGCCGGGGGCGCGCGTATCCATGCCTGATCTGATCGAAAAGCCAACGATCATCGCGGGGGCGGGCAATCTTCCGAAGCGGATCGCGGAGTATGTGGGCCGCGTCAACTCCGCTACTGCAGCGGTGAGCATCGCGCGCATGGAGAGTCCGTCAGGATGGACTGAGCCCGGTCAGACCCCCGAATTTGATGAGCACACCGTAGTGTTGCGGGGCCTGCTTCGAGTCGAGACAAAATCGGGGGCTATCGATGTGAAGGCGGGCCAGGCCATCACCGCGCATCGCGGAGAGTGGGTGCGCTACAGCACCCCGGAAGCAGGCGGCGCGGAGTATATCGCAGTGTGCATCCCTGCCTTTGATCCCGAACTGGTTCATCGTGAGCCATCCTGAGTTTTCAGCGCGGCGGCGCGATGTCTGTGCCAGGCGCTCCTCAGGGTGGACACTCCCATTCTGGCTAGCCGGTCTGCCTGTGGTGTCTTGGCGAGGCGGCGTTTTCCCAGAGGCCTCCAGGATCTGGCTCTGAGCCGGCACGTCGATGGAAGACACCCTAACGGTTTTAGCGCTATTCGGCACCAGACGCCCTCCTCATACAGCGTAGCGCCCCGAGCATTCTGTTTGTACGAAAACCGCCGATTGGGCAGGAATAGGCAAAAAAGTGGCAGGATTGTGTAAGCAAAACGTGCGGCCCTCCCGCAAGATGGTAATAGCTGAGATGAAGTGAAGCACTCGTTTGCATGAGGAGGAATACGATGCGTAAGCGGACGCTTGGAAAGAGCAAACTCGAGGTCTCTGAGATTGGTTTTGGCTGCATGGGCATGAGCCATTCCTACGGGCCTCCGAAAGACAAGGCGGAGATGATCCGGCTGCTGCACGCTGCCGTGGATCGTGGGGTAACGTTCTTCGACACTGCCGAAGTCTACGGTCCGCTCATCAATGAGGAGCTTGTGGGCGAGGCGCTTGAGCCCTACCGTGGCAAGGTGGTCATTGCGACCAAGTTCGGATGGGAAGCCAATCCGGAAGACGGCGGCAAGTGGAGCGCCCTGAACAGCCGCCCCGAGCACATCCGCGCCGCCGCGGAAGCTTCGCTGCAGCGGCTGAGGGTGGATGCCATCGATCTGTATTACCAGCATCGCGTCGATCTGAACGTGCCGATCGAGGATGTTGCTGGCGCGGTGAAGGACCTGATCCGGGAAGGCAAGGTCAAGCACTTCGGCCTGTCGGAGGCCGCAGCCCAGACCATCCGCAGGGCTCACGCGGTCCAGCCCGTCACCGCGCTGCAAAGCGAATACTCGCTGTTCTTCCGGGAACCGGAAAAGGAGGTTATGCCCACGTTAGAGGAACTGGGAATCGGCTTTGTGCCGTTCAGTCCGCTGGGGAAAGGCTTCCTGACGGGAAAAATGCCGGCGGATACCAAATTCGACAAGACAGACTTCCGCAGTACGCTCCCGAAGTTCTCTCCTGAGAACCTGAAGGCCAATCACGCGCTGGTGGATGTTGTCTCTCGCTTCGCATACCGGAAGAAGGTAACGCCTGCTCAGATCGCCCTTGCATGGCTGCTGGCAAAGGAAACGTGGATCGTTCCCATCCCAGGAACGACGAAGCTCGAGCGCCTGGAAGAGAATCTGGGGGCGGCCAACATCGAACTGACAGCGGACGAGGCGCACGAGCTGGAGGAAGCTGCTTCGCAGGTGAAGCTGCAGGGAGATCGTTACTCGCCGTTTTACCAGCAGTTGGTCGGCCGCTGAGGGACCACGGCAGCAGGTTCTGATGCCGGTCAGATTACGATTGCGTAACCGGGATTGCAAATTACAGCATGATTATTTCATTCGAAGGACAAGTAGGCTTTTGCGGAGTCGGGAGCGTCCGTGGTGTTGGCGGATTGGAATGAAAAGGAAGTCCAGGCGGAAGCCAAGAAGCTCGCTGACAAGGGACACAAAACCCTGAGGCCGGGAAGGAGCCAGACACCGCCCATGCTCGGAGTCAAATAGTTCTACTTCCCTTAGGGACCTTCTATGCATCCTCAATGCGCAGGCCTCACGATGGAGATCCCGCGCCTGCGGCGCATCTAGACCGCGACCCCAGCCATTTTGCGAAGACGATCATTCGCGAAATACTGAGCCTGCCCTTCTTCGATCGCTTGCAGAACGAGGCTGGCGACGAATTCGGGCTGGTCGCCATCGGCGTAATTGGACGACGGTCCGCCGCTGGCCGGATTCCCCATCCTGTTTTTGCCAAAGTTCGTCGCTGTGATAAACGGGTAGATTTCACTGACGACGATGCGGTCCTTTTCCAACTCGGCGCGTGCCGTGAGGCTGAATCCCAGAAGCGCCCGCTTCGAAGACGAATACACGCTGTATTGCGGAACGGTCATGAACGCAGTCCCCGAATTGATATTCACAATGCTTCCGCCGCCTTGCGCCCGCATCGGCGGAATCACGGCCTGCATCGCGACAATCGGCGCCAACACGTTGAGATGGAAGATTTCGTCAAAAAGAGTGGGATCGATCTCCTCTACTGCGGCCGCATAGCTGCGCCCTGCATTATTCACGAGCCCGTCCACGCGGCCGTAGTGCTGGTCGACACCGCGTACGGCTTCACGCACTCGATCAAACTGCGTCATGTCCACCGTGACAGGCAGGCTGCCTGGAAGCTGCTGCGCCAATTTTTGCAGCGCATCGCCGCTGCGCGCGAGCAGGGCGACTTTCGCGCCGCGATCAGACAAAGCCATCGCGGTCGCGAGGCCGATCCCCGACGAAGCGCCGGTGACAATGAAAACGTGATCTCTGATTTGCATCGTTCGATCCTCCTGTTTCCATTCGACCAATATTCATCGAATCAACGGGCTGCTCTCGCCGGCGCCGCGGATGCGGCATCCGTCTCCGTTTCGTGATAGCGCATTTGTTCGAGATCGGCGATCAATCCGGGCCCGGCCGGTCGCCATGCCAGCCGTTCCTGGGTGAGCGCGCCTGAGGCCGGAAGGTCTCGGCCGGCGAAGGCGGCGAGCCATCCGAAATGGGCCGGGGCCTCCTCCGCGGATACGGAAACGACCGGCACCTTCAGGCCTCGCCCGATGACTTCCGCAATGTCGCGCATAGGCACTCCCTCTTCGGCAACTGCGTGATACCTCACGCCCGTTTCCAGCTTCTCGAACGCCAGCCTGTAGAGACGAGCCGCATCCAGGACGTGCACCGCCGGCCAGCGGTTGCGTCCATCGCCGACATAAGCGGATACGCCCTTCCGGCGAGCCAGCTCGATTGCGTAAGTGACGAGTCCTTGCTTTAGGGTGTTGTGAACCTGAGGAAGGCGCATCACCCCGACGCGCACGCCCTTTACCGCGAGCGAAGCCGCCGCCTGCTCCGAAGCCACGCGTGGAATCGCGTGGGAGCTCTCCGGGGCATCCTGTTCTGTCGCAGGGCGGCCCGGCGCGCCGTTTGCCATACCCGTCCCGGAAGTGACCAGCAATGGCCGGCCGGAGCCCATCAGCGCCGCGCCCAAGGCCTCTATGGCGCGCCTGTCTACCTCGCAGACTTCCTGGAATTTCGAGAAATCGTGAATGAAGGCCGTGTGGATCACACCCTCCGACATGGCCGCGCCATTGCGGAGGCTTTCGAGGTCATTCAGATCGCCGCGATGCACTTGGGCGCCCGCGGCCAGAAGCGACTTGGCGCCGGCATCCGAGCGCGTGAGGCCAAGCACCTGATGGCCCGCGTGAATGAGCTCGGGAACAATGGCAGAACCGATAAAGCCGGTAGCTCCGGTCACAAAGATACGCATATTCTTTTCTCCTTCCGGCCCGTTCGAGTTGCGCGTGTATACGCCAGCGATCTTGACGAGCCGTCCCTAACTTGCTACAAACGGAGGTGGCCTCCGTATAGTTCCTAGATTAGCGGAGGCTGCCTCCGGTTGCAAGCATTTTTTTGATGGCTAGGAAAGCTCCTGAATTTACAGACAGAAAGCCGCGCGCCGACGCGCAGCGGAACCGCGAACGCATCCTGGAAGTGGCGAAGCAGGAGTTCACCCGGTCAGGCGCGAACGCGAGCCTGGACGAGATCGCCAAAAAAGCAGGTGTCGGTCCGGGAACTTTGTATCGGCACTTTCCGACGCGGGAAGCCCTCCTGGAGGCGGTCTATCGCACAGAGGTCGAGAAGCTCGCCGCAGCGGAACGAAAGTTTGCTGAAACCCTGCCTCCGGTGGAAGCGTTGCGGGCCTGGATGCTGTTGTTTCTCGATTACATCGCCGCGAAGCAGATCGTCGCACCTGTGCTCAATGCGCTCGCCGGCGATCCGAAAAAGGTGTTCGAAGCATCCTACGGCCAGATCTGGGAAGCGATTCGCGCACTGGTGAAGCGAGCGACCAGGAGCGGCGACATACGGAAGGACCTCGATCCCATCGATCTTCTCCGGGCTCTCATCGGCGTCGCGAATGTGTCGACCAGCCCTGACTGGCAGCAAAGCGCTCGGAGGCTGGTGGAGATTCTCATCTTGGGTGCGCGACCATTGAAATGACGGGGAGCCGGCTGTATTCGATTCGAAATCAGTATCAGCGACGGCCCCCGTTCAAACGCCCGCACAGGCTCCGTAGAAGGAATACGGCTTTCCCTTTTCGCGCTAAACTGATCCCATTAACCGATGCGCAAATCAGGTGGCCTGCTTTGGTTTTCGTGCGGCTTGTTGCTTGCGGCGCAGGGTCCGCCCGGACGTCCCGCAAATCCTGCACCGCAAGACTTGGCTCATGGTAGACAACTGTTCGAGGCCCAATGTTCACCGTGCCACGGCCTACAGGGAACTGGCGGCAAGGGCGCCAACCTCGCGCTGCCGAACCTAAAGCACGCAGCCGATGATCCCGCTCTGTTCTCCGTGATACGAGACGGCATAGACAACACCGGCATGCCGGCGATCTGGCAAATGACCGACCATGAGGTGTGGCTGGTCGTGATGTACGTCCGCTCCTTGGGACGTGTTGCCGTCGAGAAGCTACCGGGTGACCCTGCGCTCGGGAGAACGCTCTTTGCGGCTCAAGGCTGCGATGGGTGCCATATGGTGAACGGCGCCGGCGGGAGCCTCGGGCCCGACCTCGACGAGGTAGGATCGCGCCGCAGTCTCGAGCGCTTGCGCCAGTGTCTGCTTGAACCCGGCAGCGCTCTGCCGGACGGGTTCGTGATGGTCCGCGCGGTTCGCAGGGATGGCTCGGTGCTCGACGGCATACGCGTTAACGAAGACTCGTTTACGATCCAGATCCGCGATCTCGCAAATCGGTTTCACTCGCTTCGTAAGCAGCAGCTTCAGGCGCTCGAATACGAATCGCGAGTAACCCCCATGCCCACTTATCGCGAGAAGCTCTCCTCTCTCGAGATTGACCACTTAGTCGCCTATCTCGCGTCCCTGCGAGGCACGCCATGAACGCGCGGCTGCTATTTGTTTTGTGGCCCTGCCTGGTTGCCGCCCAGGTGCCTTACGAGCGGATCGTCAACGCAGACGCCGAACCAGGTCTATGGCTCACTTACTCAGGCAACTATCAGGGGCACCGTCACTCAGCCCTGGCGCAGATTTCTCCGGCGAACGTGGTTCGGTTGCGGCCCGTATGGGTTTACCAAACCAACAATAATCGGACCGAGGTTTCTCCAATCGTTGTGGATAACGTGATGTACGTCACCGAGGCGAATAGCGTTGTAGCCCTTGACGTTCACACAGGGCGCTCACTGTGGAGTTGGATGCGCCCGATTCCGAAGGACCTTCAAACGATCGGGTTCCTACGAACGAATCGCGGCGTAGCCGTGATTGATCATTTGGTGGTCGTGGGTACTTTGGATGCGCATTTGGTCGCGCTTGATGCCGCTAGCGGCGCGGTCCGCTGGGACACGGAAGTGGCGGATTACAAGCTCGGGCACTGCATCACCGGTGCACCCATAGCGCTCGACGGAAAGATCGTTACCGGCATCTCCGGCGGCGAAGCAGGCATTCGCGGCTTCATTGATGCTTACAGTGCAAAAACCGGTAAGCGCGTCTGGCGGTTCTGGACTATCCCCGGCCCCGGTGAGCCCGGGCACGAAACCTGGCATGGGGATTCCTGGAAAACCGGTGGCGGGCCCACCTGGGTTCCAGGCACGTACGATCCAGACTTGAAGCTTGTTTTTTGGGGCGTGGGCAATCCCAGTCCGGATATGAATGGCGACAGCCGGTCCGGCGATAACCTTTACACATGCTCGCTGGTTGCGCTCGACGCGGACACAGGAAAGCTACGTTGGCACTTTCAATTCACGCCGCACGACGAGCATGATTGGGACGCCACCGAGATTCCCGTTTTGATCACCGTTACTTTAGGCGGACAGCAACACAAGGTGGTCGCAATGGCCAACCGGAACGGGTTTTACTATCTCCTGGATAGGGTGACCGGTAAGTTCTTAGCCGGGGTTGCGTACGCCAGGCAAACCTGGGCCAAGGGCCTCGATGATAGCGGCCGTCCCGTACTTTCGCCGAACAGCGCTCCTACTCTGCAGGGCACTCTTGTTTACCCGAGCCTTCAGGGCGCGACTAACTGGTTCAGTCCATCCTATAGCCCACAGACAAATCTTTTCTATGTCGCAGTGCGTGAGATGGGGTCGTATTATCTCAGGGGCGAAGCCGAGTACAAACCCGGCGCTTTCTTTGCGGGCGGCGGCGAACGGGCACTGGACGGCGATGCGGCGTGGGGTGCAGTGCGGGCATTGAATCCTAAAACGGGCAAGCTGGTCTGGGAGTTTCGTTTGAAGTCTCCGCCTTGGGCGGGACTGCTTTCAACCTCGGGAGGATTGGTTTTCGGCGGCTCCAACGAAGGAAACTTCTACGCTCTCGATGCTCGCACAGGAGAGCCTCTTTGGGATTTCCAGACCGGCAGCAGTATTGAATCCAACCCCATTGGCTTCCTGGTTGACGGACGACAATACATTGCCGTGGCTGCCGGGAGGGCCGTATTCGTGTTCGGCTTGTCGCCATAGCTTTTGCACCTGCCCGCATCCTCTTCCGGAGGATCACCCTTCGCACGCACGGCGGAGCGCATCGCCTAACTTATCGAGTTGTTCAGGCGCCAGCTTATGCCCATCCGAAGTGATATAGAACACATCGATTGCCTTGTGGGCTTCGGTATCGATCAGGACAACTTCGATATTGCAGTCCTGCGAAGAGATAGCTGAGGCCAAGTCGTACAGCAGGCCCGGCCTGTCTTGGGCCACAAGTTCGATCAGCGTGGCACTGTCCGATGCGTTGGAATCGAACGAGATAGAAGTGGCTATGCCTGCATTTCGGCTGGGGGGCGCCGGTTTAGGGCGGTGATGTAGAAGTTGGCGTACGTCCAGGCGGCCGAGCAGCACTCGTTCGATGGTGCTGCGCAGCCGGTCGACCTCACTGGGGTTCAGCTCCAGGGTGCGGCTGGAATCGGCGAAGGTGAACGTATCGAGCGCCGTGCCCTGCTGGTTGGCAAACGCCTCGGCCTTCAGAATGTTCAGGCCAAAACTGGATAATGCGCCAGCCACCGAAGCAAACAAAAACGGCCGGTCAACGGCCAACAACGTCAGACGGTATGCGGCATCCAGCTTTTCCAGATGCAGGGCCACGCCACGCGCGCGGCAAACGCCGTCCAGACGCAGGTGCGCTTCGATCTCCTCGGCTGTGTGGGTGCGCGCATAGCGCACGGGAAGGCCGGCCAAAAAGGCCTGTTTCTCCGGCGTGTCGTAAGCGGCACTCTGAATGCGGTCGGTTTGTAACTCGCGAGTCAGCTCGCTGTAAGTCGAAAGATAGAGCTGCCAGAGTAGCTGGGCGCGCCAGGGGGTCATGGCGTTGGGATTGACCGCGCTGATATCCGCATAGGTAAGTAGAGTGAGCGCTTTGAGACGCTCGACAGTTCCCACGCGCTGCGCCATGTCGCCCGCCGTAGCTGGGTCGTGCAGGTCGCGCGAGTGCATCAGGGCCGACATCTCCAGATGCCGCGCGATCAGGAAGGATGCCATCTCCCGCTCGGCGCGCGGCATCTGGATACGTTCGAGAGCCGGCTCGGCCAGCCGGAGCGAAGCCTCCACGTGCCCGGTATGCTCGCCACCCTTGCCTACGTCATGAAACAGGAGAGCGCAGTAGAGCACCGCCGGCTCGTCCAGCTCCGACAGCAGATCGCCGAAGCGCTTGGCCGCGGGATCGCGAGCGGCGCGCAAACCGGCCAGCACTTGCAGAGTAACCAGGGTATGCTCATCCACCGTATAGCGATGGTAGAAATCACGTATGACCAGGCACTCGATCTGAGCCATCTCAGGAAAAACGGCACGCAGCACGCCGGTATCGTGCATGTCATGCAAGGCCATCGGCGCGTACGGCAGGGAGAGGATCTCTTTTATCGCGGGCCAGGTGGGTCTCGAAACGGAAAACCAGTCCTGCAAAACCGGCAATGCGGCGGTCAGGCGCTGTTCGGTTTCCGTGGAGGCGCGGATGCCATGGCGCGCCACGAATTGAAACAGGCGTAGCGCCAATTCCGGGTCGGCTTCCAGGGCGTGCGGGACACGCAGGTGAACGCGTTCGCGCGATACCGTGAAATCGGCGTTGGAAAGCCGCGCGCGCCAATCTTTGAACTGCGTGAACAGCGAACTGGTTTGCGCTTCGCTCGATTCCAGCTCGCGCAGCGCGGCGCGATAGACATTGCGAGCATGACGGAAATACTCGCGCATCCAGTCCGCTGTTCCGCTGGCGTGCCATTCTTCGGCGGCCTCATCCTGGGCGTCAAAGGTGAGCGCATTGTTATCCCGCCCGAAGCGGCAATGTAAGAACGACCGCAGGCGCGCGAGAAAAGGAAAAGCCGGATCGACAGGCGGAGGCGCCATATCGCGAAGTTGTGACAACCAGCGCACCAGTTGGTAATCGCGCAAACCGCCGGGAGTATCTTTGACGTTCGGCTCCAGGTGGTAGAAGGTATTCTGATACTTCGCGTGGCGATCGCGGGTGAGACGTGCGAGGTTCCGCACCAGCGATTCACGTTGCGCATGCAGGAAGCGCGGCAGCCGCTCGGCAAACCTGGCGTAGAGCATGCGGTCGCCGGCTAGGAAGCGCTGATCCAGCAGGCTGACGTTCAGCTCGATGTTCTGATCGTGCAGCTCGGCGCATTCCGCGGGCGTGCGGACGGAATGGCTGAGCCGTAACCGCGAATCCCAAAGCGTCTGCAGAAAAGCCGAAATCGGCTCCCGCGCTTGCTGCGCCAGTCGATCGCTTTCTACAAGCAGGAGCAGGTCGACGTCGGAATAGGGAAATAACTCGCGCCGTCCGTAGCCGCCGATGGCCAGCAGCGCCATGCCCACAGGGAGCGCCGGCCACAACAGATCGCCGGCCGACTTCTCCACCAGACCATCGACCATCGAGGTACGCTCGGCCAGCGCCAGCAGGGAATCTTTAGAGAGCGGCGTCGCCACGATCGTCGTTTCGGATGCGAATCGCTTCGGCCACTTCGTACACGAAGACCTTGCCGTCGCCGATCTTGCCCGTGCGTGCCGCCGCGGTCAGAGCCTTGATCACTTCATCCGCCCGGTGGTCGCCGACCACCAATTCGATTTTGACCTTAGGCAGAAGATCCACGTTGTACTCGCGGCCGCGATAAACCTCCTTGTGGCCCTTTTGCCGGCCATGCCCACGCACCTCAGTGATGGTCATGCCGTCCACTCCGATGCCCGTCAGCGATTCTTTGACGTCGTCCAGCTTGAAAGGCTGAATGATCGCCTCGATTTTTTTCATAATCACGGTTCCAGATGTGGTTCCGGAAGAAACGACCCACACAATTCTACGTTTACATTGTCCGCTACGGCCGGGTGAACGCCAAGCGGAAGGTTTCTATGGGTGTAATTGAAAATTTCTATGTGGGCGCTTTACAAGATGGTTGATCAGGAAAATCGAGAGACGATCCAAACCGCGCCGCAGATCGCGACGGCGTCCTCGAGCAGTGCGATCGGAAAATCCTTCCCTCCGGTTGCTCTTACCAGCCGAACCCGGAGCCCGTAGCCGCCCAGAGTCCCCACTACCGCGCCGGCCGCACCCGCCAGCAGGCCGCCAATCAGAACTCCGCCTGACGCGCCAATCGCGGCTCCGCTCAGCGCTCCCGTTACAATCCGGACGGTAAACGGAACGGGTGTTTTCCGGCTGGGCGTCTTAGGCAACTTGTCGGCGATCAACTCCCCGATCGCCAGCACACTCAAAATATATGGCGTAATCGCTGAGCCCAGAAATGCCAGCCAGGTGTTTTCCAGATGCAGCCACCCCAGACGGGCTGCCCAACTTACCGCGGCCGGCGCGGTCAGCGAACGCAGACCGGCAATCACGCCAATTAAAAAGGCCAAAACATATATGGACATTTGATCTCCTATTCCACCACAAAGCAGTCAGGCAGAAGGGCTCGCGCCACGACTCCTTAGAGGTTGACCCTCGCTGATCATGGCGTCATCACGCGGGGACTGGAAACGAACCCAGGGCTCGATTTCGTGCTCCGGAAGGTTGGCCGGCTTCCACTTGCCGCGGACGGCGCTCTCATGGATAAGGGAGCCGGCCGGTATGGTACGCATCCGGCCCCTGGGAAAATACCAGCCCTGTCCGCCTTTATGAGGATCCCGCTGCGGCAGGTACTCCAATATCCACCAGGGACCTTTGAGCGAGACATGAAGCTCTGCGTTTTGATCTGGCGGAATATAGTCCGGCAGCCCTTTGATGTGGGCAAAGGCGATGGATCGTCCAAGTACCGTTTCAGCCTTCGGTATGTTTACCTGCAAACCGGCTTTGGTAGCCTCCACCATCAGCCATTCCAAGGTAATTTTAGACAGGCCGCACGAGTTTTCCGGATAACTACCTCCAACGTCGGAATGGACGCCGGAGAACCATACCTGGCGTATGTCTTGACTCTCTTTCGGACTGCCCCACAGATTGTCCTGATAAAAGCAACGCCGCTCGTGGATGGAGACGGCGTGCCGCCCTACGTCGATTGTGGGATTGTTTCCGAGAAACGGAAGCTCAATCGGATCGTAGATCCACCCGTAGGAACTGACGGTGTCCCATAGGCCGCAGAAGTGAATCCGTACTTCCGTGCTGTGTGAAAACTGCCACTTGAAAGCGTCGTCAGCTTCGAAAGTCGTACTTTTATGATTTGCGGCGCGCGATCGCTTCGAGTACATGCGCAGGATGTAGGGAATCAAATCGTGATTGCCGGCGCATAGCAGTCCATAGACGTGTATCAGGCTGGCTAAGGCACGAGCGGTGAAAGCGCCCCGGCTGAATCCAAAGAGATAAATGTCATCCCCATCAGCATAAGTATCCATTAAATATCGGTACGCATCGCCCACGTTTTCAAGAAGGCCCGCGCCGAAAGCCAGGCCCTTGATCCGGGACCATTCGCGTCCCAGGCGGCTGTGGCGCGTCGGATCCCCTAGCGTTCCCACGCCCGGATGGTAGTAACCGATCTGATCAGAATTTAACGTAAGGCAACTGTAAAGCTTCGCGACATTTGAATCTTCTTCAAGATTATCGAAGCTGTTGCCGGTGCCGTCGCAGCAAATCACGATTCTTTTGCCCATTGACATACAATACTCCCCCCGGCCCCGAAACGAAACCTGCGCGAGGCGTGAGCCGTCTTTAGCACTAAGTATCTGCATGCCCAAAGGCTTTACCGCGGCGATTGCCGCTTTCTTAATATGTGTCTCTCTGGCGCCCGCTCAAACAGCCCCGCGGAGCCGCATTACCGGGTCCATAGACGGCAGCCGCCGCGTGGTACTGTATGGCCATATCGATCCCAGAACGCTAAGCGCAACGGATCAGGGCAAGGTGGAGAGCTCCCTCTCGCTGCCATACGTCACCCTGGTATTGAAACCATCGGCCAGCCAGCAGGCCGATCTCACTCAATTACTCGCCCAACAGCAGGATGCGTCGTCGCCTGACTATCATCGCTGGCTGACTCCGGAGCAATATGCGGACCGCTTCGGCGTGAGCCAGAGCGATATCGATCAGATCGTTTCGTGGCTGCAACAACAGCACCTTGTCATAAAGGCCGTCGCCCGCGGCCGCAACGCCATTTCCTTCAGCGGCACCGCCGGCCGGGTCGAATCCGCTTTCGCCACCGAGATCCATCATTTTCAAGTGAACGGTGGGTTACACTTTGCCAATGCCACCGAGCCCTCCATTCCGGCCGCTCTCCAAGGCGTGGTGAGCGCCATTCACGGGCTCAACGACTTCCGGCTTAGAGCAAAGCATCGGAGCGTGCTGCAGCCCCGCGATACCACCTCCACAGGGGATCACCAGCTGGCCCCGGACGATATAGCCACCATTTACGACATTAAGCCGCTCTACGCTTCCGGCTTCGACGGCTCTGGTCAGAAGATAGCGGTGGCCGGCCAGACACAGATCAATCTCTCCGATATTGAGCAGTACCGCAGTTCCTTCAACCTCGCAGCCAACGACCCTCAAACTATGTTGGTTCCCAACACCAGGGACCCGGGAGTCAGCTCAGACGATCTGTTGGAAGCCGATCTCGACGTGGAGCTATCCGGTGCTGTGGCGCGCAATGCCAGCATACTTTTTGTATATTCGTATGACGTAATGGACGCCGCCCAATATGCTATCGATCAGGATCTCGCGCCGGTGCTGAGCATCAGTTACGGTAACTGCGAATTGCAGACTTCCAGCTCCGATGAGGCGGCCATGCAGACCTGGGCCCAGCAGGCCAACGCGCAGGGCATCACCTGGTTCGCCGCGTCGGGCGACGACGGTGGCGCGGATTGTTATGGCGGCGACGACAGGGCGACCAATGACAGCTTGTCCGTGGATCTGCCGGCCGGTATTCCGGAAGTCACGGGCGTGGGCGGCACGGAATTTAATGAGGGAAGCGGCAGTTACTGGAACAGTATCAACACCAGCAATCACGCCTCGGCGTTGTCTTACATCCCCGAGACCACGTGGAACGATAGCATCCTGGACGGCACGCCTTCGGCGAGCGGAGGCGGCGCGAGCACATATTTCACCAAGCCATCCTGGCAGAGCGGAACGGGGGTACCCGCTGACGGAGCGCGGGATGTACCTGATGTGGCGTTTTCGTCATCCGCCGATCACGATGGATATATCGTCTACTCGGGCGGCAAGCTCAATATTGTGGGAGGGACGTCGGCCGGCCCCCCCAATTTTGCGGGTATCGCTGCATTGCTCAATCAATATTTGGTCTCGAATGGCCTGCAACAGAGCGCCGGATTGGGAAACATGAATCCGAGGTTCTATACGCTGGCACAGTCGACAAGCGCTTTTCACGATATCACTACGGGTAACAATCTCGTCGATCCGTGTATGGGCGCGCACCAATCCTGCTCCTCGACCTCGATCGGGTATTCGGCGGGCGCCGGCTATGACCGGGTCACCGGGCTCGGCACACCGGACGCGTACAACCTGATCACCTCCTGGCACCAGAGCGGATCGGTGAGCAAAGGCGCTACCAATCTGACTCTTTTATCAAGCGCATCGAGCCTCGCGTTCAGTTCCAACGCCACTCTGACTGTCAGCGCGAAAGGCGCCAACGGCGGGACGCCAACCGGCACTGTGACATTTTCGCTGGCCGGTGTTTCGCTCGGTACGGCCACGCTTTCGGGGTCAAGCGGAACTGCTACCGCATCCATTGCCCTCGATGGAATCCTGCTCACCTCGGGAGCCAACGCAATCACGGCGCAGTACGGCGGTGACAGCCAATACGACGCCGCTTCAGCGTCCGTAACCGTTACCGTGGCCGCCGTATCGGAAACTCCTTCGATCGCCGGCATGGCCAATGGAGCATCGTTTACCGAGACATACGCGCCTGGCGGGATCCTGAGCGTTTTTGGAACGCAGCTCGCGCCGGCCACCGGAAGCGCTCCGCAGGTGCCTCTGCCCAACCAGATGGCGGGCGTATCAGTTACCATCAACGGCATCACCGCGCCGCTCTACTACGTGTCGCCGTCGCAGTTGAATATCCAGATTCCTTACGGTATACCGGCCAATAGCACGGCGATTCTGCAGGTCTCCAATAACGGCCGGTCGGGGGTCGGCTCGTTGCTGATCGCCGCGGCCGCACCCGGCATCTTCACCTTCAATGGCGGCGCACCGGTCCCCTTCGCAACAGCCACGCGCGGCCAGTTCATCACCTTGTACGTGACCGATGCGGGCGCAGTATCGCCGGCCGTCTCAACGGGCGCGGCCCCAGCCGCGGGAACCCCCCTTGCCGATCTACCAAAACCAGTGGGTGCCGTAAAGGTTACGGTCGGCGGCGTCACCGCTCCGATCCAGTTCGACGGCATTCCCTGGGGGCTGGTCGGAGTGGTGCAGATCAACTATCAGGTGCCATCGCAGGCGCCTCTGGGCGCCCAGCCCGTGGTCGTCTCCATCGGTGGCGTTTCGAGCCCGGCGGCGACTTTGAACGTGACCGAGTAGAGGCCCGCTCGGCGATCTATTCCACTTCGAAATCGGCCGCGCGCACCATGGTGGTGTTGCCGGCCGAATCCTTGGCTTGCAATTCTGCTACGTACGAACCTGGCGTCAGCGTATTCACGGGCAACTTGAGGCCCACCGGGATCACAGGATTGCCGGCGCGGACGTCTTTATTGACGCCAATCAGTCCGGAGTCTTGCTTTTGCTCTTTGGTCTTGCGGTCCAGCACGCGCAACTGCAGCCCCACCACGGGAGGGCTTTTGTCTAACATGTGCGGCTCGTAAATCTCCACATAAAGTACGGCCGGGTCGGTCTTCTTAAACCGGTTCGTGCCCGAGGGAGTGATCTGCATGCCTTGCGCCACCAGCGGCGTATGGCCCTCGATGAGAACTTCATCGAGCCCGGTTCCGATATCCGCCATGCGGCGCACTTGCTTACTCAAGGCCACCGCGCTCATGCTGAACTGTTTGCTGTCGTAAGGGTCGATGGACAACGGCATTTCCAGTTTGCCAAAGCCTGCGCCGCCTGAGCTGAAAGCCACTTTGAGCTTGTACTGGCCCGAGGCAATATCGAACTGGTTCTCATAATGCATGGGCTGCTCGGCAAAGCCCTGCACTTCTTTCTTGTTGTCCAGATCCAGCTTGACGGTATCGCTGAAGCGGGCTGCCACGCCGCCATCCTGACGATAGGCGATCCCCAGAATGTTTACTTCGGCATGAAATTTCCCGTGATTCTTTACGAATTTGACCGATTCCGACGGGATATCCAGGGCCACATCCACGCGGGCGGTATTCGCTGAGGAGTAGAAAAATGGCGCTGACATACTCGATCCTTCCACTCCGGGAGCCGTGCCATTCACCGCGTTCTCCAGATTCTTCTCCACCGGATTGCCGGCCAGCAGATCCACAGCTTTGATATTGCAATAGCCGCTGCGGGAACGAACGGATGTGCCGGAACGGTCTACCTTGACTTTGAGCGAATGGCAACTTCCTTCGGGACTATCGTCCGGAGTGTAGCCGATCAGGTAAAACTCGTTGAGCTCCTTGCCGATCTTCTCCAGGCCGGCCGCCAAATCGTTGGTATTCACGATGACAAATCCGCCGGTACCGGTCGCGAGAGCATAGAGGACGTCCTGATTTCCGGCACCCACCATCGCGGGAATCAGCATGCGCGACTGCGCGTAGGGATTCAGAGCATAGGGGTTCAGCATCGAATTGTTGGGGTTGGTGGAGCCCCCACCGCCCCCTGTGGAACCGCCGGTGGTCGTGCCTTTGCCGCTACCTGTACTTCCCCCCGTCGATCCACCTTTGCCGCTGCCGGTACCGGTGCTGCCCCCTGTTGATCCACCGCCACGGCTTCCGCCGCCACCGGTGGCGCCACCGCCGCCCGCCCCGCCCCCACCGCCGCCATGCTGCGGAGGAAGGAATGAGCTTCCCAGGCCGAATGCATTACTTGCGCCAAAAGCCGCGCGCACTATCTGGACCCCTTGAAAATTGGCAGGAGGCCGCAGCAACGCGCTACCGCCTCCAGGTCCCGCCAAACCACCCCCGGCGACCAGGCCCCGGACGTCAATCGGATACACCGCAACATTAGCCTTGTTGCAGGCGTCAATCGCCGCGCTTAACTCCGAGAGGTTCTCGGCGCTCACCATAAAACCGGCCGTGAACAGCACCAGGCTCTTGCGGCCGGGCACGGATGCCAGGCTTTTGGCCATGCTGCGCAGAGCCAGCAACTCATCCCAAACCCCAAAGCTCGCCGCGGCGTTGCCTAGTGAGGGCATACCTAAGGACGCAACTTCCACGGGCGCGTTCATCGGGTTATTAGGGTCTGGCGAGACGTTCGCGAATTTCACGCCGGCGACTACCTGCTTCAGCCGTTCGGTGTTGGCGGTGAAGTTTTGCGCAAGCTGCACGCTGCCGCCGTAATTCACCACGGCCATCAAGCGGTTGGGGCCGGCGTTGGCGTCGATAAACCTGGCCGCCGCGTCCCGCGCGCGCGCCTGAGCACCGAAGTCCATCGTCGAGTTATCGAAGAAGAGCACCATGTAGCGTTTCTGGGTGTTGGCGGGAGAATTGGGATCCGCCTCGAAGGAGAAACTGGTGATCTTTTGTTCGGTGCCGTCTTCAAAGACCCGAAACTCCTTGGCCGTCAGATCGCGAACGTATTCGCCTTTCTTGCCGGTGACTACCGCATCCACCAACACCACGCGCGTTTCGGTCTTGATCACGGCATCGGAGCCGGCGGGCCGCTGCGCGTTGGTCTGGGGGGTCTGCGCCGCCATGCTGGCGAGGCCTATCGCGGCCGCCAGAAGTACGAAGTGTCGAAGCTGCATTTTCATGCCTCCAATTACGGAATCTCGACGGCGCCGTTGGTCGCCGCCATTAGTTGTCCTTCCGTATCGCGGACAACCAGCCGGACAAGGTAACTTCCCGGCTTCACATCAAAACTGCTCCTGACCGTAATGCCCGAGCCTATACGATTGGCCAGGGTCTCGTCGCGCAACCGCATTTCGAGCACTTTCTGATTCCCGGCGACCAGGTTTCCATTGCGGTCGAACAGACCGGACGCGACGGTCAGATCGTTGCGATTGCGTCCCTCCGCTTTGCGAAAGCGTATATGCTTTACGTCCACCTTAACCAGAACGGAGAGGCGCGCGGTCACTTCGGTCGGTTTGAAAAATTGCGTGTGCAACTCGATCGGGATATCGCGCAGCTCTTCGCGGGAGAACAGCGCATCCTCGATCTCCTGTCTGGCGGTCTCGGCCGGATCGGCTAACTGCCTGGGAGCATAATAGCCGCGGCGCGCCTGCAGACTTACCTTGCCCGACGCTTTACCCGATTCCTTGATCACCACTTTCACGGCATGAAAGCGGCCGTCGAGCTTGAGATTCTGAGGCGAGAAGCCCAGTACATAAACATATTCGGGCCTGGCGGCCACGCGTTTGAATCCCTCGACAAGGTCGTTGCTGTTGTGGAAGTATGTACCTCCCGTGCCGTCAGCCAGGTCGGCGAGGGTCTCCTCTTCTGCCAGCGCGATGGTCGAGGCGTATTGCGATTTCAAGTTCACAGCGGTGGCGCTAATGGGGCCCGGCTCGCTGGCATCGCCACCGGGCATGATGGTATAAAGGCCACGCGCGTTCAGAGCGCTGATAATCACATTGGCGCGAATGGCGCGATCCATGATTTCCGTCTTCTCGGATTGCATGTCGACCAGGGTGAGGAAGCCCGGGGAAATCACGATCACACCGCGTTGTCCCGGCATAGTGGACATGCGGCGGACGACATCCCGGAGAACAGTTAATGAGATTCGGGTTTCCTGGTCGCCTTCCGGCAGGACTCGCGCGGCCACCGATTTAGCATCTATCTGCGCCTGCTGGATCGCCTGGGCAGCCGGCGTACCCGCTGGAGGAGGCCTGCAGACCAGATCCTCTTCGACGGCAGCCTGAAACGCCGTTGCATCGTTCTTGTTTTGGATCAGGTCGGCCTGGTAGTAACCGATATCCGGACAATCACGCGTGCCCGAGCGGGCGATGGGCGTGGGGCGAAGGCGTGCGAGCGTGTCGTGGATCTGCGCGCGATCGTCTGTAAAATCAAGAGTAGTGCGGCCGGAGGTGGAGAATATGGCGGCGCGATCGGTGGGCGCAAGTGAATCGTTCAAATGGCGTTCGGCGGCGTTGCGGGCCTGTGCCAGATCGCCAAAATTGAGATGCACGTCGTCGAAAAGGAAGGCGACGAAGCGGTCTGGCGCGGCGGATGGCTTAGCGGCTGCCGGGGGCGGCGCCTCTGAAGCGGTAGGGGCGGGAGTAGCTTCCTGCGTTAGCGTTCGATCGCCGGATTTCTCGACCGAAAAATGAGTAATCTCCTGGGGCTTACCCTTGTCGAAGAGCTGGAAATCTTCCTTGCGCAGATCGCCCAGCGCGGTCCCGTGCGGGTCGCGCACTACTACCGGGACCAGCACCAGATTGACCTTGGTTCGAAACGTGGCAGGCGTGTCGTGGGAGCTTACCTCAGCCGCGTTCGTATCGGCCACCTGCGGAGCGCCCAATGCGGCAAAGACCATGCCTAACATGAGACTCGAACTGTTTACAAGTCTCGCCATTCAGTCAGTCTATTCTACTCCTTACGGCAACCTCCCGCTGACCTGTTGTCCCGAATGCTTACTGCTCAAATCGCAGGCAGGCTCTTCCCAGATAGATCTCATCGCCCGCGCGCAGTCGCTCGCCGCGCCGGTTCCCCGCCGGAATCTCGATTGACTTCCCGTCGCGGAACACGCGCGTTCCGTATTCGCTTTCGTCGTCGCAGATGCGATATTCACCGGATGCGCTCTCGAATCGTACATGCGCGTGCGCCCTGGATACCGTCGCATTCGCTTCGTCGCCAGCTTCTTCAAATACTATGTCGTTGCGGCGGACAACGCGCTGCTGGCTGTCGGTAAGCTCCTGCATCCGACCGATGTTGATGCGCGGCTTCTCTACCGTGTAGCTTTCCGGTGAGGCTTTGCCGCGCACCACCACCAGCCTGCCCGGGGTAAAGACGGGCTTGGGCGCGGGTGGTGGCGCAAGTTGTTCAGCAGGCGGCGCCTCGCGAATGGCATATTCAATCTCGAAAACCTTGACGCCTTCCTCTGCTGTCTCCACGTCCACGGCGAAGCCGGCGGGGACATCGCATCGAGCGCCTTTCAGAGACTCGCGTATGTCGCCTTCCAAGCGCCGGCCTTGCCCGAAGGCCGTCTGAAACAGCGCGCGCCTCGCCGGATCGGGCGAGGCTAACCTGACGCGGAGGTAGTTGTACGGAAGCACATGCTGGCCTCTCTGCACAGTCTGAATCTTGCTTTCTATTTCTTCCAGGATGGCGCGATGCACCAGCAAAAGCTCATCGGATTCGGCTGGCCCGAAGGCCCGCTCGGTCCACTTGCGGAACGTTCGCTCAATCGTCTTTTCCACTTCCGAGAAGAAACTCATGGCTGATCTGCCGCTCCGATGATGCCCAGGCCGCGCGCCGCCGCGACCAACGCCGCGCCCGCGGGAGCCGCATAAGTGCCGCCATATTGGCCATTCTCGATCAGCACCGCGAACGCGATTTGTTTCGAAGGCGAAGTATGCCCCTGCCCGGCCGGCGCGAAGCCGATGAACCAGGCATGTGAAGGCGCATCGGCAAGCTCGGCGGTGCCGGTCTTGCCAGCCATCGCAACGGGCGCATCGGCGGCGCGCCGCCCGGTGCCCTGCGTTACCACTTCACGCATGAAGCGGCCCAGAGTAGCGGCCACATCCGGACCGATCACGCCTTGCGGCGCCTGGGTGCGATCGTTGCTTTCGTCCGCAATCCAATGCCCGGCGGGCATCCTTCCGCCGTTTGCAACCGTGGCCGCCACGCGCGCCATCTGAAACGGCGAAGCCACCACCTGCCCTTGCCCGTAAGAACTTTGCGGCAGCGTCTTACGCAGTTGTTGCGGAGTATTCGGAGCGGCCATGGAAACGCCCAGCAGGGTGCCGGTATCGAAGAGTGCCTTGGCGCCCACATTGTAAGCGCCCAACTGCGCGAAGTACGCATTGCAGGAGACGATCACGGCCCGCTCCATGTCGATGGTGCCGTGCGGCGTCTTGTCCTCGACGTCATCGCGTATAGGCCGGTTCGAGCCGCGCATGTAGTTGCCTACGCGGCCATCCGGCAGCCGTATGCAGGAGTAAGTCTGTTTGGCCAGCTCCGGATTCGTGCGCAGCGCCGCCATGGCGGTGACCACTTTGAACGTGGAGCCGGGCGGATACAGGCCGTAGCGCGCCCGATCGAGATAGGGGTTGGCGGTGTCGTTGGCGGCATCGTGGACGGCATCATTGGCAGCCCCGGCTGGAGCGCTATCGCCCGGTCCGATGGGCGGCAGCGGATAACTCACCAGGGCCAGAACATCCCCATTGGCCGGGTCGAGCACCACGATGGCGCCTTTATCCTGACCGGCTTGCTGCAGCGCTTTTTTCAAAACCTCGCCCGCGCGCACCTGCAAGCGCGCATCGATGGACATATGCACATCGCGCGAGCGCTCGAGTATCCGCCGCACTGCCGGATCGTCCGGCTCGTTGCGATGCCGCAGCAACGGCACCAGCTCACGCAAGTCATAGCGTACGATGCGCTCCTTCGCGCCGGTCTTCGGATTCGGCACATCTACCAGCGTGGGCCGGTCATCGTAGCCGCGCAGCCGCGTGGCCGAGTCGCGCTCCACGAACGAGGTATTGCTGGCGCCCCAGCGCACGCGGGTACGCAGATCGCCCAGCAAGCCGAAGGTCAGGCCCTCGAAGGGATAATGCCGGCTCTCGGTGCGCGAGCAAGCTTCGTCGATATTGATGCCAAGCTGCCTGTATTGCGCCCTGTGCTTCTCCAGCTCGTCCCAACTGCTGGTGGCCAGCGGAATCCCGTTCCGGTCATAGATAGCGCCTTTCGGAATTTCGGCCATCACTTCCTGGAAACGTGGATTGTATTGGTAGCGGCGCGCGCCATCCGCTTGCACCACCAGAGTGCCCTCGCCTACGATCGGACCGCTGCGCAGCGCCTGTACATAAACCGCTTTCGCCAGGACGGCCATCGCCAGCGTGCCGAGCACCAGGCCGGCCGCCTCCAGCGGCGCGCGGAACGGAGCGTTGCGCCCGGTTTGATGGCTCGCGCGGCTGGAGATGGAGAGCAGCATGGCGATCACCAAAAAGTTCGCCAGCATGGCAGTGCGGCCGTAACTGAGAAACGGCGTCACCACCCCAGAAAGCGGCAGCACTCCCAACGATCCACCGGCAATCAGCAGGATCTGCAGCGCCATGGCCACCGCCAGCCCCGTCGCCAGAAAGAATTCGTAGTCGCTGCGCGCGCGCAATGCAATTCGCGTGGCCCGATACAGCAGGAATCCGTAGAGCGCGAACACTGCCACGAGGCCCACCAGGCCCCACTCTTCGCCCAGCGCGGAAAGGATCAGATCGGTGTGCGCCGCCGGCACCAGTTGAGGATCGCCCAGTCCCAGGCCGGTTCCGAAAAGGCCCCCTGTGGCATATGCCCATAGCGATTGCGCAAGCTGATCGCCGCCATGTATGAGGTTGCTCCACGGCGATGCCCACATCGAAACGCGCTCGTAAACGGTGTGCGGAAATCTCAGGAAATAGCCGCCCACAAAGCCGGCGAACAGGAACAGCAATCCAGCCACGGCCATCAGGGCTCCCCGCCGCGCGATCGAGTAGAGCGCCAGGAAGAGGCAAGTGAAGATCAGGGCCGGTCCCATGTCTTTTTGCAGAAAGAAAAAGAGTAGGGAAAGCGCGCCGCATACGAAGACCGGAATGGTGTATTCGAGCGGGGGAATGCCACCCAGCTTATCGAAGCGCGCAAGCGCGGGACGATGCTCGCGGGCGTGCCGCAGAATATCCCAACGTTGCGCGAAGTACCCAGCTAAAAATAAAATCAGCAGGAGGCGGATCAGCTCGACGGGCTGAAAGCCGAACAGGTTGACCTTCGCGTCGCTCGACCCCGGACCGTAGCCGAACAGAATCAGCAGCGCGGAAAGCAGGAAGCTCCCGAGCAGCGGCACAAAGCTCAGCTTGCCAAACAACCGCTCGTAATCCAGCGCGCTGGCGAACCCCAGCAGAATCGCTCCGCCGGCTACGCCTTGGGCGAAATCGACAAACAGCAGGTTGTCGCGCACCGGATCGCGCAGGCTGACCATGAGTATCCAGCCGACGCCGGTGAGCACCAGAATGACGGGTAGCAGCGCGGTGTCGCCCTGGAACGCGCGCACGCTCCACCACGCGTGTACGGCCCAGAATGCCGCGAAAAATATGGCTGCCCAGATCAGAAACGCGCGGCGGAACTGAGCCGGGCGCCGGGTCACGAAGGATGGCTTCAATTGCCGGAATTGTTCGCCCGTCAATAGAGCAAGACTGCGCCGATCGCCTGCCGGCTTCAAACCGCGCGTTCCGCGGATCTCCGCGTCGGTCACACGCAGCCTGGCCAGCGCGCCCACGTTCCCGAGGCCGCCCGATGCATCGTAGATCCGCCGCGCCACGAACTGCCGCTCGGCGGGCTCGGCGATGATACCGAGGAACGGCAGCAGTTCTTCGCGCGCGCCGAGATCGTTGAGGTTCAACAATTGCCTGGCGGCGAGGCCGCTTTCGATCTGGGCGAAACCGCGCGACTTCGCCTGGTAAACCAGCACAAATCCGAATAACAGCACCAGCGAGCCGGCCAACAGCCACAGGGCTTCGCCGCGCCGCCAGGTGATCACGCGCCGCGATTCGACTCGCTCCGAAGCAGTGCTGCGCGTTACCGCCATTACCGCGGCGCTCCCGCTCCCAATTGTGTCAGCCGGTATTGGACGCCCTCGAGGCTACCCATTACGCGCACGATATTGGCGCTGGCATTGCTGTACGGAACGATGCTCTGGTACAGATCGAGCGCTCGCCGGTAGTCGTCGGCAGCTTTCTGGATCTGGTCTTTCTCCTGTGGCAGGCCCCGAACGTTGCGCGCGTCCCACCACAGCCGGTCGCCGCGATCGCGATAACCGTCGGCCAGCAAAGCTCTCTCCCGATTGCCAAGCTTGTATCCGAGACGCTCGGCTTCCTGCAACGCGGCATAGGCCTTATCAATGTCCTTCAGGCCGTAAGCGTAAACCCGCGCAAGACCCAGCTCCGGATCGACCGAATGCGGCAACAACTGCTGCGACTCGTCGAATTTCTCCACCGCCTCGTTCAGCAGGGCCGTGTTGCGGCGGCCGCTTCCATCGATACGATCGATGTGCCCCTCGCATAGCCGCATCTTACCCCGCACGGATTCGTCGCCCGGATCGAGCTCGAGCGCCCTCGCCAGGTATCCGCGCGCGCGCTTCCAGTCATTCTCATAAACCGGCTGCGTATCGCTGTTGCGGTAAGTCTCGATGACCCGGTCCGCGGCCGCCTCCAGGCGTTTTTTGACCGAACGGCGTGGACCGTACAACGCCAGCGACTGCCCATTATCCTTGGCGATGCCGGCCCAACGTGTCCACACCGCATCGGGGTCGGTTACCTCTTCGGTGTGGATATCGCGATCCAATTGCTGGCCGTGCTTCCAGAGGACCAGGCTGGCGGCCGCCGCATAGATGAAATATACGATCGCCAGCGCGGCCATAACCGCGGTCACTTGCTTGGCCTTGCGCAGCAGCGGCTTCTCGGGCTTGACCACCGCGGCTCGCCCTGGAGCGACGGCCTTGGCCGGGGCGGCCGTTCGGCGCGTGCCATCGTCATAGGACGTCGAGTGGAACGTACGCCGCGTAGCATCCGGGTCTGGCTCTCGCTCCGCGGCAACTTCCCCACCCGCACGGAACGCCGCCAGGTCGCGAGCCAGCTCGGCGGCCGATTGGTAGCGCCGTTCCGGATCGGGCTGCATGGATTTCAGCAGGACGCGGCGCAACGCCTGCGGACACGGGTCTGGCGCAGGCGGCGCGGGGATGCGCGACCGTATCATGCGTTCCAGGCGCTCCGTGCTTTCTGCCTGGTAGGGCTGCGATGCGGTCACCATTTCGTATAGCAGCACCCCCAGCGACCAGAGGTCCGACATGAAATTCACCTCGCCCGAATCCAACCGCTCGGGCGAGGCATAAGGCACGCTGCCAAATTCGTTGCGCGTCAGCTTGCGCGAGAGCGACAGCGCCTTGGCAATGCCGAAATCCAGCACGCGCACACGATGGCGTGTGTCAATCCGGATATTCTTCGGCTTTATGTCTCCGTGTACGATGCGCAGCGAGTGCGCATGCTCCAGGGTCTCGCAGATGGCCAGCGCGATATCGACGGCGTCATCGGGCGGAACCGGACCGCCGCGCATCCAATCGGCAAGATCCTGTCCTTCGACGTATTCCATGGCCACTCCGAAGTAGCCGTCCGTCTCGGACGCTTCGAAAATCTTCACGACGCGCTCGTCTATGGCCGCCAGCTTTTTCTGCAGCTCCGATCCGCGGCGCTCGGCTTCGATGGTATCCTGCGAATCGGCATCGGCTCCCTGCTCGATCACTTTCAACGCGACGGTGCGATCGTGCTCGGTATCATGCGCCAGGTAGACATCGGCCATGCCGCCGCGCCCCAGCTTGCTCAGGATCTCGTATTTACCGATCTTCCGCTTTTCCGGGACCACCATCAGCGCACGGCTCCTCGCGGTGTCCGGGCCGGCGCTTTGGCGGTCAGGAAAAAGTTGAACTTCATGGCCGATACGCGATCCGGCCCGGCCGGCATGCTGATCGGATCGCCGCCGTTATCGGCAAAGGTATTCCCGATCAGCACCGGCCGCGCCGGTTGCTCGATCAGAACGCCCGGCCCTGGGTCATGCGGACGGCGGCCGTTTCGCAGGACCGCATTATACAAAAGCGACGGCGCAGAGTTGCCGGAAATCCGTACTCCCCGGTCACGGCAGTCCTGGATGGAATTGGCTCGCAGCACCGCCGTGGAGGTGCCTCGAATCTCTATGCCCGTATTCGCGCCCACAATTTCACTGTCCTCGAGCTCCAGATCGGAGTCCGCAATCACTACTCCGGCAGTGAGCGGTGCTTTTTCGTCCGCCAGAATGCGGAAGCCGGAAATGCGCGCGCCCTGGACGCCTTCGGCTATTATGGCCGCAATGCCGCCATCGGGAGCCGCCCGCAGGATCGCGACATCCGGTCTGCGGCTCTTCACCGTAACGCCGCTCTTCAGCCGGAGCTGCTCGGCGTATTCTCCGCTCGCGACCTCCACCGTATCGCCTGGCCTGGCGCTTTCGAGCGCCTCTTGAATGCTCGAGAAACCGGCTGTGCCCACGCTGAGCGTGCGGGCGGCCGGCGGCAGAACGGGGCGCGTATACAACAGGCCGAAATAGCGCAGCCCGCCAACGATACATGCGGCACACGCGAAGCCATATAAGAATAACGCAGCCTTGCCGGCAAAAAGACTGGTGGCTCGCGGCGATACGGTCTCGGGCGATTGGCGCGCAGCCGCAAACTGCTCGCCCTCCACGATCAGCACAGTGACGTTATCTTTGCCGCCCTTGCGGTTGGCCGCTTCAATCAACTCCTCGACCGCGCCAGAGGGATGCCCCGCGTTGCCGATCACCGTGCGCAGAATCTCCGCCGAAGTCACCTGGTCGCTCAATCCATCGCTGCACAATAGCAGCGCGCTGTCCGTCTCGAAGGCTATGCGCAGCACTTCGATGAAATCGGGGTCGTCCGGAGCGTGCTCCTCCGAGCCCACGTCGCGGTAGACTTCATTGCGGCGGGGATGGCGCATGGCTTCGGCTTCCGAGATCTCGCGATTATCCTCGCGCTCCCCCACTGGCGAATGGTCGTGCGTGCACTTGCGTATCTCTCCCCGCCGGATTTTGTACAGCCGCGAATCGCCCACGTGCCCAATGGTGGCGGTCCCATTGTCCACCACAGCCACCGTCATTACGCAGGCCATCCCATGCCATTCCGGATTGGCGCCGGCCTCGCGCAGAATTTCGTTATTGGCCACCGTGATCGCTTCGCGTATGCGCTCTTCTGTCGAGCCGGTCTGCCGCTCGAGCCGCGCCCGCACGCGATTCATGGCTATGTCCGCGGCCTTCTCGCCGGCGGCATGCCCGCCAATTCCATCGATGACCAGGAAAATGCCGCGATCCGGATCGAAGTGGAAGCGGTCTTCGTTGTTCTGGCGGACCATGCCGGGATGACTGTCACCAGCGCAGCGAAATTTGGTCCTGGCCAACATCTATTTGTGGGCTTGGAAATCCAGGAAGACGACCTCCGCGAGACCAATGCGGGCCTTCCCGGGCAGGTTCACTTCCACGTTCTTATCGCGTTTCTCGCCATCCACGAATTCCACGCTGGTGGGAATCTTCTCGCCGTTGACCGTGGTTCCCAGCCGGCTCAGGTCCTTGATGAAGAACTGTCCGCTCTCCGCGTCTCTGCGCAGCCGCACGTGCTCGCGCGAAACATCCGGCAGCGTGGCCAGTTTCAGATCGGTCCAATAGTCCCGGCCTCCACGCCCGATCACAATCTGGTTCTTGGTCATGCGGTAGGTTTGCCGCCCGGCCTTGTCTTCATACTCGATGGCCGCGTACGCTTCCATCTCTTCGGTGGGTGGCAGTTGCTCTTCGTACTTTTGGGAAACGGTGGTCTCCCCGGCCAGACGGCGCGTTGCAATACGCTTGGTCATGCTGCCCGCGCCGTATTCCGGCTTGGCCGGCATGGCCAGCTCGGAGTAGATGGTGATATCGCCCGGCGCGACATCCTCGTCGCTATTCTCGAAAAATTCGACGCGCCAGCCCCCCTCCGGCGTTTCCACCTTGGGCGGCGACTTACGCGACAGCTTGAGCCGTGCGCCAAGTGACGCGCGATTCTGTTCCGCGATCTCCGCGTCCAGCGCCTTGCGGGTCTCTTCCCGCATGCGCGGAAAAATTCCGCGCAACCGCTCGAAATCGTCCGCGTGCAGATAGACGTGGTAGATCGCGGGAGGCAATGCCGTGTACTGCAATGGCTCCAGGCCTGCGCGCATGTTCCGGACGATTTCTTGAATGATGTCCCGCGCGGTGGCGGATCGGCCGGCTGTCATCCAAGCGGCTCCTCAATAAATTCTAACATCCGCTTTTACACTGCTCGAGGTGAGGGTTGTCCAAAGATGGAGCGGGGTACGGGAGTCGAACCCGTCTAAATCAGCTTGGAAGGCTGACGCCCGACCGCTAGGCCAACCCCGCGATCCCTATATTGTAGGAAATGCGCTACGCCGGGTCAAACCTCACGCATCCGCCTCCCAGCGGAACCGCATTACCGCGATTATCCCAAAGACCGCCGAAAATAAGAGTAGGACCGCAATCGGAGTTACCGAGGCCGTAAAGCCCAGACCGCGCCAGGTCATGGCATCCAGGCCGTCCATGGCCCAGCGCGTCGGCACGGCTACAGTCAGGCGTTGCAGCCACTGCGGAAAAACAAATGTGGGCACCCACGATCCGCCCAACATCACCATCACCAGGGTGGCAAAAATCGCCAGACCGCGGGTCGCTTCGGGCGTCTTGCCGAGCGCCGCGATCAGCAAGCCGAAGGTGGCTGTCATCAGCGAAAATGCCGCGCAGACACCCCAAAATCCCGCTATGCTTCCTTCGATGCGCACACCGAACACCAGCCGCGCAAAACCGAACAGCACCAGCAGGATCAACATCGCGATCAGGCCGGCGCTGACGGCCCGGCTGCCCAACAGGGCCCCTCGCGACAGCGGCGCGGCACGCAGGCGGCTCCATAGTCCGCGCTGGCGTTGCAGCAGAATGCTGAGTCCGGCATCGATCCCCATGAACAGGATGAACTGAACGCCCATGCCGCCAAACGAGTGGGCGTAGCCGTTGTACGCGACGTCCTGGCCGGAGGTGATGGCTTCCTGCCGCACGCTGTAGGGCAATGCAAGTCTCACCCGCGCGGCGACCTGTCTGCCCACGGCTTCCATCACCGCGCCGGCCAGCATTCCTTGCACCATAGCCAGTTCCGTCGCGTGCGATGGATCGTACAGCGTACCTATCTCGGGCTTGCCCGGCGCGCCGAAGAGCGCTCGTTCAGAGCCGTCGCCGAACCCCTGGGGAATCAGGATGGCTATCGTCGCCTTTCCATTGCGTACGGCGGTGCGCGCCGCATCCAGGCTGGAGGGCTTCACCGCGAGCGTGCGCTCGGCCGCCAGGCCCGCTGCGATTTGCCTCGAAACTGCGCTGCCGTCGCGATCGATAATCAGAATGGGAATACGGCTCACCGCGGTTTGACTGCCCTGGCCTCCGAAAATGTATCCGAAGAATGACGCGATCACGATGGGTGCGACAAAGCTCATCAGCATCGCGCGCCGGTCAGAGAAAAACATTTGCAGGTCCTTGCGGATCAGCGCTCGAAACGAGGTGGTCATGAATCGCGTAAGCTCCTTCCGGTCAGAGTGAGGAAAACCGCCTCGAGATCGGCCCGCTCGCTGGCCACATGTTCATAGAGGCGGCCGTGATCGGTAAGCCACTGCAGAATCTTCGGAGCACCTTCGGAGAGGCCGTGCATGCCTACCTTCAAAACCCCCTCGAACATTTCCGCCGACCGCACTTCGTTCAGCGTCCGGAGTTGGTCGAGCCAGGGTCCTGCCTGCGGCTGCTGCAGTTCAATGGCCAGCAGATTCGTCACCGGCAGCCTGCGGAACAGTCCCTGCAAAGTATCGTCGGCGATCACTTTGCCATGATCGATGATAATCAGCCGATCGCACAAACGCTCCGCTTCTTCCATGTAGTGCGTGGTGTAAACCAAAGCTTTGCCACGCTTCTTCAGGGTTTCCAGATTATCGAAGATGGCGTTGCGGCTCTGCGGATCCACGCCTACGGTAGGCTCGTCGAGCAGCAGGATTTGCGGATCGTGCAGCAGAGCCGCGGCAAGATTCAGGCGCCGCTTCATTCCGCCGCTGAAGGTCTTCACCTTGTCCTTGGCTCGCGAGGTGAGTTCCACCAGTTCGAGCGCTTCGGCGATTGCCCCTCGCAAGGTCCGGCCGCTTAACTCGTACAACGCGCCGAAAAATTCCAGATTGGCGAGGGCCGTTAATTCGTCGTATAGCGCGATATCCTGCGGCACCAAACCAATCGAGCGCTTGGCAGGATCGGTATCCCCGCGCAGAGGTTTGCCGTTGATGAGCACTGCGCCCGAGTCCGCGCGGGTAAGCCCGGCGATGATCGAGACTGTGGTGGTCTTCCCGGCGCCGTTCGGTCCCAGCAAGCCGACGATTTCGCCGGCGTTCGCGCGCAGACTGACTCCGTCCACGGCGATCACGCTCCCATAGTTTTTGCGCAGCGCTTCAGCTTCCAGCATCCCGATTCGGGCGGCGTCCCTAGTGAACTGTGGACCGCCGTACCCCCACGCCCGGAGCGATGCCCTCCACCAGTTCTCCACGATGGACGACAAAGGTTCCATTCACCATTACGTAAGGGATGCCTTCGGAGTTCTGTGCAGGATTTTCAAAAGTGGCTTTATCGATGACGCGCGCCGGATCGAACACCGTGATATCGGCATCGGCGCCCACGGCCAGGCGGCCTTTGGTCTGGATTCCCAGCCGTTCGGCCGGCATGATGGTCATCTTCCGGAGCGCCTCCATCAGCGTCAGCGCGTGTTGCTCGCGCACATAACGGCCCAGCACCCGCGCGTAAGTTCCCGCCGCTCTGGGATGCCCTTTGCCGTCCTGCAGAATTCCGTCGCTCGCGATCATCGTCAGCGGATTCGATATTGCCAGGCGGACGATATCTTCGGGGATCGAATGCACAGCCACCATGCCGCCTTGTTTGCGAAAACGCACAAACGAGTCGGCAGTAAGCCGCTCGCCGGTGAGCGCCCACTGCAGATCGCCGTAGCTGATGCCGCCCTGCCTGCCCTGCCATCCCTGGTCAAAAATCGCCGAGCTGATGTCGGTCATGCCTGCCGTGTAGGGATACATCTCGGTAGTCACGTCGAGGCCCCGCTCGCGCGCGCCGGCGATCATCTTCAGGCAGAGAGGAGTTTCGCGAATGCCCATGCTGGTGATGTGAACCACGTGCAGGGACGCACCCGCGGCAGCCGCGTCGGCGATCACTTCCTGCAGCGCATCCACCACGCCCGGCTCCACGGGTCCGCCGTTGCGCATGTGAACGTAGAGTGTCGCCTTCCGCTCGGCCGCCAGATCGAACAACTCCAGAATCTCCGCGCGCGTCGCCAGCGGAACGTACGCGATCCCCAGGCCGATACCTAACGCGCCTTCGTCCAATCCTGCGCGCACCAATGCGAGGACCTGGGCGCGCTGTTCCGGAGTAGCGGCGCCCTTGGCGGCGTCGCGCGGCAGCAGCGTTCCGCTATCGTGCATCACTGCCATACGCGCCGGAATGTGTCCGGAGGTTGCCCCGAAGTTAATGAGCGCCCTTCCTTCACGAGCGCGATACCATTCCGGGACCGGCGAGACGCCCACTTCCAGTTCGAGCGCCGTGGTCACCCCATCCCTGGCTTTGAAGCGATAGTTTTCAGGCGTCTGCCCATGCGAATGCAAATCGATAAAGCCCGGCGCGACCACCAATCCGGTAACGTCCACGACAGTGCGGCCCCGCAGCGGAGTCGGCGAGATTGCGCTGATTTTCGTGCCGCGAATGCCGATATGGCGGACCGCATCGAGGTTGGTGGCAGGATCCAGCACGCGGCCGTTGGCGAGCACCACATCGTATTCCTGTCCCCAACCCGCTACCGACGCCAACACGGCTGATAGTATCAATAAGGTAGATCGCATAATTCACCGGCTAACCAGCACCACGCGGAAACGTGCCTGATTGGTCACCATGCGCTCGTAACCTATGGCCGCGTCTTCGAGCGCAAACTCTTCGATCATGGGCCGGATTCCGGTAAGGGCGCAGAAGTTCAATGTCTCTTCCGAGTCCTTCGCCGACCCGGACGCCCACCCCTGTATGGACTTGCGGCCGCTCAGCAATTGAATTGGAGAGATGGCCAGCGGCTCGGTCGAGGCCCCCACAATCAGCAGCGTTCCATCGATCCCCAGACCGTTCACCAGCGGCGCAATTGCCTTGCTATCTGGGGCGGTGGCCAATATGACTTTGGCGCCTCCGAGACGCGTGAGCTCTTCCGCCGCATCCACCGAGTCGCTGTCCAGATAGCGGTGCGCTCCCAGCTTGAGGGCCAGCTCTTCCTTATCCTTACCTCTTGAAATGGCAATCACGTGGAACCCGAAGTGGCGCGCGAACTGCACGGCCAGGTGGCCCAGACCGCCTATGCCGTGAATGGCCACCACATCTCCCGGCATGGCACGGCTGTGGCGCAGCGAGTTGAATGTGGTCAGGCCCGCGCATAGCAGCGGCCCGGCTTCCGCGAAACTCAAAGTGGCCGGGATGCGCGCCAGCCCGTGTACCGGCGCGATCATGAATTGCTGATATCCTCCATCGAAGTGGAGGCCGGTGATCTGCAGCCTGGGGCAATTGACGAAATCGCTGCGGCGGCAGGCTTCGCACACGCCACAGTGATCGCCGTGCCAGCCAATGCCCACACGGTCGCCGGCCGCCCATCCGGCGACGCCCGGGCCAATGGCATCCACTACGCCTGCAACCTCGTGCCCCGGCACTCGCGGATAGGCCAGTCCCGGCCAGTGCCCTTCTTTCACGACACTGTCGCCATAGCAGATACCGCACGCTTCGACTTTGATGCGCACCGCGCCCGCGCCAGGCTCGGTGATTGGCCTCTCGCTGACGGCGAAGCTGGCGCCCGGCTGTCCTACGACCACCGATTTCATCGGACTGCTTTCCTCCCCTACGAGTATCGCACCCGCTTTTTCAGATCCGATTCCTCAATTGAAAAATCATAGCGGCATAATAGAGAAATCATGAGACACCGTTCGGCATTCTGGCTACTCGCGTTCGTATGCATCGCCGCCACGCGGTCGCCGGCCGCGACCTGCGAAGACCTGGCCAAACTCACTCTGCCCAATACGTCGCTCTCCACAGCGCAATCGGTGCCCGCCGGCAGCTATACGCCGCCCGACGGCCGTGCCTTGCCCAACCTGCCCGCTTTCTGCCGCGTCGCGGGAACCATCAAGCCATCCTCTGACTCGAACATACAGTTTGAAGTCTGGATGCCCAGCTCCGGCTGGAACGGAAAATTCCAAGGCATCGGCAACGGCGGATTCGCGGGCGTGATCAGCTTTGGCGGTATGGCAGGCGCAGTGGCGCATGGCTACGCGACCGCGTCCACCGATACCGGTCACCAGGCGGGCGGAACGGACGCGGCCTGGGCCCTGGATCATCCGGAAAAGATCGTCGATTTCGGATATCGCGCGATTCATGAAACGGCCGACAAGGCCAAGCTCATTATCCGCGCCTTCTACGGCCAGGCGCCCCGCCGCTCGTACTTCAGCTCCTGCTCGAACGGCGGCCGGCAGGCGCTCATGGAGGCGCAGCGCTTTCCGAACGACTACGACGGCATCATCGCCGGCGCGCCCGCCAATTACTGGACCCATCTGCTGACCGCTGCCGCCTGGGACGTTCAGGCTACTCTGGCCGATGCGGCTTCCTACATTCCAGCGAGCAAGCTGCCGGCTATTGAAGCCGCGGCGCTCGAGGCCTGCGACGCGCTCGACGGTGTGAAGGATGGAGTGATCGAAGATCCCACGCAATGTCACTTCGATCCCGCCAAGCTTCTCTGCAAGGCGGAGGAGTCCGACAAATGTCTCACCGCCCCACAGGTGGCAGCGCTCCAAAAAATTTATGCCGGCCCGACCGATTCCAGGCACAGGAAGGTCTTCCCCGGCTACTCCCCGGGAGGCGAAGCCGAACCCGGCGGCTGGGCCCCATGGATCACCGGCACGGCGCGCGAGAAAGCGCTGATGTTCGCGTTCGGAACTCAATACTTCAAAAATATGGTGTTCGACAATGCTGCCTGGGACTACCACTCGTTCGTAGTGGACCGCGACGGTAAAGCCGCCGACGACAAGACAGCCAAGATTTTGAACGCCACCGATCCGAACCTCGAACCCTTCCAAAAACGCGGCGGCAAGCTCATCCTGTATCACGGATGGAGCGACGCGGCGATACCGGCACAAAACGTGATCGACTACTATCAGAGTGTTGTTTCCCGCATCGGCGCGCGCGACACCGCCGCGTTTGTTCGCCTGTATATGGTGCCGGGCATGGAACACTGCGGCGGCGGCGCCGGTCCTGACTTCTTCGGACAGAACGGCGTAGCGCAAGGCGACGCGCAGCACGATATCGCGACGGATCTGGAAGAGTGGGTCGAGAAGGGCTCTGCCCCGAAAGAGATCATTGCCACGAAGTTCAAGAATCCATCCAATCAAAGCGAGGGGGCGCTGCGGACTCGTCCGCTGTGTCCGTATCCGCAGGTGGCGCAGTGGAAGGGAAGCGGCAGTACGGATGAGGCTGCAAACTTCGTGTGCGCTATGCCGAAGCGTTGAGCCCGATGGGTTGCGGCCCGGGTCGGGGTGGCTTTAGCAGGCGTAGCAGCATCGGAACCGAAGGAAAGGGAACCCCATGACGATTGAACTCACGTCGGAGCATCAGCGGATGATTGAGCGCGTCATCGATTCCGGCGCTTATCCCGACGCGCAGCACGTGGGAATTCAAGCCAGTTTCCGGCTGCCTCCGCCCGGGGCGGAATCGAAGTGGGGAGTGTCGTTTTTTTGATTGCGTTGGATCAGTTTGCGGCGGTAACCCGCTCGGGCTGGCGCAGCCATTCCGCTGCTTGTGCGGCTTCTGCGGGTCGCGAGATGGCGTAACCCTGCAGAAGATCGATGTGCTGGTTCCTCAGTGTTTCTCTCATCTCGCGAGTTTCGATTTTGGTGACAGTTAATTGAGCGCTGAACACCTGCGCGATGCTCTGAACGACGTTAAACAGGGCATTGAAATGCTGACGGCTGTTTTTGTGGTCGAACAGAATAGCTTCCAGCTTGATTCCCCGAAACGGGAGTTGCGTCAGGTAGCCTAGCGGCACAAAGCCGTGTCCGAAGTTGTCCAGGTTCGTACCGACCCCGGCGTCACGAAGACTACCGAGCTTGCGGATCGCATTTCCCACGTCGGCCATGAGGGCCTGTTCCTTGATGTCCAGCCGGAGCCATTGCCATCCTGTTTCATATTGCGCGCCCAACTTCTCGATCTGACCCAGCAGATCCCTTGTCACAAACTCAGAAGTTCCGATATTGATCGTGATGGGCACCATCGGTAGCCCCTCCCGCAACCACTGCTGGTATTGACTGAAGACCGCGTTCATGACCCATTCGCCGACCGCCGGTCCGAGACGCTTTTGTTCCATAAGCGAAAGAAGTTGGCTGGCCGCCATTTCCGGAAGGCCGGGCGGATGCCAACGCAGAAAGGCTTCCAGACCTCGCAGTTCCCCACTTCGGGCATCGACGATGGGCTGGTAATTCAGTTTGAAGGTGTTGTCATGCAGTGCCTGCACCAGCATTTCGCCATCGATTTTGCGTGACTCGGCGCTGCGCATCTCAGTTGCGTACATGGAATAAGCATTCCTGCCTGAGCGTTTCACCTGGTAAAGAGCAAGGTCCGCGCATTCCAGCAACTCGCTTTCTTCAACAGTGTCCGAAGGACAGATGGAAATACCAACGCTCACGCCGATTTCAACCGTCTGTCCGGCAATCCTGTAGGGTTGGGATACCGACTGCACCACCTCTTCCGCCGTCGAGACCACACTGGCTCTCTCATCGACATCCGTTTTTAGGATGGCGAACTCGTCACCGCCGAGACGCGCAACAGTATCCTGTGGCCCAACAATGCTCATCAATCGCGCCGCGACCTCAATTAAAACCTGGTCTCCCGCCCCGTGCCCGAGGGTATCGTTAACCTGTTTAAACCTGTCGAGGTCCATCATGTAGACCGCGAAGGCACGGTTCCGGTTCATCGAATTCCGGACTTCCTGCTGCAAACGCCTCTCGAACAGAAGACGGTTTGCGATGCCCGTCAGCGGATCATGTAAGGCAATCTGTTCCAGGCGCGCCATGCTGAGAAACAGCTGGAGATCTATACGGAGCTTTTCCCCGAATTCAAGTTCCGTGTCGGTCCATTGTTCCGAGGTGTTTCTAACTCGTTGCGACCAGACGGCGAACGAGTTGCGGGGGGTTAGCGGGCGCGCCGCAAGCTCTGGATTGTCTTCCGGGGCTTCCGGCTTCCCGGCCCAGTTCACAGTCTCGATGACTTCAGGACGTAGCAGAGCTATAAAATCGGCGCTGCCCAGAGGGATGAACAGCACGCCGCTGGCATTCTTTGAGAGGGCTCGATATGACTGGAGCGCTTCGGGCAGAGCGTTGTAATGGCTAATCTGTTCACGTGGAAAGCGATCGAGGAAATCCCGCAGCGGACCGAGCGACAGTTTGTCCGGAACCAGCCCGGTAAAAAAATCTTCCCCTTCGAAACGCAGCCAGGCGCCGCCCGCGCTGAGCGTCTGGCGTACCATCCCCAGATTGTGCGAGAGCGCGAGCCTCGCGTCATTGCTCACTGTAGACATTACCCCCTGCAATCGCGACAACTGCTGGCGCATGTGGGATTGCAAGTGCTGTTCGATCAGCGCGAGCAGATTTGTCAGGTGCAGTGACACGAGCCGGGCCATTTCCTCAAATGCCAAACGGTCCTCAATCGGTAGTGCCCGCGACGAAAAATGATGACAGGCGATCAGTCCCCAGAGTTTCCCATTCACCACAATCGATAGCGTCAGGGATGCCTGTACGCCCATGTTCTTCAGGTACTGAATGTGCGCGGGATGCGCGGAGCGAAGCGTCGAGTAAGTCAGATCGAGCGGTTGTGTGTCTCCGTTCCATTTGAGAAGCGGCGACGCGTCGGCATCCACGTCCACGATCGTGCGCTGCCAGTTCAGAGTGAACATTTGCCGCGCGTTGGGCGGTATATCTGATGCGGGAAACCGGAGACCAAGAAATCCTTCCACGCGGGGGCGGCAGCGTTCATGCACCACTTCGCCATGCCAGTCGGTCCCGAAGCGGTATAGCATGACACGATCATATCCGGAGTGCTCATAGACCCAGCCCACGAGAAATTCACTGCAGTGTTCGGCGGTGTGAACCGCGGTTAGCTGTTCCACAAAACGTGTTCGTTTCGCATAACTCCACCAATGCGATCGCAAAGCCCCGGCGCGTTCAAATTCGAAAATCCGGTGCGCGCCTTGCCTGTGTCCAATGACGACCAGAGGATCGCTGCCCGCAAAATCGCACCATTCCAGATTGCCTTCCCGGCTTGCCAGGGCCAACAGGCTCGACCACGCTGTCGATAGCCACTCGCCTCCCGTTTGTCCCAGAAGTTGCGCGGGTGTGATCCCGAGCAGTTTAGCCGAATTCGCCGAAGCGTATTCGATCAGGTCATTATCCGCATGGATGGCGACCAGTACCCCGTTCGCCTGCACGTTGCCGATATGCTGAAGGATGTCATTCTTACAATCCCCAAAGGGACCTAGGGCTGTGCTCATAGCTCCTTCTTTTCTGCCACCGCCAGATACTGCTCCATATGCCGGAACGTCGCGCGCGCGGTGCGTGCGGCAGCGGCCAGGGACTCCCGCGATTCCATCCGGGCCAGGCTTTTCAGCAGGCTTGGCCAACTTGATTGCAGGACCGACCCCGGCATCCAGAAGGATCCAAATTCGCGCAGTTGATCCCCAAAAGTTGCGCGTAAATGATTGTAAATGAGGCGGTTGCCAAGTTGCGCACCTTCCACTACGTAGCGCATGCCCAGATAGTCGGCCTCGGTGTTGGGCATCATCAATTGGGGATGCGGCTGAGCCGGTCGACAATGGTCAAGAGGCATCTTCAGCGCAATCAGATCGCGATTGATGCTGGGAACGCGCGGAGTGTAGAGCGGCACGCTCGCCGGACATAAATCGCTGCCCCGCAAGAGCAAACGATCGATTTCCCCATAAGCTCGTTCGAGGGACTGCATAGCAGTGCGGTAAATATCCAGCGTCACACCCTGAATTGTGAGGGCCGCGAGTACTGAGGTTTGGTCGATCCGGTGATGTAGCCGACGCGTCGCTCTCCGTAGAAAAGAGTGCGCCTGGGGTACCGTTGCTCGCGGCATATGTATTTAAATAAGGATACTCCCGGAGAATTCTTTCCAAATTAATCATAAAACAGAACGCCTGGGCTGGATAATGGGATCTCTATTATAGATCCCGATCGCGCTCCGCTGGCTTCAGAGTCAGAGTCGCTCTGGTATACGACCTCTGGCGAAAGAATCTGGCCGGTAAGGCTCCAGAGCAGCAGGCAAGCACTTCAGTTCTATTTTATTTTTCCTCGGACACCGTACGGTGGGATGGCGCAAAAGACAGTTGTGAGTTCATCTCGCTGTGTAGACGTCCCGGAAGAAGTAGACGAAATCACTTTGGCCGCGATAGCAGACGTTTCGAAAAACGACTGCAGCCTTCATCTGAGATTTCTCCAGAGCCTATGCCTGTCGTTGACTTCCACCGTGGCGATCTATTTCGATTCTAGCCTCTGGCAGTAGTTGTGGTAAATGCCAGATATACTTGCGTTCTATGCAAGAACCTGATCTAAATCTCCCGGCTGAATTTTCGCCATTTGCTTGCCCGCGCTGGTGCGGTTGTTCGTTTTCGTCGGCACAGGGATGGTGTCCCGCGCGCTGAGCAACTTTTACGCGCCTCGGGCGCGGATGACGGATCGGCAAAAACTGCACGCCTTCGGCCCGGATCGTGAATGGTGACATTTAATGCGCGGGTCAGCACCTCGACGCGTGTTTCGCGGCGGTGCGGGCACAGAGAGCCAGTTTAGCGCCGTCACTGGGAGCCCGGTCGCGATGGCCTTGCCCAGGCCCTGACTGGAGGCCGTCGCCATCGCGACGCGGTCTTGAAGTCCCAAGTCCATGCGCAAATCCCGGTATCATCCGCGACGCAGATAATGATCCTGGCCAGTGAGCCAGTCGGTGCGAATCGGGCTGAAGATGTCCAGGTCGAGAGTATCTTCGAGCGCGACTGCGCTGTGCGGCACGTTCGAAGGGATGCGCAGCACTTCTCCGGCCGACACCACCACCTGGCGCCCTTCGATTTCAAATTCCAGCGCGCCCGATAGAATATAAGTGAGCTGCTCACTGTCATGATGGTGCTCCGGCACCACGCCGCCCTTGGCGATAAAAACTTGCGCCACCATAGCTTTTTCGCCCGTGATGATCTTGCGCCACATGCGCTCGTTGAGCACTTCCTTGTCGAGATTTTCCCAGTTGTAATGTTCCATCTTATGGTCCGCGTTCAGCTATTGTACACGGGTGCGTCCCTGCTAAAATGAAAGCGATCCAATCCCTGGGAGGACTATCGAGTTGCCATCCGCCATCCTGGCCCTGGAAGACGGTACAGTCTTCGAGGGCAGGAGCTTTGGTGCGCCCGCCGAGCGATCCGGCGAAGTTGTTTTCAATACCGCTATTACCGGCTATCAGGAAATCTTCACGGACCCGTCCTACGCCGGGCAGATCGTCATCCTGACTAACCCGCAAATCGGGAACTATGGGACCAACTCAGCCGATAACGAAGCGGCGCGGCCCTATATCGAAGGTCTGGTGGTTCGTGAGTTTTCGAATATCACCAGTAACTGGCGCTCGCGTGAGGAGGCCAACGAGTTCCTCCGCAGGCACGGAATTCCGGTGGTTTCCGAGCTCGATACGCGCGCCCTGGTCCGCCATCTGCGCAGCCGCGGCGTAATGCGCGGCGTGCTATCCGCGCTCGAGGCGGACGCCGCCAGGCTGATCGAAAAAGCGCGGCAGATTCCGGCTATGGCAGGTCTCGACCTCGCCAGCCGCGTATCCACGCTAGAGCCTTACGGCTGGGACCAGCCCGTCGAGCGTTGTTCTCCCTCCGACCTGGTGCCGCCTCCCGCTGAACCGCGCTTCCACGTGGTGGCCTACGATTACGGAATCAAGCGCAATATCTTGCGCCGCCTGGTGCAGGTGGGCTGCCGCGTGACGGTGGTCCCGTCGCTCACTTCCGCCGAAGACGTGCTGGCGCTCGCTCCCGACGGTGTTTTCCTCTCCAACGGACCGGGCGATCCCGAGCCGCTCGAAACGCAGGTGAGCAATGTGCGCAAGTTGATTGGCAAGACTCCCATTTTCGGCATCTGCCTGGGCCATCAGATCCTGGGCCTGGCCGTGGGTGGCCGCACTTACAAGCTGAAGTTCGGCCATCGCGGCGCGAACCATCCGGTGATCAACCAACTGACGAACAAGGTCGAGATCACCTCCCATAACCACGGTTTTGCCGTAGATCCCGACTCGCTGAACCTGAACGAAGTGGAGATCACCCACATGAATCTCAACGACCAAACCCTTGAAGGCTTCCGCCACCGCGCCCATCCGGTGTTCTGCGTCCAGTATCATCCCGAGGCCGCGCCCGGGCCGCATGACTCACATTACCTGTTCGACGACTTCATCAAACTGATGGCGGAAGAGCAATAACGGATGCCGCGGCGAAACGACCTGCACCGCATCTTGATCATCGGCTCGGGCCCTATCATTATCGGGCAGGCCTGCGAATTCGACTACTCCGGGACGCAAGCGGCGAAGGCTTTGCGCAGCGACGGTTACGAAGTGGTGCTGGTGAATTCGAATCCCGCCACTATCATGACCGATCCGGAGCTGGCCGATCGCACCTATGTCGAGCCGCTCACCCGTCCCTATCTCGAAGAGATCATCCGCAAGGAGCGGCCCGACGCGCTGCTGTCGACCGTAGGCGGCCAGACCGGGCTCAACCTCTCGGTGGAGCTTGCCGAAGCGGGCGTACTGGATTACTACGGCGTGGAGTTGATCGGCGCCAAGATCGACGCCATCAAGAAGGCCGAGGATCGCCTGTTGTTCAAAGACGCCATGCGCAAGATCGGCCTCGAGACGCCCGGCTCGAAGCTGGTCAGAAACGAGGACGAGGGTAAGGAATTTGCCGAGCGCATCGGCTATCCCTGCATCCTGCGTCCGAGTTTTACGATGGGCGGCACCGGCGGCGGCATCGCGTACAATCGCGAAGACCTGCTGGAAACCCTGGAGCGCGGCCTGGCGCTTTCTCCGGTACACGAGGTGTTGATCGAAGAAAGCGCGCTCGGCTGGAAGGAATTCGAGCTGGAGGTGATGCGGGATCTGGCGGACAACGTCATCATCGTCTGCTCCATCGAAAACTTCGATCCTATGGGCGTGCACACGGGAGATTCCATCACCGTGGCGCCGGCCCAGACGCTGACCGACCGCGAATATCAGATGATGCGGGACGGCGCCATACGCTGCCTGCGGGAGATCGGCGTCGATACCGGCGGATCGAACGTGCAGTTTGCGATTCATCCGAAAACCGGGCGCATGGTGATCATCGAGATGAATCCGCGCGTTTCACGCAGCTCGGCGCTGGCCTCCAAGGCTACCGGATTCCCGATTGCCAAGATCGCCGCCAGGCTGGCCGTGGGGTACAGGCTCGACGAAATCCGCAACGACATCACGCGCAAGACGCCCGCCTGCTTCGAGCCCACTATCGATTACGTAGTGGCGAAAATTCCCAAGTGGCAGTTCGAGAAGTTCCCCGGAGCGGACCCGACGCTGGGCACGCAGATGAAATCGGTCGGCGAAGTGATGGCCATCGGGCGGACCTTTAAGCAGGCGCTCTGGAAAGGATTGCGCAGCCTCGAGACCGGCAGGGCCTTCGGCTCGGAAAAGCTGGACAAGAGCCTGATCGCGCAGAAGCTGATCACGCCCACGCCCGACCGGCTCAGCTACATACGCTTCGCTTTCGAAAACGGATACACGGCCGGGGAGATACACGAGATGACCTCCATCGATCCGTGGTTTCTGGAGCAAATCGAAGAGGTGATCCGGCTCGAAGCGGAGCTCGGGCGCGAGAGTATGGACACTGTGTCGAGCGAAGCGATGGGGCGCGCCAAACGCGCCGGCATTTCCGATGCGCAGCTTGCGAAAAGCTGGCGGACGCCGGAGCTGGCCGTGCGCGAGAAGCGCAAAGCGCTGGGGGTGCGGGCGGTTTTCAATCGCGTGGACACCTGCGCGGCGGAGTTTGAAAGCTTTACGCCATATCTGTATTCGAGCTACGAGAGCTCTTGCGAAGCCAACCCCACCAATCGCCGGAAGGTAATGATTCTGGGCAGCGGCCCCAACCGCATCGGCCAGGGTATCGAGTTCGATTATTGTTGCTGCCATGCGTCTTTCGCCCTGCAGAGCATGGACTACGAGTCGATCATGGTGAACTGTAATCCGGAGACGGTCTCGACGGATTACGACACCAGCGACCGGCTCTATTTCGAGCCGCTGACGCTCGAGCACGTGCTCAATATTTTCGATGTCGAACGTCCCGACGGCGTGATCGTACAGTTCGGCGGACAAACGCCGCTAACCCTGGCGCTGCCGCTTAAGCGCCAGGGAGTGCCGATCATCGGCACCGATCCGGAATACATCGACCTGGCGGAGGATCGCAAACGGTTTGGCAAGCTGCTCGAGGATCTGGCCATCCCCGCGCCCGAAAACGGGTCGGCGACCAGCGCGGAAGAGGCCTGCGCCATTGCGCGGCGCATCGGCTATCCCGTGCTGGTGCGGCCCAGCTACGTACTGGGCGGGCGCGCCATGGTGATCGCTTACGACGAGGATATGGTGCGGCAGTATATGCGCGAGGCGGTGACCTTCTCGCAGGACCGCCCGGTGCTGATCGACCGCTTTCTGGAAGACGCGACCGAAGTGGATGTGGACGCGCTGTCGGACGGCGAGGACGTGCTGATCGCCGGCATCATGGAGCACATCGAAGAGGCCGGCGTGCATTCCGGCGATAGCTCTTGCGTGCTGCCGGCGCAATCCATTCCGCCGCGGCAACTGGAGATTATCGAAGATTACACCGTGAGGCTGGCCAAGGCGCTGCACGTGATCGGGCTGATGAACGTGCAGTACGCCATCAAAAATGGAACCGTGTACGTGCTGGAAGTGAACCCGAGGGCCTCGCGCACGGCACCCTATGTCAGCAAGGCCACCGGCGTGCCGCTGCCCAGGATCGCGGTCGGGCTGATGCTGGGGAAAAAGATCCGGGACTTCACCAGCGCTACCGGCGTGCTGCCAGTGCCGCAAAACTTCGTCAAGTCGCCCGTATTCCCGTTCAACAAATTTCCGGGCGTGGACCCGGCCCTGGGCCCCGAGATGCGCTCGACCGGTGAAGTGATGGGGGTCGGCGCGAACTTCGGTGAAGCGTTCGCGAAAGCGCAGATCGGCGCGGGCACGCCGTTGCCGGAAAAGGGGACCGTGTTCATCAGCGTGAACGATCATCATAAACAGGAGGCTGCCGAGGTGGCCCGCAAGTTCGCGGCGCTGGGGTTCCAGTTGGTTGCTACCCGCGGCACGGCTGCCGTGTTGCGCGCGGCCGGGTTGACCTGCAAGATGGTGTTCAAAGTGAACGAAGGGCGCCCCAATGCCGTGGATCTGTTGAAGGCGGGCTCCATCCAACTGGCGATCTACACCACGGCGGGCGCGCCGGCATTCTTCGACGAGAAGGCCATACGGCGCAGCGCGGTCACCTATCGCGTGCCCTGCATCACCACCATGAGCGGCGCGCGCGCGGCCGCCGAAGCGGTTGCTGCGCGGCGGCGGGATCCCATCCGTGTGTGGAGCTTACAGCAGATTCACCAGCAAGAGAAGACCCCCGCGTGACCGCCCGCTATCCCGCGCTGGTGCTCTTCGATATCGACGGTACGCTGGTGCGGCGCGCCGGCCCCCATCACCGGCAGGCGCTGGTCGAAGCGGTGCGGCAGGTAACGGGTCTGGCCACCACCACCGACCATATTCCGGTGCATGGCATGCTCGATCGCGACATACTGGCGCGCATGATGCGCGATGCCGGAGCGCGCGCGCCCGACATTCGGCAGGCGATGCCGGAGATCGTCCGCCGGGCGCAGCGGATCTACGTGCGCAGCGTGCCCAACCTCGAGCGCAAAACTTGTCCGGGCGTACGGACGCTGCTGCGGCGCCTGGAGCGGGATGGCATCCTACTCGGGCTGGTGACTGGAAACCTGACGCGCATCGGCTGGAAAAAGCTGCAGCGCGCCGGATTGAAGGCATATTTCCGCTTCGGCGCATTCGCCGAAATGGCCGATGACCGGGCCGGACTGGCGCGCCTGGCGATCCGGCAGGCGCGAACGAAAGGCTGGATAGGAGCGGCGACCCCCATTGCACTGGTGGGCGACGCGCCCAGCGACATTGACGCGGCACGCCAGAACGCCATCCGCGCCATCGCCGTTTATACCGGCATTTCGACACGCGATGAGCTACTGGCGCACGCGCCTGACCTGCTGCTCGAAGACTTACGCGGCCTGAAGCCGGAGATGATCTACTCGCCCGAGCGGAAGGGCGAAGCCGGAAAGTCAGCGGAGTTATAGAGATTGCAGACCGGGTTGCTGGACCAGCCATAACGCACATAGGCCGGGGAAGTCACCGCCGAATTCGATACCACCACGGTGGCTCCGTCGATGCGCGCCGCGGCAGCCACAAACTTACGATCGGCGCCCGCGATCTCGAAGCCTTGCAACTCTCCACCCTTGGCGCTCAGCCCCTGGGCATGCTCGAACCAGACGCGCAGGCCGCCGGCATCGGGTGTGGCCTGGCGGAACAGCGGACCGGAGAACTCAATTTTTTCGCCATAGGCAATGGCTCGCGCGGCCAACGCCAAACGGAGACCGACATCCTGTTTATCGGTGGGGTGAATGTTGTCCGGGTCTCCGATATCGATGATCACGGCCATGCCGGTGTTGGCCAGACCCAGCGTCTGCCTCTGCGCATCGCGTACTTCGGGCCACATGCTCTGCGGCGATGTCTTGAAATTGGCGAGTTGCACGAACAGGAACGGAAAGTCCCCCTGGCCCCAGGCTCGTCTCCAATCGCGGATCATGGCTTGAAACAAGCGCGCATAGAGCGGCGCGCGCTCGGGCGACGTGTTGCTTTCGCCCTGATACCAGATGGCGCCGCGAATCGGAAAGGGGGTGAGCGGCGCAATCATGGCATTGAACAATCCGGCGGGCATCCACGAATTGCTGCCGTTCGGCTGCCATACACGAGGCGGGGGAGCGGCTCCTTCGGATTTGGCTTTGGCGGCCGCACGCTCCCAATCCCGGTCCTGTTTTTGGCGTTCAAGGATCGTGGTAGCGCGATCGTCGTTGATACGGGACCATTCGGCGAAGACGGGCATCAACGCGGCGTCCGCCGAAAGGCCGCGCAGGCTGGTCCAGGCATCGGCGGGCGTGCCGCCCCAGTCCGCTTCGATCAGGCCGATGGGTACGTCGAGCTTCTGCTGCAGGTGCCGCGCGAAGTAATACGCTACCGCTGAAAATCCGGCTACCGTTTCGGGCTCGCAAGGCGCCCAACTGCCGCGCGCGGCGATGTCGTCGAGCGGGTAGTCGGAGACTTTATCCAGGGCCTGAAACAGGCGAATACGGGGAAATTTGGCGGCGGCAATCTCGGCGGCCGCGTTGGCGGCGGCCCTGACGGGCAGTTCCATGTTGGACTGTCCGGAGGCGACCCAGACGTCGCCCACCAGCACGTCGGTGAGCGCGATGGTGTTGGCAGCCTTGATGTTCAGCTCGAACGGACCGCCCGCCTCGCCGGGCAGCAGGTACAGGCTCCAGCGTCCCAGCGGGTTGGCAGAGGTGCTTCGCGTTTCCCCGCGGAAAGCGACGGTTACATTCTCGCCGGGACCGGCGGCGCCCCAAATGTGCACGGGCAAGCCGCGCTGGACCACCATGTGTTCGGCCAGAACCGTGGGAAGAGTGACATCAGCCTGCGAGCAAGAAGCGATCAGGCAGGCAAGCGCCCCGAGGCGTGCAGAGTAAGAGAACCAAGGCATACGCAGATCATACTGCACTGCCAATGGCTGCGGCGCGCACGTCCAGTCTTATTTAGTTGCACGGGCGCCCGCGCGGCGGCGCACGAGTGTGAATGCCAGCAGGCCGCCCGCGAGCGAGCCGAGCGTTCCAGGCTCGGGAACCGCGGATGGCGAGGTTGCCAGAGTCGCCGACGTGACGCCGGTGATCCCCAAAGCGCCGGTCACCGCGGTAGACACGCCCAACAGTTGAAAGGCAAAGACGCTGTCCGGCTGAGAAACGTCCGCGGAAAACTCCTGCAGTCCGGTTCCATTCAACGTTCCCTCAGGAAGTGACATTGTGGCGGTAACTACCGGGACAAAACCGAGGTCGCTCACCATGAAACTGAAAGCGAGGGTATCCGGGCCCGAAGATGGGTCGGTAAGTGTCATGGTTCCGTAGAATCCACTGAAAACCAGGGTGCCGACACTAACATCGAGGTTTCCTGGAATGCTGTAAGTGGCCGAATCGGCTGTAATGCTGATGGGCGCCGTATTCTGATCGATCGACCCGGTAACCAGGAAGTTTCCACCATTGAGGTGCAGCGGATCAATGCCGCTGATCACCGGGCCAAGCGTCCCGCTGGTATTGAGATCAATCGAGCCGGCCCGAGCCGGTGACGATAGCGCGACGAATGATAGAGCCAGCACCGTGACTCCGAATAAGAGATTATTTAGCTTCATGGACAATCCTCCGACAAATTGCCCTGACGCGTTCATAATCTCTATGCCACGGTGCGGGCTGAGTTCATGTTGCCGCGAACGGGAGGAAGAGTCAATGAATCCGGTACTGCCACACTGAGTCTGCGCTCAAACCGTACCGCTTTAAAACGGTACCGTACTAAGGCCCAGTGTGGCGTACTACGAACGATTTTATTGCACGGATAGATACGCGGTCTTGGAGGTTACTCCGCCGATCGAACACGTGATCGGTTGCAGGCCCGCCGTTAGCCCCTGCGGCAGCGTGAAGTTAACCTGGTACAAGCTGGTATAGTTCGGCGCCAGGCCGCTAAAGCTCACCGTGGCGGTCTGTCCCCCGACCGTAATAACAGGAGCAGTCGTGGTCCTTGCCAGCGGATTAGACGGAGCCGCCGCCCCATCCGCCGGCGTATTGCTGACCGGACCCAGTCCGTTGAGGAATAACTGCACCGTGGACCCGGCCGCCACTGGATTACCGGGTGATACGACCTTGTAGTTCTGGTCGAGAGCTGCCGCCGCCTGCGTGGAAGAGTCGATGATAAAGATACCCGGCGAAAATTGGGCGAGCTGCAAAGTGTACTCGGCGCCATAAGTGTAATTGACCATCACCTTCACGGTCGCCGATGTCTGGCCGGCCAGTTCCCACGGTACCTGCAGGTTCAGTTGAGTGGGGCTGACATAATTGAAGCGTCCCGGCAAGCTGAGACTGGATGCATCGAAGCTGAACGCGGTACCGTCGATGCCCATGGGTAGCGGCTGGCTCACTACATTGCACGACGGGCAGGTGTCGAACGCGGTATCAATACCATTGCTGCCCTGGGTTGTATCCGACATGTTGGTTCCGAAGACCGAGATCCAGGATCCCGGCGCCACCGCCCTGCCCCCGGTGAAACTCGCTCCGTCCACGATGCCACCCGCGCCGATCACCGGTATGTTGCGGGCATAGCCATCGAAGGGCATGGCCATCCCGCTCACGGTCGCCGTGAACTCCTGTGCGCCGGGGGTAGACCCGAGTATGGGCGTGGCATAAGCGACACCGTACTGATCGGTAGTGGTGCTGGTGTTGTCTATCCCCGATTCAATCGAACCATTCCCGCCGGTTACCGTCCACTGTACGGCCGCGTTTTGAACCGGTGCGCCGTATTGGTCGATTACCTGGATCAGCAGCCCCCCACCGTAATCGTCCGGAATAGGCTGGCCGATGGGGCCATCGAACGACGAGTAACCCGGCGGTGTGGCGTTGAGTGGAATCACGTCGTACGGCGTATTGTCGCCCACAAGATACATATAGGGAATGGTCAGCGGTACAGGCGCTCCGCTCACCGTGATCAGGCCTTCATAACGGCCTGCCCCTGGGACGCTGCCGGAAAGGCTGACTGTCACCGTGGTGGATTCGCCCGCCGGTACCGACACGCTCGGACTGCTGGAGCCATTCACCAGAATCTGGCCTGCCGAAGACGAGTGGCCAGCGCTCGCGGCCGCACTCATTTTGAGAGTCACGGCACTTGATCCGCTATTGGAGAATGTCAACGTCTGGGCCGTCGGAAGCGAGCCGCCCTGAGTGAGAAACCCGAATGAAACGGAAGACGGAACGATTTGCACAGTGGAGACGACCGCATTCTGCGCCTGCAGCAGACCCGAACCTACTTCCGTTACGGATGCCGAAGCTGTGCCGTCCGAAGTTACCAGGCCCGACAACGTGCCCGTGTTCACCAGGGCGGAGATCACCTGCAGCGGCGTCAGGTTGGGATTGGCCTGCATTACCAACGCCGCGGCTCCAGCCAGCATGGGAGTAGCGAAACTGGTGCCGTCGGCAGTCCCATATCCGTCATAGCTGAACAGTTCGCCGTAAGGATCGTAGTTCTCGGCGGCCAGCAGAAAATCCGTGGCGGCCGCTGAGACATCGGGCTTGAGCGCGCCAGTGCCGGTGACCGGTCCGCGCGAAGCGAAATACGCCACGGACTTTCCGATGAATCCAAGAAACGAGGCCGGCACTTGAACCGGATCAGGATCCAGGGTCGCTTCTGTGCCGCTATGGGCATCCACATAGCTCTTCAGATTCGCGCCATCGGACTGACTCACCAGGAAAGCGGGAATCACTGTGCCGGAACCTACGCCCCAACCCGCCAGGCCGTTGCCGTTATCGATGAAGATGACCCCCAGCGCTCCCGCATTCTGCGCATAGTTGACCTTCACGCTGAAATCGCACGAGCCGCGCAAAACCAACGCCAGCGAGTTAGCCAGCACCGCCGTGGAAAGGGGACTGCAGAGCAGACCGTCGCTGTCCCCGGCTTGCGTCACATCCACCACCGGCGCGGTCAATGGCGCGCTCGGGGCAGGACCGTCGACGCTCTCGGTAGCCTGGATCCGGTTCAGGTTCGACGGCACTCCACTGCCCGTGATATTCACGCTCTGAATATAGGTAACGTCGTTTTCGATGCCCCCGGCAGCCAGCACCGACGGAGCATAGGCGGGTGACCCGACCGTACTGAATGTGGGCAACGAGAAACATGGCGGATTGGAACAACCGAAGTTGAACTGATAACCATCCGCCCCTTCGTTGCCGGCGGCCGCCACTACCAAGACCTGTGCGTCCTCCACTGCCGTGTTGAGGGCCACCGCCAACGGATCGCATATACCGTCGCAAACAGTATCGAGCGGGCCGGTAGTTGCGGGAGATCCGAGCGAAAGATTGAGGATGTCCATTCCGTCGGTGATCGCGTCGTCTACGGCCGAAATAATATTGCCGGCGCCATTGGGATTCACATCGTCGGACCCGAAAATCTTGTAATTCCCGAGGAACGCTTTGGGAGCCACGCCGCTAATGGTGGTGCCGTTGAAACTCACCGACACGCCCGCGGCCACCGAGGCGACGCCGGTCCCATGGCCATCGAGGTCTCGCGCTGAGAGATCGTCCGGACGGTCCTGCGCCGCCGGATCGCTCGAATCGGTTACGTCCGCATCGACAATGTCGCTCACATAACTCCGCGCGACGATGACCTTGCTATTGGTGAATGCGCAGTTAGACTGCACGTCACATACGGGATAGCCGGAGGGCGCAGTCAGGGAGCTGTCCTGAAATGAAGGCTTGGTCTGGTCGATGCCCGTATCGATAATGGCGATCTTGAGGCCGGCCCCCGCGTTGGACTGGCCGCCAATTGCCGAAGCGCTCCAAGCCCCCTGAACATTGCTGAGCGATAGCTGATCCGCTTTGTGATACTGCCGCAAAGGCGCTACCGCCTTCACGCCGGAAAGCCCGCGAAGCTTGGCGGCCTGCGCTGGCGTGGCCGTTATGAACAGGCCATTCATGACGTGCTGCACGGCGCCCGTGACGTGAATGTGCATGCCTTCGATCTGCGCGCGCAAACTGGCTTGCGTCTGCTGCAAGTGCTGCCGATAGGGAGCGGCAGCCACGCGCGTCCTCTCGATCCGGCCGGGATAGCGCTCGACGACGGATGGTTCATTCAGGATCACCATCCACCGGTGCACAGGCGGGGCGGCCATTGCCGACGGCGCCCACATGGCGCCCATCAGAATAGTTGTCAGAAGTGTCAGTTGTTTGAGACGCATGATATTTGGGGACACGGTAATACTTAGAGACGCATCATTCCGGCTAGATCGGTACATGAACCAATATAACTCCGTCGTCCACGGATCGTAACTAATAGCACAAAAGTAACATCACAAGGCGAGTGGTAGATCGTGCGCCAGGGTTGTCAAAAACTCACCGCGATCGGTCTGCGGAAAAAAGTGGCCCCCCGGAAACATGTGCCAGGTGAAGGAGGAAGTCGTTTGCTGCGCCCAAGCCTCCAGATGTTCGCGGCGCACGTTGGGATCTTGCGCGCCGCCGTAGGCGCGGATAGGGCAATCGAGCGGCGCTTCTTCGGCGTAGATGTAATGGCGGTAGAGCGCGGCGTCGGCGCGCAGCGCAGGCAGGATCAGGCTCAACAAGGCAGGGTCGTCGAGCACCTGTGGCGGCATCCCTTCGAGACGGCGCAGCTCGTCGACAAACTCGGCGTGACTTGGCTCGGGCGGCGGCACGTGACCGCGCCGGAATTGCGGGGCCCGGGCGCCCGAGACCAGCAGCAGCCGCGGCAGGGGCTGGCCCCGGCGGCGCAAAAGGCGGGCCAGCTCAAATGCCACCACCGCACCCATACTGTGGCCGAAGAAGGCGAACGGCTCGTCCACGTAACCGTAGAGGGCATCGCCGAGCGCCTCTACCAGATCGGTCATGTGATCCCGGCGTGGCGGGCGCGCGGGTAGGACCGCCACCGATCGAGGCAGCCGTTCCGCCCAGCCATAAAATGCCGTCGGGCCTCCGCCGGCGTGCGGAAAGCAGAACAAACGGAGCGCGCCAGGCGATACGGCATCCGCGCCGGGGAACCACGTTCCCGGCATTTTGCGCAGGCGCAGTGCCAGCAGCTTACGCCGGTCGGGCGAAAGACGGTCGAGCGCGGATTCCGGATGTGCTCCTACCGCCGCGCGCGCGGCGTGTGCGTAAGCAGGCTTTGCCACGACCTCTTGCAACAGCGTCTCGAACGGCCCTACGTCAAGCTTTGCCGCATATTGCAGCGCCGCCAGGCGCGACGCTCGCGAGAGGGCCTGATAGTGTTCGCGGTTCGAGAGCAGGCTATCGAGCGCGGCGCGCCATGGTCCGATCTCCTGCCGGGGGACCTCCGCCACAGGCACCATCTGTTCATCGAGCCGGGTCTGATAGACTTCGATGGGCCGCACAGGCACCAGGTAATCGACGCCCAGCTTGGCCTCTCGAATTCCGCCTATGTCGCTGGCCACCACCGGCACGCCGCGCAGCATGGCTTCCACCACGATTCGCGAGCGCGCCTCGGCCCACAGCGACGGAACCAGCAGCACACGCGTGCGGCACAGGATTTCATCCACGTTATCGACCGGATCGATCACCGTGATATTGGCGCGCCCGGCCAGCGCCGCGCGGTCGGCGCGATTGGTGCCCCAGGTGGGCACGGCCAGAAATCGGACTCCAGGCATGCTGTCCGCGAGGTCGAGAAAGATCGAGATGCCTTTCACCGCACACGGATTCACCAGGGTGACGAAATCGTTTTCGAAGCGGCCCAGGTCCGGATAGGGTGGCGGGTCGAGCAGAGAGATCGGAACGTGCACAGCCTCAATGCCGCTCCATTTGCGGATGTAATCGGCAACGTACTGACTGACCCCGACTACGGCGTCGGTCTGGCGCAATGCCGCGGTTTTGGCCTCGCTCGGAAAAGCGCAGTCCGGACCGAAGGGCAGCGCCAGCGTGGCGCGCGCCAGATAGACGGTCGAAGCGTTCGCTCTAAGGGAAGCTTCGAGCAGCAGTTGTGCCGGATCGTCGGTGGAGGTGAGCACCACGTCCGGCCCGAAGCTGGCTATCTGCGCGGTGAGGTAGGCGCGCAGATTGGGGTGGCTGGTGACTACGCGCGCCTCGACACCAGCGCGATGAAAGGCCACCACGCCCGGCTCGGATTCGGCCGGCGAGACTCGACGCGCGGACAGATCGCGAAGATACTGGGCGTGCTCCTCGCGGCCGAACCGGCTGATGCGCGCTACCGCCAGGCAGGTATGGCCGCGCGCGGCCAGCGCCTCCATCAACAGCCGGTTGGATTTATCGCCGCCGCCATGCGCCGGATAATAGAGCGAGTTCTGCGCCAGCAGAATGCGCATTCAACGCGGCTCCGCCGGCACTGCTTTTTTGCTGCGAATCCGCTGCAACAGTAGAGCGCGTTTCTCGGGCGAGAGGCTGGCCGTCGACACAGGCTCATACACGGCCTGTCCGGGCGCAAGCGACTCGAGATAAGCCTGCATGTGTCCGGCGTCGAGGCTGCCGGCGAAGCGCAGCGCAGCGTCCTCGGAAGCCGCTGACACCTCTTCGTATAATGCCCGATCGGTGAGCAGATCGTGCAATGCGTTGGTCCAGGGGCCAAGGTCCACTGGTTCGATTACCGGCTTAGGTAGCGCATACTCATCGAAGAGCGGCTGGTAGCGTTCGATGGGGCGCACAGGCGCTACGAAGGGCGTTCCCATCTTGGCTTCCACCAGGCCGCCCGCGTCGCTCGCAATCACCGGGATGCCGTGCAGCATGGCTTCCACCACGGCAAGGCCGAATCCCTCAAACCACAGCGACGGCATCAGCAGCACGCGCGTGCAGCCCAGAAATTGCGTGATATCGCGGCAGTTCGGCAGCGCGGAGATGTTGGCGTGCGCGGCGAGCTGGGCACGATCCGCTGTGGTGGTGCCCCACCCCGGCAGATATCCGAAGCCGAATCCGGGGAAACCGTCGGCAAGGGCGCGAAATATGGAAACGCCTTTGATCGCGCAGGGATTGACCATGGTGACCAGGCCTGTCGAAAACGAGGCCAGCCTGGGAAATGGTCCGCTGCCGTAAATCGGCGGATGAATCACCGCAGCCTCGCGCCCCAGATGCCGCCGGATGTAAGCGGCCGTGTAATGTCCGATGGCCACCACACCCGCCGAGCGCCTTACTAACTCGAGGGCGTGAGCATCCGGATTCCAACTGGCTGGACCGAACGGGAAAAACTGCGGTGTGTGCGCCAGATAGACGATACGCCCGGGAGCTGAATGATGCGCCTCACGCAGCAGCCCGTGGCCGAGATCTTCCGAGGAGACCAGCACCCAGTCCGGCTGAAATTCGTGGATCTGCTGGCGCAGCGCGCCTGTCTGCTGCGAGCGTTCCGCGACGGCGTAGACCCTTATGCCGCCTCGCTCGAGCGCCTCGACCCCCCCGCGGCGTCCGAGTGGCTGCCAATCGATGTTTTCGTCGGCGATCTGTTCGCGCCTGCCGGCGCCATCGGCGAGAGCTGCGGCGACGACGCGGCAGGCGTGGCCGGAAGCCGCCATATTTTCCAGCCACACCAGGTTACTGCGCGTGGCGCCTCCGCGCGGGGGCACATAGGAGGCGTTGGCGGTCAGCAGAATCCGCATCGTACGGTTACTGCGCTTCAGCGCTCTCTTTGGCCAGCAGCTCGCGCACCTCTTCATCGGAGAGGCCTTCCACTTCCGCCAGCAGCGCGGCGTATTGATCGGCGCCCGCCATTTCGATTTCGCGCAGCTCGATGGCTTTGGCCAGCTCGGCCACGGTGAACTCAGCGCCATACACCACTTCGAGCGAAAGCTCGATACCGAGGTCGTCCTTCAACCGCGAGAGCAACTGCACGGCCAGCAGCGAATGGCCGCCGAGATCGAAGAAGTTGTCGTGAATACCGATGGGCGCAACGCCAAGCATTTCGCTCCAAAGGCTGCCCAGCCGGCCCTCGAGGTCGGTTCGCGGCGGATCCCCCGGCCCGGTTGCGGGCATTGCCGCGGCGCTCGCGGCGCGCACATGGTCGAGGATCTTTCCGGCCTCGCGCAACTCGCTGGCGATACGCGCATACGGAATGGGAGAGCGGAATGGCGCCGAAGGCGGCGGCACGGTTGACGCGACCGCCGTGTGCGGCTTGGCCGAAGGCTCGTACTTGATTTTCGCGGCAATGCCGGCTGGAAACCGGAAGATCAGGGCATCGCCGCGCACCGTCTGGAATGGCAGTCCCACGCTCTCGAGAAACAGCAGCGCAGGGCGGTTCCGCTGGCTGCGGATGAAGCGCGCCTCCACAGTGGAGAGCCCGCGCTGTCCGGCGATCTCGCCAAGGGCGGCCAGCATGCGGTGCTCGACACCGCGGCCCAGCGCGCGGCAGCTCAACAGAAACGTATCGACCACGATGGCGTCCGCACCACCGCGGAAGACGATCACGCCCGCCAGTCCATAGCTGCCGAAGCGATCGCTGACATGCACCGTGAGGCATTCCGCCTTGCCCGATTCGAGCAGCGCCTGTATGTCGGCCTCGGACCGCCGTACGGCGGTGAAATTCATCTGGTTGGTGCGTTGCGTCAACTGCGCCACGCGGGCCAGATCCTTGGGCGGCATGGGCGCCACGCGCACTTCGAGCTCCAGCGATTTGAGAAACTCTTCGAGGCTCGCGGCGTGCTTGCCGGCGCGTTGGCGCTCGATCTCCTGCACGTACATGTCGGAGCGGGCGCGGTCCTCCTCGGTTACGCGGAGATGGTCGAAGGCCCACACGTGCCGCAGGAAATCCGGAATTTCGCTGGCGAGCGGGGGTAGCGCCAGGCTCAACGCCTCCGGGCAGCTCGCTTCCACCTCGCGGCACTCCTTGGGATTGTCGTCTACCAGAATGAAGCTATCGAGACCCAGCTCGAGCTCCTCGGCCAAGGCGGCGAGATTGGCCGGCTTGGGCGACCAGTTGATGCGCCAGGCAACAAAATGGTCGAGCCGCAAGCGCATCTCCGGATGCAGCCGGAAGGTGTCGAGCACGTCTTCGACGTTGTTCTTGCTGCACAGGCACAGCAGCATTCCGTCGTCGTGCTGCGCGATCATGAACTCCTGCAATGCCCGCCGGGGCGCGTCCACCACCACGCCCTGCGGCCCATCCTCGCCACAGATGCCACGCCACAAAGTATCGTCGCAATCGAGTGCGACAGCTTTGTAGGGCGGCGTGCGCAACGCGTGAATCTTGCGGGCCAGTATGGTGCCGAGCGCTGCGAAATAGGAAGGCGTATAAGGGATGTGGCCCAGCTTGTCGCCCAGCGGATCGTGCCGCTGGGCCACCGGATAGAGGCTGTCGATTTCCAGCGGACGCACCAGGTGGACGGTGCTCAAGCCATCCAAACCGGTCGCCACAAAGGCCTCCATGCGTTGCTGGAACTCTCCTTCAAATACCGGCGATGCCGGGCAGAGGCAGACCACCAGCGGCGCGGAAAACAATTCGGCCGCGGCGCGCAGGTTGGAGACGAAATGCCGCACATCGGCTTCCAGGCGGCCGAGGTCCGGCGATCCTCCTTCTCCGGCGCTGGCCCAATCTTCGAAGCGCACCAGCACTACATTGACTCCGCCCCGATTCGCCGCCAGAGCACCCCCATGGTCGAGCAAGAGTTGAAATACCTGGTTATACGGAGCCATCTGGACCGGATAATCGAACGAGAGCTCGCGCATCCAGAAGGCCAGCGTCTGCTCGATAGCGTCCGCCGTGAAAGTCGCGCTGATGACGATGGAAGGACCCGGCATCGGGATTCACCACCATTATAGGTGGGAGCGGGCGCGCACCCGTGGTTACTGTTTCTTGGGCTGTGGAGGACCGCGTACGATGATCCTGACAGCGCGATCGCCGCCTTCCTCCGATACGAACCGCACCGTGACGCGCCAGTCCACTTTAGGCTTTCCTTTGATCTCAGTAGCGGACGTAATGGCGAAAGTGCGAACCGTAGATTCTTTTCCCATCACCGTGCGGGTGACCGTGATACTGGTGGCACTCAATGCGGTAATGGTTCCCGCGAGGAATTGATCGTGCGGCGGGGTGGCTGGCGCCGGGTCCTGGCCATGCAGCCGATTGGCACTGGCGAAGGCCAGGAGCACACTAATCACCCCGGACAGAAGAAGGCGCACATTCATTAGCTTATGAGATGCGAATGAAGCTTGGGTAAACGTCGAATTAAAGTTTCTTCATCCGAGCGCCACGGTCGCTCCGTCCGGCTCCACGAGCGTCACCACAGCCAGGCTGACGGGTAGCGAGATGGTGAAGCGAGTGCCTTGACCCGGCCTGCTATCCACCTGGATGGCGCCACCATGCGCTTTCGCGATCCAGGCTACGAAACTCAGCCCCAGTCCCAGGCCGGGCTCTGGATTGGTACAGCTCTCCTGCACGGGAACGCGATAGAACCGCTCGAAAATGTGTGGAATGTGTTCTTCGGAGATGCCACATCCGGTGTCCTCGACAACCATCTCGATCGACTCCTGCAGCCGGCGCAGAGACACATGCACCTGTCCGCCCGGCGGAGTAAACTTCATGGCATTGGACAAAAGATTCGAAAGCATCCGTTCGATCTGGACGCGGTCAACCTCGGCCGGGCACTCGCGCGGAAGATCGGCCGAAAGCTGTACGCGGGCTCCTTCGGCGGGAATCTGAAACTGCTCGACGATGTCGCGTACCACCAAGGCAAGGTCCAGCCGCGTTTTCTGAAGCGCCAGCTGCCCGGATTCGGCCTGCGAAAGCAAGAGCAGCGCCCGCACAATCTGCGAAAGCCGCTCGATGTCCTGCAAGGAGTTCAGGGTCGCGTCGCGATATTGGTCTACGGTTTTGGCGGTGAACAGCGCCACCTCGAGTTGGCCGCGTATGGCGGTGATGGGAGTACGCAGCTCGTGGGATACGTCGGTTGAGAACTGCCGTATCTGCTGAAAGGAGCTTTGCAGGCGTTCGATCATGCGGTTGAAAGTTTCAATCAGATAGTCGAGCTCATCGCCAGCCGCGCGCGTAGGGATGCGCAGGCTCAGGTTGGAGCCCGAGATGCGCTGCGCCGCCTGGGCGACCTCGATCACAGGCATGAGGGCGCGGCCGGTGAGCAGCCATCCGAGCAGGCACCCGCAGAAAAGCGAAAAAGGGATCAGGCCCACGTACATCCACGTGTAGCGCTTGAGGATCTTGTCGCTCTCGTCCATGGCGCGGCCGATGGCCACGTAAAAGGGGTTGTGATGCTTTTCGTCGTAGACCACGCCGGCGCGAATCAGGTAAGGCGTACCACGTGCGCTGCGGCGCAGCCTCCAAACCGGCTGTGAGCTCCGGATGGCGGCCTGCACTTCGGCCGGCGAATCGATGCCGATGGACTGGTAGATGGTGGAGACCTCCATCATCTTGCCATTGGCGTCGGTCAGCACATACACGCGCTTCAGCCGCTCCACGATGAAGTCTTCGTCGGGGTCATTCGGGTCGAATTCCCATTCCGGTTTCCATGCGGGCGGCGCGTGCCCGCGTGCCGGCACTTTCTCGATGCGCAGGTAACCCTTCATGGCGGCCCACTCCTGGTCCAATATGTCATGCGCTTCCGCATTCAGGCTGTAGGCCAGCCGCTCGCGGAAAAGTGCGGCAATGCCGACCAGCAACAGCGCGAACAGAATCGCATAACCGGCCGTCAGGCGAAATCGCAGCCCGCGTGTGAGATGATACTGGCGCGCCATGCTATGCCTGCCGTTCGGCCGGCTGCTCGGCCGTCTTTTCAGCGGTTTTGTCGGGAGCGTCGATCATGTACCCGATTCCGCGCACGGTCTGTATCAGCTTCAGCGCGAAGCGGTCGTCGATCTTGCTGCGCAGGTGCCGTATGTAGACGTCCACGATGTTGGTGAGACCATCGTAATCCATATCCCAAACGTGCTCCACGATCATGGTTCTGCTCAGCGGACGGCCCTTGTTACGCATCATGTACTCGAGGATGCCGAACTCTTTGGGCGCCAGATCGATCGGCTCGGCCGCGCGGGTGACCTTGCGGCGGATGCAATCGAGCGCGAGATCGCCCACCTGCAGGCGCTCCGGAGCCGGCTGGCCGCGGCGCAGAAGGGCGCGCACGCGCGCCAGCAGCTCGACAAAGGCGAACGGTTTCACCAGGTAGTCGTCGGCCCCCTGCTCAAGGCCGCGGACCCGATCGTCCAGCGCACCGCGCGCGCTGAGGATCAGCACTGGCGGGCCCACTTTTCGGTTGCGGATCTTTTCGAGCACCTGCAAACCGTCCATGTCCGGCAGCATGATGTCCAGGACTACCAGATCGTAGTCGGTGGCATGCACAAATTCAAGCGCGGTAGCGCCGTTGGGTGCCGGGTCCACCGCGTAGCCGGCGCCTTGCAAGCCGCGACACAGGAAGTCTGCGATCCGTTTTTCATCTTCTACAACCAGGATTCGCACCTCCTTCAGCTTATCGCAGCGCCGTTGACAAATCTTTACGTCGCGGCTTCCCTACGCGGGCCTTGTTTTGTTGCATCATCAATATGAGATGTCCGGTCAAGTTAAGATTGCCGCGTGGGTGATGGTGGCGGCGATGACCCTATGGGCGCGGCCGAACGCGCAGTTTGCCTTGCACGACGTTGAGGGCGCCCTTCACACCCAGGATGAGTGGACGCCGGCGCGGGCGGTGGTGATCTTCTTCGTTACCACCGATTGCCCTTTGAGCAATGGTTATGCGCCGGAGATGAATCGCATCGAGCAGGCATATGCTCCGCGCGGCGTGCGGGTTTACGCGGTGCAGGGCGATACTACGATTGCCGACGACGAAGTGCGGCGGCACGCCCACGAGTTTGCCTACCGTTTTCCCGTCCTGCTCGATCCGCAACAGATACTATCGCGGTATACGGGCGCTACCATCACTCCGGAAGTGGCGGTGCTTTCGGCAGATGGCAAGGTCGCCTATCTGGGACGCATCGACAACCGCGTGGAAGATTTCGGCAAGACGCGCCTGCAGGCGACCGAGTTCGATCTGCGCGATGCGCTCGAGGCGGTGCTCGCCGGACGGCCGGTTGCGCATCCGCGTAGCCACGCCATCGGCTGCGCCATTACCAATGGACATTGAAAGATAATCTATGAAACTATTCGCAATTCTATCCGCCGCGGCAATGACTGTTGGGGCTGCCGGCGCGGCGACGCTTACTACTCCCACGTTCAACAAGGACATCGCGCCGATTCTCTATCAGAACTGCGCGACGTGTCACCGCCCTGGCGAGGTTGCGCCGTTTTCTTTGCTCACTTATCAGGACGCGGCCAAAAGGGCGGCGCTGCTCGCTGCCGTCACGGAAAAACGGGTCATGCCGCCCTGGAAGCCCGAGCCTGGATATGGTTCGTTTGCCAATGAGCGGCGGCTTTCGGATGCGCAGCTCGTGATGATCCGCGAATGGGCCAAGGCTGGGGCGCCGGAAGGCGACGCGCGAGACAAACCCACGCCGCCGGTATTTCCGGAGGGCTGGGCGGGTGGCCAGCCGGACAAGATCCTGACCGTTGGGCAGAAGTTCACGGTGGCGGCCGATGGTCCCGATCAATACCGCTGTTTCGTGCTGCCGATGGATACCGACAGCGATGTATACGTGGGAGCCATAGAGTTCCGGCCTGGCAACCGGCGCGTAGTGCATCATGCGCTCGTATTTCTGGATTCTACGGGCACGGCACGCAAGCTGGCGGGCGATTCGCACGATGGGGGATACGCATGTTTCGGCGGCGTAGGATTTCCGCCCTCGGGAATGCTCGGCGGCTGGGCGCCTGGCGCTACTCCGCCGCCCACCGTCCCGGGCATGGCTTACCCGATCCACAAAGGAACCGACGTGGTGGTGCAGATCCACTATCACCCATCCGGAAAGCCTGAGGAGGACCAATCCGCGCTGGGCCTGCGATATACGGGACCTCCTACAAAAGGTCGTACCGGCGTTATCATCTCTTACCGGCGAATCGATATTCCGGCCGGAGACTCACACTATGTGGTGAAGAGCGCGGTTACTCTGCCGAGAGATGTGGACTTATTCGGAATTACCCCGCATGCACACTATCTTGGCAAAGACATGCGCGTCAATGCCTATCTGCCGGATGGAACTACCAAGCCGCTGATCTGGATCAAAGATTGGGATTTTAACTGGCAAGGGCAATATCGCTATCAGGAGCCGATACCCTTGCCGAAAGGTACCCGCATCGAGCTCGAATACGTTTACGATAACTCGGACAATAATCCCCGCAACCCGACTCATCCGGCGGTTCACGTGACTTATGGCGAAGAGACTCGCAACGAGATGGCGGTGCTGTTCCTGAGCGTGGCGCTGCCCACGCCGGCCGACGTGCCCGCATTCCAGCAGGCCATGCGTATGCAATACCTCGAATCGTTCCTGGCCGAGGGTAATGGCCTCGAGGATCTGCCGCCTGGAATCTCCACGGCGCAAGCCGAAAGATTCAAACACCTGATTCAGATGTTCGACAAGAACGGCGACGGTAAGCTGGACCCGGACGAACGGGCAGCGCTGCTCCAATTCCTGCACGGGCTTCGGCAATAACACCCCCGATGACCGGCCGAATCGCTTCCGTCACGCTGTTAGTGGCTCTGACGGCGATTCGCGCGTTGCCCGCTTCCGGCAGCGATGAAGAACGCATACGCTGGTTCCGGAATGACAAGTTCGGCATGTTCATTCACTGGGGCCCATACTCGCTGCTGGCAGGCGAATGGAAGGGACATCGCGTGCCTGTTGGCACGGAAGCCGAGTGGATCATGCAGCGTTTCAACATTCCGGTCAATGAATACCGTGAGATGGCGCACGGCTTCAATCCCATTTACTTCGACGCCGCACGTTGGGCCGGTCTGGCTAAAGCCACCGGGATGAAATACCTGGTGATCACCGCCAAACATCACGATGGCTTCGCCATGTATCACTCGCACGTGAGCGAATACAATATCGTGGACTGGACTCCCTTTAAGCGCGACCCGGTGAAGGAGCTATCGGAAGCTTGCGCTAAGGCCGGCATACGCTTCTGCGTGTACTATTCGCACCGGGAAGACTGGGATGACCCGGATGGCTACGGTAATAACTGGGACTACGACCGGACTAAGAAACACTTCGAACAGTATCTGGAGCATAAGTCCAAGCCGCAGCTTCGCGAGCTACTGACTCAGTATGGGCCTTTGGGCTTGATCTGGTTCGACCGGGGCATGGATACACCGGAACACGCCATGCAGTTCGTTAATCTCGTACGTACCCTGCAGCCGGCTTGTCTGATCAACGGCCGCGTGGGCGGCTACGGAGAGGAGTTGCTGGGCGACTATCAGGATCTGGGTGACAACGGGATGCCCACGGGCGGACTCGAAGAGTATTGGGAAACTCCGCAGACATTGAACACCACCTGGGGATACAGTAAGTTCGATCAGCAGTGGAAGTCACCCGGCAATGTCATTCAGCGCCTGGTCGAGATTGTCAGCAAGGGTGGCAACTATTTGTTGAACATCGGCCCCATGGGCGATGGCACGATACCGGCGCCAAGTGTCGCGACACTGGAGAAGGTCGGCGCGTGGATGCGGCAAAACGGAGAGAGTATCTACGGGACATCGGCCTGCCCTCTACCGGAGTTTCCGTGGGGGCGGTGTACGGTCAAAGGCAGTAAGATCTACTTTCACGTGTTCAGTTGGCCGGGCGATGGAGTGATTCGCATAACGGGCTTGCATAGCGAGGCGGACGGCGCCTATCTACTCACCGAGCCTTCTCGTAAGTTGAAGCTGACGCGCGAGCACGGCGCGATCGGCGTATCGCTACCCGCCACACCCCCGGATGCAATCGACACCGTAGTAGTGATGGAGCTTGCCGCGCCGCCCAAGGTCGATCCTCCCGTTTTAACCCAGGGCAGCGACGCGGCGTTCGAGCTGGATTACCTGGCGGCAGTGACTGCGGGGCGAGCGGTGAAGCGGTTCAATCGCGCCGGGAGCTTCCATATTTCAAAGTGGACCGGCCCCCAGGACTCTGTGACATGGCATCTGCTGGTGAGCCAGGCGGGACGTTATAAGGTAACGATTCGCTATGCGGCCCAAAACGCGTGGGCGAATCGGAAGTATGTCGTGACGTTTGGCAGCCAATCGCTCACCGGAGTAGTCGCGGCGACCGGCGAAGGATATCAGTACAAGACCTTCGACCTCGGCCGTCTGGAAATTCCCAAAGCGGGCGCCTATAGCGTAAGCATCCGGCCGGCGGCTGCTGCCGATCGATATCTGATGTACTTTCAATCGCTGCAGCTAAAACCCGAGGGTGTCACGCTGGATCTGAATTAAGATCAGACCTGCTTGCCGCTTATAACGAAAGCGGAGAAGCGTGCCTTGGCTGGTATAGCTGAAGCTCGCCGCCGCCGGGAATTTTCATGGCGGTCAGGCGGCCGAAGCCGGCATTCGTAATGCCTCCGGTGAACTCCACGCCTTTGCCTTTCAACTCCGCGATGGTGGCTTCCAGGTCGTTGCACATCAGGTAGAGCGTATGGCGGCCATCCTCCGCATCCGAGCTCGTGGGATGAATGCCGAGCTCCGCGGGAGGCAGGGCGAAGATGAGCCAGCCATGTCCGGCGTCGACGGAAGCGAGCCCTATGACATCCCGAAAGAAGGCGCGGACCGCTTCCGCATCTTTGGTATAGATTACGGCATGGACGGCGTTGATCATGCCCGCTTCACCGCAGCCGCACGCCGTCCCAGCTCTTCCTTGCTTACATCTTCGATATGTGTCGCAAGCCACCACGTGTTGCCCGACGCATCCTTCACCCCAGCGCCGCGATCTCCGTAAAACATATCGGCCGGCTCGCTCAGCGACAGGGCGCCGGCCTCCATGGCGCGGCGATAAGCCGTGTCTACATCGCTGACGTAGAGGTAAAGCGCGCCCGGGTTAGCCTTGGTTGGATCGGGTGGCTCACCCATCATGACGATCGAGTCGCCTATCTTCACCTCGGCATGATGCACGGTGCCATCCGGGCGCTGCATTCGTTCGATTTCGACAGCGTCAAATGCCAGTTTCAAGAAGTCGATCAGTCTGGCCACGGCCGGGACTGTGAGATACGGAGTGATCGTATGATAACCATCCGGTATGGGTTTTACTTTGTTCGCCATAAATTCTCCTGGGCACCATTCTGCCGCAAAATCAGCTTGCCGTATTGTAAAAAATTGAACCCTGTCGAGCCCTCGGCGCCATGCTCCAGAGCCGGTCCCAGGAACGTTCTTTGTCCCACATGGGGGTGGGCTCGAAGAAGCCGGTGCCAGGCAGCAGGTGCTGCCGCACCACATCTTCGTTGAGCGTGATGCCGAGTCCGGGCTTGTCTGGAACCGCGATGAAGCCTTTATCGATAATAGGTTTGGGAATGCCTTCCACAAGGTCCTGCCACCAGGGCACATCCAGCGAGTGATTTTCGCACGCGAGGAAATTTTCGGTGGCCGCCGCGCAGTGCACGCTTGCCAGGGCGCCGATGGGAAGTCCCGCATAATGCATCGCCATCGGCACGCCGTACTCCATGGCAGCGTCGCCAATCTTATGCGTTTCGAGGATTCCGCCCGATGTCGAGATATCCGGATGAATCTTGTTGACGGCGCGCTTCTCGCACAGATTGATAAAACCTTCCTTCAAGTAGATGTCTTCACCAGTCAGTATGGGAGTGGGACTCTCCGCCGTGATGTGTTGCAACATGCCGGTGTACTGCCAGGGCACTACATCTTCCATCCAGGAGAGATTGTACTTTTCATAAGCCTTCCCCAGGCGAATGATGGAATTCACGCCGAGATGGCCGAGGTGGTCCATCGAGAGCGGAATCTCCATGCCCACCGCCTCGCGGGCCGCGGCCACGTACTCGCATAGCTTGCCGATTCCTTTGTCGGTAACCTCGGCAGCCAGGAAGAGATGCGGGAGAGAAGTTTCCTCCCAGCGATTCAAGCCGGAGGGACGCGTCAGGGTGCCGGGGATATCTTCCACCATGATGACCCCGAGATCCATCTTCAGCCAGGTCAGGCCCATTTCTTCCTTGCGGGCTTTCAGCCGCGCGGCGTATTCCTTGATGTCTTTGGATTCCTCGGTGTCGGCATAAATGCGAACCTTGTCGCGAAATTTCCCGCCAAGCATCTGGTAGATCGGTACCCCATACACCTTGCCCGCGATGTCCCAAAGCGCTTCTTCGACGGCGACTACACCACCGGCCTGCCGGCCGTGACCACCGAATTGCTTGATCTTTTCGAAGATGTAAGTGATGCGTAGCGGGTTCTCGCCTACTACGCGGCTCTTCAGAAACAGCGCATAAGTGGCGCTGGCTCCGTCGCGAACTTCGCCCAGCCCGTAGACTCCCTGGTTGGTATCGAGCCGTACGATGGTGCAGGGGCTCGGCCCGGGTTTCCGCACGGTGGCCACACGCAGGTCCGTAATCCGGAGAGTAGACGGACTCGAATTGGTGTTGACATTCTGAAAGGGTGGCTCCGGAGCAGCGCCAGCCCGTCCTCCCAGTAACGCTCCGCCCAACATGGCAGCCGATGTCCGTAGAGCCGCTCGCCGGCTCATGCCCGCTCGATTGTACTTAGGCATCCATTCCATTCCTTCCTTCGGCAATTATTATAATTCCAGGCCAACAGGCCTCGCCGGTTGCCCGGCGTAGAAACCAAACCTTCGCCGGTTCGTAATCATAAAGCAGCAATTGCGGTGCTATGAATATGGAATGGGGTTGAAACCAATAATGGTTCGCTTTGTTTTAGCGCTGGGTTGCTGGTCAATCGCACCCGCGCAGTCCGTGGAAGCCGGACGTGGGCCGCGCGCGATCAGCGTCATCATCATTGGCGTGGACGGGCTGAGCGTGGACGGGGTTTCCACCGCGCGCGTACCAAGATTGAAGGATCTCATCTCGCGTTCCGCATGGACGCTCGAGGCGCGTGGAGTTATGCCGACGCTAAGCAGCCCGAACTGGGCATCGGCGATAAACGGCGCGGGACCTGAACAGCACGGCATCACCTCTAACGGCTGGTTACGCCACCTGGTCGAATTTCAACCGTCCTGCAGCGGGGAAGATGGTAAATTCCCTACGATCTTCGGAGTGCTTCGTTCGCAGTCTCCGGCGAGCCGGATCGCCGTATTCCACGATTGGCGGGGCTTTGCCGATTTGCTGGAGCAGCGGGCCCCCGACGTTATGCGCCACGAACCGGGCGCGGCCCGAACGACGGAGGCGGCCATAGGGTACTGGAAGGAGAGCCGGCCGGCCCTGATGTTCGTTCATCTCGACAACGTCGACCACGCCGGACATTCACACGGGTGGTACAGCAACGATTACTACAAGGCCGTCGAAGCCGCTGATGGATACATCGGCCAGGTTATCGACATGGTGGACAGTCTGGAGGCGCGCGGTTCTACATTCATCCTGGTCACTTCGGATCATGGTGGAACCTCGCACGGCCACGGCAAAAACTCACTCGCCGAGATTCAAATACCCTGGATTCTCGCCGGTCCTGGTGTGACTCGCGGACAGATTACCGCCCCGGTCAACACCTTCGACACAGCCCTCACCGTGGCCTGGATTTTCCATCTGGAACCCCCGCCATGTTGGATCGGCCGCCCCGTACTGGCGGCGTTTCAACCGTCGACTATTCTCGCTCACGCGGGAGCACCTGCGGCGCCCTATCCTATTCTTACGCGAGCAGCCCGCGCAGCAAGCGAGCATTGTCCGTCTGACGCAACTTACGAAGGGCCTTGAGCTCGATGCGGCGCTCCCGCTCGCGAGTCACGGCCAGTCCACGGCCAATCTCCTCGAGAGTGTACGCCCGCGCATCCCAGCCCGAAGCGCATGCGCAACACTTATTCTTCTTTGGGAATCAGTACATTTACCGGCATGCGTATGGTTCGGGACTGCTCGCTGAGGGCTCGCGTGACAGCCTGCATGATCCAACAGATCGCATAAGTGGAGAACTTCTATCCACGCCGATAATCGAACTTGTCCGCCGCCCGCATTCCGCCTTAACCTGTTGGATTTCCTGTTCCCCACGTCTGATCCTGCTCAATGTGGAGCGCAACTCCGCATGGAGGCCCCGGACCTGGTCCTCCGATCCCGACGATATCGACGCCGTTGGCGGTCCGCCGCGTGGAGCGCGGAAGATTGCGCCGTGCGCGTGCTCTCAGCCTCTCAACCCTGGTACGACAGCGAGTGATCGGGTGACTCGCACAGCTCAGCGCCGGCACGATCGACCCGAATGATCCGCTTCTTGTGCACGAGTGAGGAGAGGAGTCGCACCAATCTCGCGGAAGTAGCGCCGTACTGAGTCATCGGTCTGGGAGCGAGCAGGTGATTCGAAAAGCTCGGTTACGTTCATCCGCAATTCGCTTTAGCAAGTCAGGGGCCATTCGAAAGGGATTGGCAACAAGGGCCACACGTTCTTGTCGCCGCCCGAATGGTTAGCTGACCTGAGGCGCCTGCATCAAACCGCCTATCATATGGGCACGGCTTCCCTATGAAGTAACATTTTCAATTTGCCAGAACCCGCCTGCGATTTTCCCCCGCTGAGTGCACCATTAATTATCGGTTCATTCGACCCCCAAACACAGGTGCTATTAAGCGCCTGGCAAACGCCCAAGATCCTTCTGGATCTTGTGATTCCGCATAGGCGAATCCTGCGCCCCCTCTTGCAACACGGGGAAACCTCTCGTCGTCCGCTAAGTCGCGCCGTTCTAATTCCGGCAACGGACTCGTGGCGGGCGCAAAGAAAGGACGTTTACAATGCTGAAAATTTTGTCCGTGATTGTTTGTTCCGTTCCAGTGCTTTGCGCTCTGACGCCGCGGCACACTGATATCGCTCCGGGCTCAATCACTGACCTTTACGACCAAATGGCGTCGCTATGCGCTCCGGCTTCGACCGGACTGCCTGCCCTGCCGCCCGGAGTCGTGCAACCGGCGCGGCCACGCTGCACAGTGCCGGTATATCCGGTGGTGACCGGGACCAGTTGGGCAGTCCACGCCGGAGACAACTTACAGACTGTGCTGAACGGGGTGGCGTGCGGCGATGAAGTCGTCATCGATGCGGGCGCGTTATTCACCGGCAACTACA
>Ga0302325_10000921_pt1 | contig 77820 bp, 52 predicted proteins | sample Palsa_T0_2_FD_201948 | JGI IMG/M metagenome (GOLD analysis project Ga0302325, IMG submission 201948) | Peat permafrost microbial communities from Stordalen Mire near Abisko, Sweden - Palsa_T0_2 | ecosystem: Environmental > Terrestrial > Soil > Palsa > Peat permafrost | place: Sweden: Abisko... | reverse complement strand
GCGGACGCGATCAGGATACAGACGAGCAGAGTCAGCAGCAGGATCCGGCTGCTGAGGCTGCGAAGCACGCGGGCTGGAGTGAACTTACTCATGGAAATTGGCTTGCGCCGGCTGCTTCTGGATCAGATGCTTTTTTCTGCGTCTCAGGTACCAGGAGTTGGAAGGCTGCGGCGGCCAGCAGGGCGAGCGCCGCAAATCCGATGAACGTCGCGTTGAAACCCACGTGCTGCAGCACCAGCCCCGAGACGACCGGTCCGACGACTCCCCCCACCGCCTGGGCAGTTGCCAAGACGCCAAGCAACGAATTGAATTGACCTTTGCCGCGTGTGAGGTCGGCGGCAAAGGCGACGATGGCGACACTGTAGATGCCTGCGCCGATGCCGTCGAGCGCTTGCAGGAAGACCACCATATGCGGGTTGTGAGCCAGCGTGTAGGAAAGGATTCGCAAGGGAAGAACCCAGAAGGCGACGGCCATGATGGGCTTTCTGCCCCACGAATCGCAGAGCCGACCTGTCGCCCAGGCGACTGGCACCATTACCAACTGCGCAGACAGCACCGTGAAGGTGGCCAGCTCGCTCGTTCCCCCGAGTTGCTTTATGTATAGAGCGGTGACGGGGAGGATGGGCGCGTTGGCAAGGTGGAAAAGGCCTACGGCGATGAGAAGGAACCGCACCGAGCGATCACGCAGGATCGTACCCCACTTCACTTGCGGCTGATTGCCGTCACCCGATGCCATCTCCTCGTTGAGTTCCTGCTTCCGTATCCAGTACACGGAAAGAGCACCGACCAGCGAAGCGATGGCCACCGAATAGAAGATAGACGCGCTGCCGAAGTACTTGACGGCAACGAATGCCAGGAGCGCAGCAACGATATTGCCGGCATGGTTCCAACCCTGGTTTTCACCCAGCGTGCGGTTGAGTGCCTTGTAACCGACGAGTGCAAGCGCCAGCGCCCCGAGCACTGGAATGAAGGTGCTCTGAGCAACCCCTGAGAGAAAGAGCAGGGTGTCGATCCATATCGGCGTGCGCGGAACGAGAGGAATGACTCCGAAGCAGACTCCGACAGCGATCGAAGCGATAAAGAAGATAAGCCGGCGGCTCTTGATGCGGTCGACCAGAACGCCGGCCGGCGTCTGGAAGAGCAGCGTCCCCAGTCCGAGCAGGGCCGTTGCCAGCCCAATCTGGTCATAGCGCCAGCGTGCCTCTTTCAGAAAGGTATTCAAGATGGGCAATACAACGCCCACGGCCTCAGCCTGAAAGAAGTTGGCTGCGTTGAGTCCAAAACGGCTTCGGAATGAGTATGTCTTGCCGGCTTGTCCGCTCTGCGTATTCTCGATCATGCGGAGAAGAGAGCACCCACATGGCCATCGCGGCGCCTTCTCGAGCGCTCATGCCTTCATCTATTTAGCGAAGCGTTGATCGGAAAGCGCGGGCACATGTGTTCGCTTTTCCCTCACCCGGCGACCGCTCAGCGAACACATCTCTCAAGCGGTTCGTGCGAGCTGGACCTTATGGTCGAATTGTTTGTTGCAGTTAGGGATGGAGCGAGTTTGGCCAGCTGATTGCATTTTCCGAGGTGCAAGAAGGAGATGCACATGAAGTCCAACCGTCTTTATCTCATCGCAGCGCTCAGCCCCGTTCTGGTCCTCGCTGCCGCAGCCCAGACCCCGCCGCCTCCACCAGTCGATGTTTCCGCTCCACCGCCGCCGCCTACGGTACAGGTCCAAGAAGGATTGCCAGCGACGCATACTAGCCGCGTGAACGCCGTTGCCTACGGCCCCCAGGGTGAAGTCGTGGCCCTCACCCTGCGCAACGGTGTGGCTGTCACGCTTACCCCCGACCTCGGAATGCGCCTACAGTCGAGCGTCACCAAAGGAACTCGCATACAGGTGAGCGGTTTGCAACGTGTCATCGCAGGACAAACCAGCCTCATCGCGCAGAGCCTTACCGCAAATGGCCAGACATTCGTCGCGGCTCCTCCAACTCCGCCGGAACGGCCGGATATAGTGGGAGGTGCTCCACCGCCCCCGCCCGCAGGAGCCTTGGGTCCAGGAGGTCCGCGTGGTCAAGGTGCGCCGCCGCCGCCCCCGCCCGCAGGAGCCTTGGGTCCAGGAGGTCCGCGTGGTCAAGGTGCGCCGCCTCCGCCGGCGGGTGCAACTCCACCCCCTCCACCACAGATGTAAAGGAGTAGCTCCATGAATCCGCGCGGGCAGCTGTGCACACAACCGGGCCTGAACAAAAACGGGAGAATTTGCTAGATGCTCTCTCATGTTCTTCTGCCCTTGATTGTTGGGCTAAGCATCGTGCTGATGTTGCTGCGTCCGCGCGGGATTCCAGAAGTCTGGTGGGTCTCCGGCGGTTGTCTGTTGTTGATTGTCCTGCGCCTGATACCGCTAAGGCTAGCGGGCCGGGCGGTCAGCGAAGGCAGTGATGTCTACCTGTTCCTGACCGGGATGATGCTGATAAGCGAGCTGGCGCGTGAGCAAGGCGTCTTCGATTGGATATCATCGGTCGCCGTTCGAGGAGCAAGAGGTAGTTGCTCGCGTCTCTTCCTGCTGGTGTACGGCGTGGGCACTCTGGTGACGATCTTCATGTCCAACGACGCCACGGCAGTGGTGCTGACACCGGCCATCCTGGCTGCCGTCCGTAAGGCAAGAGTCACTCCGCTTCCCTACCTGTTTGTGTGCGCGCTCATTGCGAACGCGGCGAGCTTTGTGCTGCCGATTTCAAATCCCGCGAATCTGGTGGTCTTCCGCACCGGGATGCCTCCCCTGGGCACATGGCTGGCGGCGTTCGGTCTGCCTTCGTTGTTGTCGATTGGAGTGACGTTTGTGACGTTGCGATTTCTCTTCCGCGGCGAACTCTGCAAGAGTATTGATTCCGAGGTTGAGGATGTAACTCTGAGTGGGAACGGCAAGCTGGTACTGGCTGGCCTCGCGCTGATGATTGCGGTGCTGCTTACGGCTTCCGCGATGAAGAAGGATCTTGGCCTGCCGACATGCCTGGCGGCGCTGATTATTACAGCAGTGGTCTCCATCAAGGCCAAAAGCAATCCTCTCAGCTTGCTCCGCGAAATAAGTTGGGGAACCCTCTTGTTGGTAGCAGGACTCTTCGTGATGGTCGATGCGGTTGAGAGTCAGGGCGCTTTGAAAGTAACGCAGCAATGGCTCGCGTGGGCTTCAGGGATGGGTCAGAAACTCGGCGCCATGGTAGTGGGATTTGCTGTTGGCATCGCGAACAACATCGTCAACAACCTGCCGCTTGGCTTGGTCGCGGGCGGAACGATACAAGCGGCCCATACAAAGGGATTGATAGCGAACGCCGTGATGATCGGCGTAGACCTGGGCCCAAATCTGTCAGTGACGGGTTCTTTAGCCACCATCCTCTGGCTTCTGGCGCTACGCAAGGACTCAGCCGGCGGAGAGAAGCTCGACGTGGGCTTCTGGAAGTTTCTGAAGGTTGGGGCGGTGGCGATGCCGCTAGCGTTAGCTGCAGCACTCGGCGGGGCTGTTCTGATGCAGATGTTGGCCGGGCAATCCTGAAGACCAAGAAGAGTGGCGGGTGCAGCCAACCACCTCCGACTATGCTAGGAGTGAAATGGAAATTCGCATCAGGCCAGGTAAGCCGTCGGACGGTGAACAGCTCTCGCGTATGCGGCTGGCGCTGTGGCCGGAACTTTCCGTCGATGAAGACAGAGAGGAACTGGTAGCGGCCCTCTCCGGGAAGACGCCGGGCACAATGCCCCTTTCCATTCTGGTAGCGGAAATGGGTGATGGAAATTTAGCCGGCTTTCTGGAGGTTGGCTTGCGTTCGCACGCCGACGGCTGCGATACCAGAATTCCTGTCGGGTTCGTCGAAGGCTGGTACGTCTCGGAGAGCTACCGGAGGAAGGGTGTGGGCGCAAAGCTCCTGGCCGCGGCGGAAGACTGGGCCCGTGGTCACGGATGCATCGAGATGGCATCGGATACGTGGTTTGACAATGAGAAGTCGCAACAAGTTCACGAAGCGCTCGGCTTTGTGGTTGTTGACCGGTGCGTCCATTACAGGAAGGCCCTGTGAGGGAGATCATGAATCTTTGCATGGCAAGGTCTTCCATGGCCAGGCGCAGATGGCCGATCTTTGCCGCGGTACTTTCTGCGGCCTTTGGTTTGATGTTTCTGTCGCTTGCCCATGGGCAGGAAAAATCGGCTCGGCTCACCTTCGATGTGGCCGTGATTCGGCCCTCTCAACCGGGCGGACGCGGGGATGGGATCAAGCCGCTGCCGGGAGGCAACGGGTACCTGGTACAGAACGTTCCGGTGAAGGCCATGATCAGCCTGATGTACAAGGTGTCCGGCCGGCAAATCTCGGGTGGTCCAGACTGGCTCAATAGCGAGAGCTACGATATCGAGGCCAAGGCGGATCGTGCTTACAGCCTTGACGACCTCCATGTAATGTTCCAGAACCTGCTGGCAGACCGCTTCAACCTGAAGTTCCACAAGGAAGTCCGGGAAGGTCCTGTGTACGCACTGGTAATGGCCAAATCAGGGCCGAAGATGAAGGTCAACGAGAGCCCGCAGGATTTCAAGATTCCCATTCTGCCGGGTCCGGATAATGTTTTTGTTGGGACGAGGGTTCCCATGCAGTACCTATGCTATTTCGTGGGGCAGCAGCGACTGCCGGAGGAACGGCCGGTGATCAACAAAACCGGCCTGGACAAGAACTACGATTTCACGCTGTCATTTATGCCGGATCTTCCGCCTAACATTCCCAGGGAGAATCTGCCGCCGGGCCTGCTGGATCGTCCATCACTCACCGATGCTTTGCAGGAGCAGCTTGGCCTCAAATTGCAGCCGGAGAAGGGACCGGTGGAGTACTACATTATCGACCACGTGGAGAAGCCGTCAGAGAACTAGCGCATTCCACTTCTTACAGGTACCAGGGAATATTGATCACCATGATGCGCGGATTCCCGCTCACAAGCAGAAGAAGCTTGAGCAGTTGCGCCCGCTGGTTGTGAAGCGGAGTCTGCCACCAATGTTTTACGACTAGCTCTGGAACAAGGACGGCGATTTGGCAATCGGGATGGTCACGCTCGACTTTTAGGATGTACTCGACAAGCGGCGCTACGACGAAGCGGTAGGGTGAGGAGAGAAGAACCAGCTCGGGAACCGTCTTCCCCGACTCGAGCAAGGGCGCTGCGACATTGTGTTGCCACATCTGTTTTACCTCTTCGCAGCAGTCCTCAGCGTCGACATGCACAGCCTGAACCTGGTCGCTGATCTTCAAAGCGAAGCGCAGGCCCTTTTCGGTGATGCGGGACCAGCGGTCGAGGGGAACAATGACTAGAGGCTCAACGAGGTTTGCAACGCGCATGGGGCAATCGACGGCGATCTCGCGCGCGACGCGGTCGTAGTGGCGCTTGACGGCGCTCATGATAATGATCAGCGCGGGAACGAGGAGCGCCGTGATCCACGCGCCCTCAGTGAACTTGGCGACCAGCACGACGATAAGAGTGGCGCCGGTGGCTATGGCGCCCACTCCGTTGATAATCATGCGGCGGGTTGCGCCTTCGCAGCCCTCTCGCTTCCAGTGCATCACCATGCCGGCCTGGGAGAGGGTGAAGGCAAGAAAAGCCCCAATAGCAAAGAGCGGGATCAGGCGGTCGGTTACACCGTCGAAGACGATCAACAGAAGACCGGTGAATCCCACCAAGGCAACGATCCCATGGGAGTAAAGGAGCCGGCGTCCACGAATCTTGAAGACGTGGGGCAGGTAGTCGTGCATGGCGATGGCGCGGGTGAGACGCGGGAAGTCGGCATACGAGGTATTGGCGGAGAGGGCCAGCACGGCTAGGATGGAAGCGATGGTGAGGTAGTAAAACCAGCCGCGACCCATGACGGCGGCGGTGAGCTGGGAGAGAATGCTCTGGTAGCCCGCGGCGCCAGGGTCGGTAGCGCCAATCGAGTATGCGCGGCACAGCAAGGCAATGCCGGCGAGGAAGACCATGAGCAGAACGATGATGATGGTAAGCGTCCGTTTGGCATTCTTCTGCGTGGGTTCGCGGAAGGCGTTGACGCCGTTGGAGACAGCCTCGACTCCGGTCATGGCGGTGCAGCCGCTGGCGAAGACCTTGGCCAGGAGCCAGAGGGAGAGCATCGACGCGCTGACAGGCAGGTGTGGAGGCTCGACGATGGGTACCGGATGGCCCCCAGCGGCGAAGGCGCGCACCGCTCCGACGACGATCACGAGCAACAGTGTGCCGACGAAGAGATAGGTGGGGATGAGGAAGGCGGAGCCCGTGTCCTTAACCCCGCGCACGTTGATCAGGGTGAGGATGAGCAGGATGACGAGGCAGAGGGCGAGGGTGTGAGGCTGGAGCCGGGGAAAGGCTGAGACCAGCGCGCCTACGCCGGCGGAGATACCGACGGCCGAGTTGAGGATGTAGTCGATCATCAGCGCCGCTGCGGCTAGCAGCCCGGCGTAGGGGCCAAGATTTTCAGACGCGACCGTATAGCTTCCGCCACCGTGAGGATAGGCGTCGATGGTCTGCAGGTAGGAGAGGTAGACGATGGCCAGCAGAGCGATAATGGCGAAGCTGATGGGCACAATGTACCGGATACCCACGAGGCCAAGGGGGATGAGAAGGGTCAGAGCAGCCTCAGGACCATAAGCAGCCGAGCTGAGAGCGTCAAGGCCGAAGACAGGAATGCCGGAGATGGGACCGATGTGCTCAGCACGCTCTTCCGAGGTGGCGAGCGGCTTACCGACGACAACGTCGAAGAACGACATAGGTTCTCTTTCGGCCGGCTACGAGGGGTCGGGCCGACATGGAACAAAGTTAACCCAAAAATGCGTAAGCAAACCGTAAAGGTATAGAAACGCTTGTTCCGCAGATACGCACTGGTGAACCTTGCCGGCCGGTAACGAGCCCGTCTCGGAGTTTTTTGCCAAAAAGGAGCGCAAAGAGCACGATAAGCGCGTTAAGTCTCCTACCCAGGGGGGCGGCCCCCCTTTCGCTGCATCGATACCGTCCGGAGATGGAGCAGGCGGGATGTTGGATTGGGCCGAGGGCAGGCTGCTAGGGCCTGCCTGTTCCGTTTGCAGTCGCGGCGGAAGACCGAGCACTTCCGTTCTGCGTTTGCCGCATGCCAGTGAGGACGGACAGAGAAGGGCGGGCAATATCGTTGCTCTTTTTAGCCACCATGATTATTACTTATATGCATTAAAGGCGAGGCTACAGAAAGCGTAGCTATAGAAATGAATAGTGGACGGGGCCCCGGGTCTCGCTTTTGAGGTCTGTGTTCATGGCCTGTTGACAAATATGCCCGTATAGGAATAAATAATCTGGATGGCGAGAGCGGCGAAGATCGCCGAACTAACGACGAAACACAAGAACCATCAGCCAGGAGAGAGGAATGGACAAGAACACGATGACTCAAACGAACATGAGCACGCCACCGATTGTGTCGCCGCAGGACTGGGAGGCGGCGCGCCAGCAACTGCTCGTCAAGGAGAAAGAATTGACCCACACCCGTGACGCGCTGGCCGCCCAGCGGCGGCGGATGCCGTGGATGGCCGTGGAGAAGCAGTACGCGTTCGACGGGCCTAAAGGCAAAGCGAGCCTGCTTGATTTATTCGATGGGCGCCGGCAGCTGATTGTCTACCGCGCCTTCTTCGAGCCCGGCGTGTTCGGTTGGCCCGAGCATGCCTGCCGCGGCTGCTCCCTGGGGGCCGATCAGGTCGGCCACCTCACCCATCTGAACGCCCGCGACACCACGCTCGCGTACGTCTCACGCGCGCCGCAAACGGACATCGAGCGCCTGAAGGCGCGGATGGGCTGGACGATGCCGTGGTACACCATCAGCGACAGCTTCGACACTGACTTCGGTGTGCACGAGTGGCACGGACACAACGTGTTCTTCCGCGACGGCGAGAGCATCTTTCGCACTTACTTCATCAACAGCCGCGGCGACGAGGCGATGGGGAGCATCTGGAGCTACCTCGACGTCACTGCGCTCGGGCGCCAGGAGGAGTGGGAGGACTCGCCGGAGGGCTATCCCCAGACCCCGCCGTACAAGTGGTGGAACTGGCACGACAACTACGCCGCCGCGCCGCCCGACCCGAAGTGGGTTAAGGTGGTGGAAAACGCAAAACCGACGTGAGACCGCGACGGCGAATGCGCGGATGCACCTGATCGATTCCTTCGAAACCCGGTGACGGACGCGATTCCGGGCGGAAAAGAAAAGGACAAAGGGTCCTCTCACAATCTGAGACCTCTTCCCAATCAGGTTCCTCCCTCCACCTGGTGTGGGAAGGGAGTCTCAAGTGAAGTTGGTGGAGAAAGCTAATGCGATCGTGGGGGCTACCCCCGGATTTCCTGCGCAGCTTGGTGGCTCCGGCGCACATCATGCGGCTTTCCTTAAAGAAAGCCGCATACGCGGTCGCGTCCAGTGCAGCGTACAGGAAATCCGGGTCGCCCCATCGTTTTCGGCCCAGGTACGCCCCACGGCAAGCCGGGGCAGGCTTGGCGAACCTTGATTGGATAAGGAAAAAGGCTTCAGCGATCCTAGAGAGAGTCTTGAGGGTGGGATCGAGAGACTCTGGGATCAGGAGAAGCCTTATGAAGATTATAGGATGTGATTTTCACCCCAGCTTTCAACAGATAGCGATTTGCGACCTGGAGACGGGAGAAGTCCAAGAGCGGAAGTTGAGTCACGCCGATGGCCAGGCAGAGCGGTTCTACCGGGAGTTGGGCGAGCCGGCGTTAATCGGGATCGAGGCCACTGGAAATAGCCAGTGGTTCCTCGATCTGGTGCAGCGGTTGGGTCATGAGATACGGGTAGGGGATGCAGCCAAGATCCGCGCCAGCTATGTGCGCAAGCAGAGTACGGACAAGCAGGACGCGGGTCATATCTTGAAGCTGCTGCTGGAGAAACGGTTTCCCCAGTTGTGGAGGCCGAGCGCGGCGATGCGGGATCAGCGGCAGTTGCTCCGCCACCGGGACAAGCTGGTAGAGATCCGGACCAAGGTGAAGAACAGCCTGCAACACCTGGCGATGAACCGTGGGATGCAGAAGAAGAGCCGGCTGTGGACGCGCCATGGGATGGAGCAGTTCCAGCAGTTGGCCTTGCCGGGCTGGGCGGGGGTGCGGCGGGAAGATTTGTTGCACCTGCTCAAGCAGCTGAACCGCCAGATCGAGCAGTTGGATCAGGCGGTGAAACAGGCCGCCGAACAACATCCCCAGGCCCAGTTGTTGATGACGCAGCCCGGAGTGGGACCGGTGACGGCCCTGGCTTTTGTGCTGACCATCGGGGATGTGGCACGCTTTGCCGGCAGTAAGCAGTTAACCAGCTATCTAGGCCTGGTTCCCAGCGAACACAGCTCGGGCAGCAAGCGTCGCCTGGGGGCCATTACCAAGCAAGGCAACTGCTTTCTACGCAAGCTGCTGGTGGAAGCGGCGCAGACCACGGTACGCAAGGATGAGGGTTTTCGCAAAGAGTATCAACACCGTTGCCATCATCGCCCGAAAGCAGTGGCCAAGGTGGCGGCGGCACGCAAGCTGGCGGTGCGACTCTACTGGATGCTACGCGGTAATGTCGGCTATCCGGAGATCGTTCATATCGAGAGCAACCCGCGGGTGCCCCTGGGCGAAGTCTGCCCGAAACTTTGATTGGGTGCTCTCGCATCCAGACCGGTCTATGCAGAAGACGGCGCCAGCGCCTTGGAAAACACCTCCGGTGTTTCCCACTTCCGCACAGACTCGGCGGCTGGATGTCCGTATAGAAGAATCATGATAGTAGTTTCGGTCGTATCGATGGTTCGGTGGAGCGATCCACCAGAAAAGTGATTCAGCGGTGATATCCCAGAGTCTCGCTCCCACACTCTCTGATGTCAAAAGCAAGCGGTGCTCCGCACCGCTCAGGATATCTTCGCCCTTGACAACGCCTTTTTCCTTATCGAGGGGCACCCGTCCTATTCCTTCAGACTTTGCTATGACACAGACTCCGCCGTGCCGCTGCGGCTACTCAGGCGTTTTTGCCACGAGAGAGATCTGTCTGCGGATCCGGTATCTAACTGGAACACCGCATTTAGAGAGCACCGCATCGTCGCAATCTCGCTCAAGCACATCAACGGGATTGTCCATCTCTGCCGAGAGAATTTGTCCCGATGGCAAAGAGAGCTTGACCACGACCGCAAACGTTTCCTCTCCAGCTTCAGCGGAGTACTTGTCCTGAGATCTTTCCACCTCGGCCCAATTGTTGGGGAGGCTGCCAACCGGCTCCGCCATCCACGCGACGGGAAAGTCGATGCGCGCTTGAGCAGGCGGAACATGACGAAACGAGGGTGGCTTCCTTTGCGGCCGCATCGAGCTTGGTCAACGTGATGTCAAAATCGACAGAGTCCTGACCGAACACAGTATAGGTCCCATCAGCCCAGGAGTTGGGCGTTCCATGCTTGACGTAGACATGGTCTCCGGTTCGCGCGAGATTCTTTTGCCTCATCGCAAGTTGTACGTCGGCGTAGAACGTGAGCAGGTCCGTAATGGGTCCGATCAGAATGGGTTGTACCTTACTCAGATCCGGAACGGACAACGTAAATTCGGGCGAAAGGGAGAGGTCCTCGCGAAACTGTTGGCTTGCCGGCGTGAGCGGCACCGGTTGGCCGTTGACCACCAGCTCAGTCCAGGCAAAGTCTTCTACAACGGGCTTGGATGGCATTTGTCTTACGGTCGCGGCCGCTTGAGCCTCGTAGCGAACCGTTCTCAGGTGACCTTCATTAACAGCCTTCATTCTGTATGCAATCGTCTCGCCGTCCAGGTACTCTCGCTTTAGAGGCATAGGGTTAGGCTGACTTTGCTCCTGACTTGCCATGAATTGCGGCGTCGTCAAGAGGAGAGTACCGACAACGAACACCCGCCAATCAGTTCCGTTCATGGATCCACGTTTCCTTCGGAAACCGCGATTGCGTGTACTACCGGTTGAGCCTGCACACGAAGCGTCAGTGACGTGGGAGCCATTGTAGCGCCATCGGGGCTCGCCCGATTGGACGATTGGTAAAGTCTGTTGTGGGCGCTTGCCAGGAGCTGATTGTGCAATCATCTCTTGCCTGGTTCCGGCCACTGGCCCGTCGCTTAAGTAGAAGGCGACGTACGTCACGCAGGCGGGGGTGAGTGGGATCTACAGCACTCGACACCATAGCCTCCCGGTTGTCACGAGGATTCGCTGGTTCGCCGTGGAAAGCCGCTACGACAGCGAGTTCAGAGCCAGCGCCATCTTCCATGTGGCAACTTCCGAGTTGCCGACGATTCGGGAGCCGGGTGACTTTGCTCTCCACTCCGTTCCCCCGCGAGTCATGTGCCGTGGAGGGTAAAATCCTTCGTGGACGTGAATGCTGGATTCCTAGAAGCGCTAGGTGGTGAAGCCGGCTGCAGGCGGCTATCGGCGGAATTTTACGCGCGAGTCGGCCGGGACGCGGTTCTTCGTCCGTTGTTCCCAGGCAAGAGCCTCCGTTGCGCCACGGAAGAGTTCGCCGCTTTCCTCATTCAATTCCTGGGTGGCGATGAAGAGCAAACCCAACACCGATGGTGGCTGAGCTTGCGCGAGTCGCACGCGCGTTTCTGCATTAGCCCTACAGAGCGGAGCGCCTGGTTGAGGCATATGGAGGCAACGCTCGATGCCGCTCGGCTGGATGATGCAACGAGAAATGCACTTCGTCACTTTTTCTCGCGCAGTTCCAGTTATGTCATTGGAAGGGATACTGGGGAGTTGGAGCATGAAGAGTTGTCTGCGCGTTGGAACGAGCAGCGGATTTTGGATCGCGTTATCGCAGCCATTGTGGAAGGCCGAGACGATGAAACGCTGGCTCTCGCACCACGCTTTGTCTCCCGGCCATCGGTGTTCGTGGGATTACTGGCACGGATGGTTCAATCCGGCCGTGCGCGGTTGATTCACTTCGTAATCGGTGCTGCGGAGAGCAACCCCCCACTCGCGACGCGGCATTTTGCCGGGACCACCCTCTTGCATTTCGCGGCCGGCGCAGGTTGCTTGGAAGTGGTGGCATTACTACTGCGGCTTGGTGTGGACCCGACATCCAGCGTCGCGGCGAGCATACGCCGCTCTATTGCGTCGCGAACGAATGCGCGTCGGAGACGGGCCCCGAGGTAGTCCGTGCGCTGGTGCGAGCCGGTGGAGACGTCAACGCGTGTGGCGGCGTAACGCGGGCGACAGCCCTTCATATGGCAGCCCGGCGGGGACATGTGGAGATCGCGCGAGCGTTGCTCGATTCCGGTGCGGCAGTGAATGCACGGGACCGTAAAGGTGACACTCCTCTACAACGCGCGATCAATTGTCGCCAGAATGGAGTCTCGCAGTTGCTACTAGAACGTGGGGCCCGCTAGCATTGACCGGCGCCGACGAGCGACGCGATCACTCACGATTCATGACGCCGGTTCATGGCTATCGGGCGGATCATCGTCCACTCGGAAACGTCCGTTGACGATTGATAGTCGAATGTCTACCCTCGTTGCCAGATTGAGGGTAGAATGCCTTCTATGGCGAAGCAAGCACAGTAACGAGCCGAGCTCCTGCAGGGAACGTTCGACGGGTCGCTCGATCCCGTGCTGCATTGCTTGGAGCGATCAGGATGGGCCTGTGGCGCGCGTGATGTGGCCAGCCGCCTAGGAGGAACTCTTATGAAATGGTGGCAGATCAAGAAGAGGAATGCAGACCTGGAGCGGGAGGTGCGTTCCGACCTGGAATTGGAAGAGGAGGAGCAACGGGAAGGCGGCATTGCAGGAGAAGAGGCTCGCTACGCCGCCCTGCGCGCCTTCGGCAATCCTTCTCTTATTCGTGAGCAGACTCGCGCCATCTGGTGCTGGAACTGGCTTGAATCCCTGGCACGCGATCTGCGCTTTAGCCTGCGCACGCTTGGGCGCACACCCGGTTTTACCGTCATCGCCATCCTGGTGATGGCGCTGGGTATTGGCGCCAACGTCGCACTGTTCACGGTGGTGCGTGGCATTTTGCTGAAGCCCTTGCCGTTCCATGATCCGGATCGCCTGGTGATGCTCTATGAGGCGGGCCTTCATGAAGACGAGACTGGCGGTTCCAACGTGGTCTCCGGCGGCATGTACGCCGAGTGGAAGCAGCAGAACGGCAGCTACAGCAGTCTCGGGCTCGCGCAGGGTATCCGGGTCGGGCTTTCCGGTTCGGGCGGGCAATTGCCAGAGAAGCTGAAGAGTGCGTTGCTTTCCTGGGACCTGCTGCGCACGCTGGGCGTGCAGCCCGCGCTGGGCCGCGATTTCATGCCAGCCGATGACAACCCCGCCGCCAACAGCACGGTGTTGCTGAGCTGGGGCCTGTGGAAGCGTCGCTTCGGCGGTGACCCGGCCATCTTGAACCAGACGATTGATCTGGACGCTAAGCCGTACACCGTTATCGGCATTATGCCCGCCTGGTTCGATTTTCCTGACTCGTCCACGCAGCTATGGACACCGGTTTACCACGACGAGCCCGAAGACACGATGAGATCGTTCAGCGATCACATGTTTAGCGTTGTGGGGCGGCTGAAGCCGGGAGTCAGCGCGGCGCAAGGCGTGGCCGATCTGAGCATCATCTCCCAGCGCATCCACAATGCGCACCGCAACGATCCATTCGTATTTGAAAGCGCCAAGAGCCGTCCGCTGCTGGAGCACATGGTTGGCGAAATCAAGAAGCAGCTCTATGTGCTGCTGGAGGCGACCTGCTGCCTGCTGTTGATCGCCTGCCTCAATGTGGCCAATCTGCTGGTGGCGCGCGCGGCGGCACGGCGCAAAGAGCTGGCTATCCGCACCGCACTGGGCGGAGGCTGGCTACGTCTGATGCGCGAGCGGATGATGGAGTGCCTGCTGCTTTCGGCTGCCGGCGGCGCGCTGGGGCTTTTGCTCGCCTTAGCCGCGCTTGATTGGCTGACGCGCACTCGCCACGACATGAGCCGCGTCGAATCCATCCACATCGACGGCGTGGTGGCGGCGTTCACGGTCGGCGTTATCGTGCTGTGTGCGCTGTTTTCCGGACTCATTGCTGCGTTCAGCAGCAGCGACAAGCGCATTCTCGGCGCGCTGCATGAGGCATCGCGCTCGGGGAGCGGGGGCAGCACGCGGATCACGCTGCGCAAGGTGCTGCTTACGCTCGAAGTTGGACTGACTGTGATGTTGCTCATTGGGGCCGGGCTGCTGCTCAAGAGCTACGAACGGCTGCGCGGCGTCGACATGGGCTGCACCACGCAAGACGTGATCACCATGCATCTGGGCCTGCCTGATGCCCGCTATGCGACGCCCGCCCGGCGAGCCAATTTCTTCGACGCGCTGCTGGAGCGTGTGCGCGCTCTGCCAGGAGTGGACGCGGCAGGCTTTGTGACGGCTGCCCCTGGGCAGGGCTATGGGACAGATGGGACCTTCAACATCGTGGAGCATCCGCCCTTGCCGCAAGGCAGGGGTCTGTTTGCCTTAAGCCGCTGGGCCGATGCGAAGTACTTCGGCGCGATGGGCATTCCGATTTTGCGCGGACGTACCTTTGACGGCGGGAAGCGATTGGATGCTGCCAATGAAGCCATCATCAGCCAATCCTTCGCCAGCCAGTACTTTCCCGGCGAAGATCCGCTGGGCATGCACCTCCGCGTACGCGGGAAAGATGCCGTCATTGTGGGGATTGTGGGTGATACCCGCTATGCAATCGGCGAGCCGCCTCGGCCGGCGCAATACTACCCGCTGGATGCGGGCGTCGAGACCGTCGGTACGCTGGTGATTCGCTCCAGCCGCGACCTGGAGCAGTTCGCTCTTCCGGTACAGCGCATCGTTTCCGAGATGGACCGCGATCTGCCTGTCTCCGACGTGCTCACCATGAACCAGTTGCTGGGCAAATCGACTTTGGACCAGGGCTTCAACACGACGCTGCTGGTGGCCTTTGCCACGCTGTCACTGGTCCTTGCCGCGGTGGGCCTGTTCGGCGTGATGTCGTACATCGCAACGCAGCGGACGACCGAAATCGGGATCCGCATCGCGCTGGGCGCAAAGCGCGGCGACGTGATGCGGAAGATGTTGCTGGATGGAATGCGGCCCGCGGTCTTTGGTCTTGTCGTCGGACTCGCAGCAAGCCTGGAAGCTGGCCGGCTGATGCGCGACCTGCTCTATGAGATCAAGCCGCTCGATCCGGCGGTTTTCGCCGCGGTTGCCGCGATGCTGCTCGCGGTAGCCGTGTTCGCATGTATTGTTCCCGCGTGGCGTGCATCGCGCCTCGATCCGATGCAAGCGTTGAGATCCGAATAGGCTGAAATTCCGGCAAATTTCCCGGAGGCACGCTCTCTACGGATTGCCGACACAACTGAAATGGAACATCGCCTTGCGCTCGCCCATTTTGGGTCTCTCCCCAACGGGGGGAATAATCCGCCGATCACCTTACCGTAAGCGCCGCAGGCTCTCGACGGAAGGCACGAAATAATAGGAGCCGGTCAACGGCTGGGTAAAGCGTGTGAGCGCATCGCGCGTACCAGTGATCAGGCCCGCCATGCTATCGAGCATTCGGGAAAGCCGCTTCTGGTCGGCGCTGAATCCAACGAACACGGTGCCATGGTCGTCGACGTTTCCGTAGGGCATGTTGCGACGAAAGATGTTCCCAAACTCGTCCTGATCCGTGCGAGCGACATGCGAGTCCGATGGCTTGTTCTGGAATTCGATGCTGTCGAGCTTAGTGCGTCCCATGATGCGCTCCTGCTGATCGATGGGTAGAGCTTCCCATTCAGCTACCTTGTGCTTCCACTTTTGCAGCAAGAGGACTGAGCCGGCAGAACCGGGAACTCCTTCGGGCAAGAGGGCTGCGACGGGAGCGTCGAGAAGCGTCGGGTTCTCCGAGCCATCGATGAAGCCGGTAAGATCGCGATCGTGCCGGTAAGGCCAACTCGAAGTTTCTTCTCCTAGCGAGGCTTGGCCTGCGAGGTCATGGAGGACGGAGCGGGCCATATCGAAGATAACGTCATAAGCACTGCCTGACAGCCATACCAGCGCATCATGTTGCGTGCTTGGCATAACGAATCCTTCTGTACCCTGGATCGCGTGGTTAAAGCCCTCCACGCCCGGAGGGGCATCATCCGGAACAATATTGCGCCAGAGCTCCGGCCGAAAGCCGATGACGAAGTTCACTCCTCCCGTGGTGGTGCGTGGTTCACGGATAGCAGAGATGGTAGAGGCGAACTGCTTGCCCTTCTTCGCGTCCAGAGTGTCAAACTCAAGGTAGGCATGAGAGGAGGTTCCAAGAGCGAAGATTCCAGCCTGCGGCGTGTACATGCAGGCATTATATCGAGCGCCATCTTCGCCAATGAGCTGAGCGCGATCGCGTCTCCGCCACAGCACTTGGCAGAATTACGAACGCGCACCAAGCCTGTTTATTCGCTGAATCGGATAGCTCTGAATCCTCAATACCCGTCAGTGCGCAGGCGATTCAGTACTTTGGCGATGCTATACTCGCGACCATTGCGGCAAACCAAGAGGTCGTACCATGGGCAGAAATACTCGCTTTCTTATGGGGGCGCTGGTGGTTGCAGCCACTGCGGTCTCCGCACTCGCTCAAAACGCACCACTGTTTCAGTTCACAGAGAAGCCCGGCCTCCATCTTGTCGGCCTCAAGGTGGTCGAGCAGTACGATTACTCCCGCACATACTGGTCCAGGACCAACGATCTCGGCGCGCCCTACCAGGGCGAGCGCGCCCGGCCGCTGCAGACGCTTATCTGGTATCCGGCCGAAAAATCCAATCTGAAACCAATGACCGTCGGCGATTATGGAAATCTCGCGGCCAGCGAGACGAGCTTCGACAAGCCCACTCTGTCCATCGACTATAAGCATTGGCTCGATGGCATCAAGCCCACCCTGGCCATGCCCATGTGGGCGGTGCGCGATGCGCCGCCGGTCTCGGGGCGTTTTCCTATCGTGATCTACGCACCCAGCTTCTCCGCCATGTCCTGGGAAAACGCCGACCTATGCGAATACCTCGCCAGCCATGGTTATGTCGTCATCGCCAGCCCCGACATGGGAGCATCGGCTCGCGACATGACCAACGACCTCACAGGGATCAACGCCCAGGCTCGTGACATCTCCTTTCTCATCGGCTATGCGAAAACCTTGCCCAACACCGACATGTCCGCCATCGCCGTCGCCGGATTCAGCTGGGGTGGCATCTCCAACCTCTTCGCCGCCGCGCTAGACAACCGCATCGATGCCTTAGTCGCCCTCGATGGCAGCATGCGCTATTACCCCGGATTGGTGAAACAAGGCGACGTGCATCCCGAGCAGATGACGATCCCTCTTTTGTTTTTCGCCCAGGGCGGCATGACGCTCGAAGACCAAGCCCGGTACTTGAACGGCGAAAAGAACCAGGGTCCGAGTGTTCTCAACGCATGGACCCACGGTGATCTGGTCCTGGTGCGTATGTTGGGTCTAGTGCACGTCGAGCACAGCTCGATGTATCAGCGAAACGAGGATATATGGAAGAGCTTTTCTGAACAACAGATAGCCGACTATGACCGAGCGGACGGAATCACTGGATATGTCTGGATCGCCCGCTACACCGTTCATTTTCTAGACGCCTATCTGAAGCACGACGCAGCGGCGCTGGCCTGGATCAAGAAAACGCCCGCTGAAAATGGCGCGCCCAACCACTTCCTCTCTGCAAGCTACCGCCCGGCCAAAGGCCTGCCCGCAACTCTCGAATGCTTTCGTATTGAACTCGGCCGGCAGGGCTTCGATCACGCCGAGGACGTCTATGCAGCCATGCAGAAGGAATCACCTAGCTTCAAGCTCGATGAATCTGTCGTTAACACCTGGGGCCTTGAACTCCTGACCGACAACCACGTCCCCGAAGCCATCGACATCTTCAAACTCAACGCGAAGAATTATCCCGACTCCGGGAACGTCTATGACAGCCTCGGCGAAGCCTACATGCAATCCGGTCAGAAACAGCTAGCCATCGACAGTTACAAGAAGTCGCTGGAGAAAGACCCCTCCAACGACAACGCCAGGCAGAAGCTAAAGGACCTAGGAGAGCCTCCAGCCGGGCCAAAGTAGGGCGCGGCCTCCGGCTGCAACTACCCGGTTTACTTGATTTTCGTCGTTTCACTGGATCAGTGGCAGAATCTCTCTGAGGTCACTCGTGAGGCTCTGGTTTGCCCCTAGCAGCGAAGTCCCCATTTATCGCCAGCTTGTGACCCAGGTTGTCCTGGCCATTCTGAGCGGCGACGTGCGTCCGGGGGAGCGGCTTCCGAGCACGCGCGAACTGGCGCGTCGCTTTGCGATCAATCCCAACACCGTCAGCGCAGGTTATAGGCAATTGGAACGTGAAGGCTGGACCGAACGGCGCCATGGGAGCGGTGTCTATGTTCGCGTCAACGCCGACCCACCCACCACGCCGGAACAGATTCTGGATCAGCATATCGCTGGCTTCTTTCGCGCTCTGCGCGAGCTCAGCTTGCCTGCGGCAGTCGTTCGCGCACGTTTGGCCGATTGGCTTGTCGCTCCACCGCCAGATCACCTGCTTCTGATTGAGTCGGATCCCGAGTTCCGGCAGATACTGCTGACAGAAATTCGAGGAATAACAACTTGCGCGGTCGAGGGTGTTTCGCTGGAAGATTGCATCCGCCCTGGGATCCTGACTGCTGCAATCCCTCTATGCCGCCCCAGCAAGGTGAAGGCTACGCGATCTGCTTTGCCGGCGGGTGTCGAATTGGTTACACTCCGGATCCGTTCTGCGAATGCCTGGATGGCTCCATGGCTGCCGAGTCTCAGCGGAAAGCTCATCGGGGTTGCTTCAGCCTGGCCGGAGTTCATCATTACGGCTCGAACCATGCTGACCGCTGTCGGTGTGGACCCAGAGACGACCATCTATCGGGATGTCCGTAAGCCCCGCTGGAGCCGCGGACTGGAGATGGCTAACGCCATCATTTGCGACGCTCACACCGCTGCGCTCCCTGCCTTCCCCAGGCAGGCAAAGGCAATTGTCTTTCCCATGCTTGCGGACTCCATGCGCGAGGAACTGAGACGCTACCCCGATGCCCCCACCGCATTATGACACTCACGAAACTGTATTAGGCGTTCAACCTGTAATCTGAATCACCGTTATGCTCACCCTCGTACGCTAACTCGAGGGATTTGAGACATGCTCAGAACACGACTCTGCGAAAACCAACAGGAAACAAACCACAACAATAAGAGTGCGACGTACAAAGGCATGTCGAATCAGCTTCCTCCACAAACCCGGATCTCCGTTGCTTATGATTCCGATCGAAACTCGATCTATGCATTGCGGCACGAGGTCTATGCTGAGGAACTGCACCAGCACCCGACGAAACACAACCGCATGCTGAGCGATTCGCTTGACGCGTTTAACGAGTACATTGTGGCAAAGATTGACGGCCGGTTGGTGGGCTTTGTCAGCATCACTCCTCCGGGCTTCGGGAGGTACTCGATTGACAAGTATTTGGCGCGAGAGAACGTAGGCCTTTCGTTTGACGAGGGTTTGTACGAAATGCGAATCCTCACCGTCGCGCGGCCGCACCGTGGCGCCAGGCTGGCTGCAGCCTTGATGTATGCGGCAGGGCGACGGGCAGAAGAGAGAGGCGGCACGCGTCTTGTCGCGATGGGGCGTATCGAAGTGCTGAGCATCTATTTGAAGCACGGGTTCAAACCTTTGGGCCATCGGATCAAGGCTGGGGCTGTGACCTTTGAGCTCCTGAGCGCTTCGATTCAACAACTGCGCGCAACTGTTGAGCGCCGCCACTCCTTCTATCAAAAACTGGAGAAGGAGTTAGAATGGGGCCTTCCGTTTCCCTTCTCCAAACCAGCGTGTTGCTTTCATGGCGGTGCGTTCTTCGATGCTATTGGCGCAGACTTCGAGACATTGGAGCGCAGAGACTCGATCGTGAATGCCGATGTACTCGATGCATGGTTTCCGCCTTCTCCAACTGCGCTGAATACGCTGCGTGAGCACTTGCCGTGGCTGATGAGGACATCACCTCCGACTCAATGCGAAGGGTTGAGGAGGGCCATCGCGCGGCACCGGGGCGTGAGCGAGGAGAATATACTGCCCGGCGCCGGCTCATCCGATCTGATCTACCTTGCTTTCCGGCAATGGCTGAACCGGAACTCCCGAGTGCTTGTGCTGGACCCTATGTACGGGGAATATGTCCATATCCTCGAAAAGGTGATTGGCTGCCAGGTCGACAGAATGGTCCTGCCAAGGCGAGACAGTTACGTCGTAGACCTTGAAGAACTCCGGGCACGGGCCGCGTTTGGCTACGACCTGATCGTCCTCGTCAATCCGAACAACCCCACTGGACAACACATCGCCGGCCACAAGCTGAAAGCGGTCCTTTCCTGCGTCCCCGGAAGCACCAGAGTCTGGGTGGATGAGGCATACATAGAATATGTGGGCCCGAACGAGTCCCTCGAGCGCTTTGCCGCAGCCAGTGAGAATACGATCGTCTGCAAAACGATGTCGAAGGTCTATGCTTTGAGCGGCATGCGGGTGGCTTATCTCTGTGCGTCTCTGCCACAACTCTCTGATCTGGTTCCGGTTACTCCGCCGTGGGCAGTAAGTCTTCCTGCGCAGGTTGCCGCGGTCAAAGCGCTTGGCGACAGCGCATATTATCAGGACCGCTACCGGGAAACACGCAAACTCCGTCAGCAGTTGATGGAAGGACTTCGAGGCATCGGTATCCACGAGATAGTGCCTGGGCAAGCCAATTTTGTGATGTTTCACCTTGCGCCGGATCAACCATCTGCGGCTACGGTGCTGAGCGAAGCCAGGAGGCGAGGCGTATTCCTTCGCGACGTATCTCCGATGGGATGCGAAGTAGGGCTGCGAGCGCTCAGGCTTACCGTTAAAGACGAAGAAGCTAACAAACGCATTCTCGCAACGCTCGAAAGTGTGCTCTCAGTGAGGAGCTCGCAGCTTACCAATTGACAAAGCCATTGCACGACGAAGCAGCAGACAGCACTGGCGTGGAACTCGATTGCAGAACAGCTTAAGTAACTTCTGTGCCGCTCAGGCGTGGCCGGCGGTCACCTTGCCAAAGACGCGGCTGAAGTTTCCCCCGCTGACTTTGCCGATGTCGTCAGGGGTGAAGCCCTGGAGCAGCATCTCGCCGACAACCATAGGTAGAAATCCTTCCGTCATGCCGGGCCAAGCCCTGTTGGTGCCTTGGCCAACACGGGAGGAGAGCAGATCTGTGTCGGTGCCGATACCGACGTGGTCGATGCCCACCGCGTCCACCATCGCCTTGATGCTTTCGACGAAATCTTTCAGCGAGTCGGCCAGGTGAACCCACACGCCGATTACGCCACCGGCGTCGGCCACGACCTTGGCATGTTCTTTACTGATCAGCCGTGGCTTCATCATTTCCGCCATTCTGGGATTCATGCCTGCTCGACTGTCGAGGCTCGTGTGGGATACAAGGACCGGCTGCGTCGTCACCTTCAACGCGTCCAGTACCGTCTGGTGACTGGCGTGAGCGAGGTCCACCACGATCCCCAATCGGTTGCACTCCTTCACGACCTGTGCGCCAAAAGCCGTCAAACCACCAAGGTGAGCAGGGGCCGTATTCGTATCGCCCAACGGCGACACGATGTCGTCTCGCTCGTGAAGCAGTTGCAGGTCCCGCACGCCGCGTTTGTACACCTCTTCCACCCGGTCCAGGTGCCCCTCGATGAACTGTGACCCTTCCACCGTCTGGACGATCGTTGGTTGACTACGGTTGTGCGCGGCTTGCAGGTCTTTCAAGTTCAGGGCGCGGTGAATGTGTCCTTTTTCCAACTGCGCGTCGATGGCGGTGAGCCAGTGAAGAAAGTTGTCTCGCGCATCGCCCGGCTTGGCAAATGGCGCGAAATCCAGCACGAAACTCGCACAGACGGCGGTAAGCTCTGTCCGCATGAGCTCTTGCGCCAGAAAAAGGGCGGGAGCCTGCCGTTGCTCCTCCTGCCGTTGCGGCGCACCATTTTGCGGATGCGGTTCCGTTCCCGGGGGATAGACGTGGTTGTGCATGTCGACGCCAATGTTCCCTCGAATGACCTGCGCAATGCGCGGATCAACCGCCTCGGCCGCCGCATTCAGCCATGCCGGCCCGAGCCAGGAATTCTCGCCGCGAAAGACCGGGATGATTGTTTTTCATCACAGCGCTCATACTAAATCACTTGCGATGGTGGAGAGGTGGCGCAAACGAGATTGGGCGGGTATGGAATGGGCAGACGCCGGTTTGCGGTTGGTTGTCGTCGGGCAGTGCGTACTGCTTCCATTCGCGGTTGTCCGCGTTTCCGTAGAACCCTATGTCGGGATGAATCGTTATTCCATCATAGGCCAGGGTGCGCTTGTGGATGCGTTGCCGGACCGATGCTGCAATCGGCTGCGATGTTGCCGCGTCAAGGAAAAGAGACCGGGGCTGAAAAACGAGCACGACGCCTGGACCAAGATTTCTGCTGCGACGGTGCTGATAGGTGGGAGACGCTCCGACCACGAACATCTCGCAGCGCTCAAATGCGAACTCCCAAAGGGGATCATCGGGGGTCCTGTCTGTGATCGGATCGCGATCGTGCTCATGAAGGAATTGCAGTACCTGCCAGAAGCGCGCGACAAAAGAGAGGTGATCGGTAATGGACGGATCGGGCTCGAAAAATGCGACCAGGCTGGAGCGTTCATAGAGAGGAGCAGCGATGAGCGCAACAAACTGCCGCATGTTGGTCACGAATTCATCGAATGCGCCCGCGGCAACAAACGTGTAGAACATTTCTCCACGCGCCTCGCCGCTCTGGCCAAAGAAACATGGATACTCAGGAGCGCGAAGCCTGGCGTGGTATTGTTCGTAGGCCTCCAGCTTCCAGCGATCGTTCACGGGGATTCCCAGCCTGCCTTGATCAAGAACACGGCCCGTCCAGTTTTGCGGGATGGCAGCGATCATACCGTCCTCATGGCCGGCACCTTCTTTCCTCGCCGGGCTAAGCGGACCATGCGGCGAAAGCCTGCGAGCTGCTGTTCTCCCCAAGAGCCGTTGACCAGAGCCGGTTCGGCTCCAGCATCGCCAGTCTCGACGGTGTTGTCGCGGAATTTGGCGGTCCCAAAAGAAATGTCCCACAAGGATAAAGTCGTTCCGAAGTTGCAGCTGCGCCTTCCAGCGGCACGCAGCGCGTGATGCGTGCGATGGAATTGCGGGGAGATGAATATGTGCTCCCCCAGCCATCCATAGCCGACCCGCGTGTTCGCGTGGGATATGCTGCCGAGAAGGCGGAAGCAAAGGATGAGAAACGGAAACTGCATCGAGGGCACGCCGATGACCAGGCCCACATAGATGAGCCACACATAGGTGATGGCGTCTTCGAGCACGTGCGACCGGTCGTCGGACCAGAAGGTCAACTGCTCTTCGGCATGATGCAATGAGTGGATCCCATACCACCAGCCAACCCGGTGAGAGACACGGTGACGCCAATAGTCGGCGAGATCGAGCAGGGCAAAGTTGGCGACAAAGATCATTGCAGGCCACGATGCGAGCACCGGGATCAGCCCCGAAAGCGACGGAGGCGTAATGGCATGGGCACGCAGAAATCGATCCAAGCTCTGGCGCAGCCAACTAAATTCGAAGTAGGCGATGAGCGGGAACAGGACGATGCGGACAAAAAACGCGTAGGCTACATCGGCGGCAATAGAGTTTCGTTTCGGCCAGCTGGTGAGGGGCCAAAATCGCTCGAGAGGCGTACAGATGAGAAAGCTGATGGCCAGTTCGGTGACTCCGCAGGCGGCAAAGAATACGCACAAGGAAGCAGCATGGGTGTATTGCCCCAGGCCAAGTAGCGCCAGCAAGGATTGAATAGCACCGAGCACGGAGTCAACGTTGGCCGCGCTCAAGAGACTGGCGTGAGGTGTTCCCATCCGGTCGTCCTCCACTTCTCGAACTCTTCTATTGCCACGTTGACGGGTTCGAGGTGGGTGTTCCAGCGGTTTGCAGGGAGCTCGACAGTTTTTGCAGCGAACACAGCGTGCGTAAGGCAGGGGAATGAACGAAGGCCCGATTTCCACGGACGGCGAAGGCTACGGCAATTTCACGAATTCGGTCTTGGCCTGACTGAGAATGGGAAGATCAGGGTCGGCAGCTTTCCAGAGAGTAAGAAAGTCCGAGTAGGCCACCTTGGCTTTATTTGTTTCAGGGGCCATGGCATGGGCTCGTCCGAGCTCGACCCGCGCCAACGCTCCGATGAGTTCGTTTTCCACCAGTCCCGGATGGTCGAGGATCTTCTGGAACTCGGCGGCGGCAGCGGGGCCTTGTTTGGCCGCCAGGTAGGCCTCGCCCCGAAGATAGATAGGGTAAAGCGCGAAGGCTACGTCCTGCGAGGTTTGTCCGGTTTCATACGGCAGAGATCCGGCAAGCGCGTCGATAGCGTGCTCAGCTTCGCCACGGCGAAGCGCAGCGGCTGCGCGGATCGCCGGGGCCAAGTTATATCGCACTACCGTGTCTTCAGGAAATCGCTTGCCGAGATCGTCGCTGAGACGTGCGGCTTGGGCAAAATCGCCTGCCAACCCGAGAGAGATAGCCGCCATCGCCACCACATCTCTGCCATTTGACAACTTCAGCACGTCCTTTGCCTGCTGCTTTGCCAAGGTAAGGTTACCGACCAACGCCTCGCGCACCGCTGCTTCCGCCTGGTACTCAGCCGCCGTCTCTTTTTTGCCGGTGCGCAACGCGGACTCTGCAGCGCGCCGGGTCAGCTGCCTGGCTTGCGCAAACTGCCCGCCATACGCGGCGGTGTCCGATTCAGAGGAGAGAACAAGATCCTCCAATCCCGGCTTGCTCATCGCCTCGGCCGCCTCCCGCTCCATCCCCGCTGTGTCATGGGCCACGAAATCAACCAGGTAGAGGTTGCTATGAAGATAGGGAGAATCAAGATTGCGCGCCTTTGCCTCGCTTGCGATGGCCGTAGCTTGGGGCAAGCGATTGACGTACATATAGTCGATCATCAGGTTGGAATAGTTCTGCGCCGCCGCGGGATTAAGCGCCAGAGCTCGTTGGCTGGCGGCAAGGGCCTCGTGATAGTGGCCCAGGTAGGCCTCGATGGTGGCCAGATTAGAAAATGCCCTCCAGTCGCGCGGGTAAGTCCGGGTAAACACAAGATCGGATGCGCGCGACGCTTCGAAGTTTCGCGTGACCACCGCGTCGTAAACCAGGGCGATGCCGAGCTTCTCGCGCTGGCTGACGCGCCCCCGCAAATGGTAAGCCTTCTGTATGTTCTCTGCGGCACGGGAGGTCTCGTCGGTATTGAAATAGATGATTCCTAACCCCACATAAGCCATGGCGAAGTTCGGATCCAGGCCGATCGCGCGCTCATAAAACGAGGCCGCCTCGGAACCGTGTCCTAAGAGCTCTGCCTGGTGACCCAGACTGTAAGCCTGCAATGCTTCGAGCGATGGAGTGGTCACGTTGTCCAGGGGCGTATCGAGCTTCTGCACCGAGGCCAGGGATTCGCCCAGTTCGGCCCGGATGTCCGTAGTCATCCTTCCCAGCGCATCGAGGACATGATTTTTGTCGCTCGCTTGCGCCTGCGCGCTGGCCAGTTGGTCGCCGTTGGAGCAATTCACGGCGTACAAGGTAAGAAGATAGCGCGTGCCCACCTGGGCAATGAAGCCACTCAAGACGGCGGCACTGGCGGTGCGCTGGCAAACCTCGCGCGCCAACTCGGCGGTGAGCCGCGTGTCTTTCGGCCGAGCCATGAGTGAAAGCGTCTGCTCGATGCGCTGATCGGATAGCAAGTTCAGAAAAGGCGATTGCTCCAGCTGGATGGAAAGTCCCTGGCGCATGGTGCCGTCGAAAACCGGATCTCCCGTGGTGTTGGCAAAGTCGGCGAGCACGATGGTGTCTTTGTCGGTGAGCTTAGGCCTGCGGTGGAAATGCAGGTAGGCAAAGACGGCCAGCACCACGAGCAAAATTGCCAGGGAGGCGGTGAACGATGAGGCGAACCAGGCCTTGCGCAATAGCCGGGGTTTTGCGGCTACTTTCGGAGTGTCTTCGAAAACCGCTGCCGCGCTTACCGGCTGCGTCCCGTTGCGCTCTTGCCGCGTAGCCTGCTCCGCTTCTGTGATGGTGCGGACCTTTTCCGCAAATCGGTAGCCCCGGCCGGGGACGGTAATGATGTAGCGGCGCCCGTCGTCGTTGTCGCCCAGAGCCTTGCGCAGAACGAAAATGTTCTGCGTCAGGTTGGACTCCTGCACGAAGGTGTCGGCCCAAACGGCATTGAGCAACTCGTCTTTCAAAACCACTTTTTCGCTGTTGCGCACCAGCATCAGCAGGGTCTCGAAGGCCTTCGGCTGCAGTGGGATGGGGCAATCATCGCGCAGCAGGAGGCGTTGCGCGGCGTCCAGGCGAAAAGGGCCGAACTCATATAAGCCATTATTTTCGTTGGCCATGGGCGACCCTGAGAAATCCTGAGAACTTCTTGAGCACATTCTAAGGACTGGAAGGGCCGGGCGGGAACACGATTAGGGCCGAAATTAACGGTAGTAACGGGGAGTTCCTGGCTTTCAGGCCGGAGGGGACATGAAACCAATAAAAGTAGCGGCTACCTTCTTCCTGCTGTGCTTCCAGCTGTTGGTGGCAACTCCATCATTTGCATCGGTTGCGGTTGGCGATGACCAGCCGGTTTTTGCCCTGGGCCTTGGTTCAATCTTCAGTGGGCAGTCCGTTGCCCAATCCTTTACTCTCACGTCGGATACCACTGTGAACCAAGTGGACCTGGGTTTCCTGACGTTCCTCCTGCACTCCGCATCGGGCACTTATCCGTTCACCATTCACATCACAAACGGTCTGGCGGCGGGCTCGCAAGAATTGTTAACCCTGAACGAAAGCATTTCTTTACCCTTGGTATCCCCGGGCGGCCAAAGCACGCTTTCCTATGGGTTTGCGCCCATCGCGCTAACGGCCGGCACTTACTATCTGATACTCACTTCCTCCTTCTCGCTGCCCTCGCTCGAGTGGGAGCAAAATCAGATTGGCTCCGCCGTGGTGGGCTCTCTGGGGCCGGCTTACATCGATAATGGTCCTGAACTTGGCCCTGGTTGGCAGGTGTTTCCGGCTGATTGCCCGCAGAATCCTACCGGGTTATGCACCACCAACGGCACCATGGCGTTCGACCTGGACTACGTCGTCTACACCGTACCCATTCCCCCAGTGGGATGGGTCTTTGGCCAGGGAGTGCGGTTGACAGTGGTGGCCGGCCCCGCCGTCGTTCCGCCGGGCGTTCCGGTTGAGGCCAACCTGGGATTTGTCGATCTCAACGGCAACGCGGTTGGACCCAGTTTGCAAGTGGCTCTCAACCCTGGGCAAACGCAATCCCTGGAGTGGGCCGCACCCGTCCAGCAACTTGGGCAGCGGGTCGAAGTGCGGCCCGTCGTGACTCAGACATCGACCGATCCCTCATCACCCTCGCTGCAAGCTTCGGTCGAAGTATTCGACTTGCTCACCGGCTTCGGAACCGTGCTTGCTCCTGCACCCGCGGCCCAGTCGATTTCCGGTGTGCCCGGGTTTTTTCCCCAAGGGTTAGCCGGCGGCCAGACGATGCGGCTCAACGTGGTGGCCTTCCCACCGGGCCCCTGTACCGGCGTGCTGAGCTTTGCCGACAAGAATGGAGCCCGGCTGGGCCCAAGCTTGCCGGTGAACCTGACTCCAGGTATGGCAGCCTCGCTGGATCTGAATGCCGATGCACTCGGGCTCAAGGTGGGCGAGCACATGGAAGTGCAGCCGGTGATAAGCGCGTCGCCGTCGATCTCGGCGGGACCGCCGATTACTTCGGCGTGCCAGGGAAGTGTGGAGGTCTTCGATCACCTTACCGGGCGTACGTGGACGTATCAGTCAGGGTTGCCGGCGGTGCAGTAAGAGATGTGGGCCAAATGAAAGAGTTTGACCAGAATGCGTACGGGCCAATTTGCCTTGGAGCTCGAACAGGTGGCTGCATACCTGTTCACTTCAGCGCGGCACTAAGTCGGGGGGCTCAGTGCCCAGTTGAAGTGGTTGCAACAGGAATGCTGTCACCTTGGCCGGCAGCAAGAGCTGCATCCCCTCTGCTGGCTTGAAGGGTTACGGGCTAAAGCCCCGTACCCTGCAAAGATCAGAGTTTTGACGAAGGGCGCGGCTTCACAGCTTGAGGAAAAAGTCGCTCAACCAAGGGCATGGCTCTACAGGCTGCGAAAAAACTCATGTTTTGTATCAGGGCACGACTTTAGTCGGGCCGCACACAATTGAGAATACAACCGGCTTTAGCCCCTGAGGCATTACTTCCTGTCCGGTGCAGAGTTTTTCCGCAGCCCGTGAAGCCCGCACCCTTCATTCGAAGCCAAAATCCTGTCTTGACAATAGTCGTTGTAACGAGTATTGTGGATCCATGCAGGAAGCGATCCAGTTGGACCAGAGGCGGCGACTAGCCCATCCCGAGGAGACCGCTTTCCTGGACCTCCTGCGTACGACGGACATGCTGTCCCGTGGCCTGATCGCGGTTCTCAAGCAAGAGGATCTCTCGTCGACGCAGTACAACGTGCTCCGCATCTTGCGCGGGGCACCCGCAGGGCTGCCCTGCGGCGAAGTTTCTAACCGCATGATTACACGGGATCCGGACATTACCCGCCTGCTCGACCGCCTGGAAAAGCGGGGCCTGATTTCACGCACCCGGGAAACCAAGGACCGGCGCATGGTGATGGCCCGGATCACTTCCCAAGGGCTCAAACTGCTGAGCCGTCTGGATGAACCGGTACAGGAAACCCATCGCAAGCAACTCGGCCACCTGGGCCGGGAACGACTGCAAAGACTGACCGAACTGCTACATGCCGCCCAGGTAGCAGTGAGTTAATTTTAGGCGAATATATTTGTTGAAACGATTATCGTTTAAACGCATCTATAGCAGTGAAAGGAGAACCACCCATGAACACTACCGCTACCTCGCCAACCATCAGCGCAACCACAACATGGAACATCGATCCGGCCCATTCCTCTGCCGAGTTCAAAGTCAAGCACATGATGATCTCTCACGTAAAGGGACATTTCGCCAAAGTCACGGGAACGTTGATCCTGGACGAATCGAACCTGGCTAATTCCCGGGCTGAGGCCCTTATCGAAGCAGCGTCGCTGGAAACACGCGATGCCCAGCGCGATGCGCACCTGAAGAGCGCCGACTTCTTCGACGTGGAGAAGTTCCCTACCCTGTCGTTCAAATCCACGCGCATCAGCCTGGTCCGGGATGGGGAACTTGCGGTCGAAGGAGATCTAACCGTGCGGGACATCACGGGCAAGGTGGTCTTCTCCGTAGAAGGCCCAACTCCGCCGGCGAAGGATCCGTGGGGCAACACCCGCGTTGGTGTATCAGCGACCACAAAGATCAGCCGCAAAGACTTCGGCCTGACCTGGAATGCAGCGCTCGAGAGCGGGGGCTTTCTGGTCGGCGACGAGGTCACCATTACGCTCGACGTGCAGTTTGTAAAGGCTTGAAGGGAGAATTATGTCACTCCGGGCAGTGAGACAGATGATTGAAACTAAGCCCACGATCGAGGGCGCGGGCGTAAAGCTGCAACGCGCCTTCGGTTTTGGCAAAACCAAAGACTTCGACCCGTTTTTGCTTTTGGACGATTTCCGCAATGAGAATCCAGCAGATTATATTGCGGGATTTCCGTGGCATCCTCACCGCGGAATCGAGACCATCACCTACGTGCTGGCCGGTTCGGTTGAACATGGCGATAGCCTGGGCAACCGGGGAAAGATGACCGCCGGCGACGTGCAGTGGATGACCGCGGGCAGCGGCATCCTGCACCAGGAAATGCCCAAGGGCGATCAGCTGGGGCGGATGCACGGCTTCCAGTTGTGGGCTAACCTGCCTTCATCATTGAAGATGACGGACCCGCGCTACCAGGATATTCCCGCGAGCGCGATTCCCGAGGTCACCGATGATGACGGCACCCATGTGCGCATTATCTGCGGTGAGTTCTGGGGAAAGAGGGGGCCGGTGGAAGGCGTGGCCGCCGATCCGAATTACCTGGACATCTCGGTCGCACCAGGCCACAAGAAGCGGCTCAAGGTCGATACCAGACGCAATGCCTTTGCCTATGTCTTCGCAGGCTCAGGCACCTTCCGGGACGCCTCCCATCCGCGCGCGGTGCTGACCGAACAGGCCGCGAAGCCGGAGGCTCCGCCCGTCTACGATGCGGGGAATCATTCGCTGGTGCTCTTTGACCGCGGAGATGAGATCGCGGTGCAAGCCGGCGACGATGGCATACGATTCCTGCTGGTGTCGGGCAAGCCGATCGAGGAACCGGTGGCGTGGTATGGACCGATCGTGATGAACACCCAGGAGCAGCTACGGCAGGCGGTTGGGGAGTTACAGGACGGGACCTTTATCAAGCACCGTTGAGTGGGGGCTGGGCGCCATGGACAGACAAACGTTGGCCCGTGGCGCTCCCTGGCTTGAATGGGGCACCCAAAGCATTGGTTTCTGGTGTTGGGAGAACCTTATCTCATTCCTGTTTTCGGGCCACAATCTCGAAGGAGAACTTCAGCTCGTTCTTCAACTTGAGTGCGCCGCCGGCGACAGAAACCAGTTTGATGTTGTAGTCGGTCTGGTCTAATGAGAAATCACCGGACGCCCGTAGCATACTCCCGAATGACGCGACCCTCACCGGGATTGTCTGACTGTTGGTGACGCCGTGCATGGTCAGGTTTCCCTTGACCGTGGCCGAAAAAAGCGCATCTGCCATCTTCGTAACCGAGATGTCGGGCGCCTCATAGACGACCTCGGGAAACTTTGCAATCTCCAAAACCTCCTGAGTCATGAGGCGTTCAATTTCGCGGCGGTCTTTGTCGCTTATGTCATCCTGCACGCTCATGGAAGCGGTCTTGATCAGGAGGCGGAATGAACTGGCCTCGAGCTTGTCAGGATTGAACTTCATGTCACCGCTGAAGTCACGAATGCCAATGGTCGGATTGTGCCCCATCTTGGCCAGCAGCCCGGTGGCGAACGCTTGCACCGTGAATCGGCTTGCCCGGTTATCAATAACGTAGTGATCCGATTCAGTTCCCTCCGCTTCCTCAGCGGCAGTCGAAATCTCGGCCATGCAGCTAGCTCCGCTTCGGATCTGACATCGCCCGCAGTTTGAAATATCGCTGGATATCCGGCATGGCGGCGCTGGCTAGACTGCCAACTCCGATTTGCGACATATAGCGGCGGACAAAAGGATTGGACAGAATCAATCCAGCCCCGAAGACGATCATGGAAATGCCCCCGAGCATGTAAAGGGTGTCTTTGTCATTTCCATTCGCGGTCGTCTCTACAAGTTCCATAGCCATAGCATATCTCCTCTCAGTTGCGAACTTCAGTTCGTTGTGTTGCACCGACGCTTAATAAATCAGGAATTCGCCTCCCCATTGACTATGTCTGCCAGCGACCGCAGATCGGAAAAGAAGCGCCCAATCTCAGCCCAAACCTCAGAGCCTCCGGAGAGCCCTTTCCAATTGGCTCGTATCAGACCGACGAGCCGATAACACTCATCGATAGGAGCGATATAGTACTCAGCTTTCGACAGTTCATGTGCGTGGCCCACCCGGTTGACGAGCAGCGCCTCGATATCGGGTTGCAACTGGCTAAGGATTGGGTTTTCCTGCACGATCTCATTCCAGGCATCGAGGGGAAGCTGGGATTCAACAGCTCCAGCAGGGCTAGGGTAGAGCGCGATCACCTTTCCTTCGACGCTGGAATGGAAGAAGAACGCCATATTGATGGGGATCAACAGGGTTTCCCACTGGGCGTCTGTCATTTGAAAATTGGCCAGGAATTGGGCGCGCCTGGAGACGCGCCGGTATTTGCCGTTCGCCATGCCATCAAAGAGAGTGGCACAGGCTTCACAGGCACAGACAATCTGGCGCAAGCGAATCTCCACCAGGTGCGGATGTTCATGGGCCAAGCCAGTGCTGCACAATTCGCAACGCTCGGCCGGCGGCCGCGAGCGGGCGAACTGGCGAAGCGTAGCGAACGCCTGGTCGAAGGTAGGCGGGCTTCCGGTAGCAGACATGCTCAGCCTCTCTCAGCTAAACCACAATGCGGTTTCAATCGGCACCATCCACTCCCGCGCTGTGAACCGCCATTGAGTGCTTGAGCAAGCTCTGCAAGGGAACAAATCCAGAAGAAGACTCCTCTTCGGGTGCGAGGATCGTCAGCGACAGCAAATCCGGCGCCAGATCATAGACGGCGCCTTCCACGATGGCTCGTAGATCCTTAATCGTGGAACCGCGTGAATGACCCGAGGTATGAAGCCGGAGTTGCACGGCTCCCTCATGAAAACTGACCAGGTCGACTCTGCAATCCAATTTGCGCAGACGCGCCCTGGCGACGTCGAGCGCCCGCAAAACGCGGGTTTCCAGGTCATCAGGATGGAGAGAATAAAGAAGGAGCAGGTTGCGGACGATCGGATCTTGGCCGAGCCGATCGATAATCGCCGAAGCACCCGATTCGCTTCCTGCCTGAAAGACCAGCTCCATGATTCGTTCCAGCCCTGAGCGATGGACCTCCATAAGAAGCTGGACCAGTTCCCGGGCCGCTACCTTGGAACCACCGCCCGGCACCTGGTCGATTTCTCCGACCAGAGTGCCGAGCCGGCGCATTTTTTCCTGAAATTCTTTTTCGTTATCCACGCCTCTCCCTCAAAGCTTCCCGGTGATCGTCCGCAATTTCGCTCAGGGGAGTTGCTGCCCAAACATTGGAGAGTGATGGGTTTCAAGCACCTTGCCATTCCCGAGATACATGTGAACACCACAGGGCAAGCATGGATCGAAGCTTCTGACCGCCCGCATGATGTCGATGCCCTTGAAGTTTTCCGGACCGTTTTCCTCGAAGATTGGCGTGTTCTGTACTGCGTCTTCGTACGGACCGGGGGTGCCAAAGCTGTCGCGCGGATTTGCGTTCCAGGGGGTTGGCGGATACGGGTGATAGTTGGCGATCTTGTGATTCTTAATCACCACGTGATGCGACAACACGCCGCGCACTGCTTCGTGGAAGCCGCATCCTATTGCTTCTTCCGGAACCTTGAAGTCATTCCAGGTCTTGGTTCTGCCGGCATGCAACTCGGCTAGCGCCTGTTCAGCGAAGTAGAGAGCAGCCGCAGCGGCATAGGCCTGGAAGTAGGTGCGAGCCCGATCCCGTTCAATGGCATTGCTCCATTTGGGAATCTTCCACTCGAACTCGACTTCGGGCTTTGACATCGTTTTGGGGAGATAAATCTTTACGCTGTGACCGGTGGCCTTGAGGTAGCCAATGTCCACGATGCCGGCCAGCGCGGTAGCCCAGAAACGTGCGATTGGGCCGCCGCCCGTATCGAGTGCCAGGTAGTCTCCGGTGCGCTTGTCGTACCAGCGGGGCGACATAACCCAGGTGTACTTGCCGCCAAAGTCTCGCTTCTGCGGCCGCGGGAAGGTGCTCTGGTTCCAGGGGTGCCGTTGATCGACAGGATTTCCCAGCGGGTCTTTCTTCACGAAAGGTTCTGAGTTCTGCCAATCGTCGTAGTAGGAGCTGCCGAGCAGAATGCGGATATTCAAGTTGATGTCCACCAGGTCGGTGGTAACCAGCTGGCCGTCCACCACTACGCCCGGAGTCACGTACATGCCGCGGCCCCAATCGGTCATTTTGGCGTAGGTGTAGTCGCAGACGTCAGGATTGTTGAACGACCCCCAACAACCAAGCAGGATGCGCCGCCGACCAACCTCTTCGTAGCCGGGGAGGGCTTCGTAGAAGAAATCGAAAAGGTCATCGTGCAGCGGCACAACCTTCTTCATGAATTCCACGTACTTCATCAGCCGTACGATGTAGTCAGTGAAGAGTTGAACCGTGGGCACAGTACCCACGCCGCCTGGATACAAAGTAGAAGGATGCACGTGGCGTCCTTCCATCAGGCAAAACATCTCGCGGGTCATGCGGCTCATCTGCAGGGCTTCCAGATAGAACGCGCCCTTGAATGGATTGAGCGCCGTCATGATTTCAGCGATGGTGCGATAACCGTGTAGTTCGGCGTGCGGGGCAGCGGTTTTTGTCGCTTTTTCCCAGACGCCGGGATTGGTCTCTTTCACCATCTGTTCACAGAAGTCCACGCCGACCAGATTGTCCTGGAAGATGTTGTGGTCGAACATGTACTCGGCCGCTTCACCCAGGTTGACAATCCATTCCGCAATGGGGGGCGGCTTCACTCCAAAGGCCATGTTCTGTGCGTAGGTGGCGCAGGTGGCATGGTTGTCACCGCAGATGCCGCAAATGCGGCTGGTGATGAAGTGAGCGTCGCGGGGATCCTTCCCCTTCATGAAAATACTGTAACCGCGAAAGATCGAGGAGGTGCTGTGACATTCGGCGACCTTGCGTTTGCCGAAGTCGATTTTGGTAAAGATGCCGAGGCTGCCGACGATCCGAGTGATCGGATCCCAATTCATCTCTACTAACTGGCCTGTCCTGGCGGCTTCTTCCTTGTGCTCAGCAGTAATGGTGCCCATCTTTGTTGGCTCCTTTGTCAGTCTTGGGTTAGTAGGAACTTGGGTGATAGCCGGTTGTCAGTTCAGCACGCGGGTGCCTCCACTTAGGCTCTTGATTCACAGTGTCGTTAGTCATGGAGCGTAGAGCGCGGATCGCCTGACCGTAAATGCCGATCGCCACGCTGGACACTTTCGCGCCGGGGGGCTCGTCCATAAAGGGCATGAATTTATCCGGGAAGCCGGGCATGGTGCAACCGATGCAGATGCCACCCACGTTGGGGCAGCCGCCAATTCCGGCCATCCAGCCCCGCTTGGGCACGTTGCAGTTCACCACAGGTCCCCAGCAGCCAAGCTTCACGATGCACTTGGGAGAGCCGTAGGAAGTGGCGAAATCGCCTTGTTCGTAGTACCCGGCTCGGTCGCAACCGTCGTGCACGGTCCTCTCGAAGAGCCACTTGGGCCGCAGTTGATCATCCAGCGGGATCATGGGAGCGAGGCCTGCGACTTGATACAGCAGGTAGAGAACGGTTTCCATGAAATTGTCCGGCTGCACCGGGCAGCCAGGAACATTCACGATCGGAAGTCCCGCCTTGGATTTCCAATCCCAGCCAAGATAATCCGCCAGGCCCATGCATCCTGTGGGGTTGCCCTCCATGGCGTGAATGCCGCCATAGGTGGCACAGGTGCCGCAGGCGACGACCGCGAGTGCCTTCGGAGTTAAGCGATCAATCCATTCGTTGGTGGTGATCGGTTGGCCTGTGTTGGGATTGGTTCCCAGTCCCGCCCAGTAGCCCTCTTTCTTGATTTTCTCGTTGGGAATGGAACCCTCAACGACGAGTACGAACGGATCGAGTTTCCCCTGTTCGGCCAGGTACCAGTACTTAAGAAAATCGTCGCCATTCTCGTAGGCGAGGACAGGATTGTGCAGATGCACTGCCGGCAAGCCCGGAATTGCGCCTAAGAGAACATCTTCAACGCTGGGCTGCGTCGCGGCCGTAATCGATACCGAATCTCCATCGCATCCCAGGCCGGCGGTAATCCAGACGATGTGTACTTCAGCCACGGCGGGTTTCTTCTGCGTGACGCGACCGTAGGGCGCTGCTTCTTTTGCCATATGCTGGACGCTCCTCTCGAGTGTGTCCCTGTGTTTGGGGGATGGCTGGCAGGTGCCGAACGCAACCGTCTTTCGCGGGACGAACTATAGAAACAGAAGCTAACTTGGGGTCACAAGCAGGACAGGCCCTATTTTCTTCTCATACCAAATACTTCAGGTTGCATCGGGCGTTCCCCGATGGATATGCCGGTAGCATGAGGGAAGAGCGTACCTCGCGACCTGAAGGCCGATGAGTCTTGAAGATGAGATTTCCGGGCTAAAGTGTCTGCGTGAGAACCGCCGGTTCAGAATTGAGTCCCGCAGGGACGGCTGAGAGTAGCCCAGGACGTTAGTCCTGGGTGTACATTCCGGCCGAGACAAGTCCCGCAGAGCCTGCCCTGAGCTTGTCGAAGGGGACGACTGAGAATGCCCCAGGATGTCAGTCCTGGGTTTGCTCGTCTTTGGAGAATAGGTGAGGATGCCCAGACTTAGGATGTTTTGTCGCTGATGTTGGATTGAATGGCGTGTTGGACCAGCTCACGCCCGCTGTGTAGAGAGAGCTTGTCCTTGATATGTGCCTGGTAAGTTTCGACGGTTTTTACGCTGAGGTGCAGTTTCTCGGCGATCTGGCGCGTGCTGCGGCCTTCGCCGATGAGGCGGAATACCTCAAGCTCACGATCGGAAAGAGCGGAGAGACGGGAATGCATGTCCGCCGATGCACCGCTGATGTATTGGTGCAGCAGCTTGTTTGCCATCCGATCGCTGAGGTAGATGTCTCCGCCGAGAATACGCCGGACCGCGACCAGGACTTTCTCCGTGGCCTCTGCCTTCATGATGTAGCCGTTGGCACGGGCTCGCAGTGCGCGCTCTGCGTAAATCGACTCGTCATGCATGGAGAGGATCAACACGGGAAGGCCTGGATATAACGTGCGCAGGTTCTTCAAAAGATCCAGGCCGTCCGGGCCATTCAGCGAGATGTCAGCAATCAGGATGTCCGGCTTTTTGGCTGCGATTTCCTTCATGGCGGTCTGCGCCTCTTCCGCCTCACCGCATACGGCAAGATCCGGTTCGCGGTTCACTAACAACGCCAGCCCCTGACGCAATAGGGGATGGTCATCGACGATGAAGACAGTTTTCTTCTTAACGCGGGTGACACTTTGCGACTTGGCGGTCTCAGCCATATGCATGCTACCCACTGTCTCTCACCGGAAAGGTACAAATAACAACTGTTCCTCGGGGTGTGTCCCGGCGTGCTTCAAGAACTCCGCCGATCACCCCTGCCCGGTAATTCATGATGTGCAACCCCATGCCCTGGGGATGCGCAGTATTCTCCGCAATTCCCTTCCCGTCATCTTTTATCAGCAGTGTGCCCCGGCCCTCTTCAGCCGTCAACTGAATCAGGACGTTCCGTGGCTCGCCATGCTTGATCGCATTATTTACTGCTTCTTGAGCGATGTGATAGAGATGCGTGGCCACCGTGTCATCATGAATCAGAACCGGTGTTTCACACTGAAAGCGGCATGATACTCCAAAAAGGTCTTCTACTTCAGCTGCCCATAACTGCAATGCGGACATGAGACCGTGTGAATCAGAGACAACCGGCAGGAGCCCCCGGGCTAATTCGCGAGTCTTATGAATCGCTTCGTTCACCAGTTTCACGATCTTGGCTGCATCCTCTGTTTCCGACCTCTTTTGCTCTGCCAACTTCGCTTCGTGCACCTTGGCCATGAACGCGATCCCAGTCAGATGTTGGCCAAGACCATCATGCAGGTCCTGCCCAATGCGCCGCTGTTCTCTGGCGCTTATGTCCAGGATTGCCTTTTCCAAATGCTTGCGTTCGGTGATGTCGATGCCGGTTGCGATGATGTAACGGGCTGTCTCTCCACTTCCGGGAAGCAGCGTACTTGACCAGGCGATCAGCCGCTGATCTCCATGGCGCGTAACCCAATAGGTCTGATAGTCCTGAGGAAGAAGATCGGTACGCAGCAACTCAAAACTGGCGCGGAAGCGAACTGCCTCCTCGGGAAGAAGGAAAAGATCCCAAATGCATTTGCCCCGCACCTCCTCCATCGAATAACCGGTGGTCAGTTCACAAGCGGGGTTGAAGCGTAGGATACGTCCTTCGTTGTCGAGGACGACGACCAGCGCTCCAACAGTGTCCAAGATTGCGGTGACGAAATTACGTTCTTCGTTGAGCTCCTCTTCGATGCGTTTGATATCCGAGATGTCGAAGGCCACGCCGTGAATACACCAGGGGTGACCGTCTTCGCGGCGCATCATTCTGGCATCGCAATGAAACCAGATCACGCGACCATCGCGCGCAATCACTCGATATGCGGATCGTAACGGTTTGCCGGAAAGGAACATCTCGGCAGCTTCCAGGCTCCAGCGCTGTTTGTCATCGGGGTGAATGTGTCGATACCAGCGGACCGGATCTTCGAGCCATTCTTCTCGCGAATATCCGAGTGCTGCTTCAATCTGCGGGCTCACGTAGGCTTCGCTGATACCCCGGTCGAGATGAGCCATGAAGACGACGGCCGGTATCTGCTCCAAGAGGGCACGGTATTTGGCCTCATGGTTTGGCGCTTGCGCATCGGCAGCCGGTTCCTTGCCATTTTCAGTGAAGTGATCCAACACAGGATTCAGGGGAGAGTCGACAAATACCCTGGCGAGATCGAGGAGCACAGCCTCGGCTTCGGCAATATCCGGCAGGCCCGCATCGGCGTCAGCGAAGTGACCGTTGCTGTTCTTCGGTTTACGAACGCTGCGCGCAGACGTAGACATGATTCACTCCAAACTCGGCGCGTTCACGCGCTCATCCGCCGGGCGTCCGCGGCTCTTCCCGGAACTGTTCTGGTGGGCCGAATCACGATGCTTTTGCCTCCAGGCCGGCTCCTTATTGAGCGATGCCTGAGTAAAGCGGCGCAATGCGTGAATGGCGCGCCCGTAGGTTTGGACGGCGGCGGACGATAATAAGGAGCCCGGCGGTTGATTCATGAAGGGCATGAACTTATCTGGAAATCCCGGCATGGTGCAACCGATGCAAATACCTCCAACATTGGGGCAACCGCCGAGGCCCGCCATCCAACCGCGCTTGCCCACATTGCACTGCACCACCGGCCCCCAGCACCCCAGTTTTACGATGCACAGCGGCGATCCATACTCCTCGGCAAACTGCGCCTGCTCATAGTAGCCGCCGCGATCACAGCCTTCATGTACGGTGCTGCCGAAGAGCCAGGTGGGACGCAACACATCATCGAGCGGGATCATGGGGGCGCGTCCCGCCGCCATGTGCAGCAGATACAGTAGCGTCTCCATAAAATTGTCCGGCTGCACAGGGCACCCGGGAACGCAGACGATGGGAATATCGCCCTGCGAGCGCCATTGCCAACCAAGATAATCGGGCAGGCCCATGCATCCGGTGGGATTGCCTTCCATGGCATGAATTCCGCCGTAGGCGGAACAGGTTCCCGCGGCAATCACTGCCCATGCTTTGGGCGCCAACCAGTCAATCCATTCACAGGTGGTGATGGGCTGACCGGTTGCCTGGTCGGTGCCAAAGGACGCCCAATAGCCCTCTTTCTTATTGGTTTCATCCGGAATGGAGCCCTCCATCACGAGAATGAAAGGGTTCGATTTTCCTTGCGCCGCGCGATGGAAATGCGCCATGAAATCCTCTCCCGTATCAGCGGCGAGAAAGGGATTGTAGAAGTGCACCTTGGGAATCCAGGGGAGAGCCCCCAGGACGATGTCCTCGATGCTGGGTTGGGTGGCTGCGGTCATGGCGATCGTGTCCCCGTCGCAACCCAAGCCCGCGGTTATCCAAAGGACGTCCATTTCCGGGATGGGCGACGAGGGGCGATCCGAGAGACGACCAGGTCCCATAACGAGAATGGCTTCCCTTCCCTGCAAACGCAGCGCCTATTACAAAATTAAACGGCTTCATTTTCGGCCTCAAACCCGAATTAGGCAAGCCGGGCCGGTCGCTAGTGAAGCTTCTGTTCCCAATCCACCGGGACTCGACCTCGCGGTCCTGGAGTGGGCTGGCTCAAGGGGTGGGCTCCTGGTGGGGCGAGGTTCTGGCCTTCGACCTCGCCCTCGGTTTGGAAGTTCCAAAACCAGAACTCACCCGGTTCGAAGCTCTGAATGATGGGATGCCCGGCGGTGTGAAAATGCTTGCGCGCGTGCTGCGACGGGGAGCTGTCGCAGCAGCCGATGTGCCCGCACTCCGCACAGCGACGAAGATGAAGCCACCAACCGTCGGAGGCCAAACACTCTACGCATCCAGTTCCACTTGGCCGAGCAGAAGGGTTGATGCCCGCAATGTGTTTCTTCATGTGTCCCTGCCTTGTGTGCCTAAGTCGTTGCTTTTGCGGGAGGAGCCAGCGCCACGGCGGCCTCGCTGGTGAGCGGGAGGAAAGTGAAGGTCTCCTGCAGATAGAGACGGACAGCGGCATCGTTGTGGCTGAGATAGCCGATGGAGACATCCTGCCCGAGGTGAAGGGCGAAATCGCCGCCACGGGTGGTCAGCACGAAGGCGCCGGCAATGGCGGGTGCCCAGATGATTTGCTCGTTGACCAGCCGCTTGACGTGTTCCAGTACCGGGTAGCCGTGGTCGCTGGTCTCGGCGAGGGCGGTGTAGGCGTCGGCGCCCAGCAACACCGCATAGGGTCCGTTGACACCGACGAGACGCAACTGGCTCAAGGCCTGGGCAATGGCTTCCGGGTACGCGCGCACGTCGGCGGGGAGGGTCATGATCGGATTGCTGGTCCCCTGGCGGACGCCCTCGATGCCGGCGGCGGCATAGCCCTCGAATATGGCGCCGTCCTCGGCAAAGGCGATCTGCCGCGCGGCATCCTTCGCCGGTTGCCAGTCCGAGTCGTTGGCGCCGCGGTCAACGTCGTCGATCTGCTGGCGATCAAGCTCGAAGGGAACACGCAACTCGACCAGTGGCTTCACCTCACGCTGCCGGGCGACGATGCCGTCAGCTGGGGCGGGAATCGTCTTCAGGTGCCCGGTGCCGACGGCAGAGAGTAAGGTGCCGCCCGGCCCCTGTACGTCCACAACACGCCGCCCAGCGAGGTAGCGCTTGAGCGTGCGTGATGTTTCCTCTTCGATCTCGGCCCATGCCGAATCGGAAATGGGCGCTAGCTCGCGATGGAGATTATTCATGCCGGATGTCTCCTTTAAGAGAACCGATGCCGAGAGAACCGTCGTGCAGCGGCGGGATGGATGGAGAGGGTTTGGCTGCTGCCGGCGCGGGCGTCTCCGCAACCGCAGCCTGGTCTTCGCTTACGTCGTCCAGAAAAGTCGCGGAGGGCACGAAGAACAGATTCCCGGTGACGGCGCGGCTAAAGTCGAGCAGCCGGTCGTAGTTGCCCGGCGGCCGGCCGACGAACATATTCTCGAGCATCTGCTCGATGGTGCGAGGCGAACGGCTGTAGCCGATGAAGTAGGTGCCAAACTCACCATGCGCGGGCTTGCCGAAGGGCATGTTGTCGCGCAGGATCTTGATTTCTTTGCCGTCCTCCACGATGGTGGTGAGTGCGCTGTGCGCTGAGGTTGGTTTGACGGAGTCATCCAATTCGATGTCGGACAGCTTGGTGCGGCCGATGATGCGCTCCTGCGCCTCAGTGGAGAGCGCGTTCCACGCGTCCAGGTCGTGGAGATATTTCTGCACGATGACGTAGCTGCCGCCGGCAAAGGCGGCGTCCTGCTCGCCGATGAGCACGGCGTCGATCGCGGCCGCGCCCCTCGGATTCTCCGTCCCGTCGACAAAACCGATGAGATCGCGGTCGTCGAAGTAACGGAAGCCGTGTACTTCGTCCACCGGCGAAACGACGCTTCCGATGCGCGCCATCAACTGAGTGGCCAGCTCGAAGCATAGATCCATGCGCTTGGCACGGATGTGGAACAACAGGTCGCCGGGTGTGGCAACCGCGTGGCGCGCCCCGGCGCGAAACTCCCGGAAACGATGCAGTTCTGCCGGCCGGGGTGGCCCAAAGAGGCGGTCCCACGCGTCCGACCCAAACCCCATCACGCAGGAGAGCTGCCCTTCCAAATCACGAAACTCCACCGCCCGCAGCAGGGCGGAGAGATCTGCGCAGAACGACCGCAGGGTAGCGCGACTCTCGAGGCCCGGATTGAGGGTCACGACGAGGAAGATCGCGGCGCGGGTGAGCGACGCGGCTACCGGCTGCGCGAGGACGGTGCCTACGGGCTGGGGCGCGCTGATAGGATCGGGTTCCATCGGGTGTCGTTCTCGCGGCGTGTGCGGAAATCTCTATCCGAAAATATCATTTCTCACGGCCTTGTCCGTAACGAATGAGATCTCACTACCGGACCATCGCTTACCCCGGGGGGTCGGTGAGAAATTCAGGCTAAAGGCGGGGCACCGGGCCGATGCCCTGTGCCGATTTCTCCAGCACTTCCACCTGTTGGCGGAGGCGCGTTGCCTGGCTCTGTTCTTCGCCCGCCGGCAGCAACGCCTGAGGCTGAGGTTTGCCCAACTCCACATGCTCTCCACGCAGCAACCCGGCAATGCGATGCAGCCTGTCTTCGAGGTCAACGACGAAGGGCACCCATTCTGGGCCCGGAGGCACGGGATGGACCAGCGCCACAGAGACCATGCCTTGGGTCAGGCGGCGGGAATACGTGGCGAAGGCCAGCGCATGCTCGGTGCGCACCGAGGCGGCTGGGTTCTGCGTGCCCTCCATCATCAGCCGCTCCAGCGCCTCCTCGGATTCATTGTTGGCCAGCCCAGCATGGCGCCGCGCCGGGGCTAGAATGTCCACGTTAGCGGCTCCCTTCTCTGCCTGCGGAGTGCTCCAGTAGCGGCGCATCGCGGCCAGATAAGCCGCGTTCGCCTGGCCTGATCGGGCGAGAATCTCGCCCAAGCGCAGATGCTCCGATTCGGTCCAGAGAAGTTTCACCGCGACCAGGGCCAGGGCCGCGCCCAGGATGGTATCCATGGCACGAATGCCGGCTATGCGCCAATCGTGCCGGCCGCGCACGGTCAGCAGCACAAAGGTTGGGGTCAGGAAGAAGCAATACCACGCATAATCGACGGCGAACCACGCCAGGGTGAAGAACGCGGCGATGCACACGGTTGCTATCAGCGCTTCGGGGGTGCGGATGAACACCACCAGCAGCGCGGCCAACAGGCCGCCGGCAATGGTCCCACCCACCCGCTGCAGCGATTTTTGCCACGTGTGCGCCACGTAGGGCTGAAGAACGATGACTGCGGTCAACGCCATCCACTCGCCATACGGCAGATGCAGCGCGCGTACCAGCAGCACGCTGGATACGCACACCGCAGAGGTGCGCAGGGCGTGGCGCAACGCCGAGGAGGCGAAGGTCCAATTCTCCTGCAGTGACTCGAGCGCGCCCGACGACCTGAGGCGCAGGCGCTGCTCGGCCCTGACCTGGAGTGGTGTGCCCTGGACTTGCCGTCGAGAAAAGAGGGGGTCGATCCCGGTCCATATGCCCGTGAGTGCTTCGAGCGCGCTCTCGAGGTTCTGTACGCACTCCGCTTGCAGCGCACGAAAAGCAGCCGAAAACATCGCTGCGGTCCCTGCTGAATCCGCAGCCCCATTGGCCTCGCGGGCGGCGGCGATCAGCGCGTTGCCCTCGCGGAGAAACTCGGCCAACCGAGCCCGATCCCCCAGCCCCCGTTCCACAAGCAGCGCCGCCTGCCCCAGCCAGGCCAGTCTCTGTCTGGCGAACGCAATATCCTCCGCGTTGCCTTCGCTAGCCGAGCGCTCGGCCAGGTCGATCATGGCTAGCCCGCGGCTGAAGAGTGTATCGGCGATTTCGAGCAGCACGGCCAGGTTGCGTCCCCGCGCGGAGCGCGCTGGAGTGCGGGCACGCACGCTGCCCAGGCTGCTGCGGGCTGCCTCCAGCGCATTGCGCATGCGGTTGGGGAAACCCTGGGCCACGCTGAACCAGCGCGCCGTCCATGAGGATCCTCGATCTTTTGCGGCATCGGCCTCCGCGAGCAGCGCATCGATCTCCGCCAGCGATTGCGCTAGGACAGCGAAACAAAGAGCAATGACCCGCCGGGCATGGCCAAAGGGGTACACCGGCCAGAGTAGCAACGAAAGGATGGCGGCGAAGGCACATCCGCCTAGAAAGAGGCCGGCTTGGCTGAGAGCGCCGGCGAGCGAGGCCGAGGGGTGATCGAGCCCCACAAAGTAGACCACCAGAATGATCACGCTTGATGTCGTTAACGAGGGACCCGCGGCACGAAGGTAGGTGATCACAAACGAGAAGACGGCGGTAAGAGCCAGCGCCCAAGCCAGATGGACGCTCGCCAGGCTAGCCAGCACCGCACCCAGGCTGCCGCCGCCCATCAGCATGGCAATGGAGACAAAGCGAACGCGGTAAGGGCCGCCGTTGTCGACGATGTTGCCTTCGAAGGCGCCCAGAGCGCTCCAGCCCATGGGCAGGCCGAGTATCCGGCAGACCACCATGGCTGCGGCAACCGCCAGCCCCGCGCGCAAACCACGCGCCCAATCCAGCTGGCGAAGCTGGGCCATCATTGTTGCGGGCGAGGCCATAGAGAGAGTCTACAAACCAGGCTCTAAATTACTTTTGTTCTTCCTGGTTGAGAAACTTCAGTAGCTCGCGATTGAAGATATCGGGGACTTGAATGTGAGGGACGTGGCCCACATTTGGAATGATCACCAGTTGAGCTCCGGGAATCGTGTCGGCGATGTGCTTGGCAAGCGCAGGAAAATTCTGGCCGTCCCTCTCCCCACCCAAGACCAGTGCCTTGACCTTAATATGTGCCCAGTCATCGACGACCGGATCGAGATAAGTGATCTGCTGATAGATGGAGCGCACCATGGCGAGCCGCGGCCAATCGCCACTGAGCGTGGGGGCATACAAAATGCGCACGTACTGCTCATACTCCGGTTTCCAGGCATCGGGAAAGTAGCGCTGAATATTGGCATATGCCGCTTGCCAGACCTGATCCTGGGTTCGCGGCATGGTGGCTTTGTAGGCCTCCTCCGCACTGTGCCATGGCTGGGTCCAACGTACATCGGTCAGTCCGATGGGATCGTAGAGCACGACGCGCTCCGTCATCTCCGGATAAGAAGCGGCGAAGCGGGCTGCCAGCATCCCGCCCATGGAGTGTCCCACGATCGCTGCCTTGCCTATGCCGAGCGATTGCAGCAGCGTGCGCGTGTTCATCGCCATATCGTGAAAGTTGTAAGGGATGATGGGTTTCGAGGAACGGCCGAATCCAATCTGATCGGGCACGACAACGCGAAAACCGGCCTTGCGCAAGGCATCGATCGGGCCACCGAAATAGAAGCCGCCGAAATTCATTCCGTGGAGGAGGACAACGGTGCGGCCGTTCGCTTGGCCCGCGGGAGGAATGTCCATGTACGCCATGCGCACGTCCTGGCCGTACAGTGTCAGTGGCAGGTAGGTCACTGGATATGGATAGGGGACGTCCTCATAGGTGATACTGCCCGGCTTCACATCTGCCGGAGCTTTCGTCATCGCGTCAGCTGCAGCTGTGGCGGCCCGGGATTGTCCGTCCGTTAAAGAGACGGGGCCGCAGGCGAGGATGACGAGGAAGCAGAGACTGCGATAAAAGCGCTGGTGGAGATCGCTTGATTTTGTCATTTTGTTATAGGCGAAAACTTTCACTCGCCATGATATTCGCCTTCAGAGCGGGATTGCGCACGGTGTTACTCTTGGCGATATAGCGACCGGTTGCTCGCTTATTGTCCCTGCGAGCCCGGCGGAATCCTGACCAAAGGGATGCGATGAAGAAGACAACACCCGCCCATGTTTCCCGAGCAGAGTTCGAGGAATTATTTCAGGCAGTCTGCAATTGGGGCCAATGGGGTGACGATGACGAGAGAGGCACACTGAACTACATTCAGCCCGAGCACATCCTGCGGGCTGCGGGCCTGGTGCGTTCCGGGCGGTCGGTCTCGATGGCAATCCCTATCAGCAAAGTGGCGGGGCCCGACAATCCACACCCTGCCATTCACTACATGGTCCGGGGCTTTGACATCCAATCGGAGCGGGGAGAGCCCCCATACTCCGCGGATTTCCTGGCGAGCGAGGTTCATGGCGATTGCTACACCCACATCGACGCGCTCTGTCACATCGCGATGCATGGGAAGCTCTATAACGGCAAGCCGACGAACGCCGTCACTTCCCATGGCCCCACCATTCAGGACATCACCGCTTACGCTCACGGCATCGTCGGGCGCGGGGTGCTGCTCGACATTCCGCGCCTGCGTGGTGTCAAGTGGTTGGAGCCGGGAGAAGCAGTCACCACGGCGGAACTGGAAGCAGCGGAGAAGGCAGAAGGCGTTCGCCTCGGTGAGGGAGATATCTTCGTTTTCCGCACCGGCCATCACCGTCGACGGCTTGAGTTGGGCCCCTGGAACAATGGATACGACGGAGAAGGAAAAGCCGGCTTGCATGTGGAAACCATCCTGATGCTGCACCAGCGAAAGGTGGCCGCGTTTTTCCCGGATGGCGACGGCGAAACGGTTCCCAGCAACGTGGAGGGAATGGCCGGCCCAATTCACGCCCTGCAAATTGCCTCCATGGGGATGGCGTGCGCCGACAGCCTGCAATTCGAAGAACTGGTCAAAATCTGCGAGCAAGAACAGCGTTGGGAATTTTTAGTGGTAGCTGCTCCGTTGCGTCTTCCCGGTGGCACGGGCTCGCTCTTCAACCCCATTGCTATTTTTTAGAGGACGGCGAACGTGAAGTTGTATGATTGCGAGCAATTGACGAGAGAAAGCCGTGGCGATCTACAAATTTCGTGTCAATGGCCGGGCAGTCAGCGTCGATTCCTGGGACCCGAATCAGCCAGTACTCTACGTCCTGCGAAACGATCTTGATCTGCATGGCCCAAAGTTTGGTTGCGGACTCGGCCAGTGCGGCGCGTGCACCGTGCTGATCGACGGCAGGACTGCGCGTGCCTGCAGCACTCCCGTGTCTCGAGTTGCAGGCCGGGAAGTGACCACGATCGAGGGTCTGGGTACTGCGGAAAATCCCAGCCGTGTGCAGGCTGCTTTCATCGCTGAACAGGCTGCGCAATGCGGATATTGCACCAGCGGCATGGTGATGGCGGCTACCGAGCTGCTCAGTACCAACCCAAAACCGACACTGGAACAAGTGAAGAGCAGCCTGGCCCTCAATCTCTGCCGCTGCGGAACCCACACCCGGATTCTTAACGCAGTGATGCGCGCGGCGAACGCGCAGTAGCGAGAGCCAAGCATGATCCCGACCAGGACTTTCTCGCGCCGCAGCCTTCTCAAATCCGGGGGCGCCCTGGTGATCAATTTCGGCGCGGCGGCAGTGGTGCCGAGATACATGCTTGGGCAGACTCCTTCACCCAGTGGCCCCGCGCGACCTCATCCAGTGGCGCGGGAAGTCGACAGCTTTCTGGCCATCCACGAAGACGGAACAGCCACCATCTTCACCAGCCACGTGGATATCGGCACCGGCATCAACACGGTGTATCGCCAGATTGCCGCAGAAGAGTTGGATATTCCGGTGGAGCGCTTCACGGTCATCCAGGGCGATACAGGGACTACACCGAATCACGGCGGAACCGGGGGGAGTTCGGGTGTTCCCAGGGCCGGGGCAGACATTCGACAAGCAGCCGCCACGGCGCGTATGGCTCTGCTCGAGAGAGCGTCGGCTGAGCTAAAGTGCGAGACCTCGCAGCTCACCATCTCTGCGGGCGAAGTGCGACCGGTCGACGGGGGTAAAGGGATCTCCGTTGGCTCCCTGGTTGGGGGAAAGCGCTTCGACCTCAAAGTCGATGCCAACGCTCCTTTGAAAGATCGAGCAAAGTACACCGTGGTTGGCAAACCCATCCTGCGGACCGATGTTCCCCCCAAGTGTACCGGCCGCCAAGTCTATATCCAGGACTTGCGTGTACCGGGGATGTTTCATGGCCGCGTCATCCGGCCGGATACAATCGGGGCCCAGTTGGTCGCGGTGGATGAAGCATCTATCCGATCCATTCCCGATGTGCGGATCGTGCGTGTAGAAAATTTCCTAGGCGTTGTCTCCAGCAATGAGTGGGCTGCCATTCGAGCGGCGAGCGAATTGAAAACGACCTGGAGTCAAGGGCAACCGCTGCCGTTGAGCGATGGGCTGGAGCGTGCCATGAAAGCGGCGGCGAGCGAGCACGAGCAGCCGGCAATTGAGCGCGGCGACGCGCCGACGACTCTATCCACGGCTGCGAAGCAACTCACTGCCAGCTACTATTGGCCATTCCAAAGCCATGCTTCTCTCGGCCCTTCTTGTGTGATCGCGGATGTGAAGGATTCGGCGACGACCCTATGGTCGTCCACGCAGGACACATTCGGCTTGCGTTCCCTGCTGGCAAAGCTCTTCAACATCCCAGTGGAAACGCTGCAGGTGAATTACCTCGACGGTTCCGGATCGTATGGTAGCAATGGCGCCTACGATGCCGCTGCCGACGCAGTCTTGCTCTCTCGCGCAGCAGGTAAGCCGGTTCGATTGCAATGGATGCGGAGGGATGAGCTTGCGTGGGATCCGAAAGGGCCGGCGCAATTGCTGGAACTGCGCGGCGGGCTCGACGAGGAAGGAAAGATAGTGGCCTGGGAAAGCAAGGCGTCGGGATTTACCGGCCCGCAATGGACCAGCTCACTCCTCGGTCCCAGTGCGGCAGGTATGTCTTCTGCGCCCGAGCATGGCGGCGGCGTTCCGGTGACACAAAATCTTGATCCACCGTATCCCGTTCCCAATCTGCGAGTCACTTCCCGCGGGTTGAGCAACACGCCGATTCGACTATCGAACCTGCGCGCGCCGGGGAAGATGGGCAACGTTTTTGCGGTGGAGAGCTTCACCGACGAACTGGCGTCGGCCGCGGCCGTCGATGCAGTCGCCTTTCGACGTCGTGGCCTAACGGATCCGCGAGCGTTGGCAGTGATCGACCGCGCGGCCGCCATGATCGATTGGCAACCGCACCCCTCACCCAACAAACAGATCTCACAAACGACGGCCGGCAAGGATGGCCTGCTGATGGGCAGAGGCTTTGCTTATGTGCACTACAAGCAGGCGGAGAGTTATACCGGCTTGGCGATGGAAGTCGCGGTGGATCGCGCACGGGGCAAGGTCATGGTGCGCCGCGTGGCATGCGCGCATGATTGCGGGCTGATCATGAATCCCGATGGTTTACGCAATCAGGTAGAAGGCAACATCATGCAGGCGTTGAGCCGCACTCTGCATGAAGAAGTAGCGCTCGACGGCACGCACGTTACCAGTGTCGATTGGAGCAGTTATCCGATCCTGCGGTTTCCGGAGGCACCCGCCATCCAGGTTGCGCTGTTGGATCACCCAGACCAACCACCTTTTGGTGCGGGAGAGGCTGCCGGCACACCGGTCCCGGCAGCGCTGGCGAATGCTATCTTCGACGCGACCGGCGTTCGTTTGCGGACCGTGCCGTTCACGGCGGTGAGGCTGCGCACCGCGTTCAGCTGATCATCAGGAGGAAGGTCCCCTGGTAGTGGCGATGGTTTTGCCCACGTGTGTTATCGGCTGGTGCATTTGCACCTCTGACGGTGCATGGATAGAGTTCTGCGCGGATGTACCGAGGGGTACTGCGCCACGATCAAGAGGTGTGTTTTGTTCGTGGTATGCCAGGTCAAGACGGACTCCAACACATGAATCTGGGCAGGGTTTTCGAAGCACCGCACATAACGTTGGCAGAAACTACACAGGAAGCGGAGAAATGCGATAAAGTTGAGATTGGTCGACTCCGGCCGGCCCGGAGGCTGCGGGCCAAGTGAACGTCCCCGTCGTCTAGCCCGGCCTAGGACACCGCCCTTTCACGGCGATAACACGGGTTCAAATCCCGTCGGGGACGCCAAATCTTTTCAATAGCTTAGCTGTCTTGTTCGTTGTCTTCGAGGGTGCGAAAAGGGCACCGTTCGTGCCCTTTTCGCACCCTCATTCAAGCCCCACCGTCTCCTTCAGCGCCGCATAGTTCTTCTGCGTCCCGTTGAGGCCTCTTTAGTTAGCGTCGACCTCATCCCACATCCCAGGTGGAAAGAGAAGTGAAAGCACTGCGGATTGAGCTTCGCGCTTCGCTGGAGTAACGGCTTGAGTGTAAACGTCCATCGTGGATCTCAGCGACGAATGCTGCATCAGTTCTTGCATCACTTTGAACTCCGTCCCGACACTACGGAGCAGCGTTGAATAGGTATGCCGGAACGTGTGCCAGCCAAAGCGCTTTTCGATACCAAGTTCTTGTGCTTTGGGTCGTATGAATTGACGCAAGATCACTTGGCCCCAATAAGGGTTTTGACCTCGGTAATGCTCGCTGGCAAAGACCCAGTCGTCATTCGCGTGATAGGAGCGAGTCTGCTTCCACCGCTCCAACAAATCGGCGAGGACCTTATGGATGGGTACCGGCTTCTGCGACGATTCGGTTTTGCATCGTCCCACCACTCCATAAGTGATGGAACGGGTCACGTTCATCGTTCCCTGAATAAAATCGACATCGGCCCATTTCAGAGCAAACAGCTCGCTCTGTCGTAAGCCTGTTGTCACGGCAAGAAGGACCAGAGTTTTCTCTCGCAACGCCAAAGCATCGACCAACATCTTGATTTCTGCGGGCATGAGCACATTCGGCGCCATCCGTCGTTTTGCGCTCTGGCGAACGAGCCGGATGGGGTTCGAATCAAATAATTCATATCGCACGGAATGGTTGAAGAGTATCGACATCACATTTCGGATCTTGGCGCAAGTGCTTCTGGCGCGCGGCAAACTACGAAGCCAGGATTCCACTTCAATCGTCCGGACTTCACCGAGCTCATATTGTCCCCATCGAGGGATGATCCAGCGCCTTAAACAGAATAAGTAGTTCCTCCTGGTTGAGTAACTACGCCAGTGATCGTCTTTCGTCAGTTCGTGTTGCTGGAAGTGCTGGCAAAGCCCAGCCATCGTGATCACGGCGGGTTCCAGCCGCAAGGCTGTGGATCTGGGCTTCACAAGCAAGCCCCTCACAGAGTCACGAGCTGCCTCAGCCCCAACATACTCATCTACCGTTCCGATCACTCTCTTTCGATAAATTCGCTGTCCGTCCTGGCCCTTGTCTGACCAGCGGAATTGCCAGACGGCAGGACCGTGTTTGCGTTCGCTTTTTATAAGACTCCCTCGTTGCATTGTGACCCTCCTGCACCGCATTTGCGCTGCAGGCGTAATACTCTCCCAGGAGGTCTCTGGAACGAGGATCCAGAGTGCAGGAAATTGCACACCCTCAACACAGAATCGATTCGAGATTGTCGCTTTGCGCAAGCGATAGTCTAAATCGGGAAAGCGCCAGCGTTACGTTTGAACCTGGGTGCGCGGATGGCATGGCTTACCCATTCACTCGGTCAGGCGCTGATCGTCACCGCGGGCTGTGGCTGGGCCTAGGCAATAGGTCGTGCCCTATGCTGCCAGAATCATCAATACCAGCAACTCCCCACCACTGGTTTTTGGCGTAAGGCTCGATGGTGGGTCTCGATTGCTCGCTATTAACCATCGGGCTCGAAATCACTAGCCGTTCGGTTAGTGAACAGTGCGAGTAACCATACTTTGATTACTTTCCCCTAACCCATGATCTTCCATTTTCAATGACTTCCGGGAATGAAAACTGTGCTGACACCAGCTGCCCGTTAGGCACACGGCTTGCATTATTCAAAAACGAAAGGAGAAAGCGATGAAAACCAAGACGAATGTGACGGTGGGAACCAAGTTGGCAGAGTAGCCGAGGAGAATTCAGAACGGATCTGCGGGGAGCCGCCCTTCAAGGCGGCTTTTCCACCTACAGACGGAGACCAGCGGTTTGCGAGATTCAATCTGGGGAGCTATTTCAGCGCTAAGATATGACGCGCCTTAATCTCGGCCGTGGTGGCGGCTGGGATGTGGCACGTCGTTGCGGTAGACAGCGGTGGCCGGAGATCAATTTTATGCCGAGTTCCTTTTTCCGCTCAGAGCGTTTCCTGGAGTCCGAAACATTCAAGCGCGGGGCATGGGGATTGCTCATCGTGGCAATTCTGCTGGCTCTGTGGATCGCATGGTTCTTCTGTGCACGAGTGGCGGTTTATGCCGTCAGCGAGGCTGCCGATCTCGAAGTGGATCGAGCTGCACATCCGGTCGAGTCGCAATACAGTGGCCGAGTGGTAACGAGCGCGCTGGCACTCGATCGGGAAGTAGAGGCAGGCGAAGTACTAATCGAGCTCGACGCCGACACGCAGAAATTGCAACTGACGGAAGAACGAACCAAGCTGGGCGCGCTGGGGCCCCAGATTCTATCACTGGAAGATCAGATCGCTGCCGAACAGCGCGCCTCGGCGCAAGAGCAACAGACCGCCTTGGTGGCGCTGGATGAAGCTCGAGCCCACTTCCGAGAAGCAGATGCCGCCGCGCATTTAGCCGAATCGGAAGCGGAGCGCCTCAGCCAGATGTACACCAGCGGCGTGCTCGCGAAGGCGGACTTTGAACGAGGGCAGGCGAATGCCGCCGAGAGACGAGCCGCAGCCGACAGCCTGCGGCTCGCTGTTAGCAAACAGGAACTACAGCGGCTTACTAACGCAGAAGATCGGCGGGCACGTCTCGAAGGACTCAAGAGCGAGATCAACCGCCTGCGCGGTGGCGAGGTCACGAGCCACGCTTCGATCGATCGCCTCGAAGATGAAGTGGACCGTCGGCTCATCCGTGCACCGATCAACGGCAGGCTCGGCGAAGTCGCCAATGTGCGGGTGGGCAGTGTGGTGCGAGAAGGTGACAAACTCGCAGCCGTCGTACCGACGGGGGATTTGCGAATCGTCGCGAGCTTCCAACCCGCCGATGCCCTGGGCCGCATACAGCCGGGGCAATCCGCTCGTTTACGACTGGACGGATTTCCCTGGACCGAGTACGGCAGCATCAATGCCACGGTTACTCACGTTGGCAGCGAAGTGCGCGATCAACGCATTCGGGTCGAACTTGCGGTCAATCCCCATTCTGCCAGTCGCATTCCCATGCAGCATGGCCTGCCCGGCACCGTGCAGGTGGAGGTCGAACGCATTTCTCCAGCATCGCTTCTCCTCCGCGTGGTTGGCAAAGGTTTCGGTAGCCCTGGAGAAGTCGCCAAAATTCAGCACTTGGAGCTGCCATGAAACTCAACCACCGCCGCTGGCTGGTTCCCGAAGTTGTCCAGACCTCCGCTACGGATTGCGGCCCGGCATCTCTGAAGTGCCTGCTCGAAGGTTTCGGCATTCCGGTGAGCTATGGGCGATTGCGTGAAGCCTGCCAGACAGATGTGGACGGGACCTCGATCGACACCATGGAGGAGATCGCTGTGCAACTTGGACTCGAGGCCGAGCAGATCATGGTTCCCCCGGATTACCTTCTGCTCGAAGAGACCAAGGCCTTGCCGGCAATCGCTGTCGTTCAGCTGCCGACAGGGATGACGCATTTTGTTCTGGTGTGGCGAAAGCACGGGCCACTTGTTCAAGCCATGGACCCAGCCGCTGGGAGGCGCTGGCTCAGCCGCGAGCGTTTGCTGTCGACTTTGCATTTACACACCCAGCTCGCTCCTCTTGATAGCTGGAGGGAGTGGGCGACATCGGAAAAATTCCTCAGGCCGCTTCACCGGAAGCTATCCGACTTGGGATGCTCCAACAGCCAAGCCTTGCGTCTGACGGAAAGCGCGGCGGCTGACAATGGATGGCGGCCCTTAGCAACCTTGGAAGCCTCCGTTCGGACGGTCGAGGCACTGATACTCTCGCGCAGTCTGCGGCGTGGCTCAGAAGCGAGCAACCTAGTCGAAAAGCTCAGCGAAGATTCGCTTGCCACTGATCATGCGAAAGCGGTGATCCCGTCGCATTTCTGGTCTGTGGAGCAAGCACCTCCAGCCGATGATGGCACCGAGCAGATCCACTTTCGGGGAGCGGTCTTAGTGCACGCGAGCGGACGCCGTCATGAAGCAGGACGGAAGTTCGTGCCCGTGGCTGCGGAAGAGGCCGGTCCGGCCATGTCTCAAGAGCTCGTTGCCGCTCTGAAGGAACCACAAACCAAGCCCTACTTCCAACTGCTTCAATTGCTCAGGGCGGACGGAGCACTGACTCCGGCATGCATCGGGATTGCTCTCCTGGCCGCAAGTATCGGGGTCATGATCGAGGCGCTGCTCTTTCGTGGCTTGCTGGACATCGGTCACAAACTCGGAGCCCCGGTGCAGCGCATGACCATGATCGGGGCTGTCGTTCTGTTCGTTGCGGGAATGCTCATGCTGGAGTTCCCCATGGCCTCGGGGCTGCTCCGAATCGGACGAAAGCTGGAGGCGCGCTTGCGGATCGCCTTCCAGGAGAAGATTCCGCGTCTCGGGGATCGCTATTTTCACAGCCGCCTTAACTCCGATATGGCAGGGCGATACCATCAGATCCACCACATTCGGCTTCTTCCCGAACTTGGAGGACAGCTGCTGCGTTCCACCTTCGAGCTGATGTTCACGGGGGCCGGCGTTATATGGCTCGACCCTGGCGCGGCTCCACTGGTCATGTTGATGGTGCTCCTGTCCATTGGTCTCAATCTGGCCATACAACCCGCGCTGGCTGAGCGTGACATGCGCGTACAAAATCACCAGGGCGCTCTCAGTTGTTATTACCTGGACGCATTCCTCGGATTGGTGCCATTGCGAGCGCATCGCGCCGAACACGCGTTTCGCCGTCGCCATGAAGTACAGCTCGCAGAGTGGACCCAAGCCGAATTCTCAGTGGAGCGACTCGTGGTTGGGGTCGAAGCATTGAATTTCTTTTCAGGCTTCGGGCTGGCGGCATGGATTGTGCTCAATCACATCGCGCACTCCGGCGATTTTGCCAGTGTTTTGCTCCTCGTCTACTGGACGCTGAATCTTCCGTTCATTGGCCAGGAGATCGCGGGAGTTGCATGGCAATATCCCACGCTCCGCAATCGAACTCTACGGTTGCTCGAGCCCCTGAGTGCCCCGCTGGACGCCCAGCAACACGAAGGCCTTACCGGCGCGGCCGCCCCGGCGACGAAAAAGGAACCCGCAGAAGAGACATTCACGGCGGTAAGCGCAGTCTTTGAGAACGTCAGCGTTCGTCTCGCCGGTCACATGGTGCTGGAAGGGATCGATCTCGATCTGGCGGCGGGAAGTCATGTTGCCATCGTGGGCCCATCGGGCGCAGGTAAATCCAGTCTGCTCGGCCTGTTGTTGGGCTGGTATCGCCCGGCAGGGGGCCGAATCCTGGTTGACGGGGCTCCGCTGAACGGCGAGCTCTTGAACAAACTTCGCGTGCAGACTGCCTGGGTTGATCCCGCGGTGCAACTCTGGAACCGAACGCTCTTCGAGAATCTCCTCTTCGGCACGCCTGGAACCGTACCGGAGCCGGAGCTCCTCAAATCCGCGGAGTTGCATGAGCTTTTGAAGAAGCTGCCCGCTGGTTTGCAAACGCACCTGGGAGAGAACGGCGGGTTGGTCTCGGGCGGCGAAGGTCAACGCGTCCGGCTCGGACGCGCCCTGCACAGGCGTGGCGCCCGCCTCGTGATTCTGGACGAACCTTTCCGCGGTCTCGATCGTCAGCAACGCACAGATCTTATGAGCCGCGCACGCCAATACTGGAGCCATGCGACCTTGCTCTGTGTAACCCACGATGTTGGCGAAACCTTATCCTTTCCACGCGTCCTGGTGGTGGACTCGGGACGCATCGTCGAAGACGGCCCTCCGGAAGAGCTCGTCCGGCAGCCCGGCTCGACCTACAGGAAATTGCTCTTAGCTGAGGAAGAGGTGCGGGAGAAATTCTGGTCTAACAACGGTTGGCAACACCTGCGTCTACGAGACGGTCAATTGCAGCCAACGGAGAAGGCCGGCGCATGAACAAAGAACCCGACGCCCTCACCTGGACCGCCCCACGGCTTGCGCAAGCAATGGAGGTGCTTGCCGCCCGCAGCGGCATGAAGCCTCGCACCGCCCAGACTCCAAACGACTCGGGGACCGCCTCTCTTTCGCACGGCGCGGTCGAGAAATGGATTCACGAGAGTGCCACCTGGTATGGCCTGGAGGCCGAACACGTCGATGTGACCTATGACGTGGTAGACGAGATGTTGCAACAGGTTGGTCCGGGTATCCTCGAAATACCGGGGAACGGCGAGCCGCAATTTCTTGTTCTGCTTGGTGACGGCAAACCCGTGTCCGTGCTCGCGCCCGATCTGAGCACCAGTAAGATTTCTGCAAGCTGGGTTCGGTCAAGTCTTGTGGAACCCTTGGAGGAACCACTTTCACGCGAAGTTCAACCACTGGTCGAGCTCGCTGGAGTCGCGCCCCAGCGTCGTGAACGCGCCCGCGCCGCACTGATCCGCGAACGCCTGCGGAACAAAACAGTGACTTCTTTCTGGAAGTTGCGTATTCCGCCCGGAGCAAGTTTCGCTCATCAGGTGCGTCAGGCGAAGATTCCTTCCCGGTTTGTTAGTCTGATTCTTGCGTACCTCGGGGAGTATGCGCTCTGGATCCTTTCCTGGTGGCTGATTGGAAAGGGAGCACTCGAAGGAACATTCGACAGCGGATGGCTGATTGCGTGGGCTTTGCTTCTGCTGACGATTGTCCCCTTTCGCTTGCTGAGCACCTGGTTGCAGGGTGTCGTCTCCATTGGCGTAGCGGCGTTGTTAAAGCGCCGTCTTCTTTATGGGGCTCTGCGGCTTACTCCGGAAGAGATCCGCACGCAGGGCGTAGGCCAATTTCTCGGCCGTGTTCTGGAATCGGAAGCGGTCGAAGCCATGGCGCTGAGCGGCGGCTTCTCTGCCTTGATTTCTGCCATCGAGCTGCTGGCCGCGCTCTTCGTGCTCAGTTGGGGCGGTGCCGGGACTGCGCTGTGTCTGCTTCTGGCCGCATGGGTCCTGCTGATTGGCTATCTCGGCTACGACTTCTATGTGCGCCGCAAGAGCTGGACCGACGCCCGCCTCAACATGACTCACGATCTGATCGAGCGCATGGTTGGCCACCGTACCCGCATGGCCCAGGAGTCACACGCTCACTGGCACGATGGCGAGGATGAAGAACTCAACCGTTATCTCCAAGTCTCAAGAAATGTGGACCGGTCCGCCGTGCGCCTGATCGCGCTTGCGCCTCGCGGATGGCTGGTGGTGGCCCTGCTCGGTCTTGCTCCGTCATTTGCCTATGGCGCCAACTCACCTGAGAAGCTGGCCATCGCCATCGGTGGAATCCTGTTGGCATATCGCGCTTTCAAGCGAGTTGTGACCGGCCTTTGGCAACTGGAGGACGCAGCCATTTCATGGAAGCAGGTTTCTTCCCTGTTTCATGCCGCGGCCCGGCCTGAACCCGTCGGGATCCCGTTGCTCGGGTCCGGCATGGAGCCGAAGCCTCAGGGCGCCAATCTGGTGGAAGTCCAGGATCTGACATTCCGTTACCCGGACCGCGGTGAGCCTGTGCTGCGCAAGTGCAGCTTCTCCATCCGCCCGGAGGACCGGATCCTGCTGCAAGGTCATTCCGGCGACGGCAAGTCAACGCTTGCTTCCCTTCTGATCGGCATGCGCACGCCGCAATCGGGCCTTCTTCTGCTGGAGGGGCTCGATTGGCGAACCATCGGCATGGACGGCTGGCGAAGGCGCGTCGTCTCCGCTCCGCAGTTCCACGAGAACCACGTCCTGACCGAGACCTTCGCATTCAATTTGCTCATGGGCCGCGGCTGGCCTCCGACCCTGAAAGATATGGACGAAGCCGAAGAGATCTGCCGCGAACTAGGCCTCGGCGACTTGGTCGACCGCATGCCCGCAGGGCTTCTGCAGATGGTAGGGGAAACCGGCTGGCAGCTTTCGCACGGAGAACGCAGCCGTCTCTACATCGCCCGCACCCTGCTGCAGCGTGCCTCCATGATCATTCTCGACGAGAGCTTCGCTGCGCTCGACCCCGAGACTCTGCGCTGCTCCCTGCAGTGCGTCCTGAAACGAGCGCCCGCTTTAATGGTGATTGCTCATCCATAGAGCCGCACTTGGGGCCCGTCCTGTTGGGGCTGATTCGCTCAGTTCCAATCGAGGGCTCTGGAACCTGCGTGCCAGAAAAGTGAAAGCCGCCTACTTTGGCAGGCGGCTTTACAGTTCGATTTCTGGTGGGAGTATTTCATAATCTGCCTGGCACTTTGCCGCTACTGAACGCGCTGTCCAGCCTTCACATTGCTCTTGGTTTTCATAGCCCCTCCTTTCTTCTTTTCGTTGCTTCTCCCTGTTCTGCGTTGTGCGACATTACTTGGTGTGAACGACAAATCCAGCCTTCACATTGCTCTTGGTTTTCATGGCGTCCTCCTTTCGCTTTGAGTCATTGCAAAAGATGGACCAAAGCTTGGTCACGGTTGAAACGTATTCTTCGAGCCATGGAAGTACTTGAAAGGAAAGGAGATTGTTGCTATCGCGCTAGCGGAAGGCGGGTCGTCGGCAGAGTCCCTCTAACCCCACGGTTAATCGCAGCCCGCCCAAAGGTTAATCAAAGGTAGAGAACACCTGACTCGCGCTCCAGGTTGGGAAAATCGAACCACATCTCTCAGACCTGCTATTGCAACTCGCTTACTCGGCTTTGGCTTGCTTCAGGATGGGGATCTCGGGGCCGGCGCCGGCCGCCGCTGTTTGTTCATCTGGAGCCTGCCAACGCATCTTCGTTAACCGTTAGGCGGGGTTTCGTTAACCATCCGGTTAGTGAAACAGCCGCCAAACCATCCCCATTTGCTTCCAACCAGGTCGTCGACCTTTTATTTTCAATCACTGTTGCGAGCCGGAAAATCTGGCACGGGTTTGGTCTGCAGCTTGCAATAGACAACAGCGAGAGAGATGAAAGCGAAAGGAGGAAGCCATGAAGACCAAGACAAGCGTAAAAGCCGGTCTGCGTATTGCGTAGCCGCTCCAGCCGTAAAAACCAAAATTGCCCGCGCCGAAAGAAGAGTTCCAGTAAGAAACAAAAGGCCGCCCCAGAAAGGCGGCTTTTGTTTCTTACTGCAGCCCCGCGTACTCGGCTTTGGCTTGCTTCAGGATTGGGAGGTCGGGGTCGGCGTCTTTCCACAGTGTGAGGAAGTCCTGATACGCGGCTTTCGCTTTCGCCGTATCCCCGGCCATCGCATAGGCGCGACCGATTTGCAGGTGCGCTAGCGGTCCTGTCACAAAGTTAGAGACAATGCCCCAGTGATCGAGCAACTTTTGAAACTCGGCGGCTGCCGCAGAGCCATTGTGCGCCAACAGGTACGCCTGCCCGCGCTCATACGCGGGGTACAGGTAGCTGATCGACGCTTCGGCATTGCCCAGCTCGTAAGGCGCAGCGGCTTCCAAATCCACAATCGCCTGCGACGAATTGCCCTTGCTGATTTCGATGGCAGCGTTGACGGTCGACAGCCAGTAGGCCTTCAGCAGGGTATTGTTCGGGTAAGTCTTCTCCAGTTCTTCAGCCAGTGCCTTGGCCCGTGGGGCCTCGCCGATGCGGGCCAGCGTGAACGCGGCCACAGCTTTCACATCTCGCCCCGAGGAGAGCGCCAGAGCCGTCGCGACTCCCTGCCTGGCGAGAGCGGTATTGCCCAATTCTGCCTCGCGCAGCGCTGCATTGACCTGCCAGGACGCTGCAGTCTCTTTCGAATCGGCACGGACGGCCGAGTCCACGGCTCGGCGGGAAAAGTCTCGCGCCTTGGTCATTCGTCCGTAATACGCTTCCGTATCCGACTGCCCTGACAGCAGATAATCCTCATCGCCCGGTTTGCCTGCTGCCCAGCTCACATCGCGCTCCATGGTCGCGACATCTCCCTGGAAGAAGGCAACTAGATAAGAGGCGGCTCGAAGAGCCCCGCCGTCAAGCTTGAGCTCAAATGCCTTGCTGATCGTGTTCTTTGCGTCCTCCAGCCGGTTAAGGGCCAGGTAGAGCCCTGCGGTATTTGCATAGCCTTCGGAGTTTGGTGTCAGCCGCACCGATTCTTGAGCTTCCGCGAGGGCTTTATCCAACTGGCCCATCCCGGCATAGGCAATGTCCGAGTTCGTGTGAAGATAATCGTGCGGGTAGTTCGCTTCTAACAGTTCGTAGGCCTGTACTTGCTTCTCAACCTCTCCCGTGACTGAAAAATAGATGCCGGAGATTGCCAACCTCTCCCTTTCGTTAACGCGATCGCGTAATTGGTAGGCCTTGGTCGCGTACTGCAACGCCAGAGACGGTTCACCCAAGCCGAAGTACGCTGATGCCAGCGAGTTGTAGGCCGCCGCGAAATCGGGGTCAAGCTCGGTGGCCTTCTTGAAAAACGGAATCGCTGCGGGGCCTCCTTTCTGACTCGCGGTCGCCTTAGCGACGCTGTAAGTTTTCAGCGCTTCGAGAGAAGACGTGGTTGCCTCTGCGAGCGGAACATCGAATTTCTGCACCGTTGCCAGCGACTCGCCCAGTTCGCCGCGACGCTTCGACGACGCCGCGCCCAGGGCATCCAACACCTTCTCCTTGCCGGCTGCCGTCGCCTGCTCCTGCGCCAGCACGTCGCCGCTCTGGCAGCTCACCACTTTGAGCCCGAGCACATACTGGCTGCCCAGGTCGGCAATCGATCCAGCAATGTACGCCTTGCTGTTCGCCCGCTGGCACACTTCTCTGGCAACATCGGGTGTGAGCTTTGTGTCGGCTGCCTTCTGCATTCGCTTCAGCGTCTTGCTCACGGTTGAGTCCGATAGCACGTTCAGGAAAGGCGACTGGCTCAGCGAAACGCCGAGGGCCGTCTTTAGCGTGTCATCAAAAACCGGGTCGCCCGTGCTGTTGGCGAAGTCGCCGAGAACCAAGGTGTCTTTGTCGGTAAGCGGCTTGGCGCGATGCGAGCGGTAGTAAAGGCCGCCGGCGATCAGTGCAACCACCACTGCAATCGAGGCTACAGTGACCTTCTTCCAGAGGTTTCTCCTCCGGGCTGGTGTCTCGCTCGCCCGCACCGCGGGTGCTGATCCGGAACTGGCGGCCGGCACGCGGCCCGTCTCCGTATCCCGCTTCAGCCGCTGCAATTCCACGCGCATCTCATTGGCGCTCTGGTAACGCAGCTCGCGGTCCTTCTCCAGCGCCCGGTTGATGATGTCTTCCAGCTTGGCCGGGATGTCGCGGTTGAAGCGAATGGCCGGCGGCGGATCGGAGTCCAGGATAGCCCTAAAGATCAGCCCGGAAGTCTCGCCGTGAAAGGGCAGCGTTGCCGTTGCCATCTCGTACAGCACCGCTCCGAACGAGAACAAGTCCGTGCGTGTATCCAGTTCCTTGCCGCGCACCTGCTCGGGCGACATGTAAGCTACCGTCCCCACGGTCGCCCCGGGGCTGGTCAGATGCTCTTCCATCGCCACCGTAGTTTGCCCCATGCCTTTCGCCTCGCTGCCTGGTTCGCGCATCGGCTGCGTCACCTTGGCCAAGCCGAAATCCAAAAGCTTCGCATGTCCCCGCTTGGTCACGAAGATGTTGGCCGGTTTGATATCGCGGTGAATGATGCCCTCGGTGTGCGCCGCGTCCAGTGCGTCGGCGATCTCGATTCCCAGCGACAGGATGGCCTCCGTCTCCATCGGCCGCTCCCCGATGCGGTGCTTCAGCGTCATCCCGTCCAAAAACTCCATCACCAGGAAGGATTGACTCCCGTCTTTGCCGATCTCGTAAATGGTGCAGATGCTGGGATGGTTCAGAGCTGAGGCGGCGCGGGCCTCGCGGCGGAAGCGTTCCAGTGCTTGCGGATCCTTGGCCACGTCATCTGGCAGGAACTTCAAAGCAACAAAGCGGCCGAGTTCGGTGTCCTCGGCCTTATAGACCACGCCCATGCCGCCCCCGCCAAGTCTCTCTACGATCCGGTAGTGCGAAACAGTCTGGTTGATCATCGTTCGTTCATAGGCTGCGGAACCGGGCGCGCCGTCGCAGGCGAATTCGCTACATTGTTGCACGGCATGGTGAATAGCCGGAGCGCTTGCTGCTCCGGCAAAGGGGCTCAGAGAGGCGGCTCTGCGAAACGATGGGCGGATTGCGGCAAACTGTTGGGTCAGCAAAGTCGCTTGCAGTCGGCGCCGGCCGATTGCGGCTGCGCTGCCGCCCAGGTGTTTTGACCGGAGCGCGCAACGCGAAGGGATCTGCGGTTCTACTGCTCAGCGTCGGCCACCGCAGGTTGCTCATCCGGAGCCTGCCAACGCATCTCGCTAGCCGTTAGGCGGGTCGTCACTAACCATCCGGCTGGTGAAACTCCCCGCCAAGCTATCCCATTTGCTTCCAGCCAAGTCGTCGACCTTTTATTTTCAATCACTTTCGCGAGCCGGAAAATTTGGCACGGGTTTGGTCTGCAGGTTGCATTAGACAACAGCGAGAGAGATGAAAGCGAAAGGAGAAAGCCATGAAAACCAAGACAAGCGTAAACGCCGGTCTGCGCATTTCAGCGTAAAACCAGAATTGCCCGCGCTGAAAGAAGGACTCCATCAAGAAACAAAAGCCGCCCCAGAAAGGCGGCTTTTGTTTCTTATTGCAGCTTCGCGTACTCGGCTTTGGCTTGCTTCAGGATGGGGACGTCGGGGTCGGCGTCTTTCCACAGCGTGAAGAATTCCTGATAGGCCGCTTTCGCTTTGGCCGTATCTCCCGCCATGGCCTCGGCGCGGCCAATTTGAAGATGCGCCAGCGATCCAGTCACAAAGTTAACAAGAATGCCCCTGTGATCCAGCAACTTCTGGAACTCGGCCGCGGCAGCGGTGCCGTTGTGCGCCAACAGAAACGCCTGGCCGCGCTCATACGCGGGATACAAGTAATTGATCTGTGTTCCCGTTAATCCCAATTCGTAAGGCCCGGCGGGTTCCAGGTCCGTAATCGCCTGCGGCGCATTGCCCCTGCCGTTTTCGATGGCAGCATGGATAGCCGGCAGCCAGTATAGATTCAATAGGGTATCGGCCGGATTGCCCTTTTCCAGTTCATCGGCCAGCGCCCGGGCTCGCGGACCCTCGCCGCTCTTGGCCAGCGTGAGGGCCGGCGCCAACTTCACTTCTCTCCCCCGGGAAAGCGCCAGCGCCGCCGTTGCTCCCTGCTTGGCGGAGCTGACATTGCCCACTTCCACCTCGCGCAACGCTGCATTCGCCTGCCATAACGCTGCGGTCTCTTTCGAATCGGCGCGGATGGCTGACTCCACGGCTCGATGGGAAAAATCCCGCGCCCTGCTCATCCGTCCGTAGTAAGCCTCCGTATCAGACTGCGTCGACAGCATCAGGTCTTCGGCTCCGGGTTTGCCGGATCCCCATGCCACCTGCTGCTCCTCTGTGCGTTATCCCCCTTCATCCCGTCCAGGAACTCCATCACCAGAAACGATTGATCGCCGTTCTTGCCAATCTCGGAAATGGTGCAGATGTTGGGATGGTTGAGCGCAGAGGCCGCGCGGGCCTCACGACGGAAACGCTCCAGCGCTTGCGGGTCCTTCGCCACATCATCCGGAAGAAACTTCAAAGCCACGAAGCGACCGAGTTCGGTGTCCTCTGCCTTATAGACCACACCCATGCCGCCCCCGCCGAGACTCTCGACGATGCGGTAGCGCGCGATGGTCTGGCCAATCATGCTTGCCTCATAACGGCTTAGCTATCTTGCCTCAGACCCAGACTCCGGATCAGCCGCAGAAGCGAGTTGGGATGCCAATCTCTCTTTTGTATCAGGGTTCCGACTCCGCTCGTATCCGCTCTGCGCCAAAGGATGGAACCTGTCTGCCACCTTATTAACTGTCCGGCGGGTTGTCGCTAACCGGTAGGTTAATGGAGAAGCCGTCGAGTCAACTGATTCTAGGACCCTGCAAGATTAAATTCATTTATTTTCAGTCACTTGAGCGACCTCGAACTCAAGGCCTCACTATGGCACAACCTTGGCACGTCGTTTGCAATATTCAAAAGCGAAAGGAGAAAGCCATGAAAACTAAGACGAACGTGAAGGCTGGAACTCGAACGCTGTAGGCAAATGCGACGGGCAGCACCAAAGGTTACACAAATTCAGAGCGAAAGGAGGAAGTCATGAAGACCAAGACGAATGTGAAAGCTGGAATGCGCGTTGCTTAATTAGGAATCATGAAAAAAGGAGTCCCAAACCAGACAAGAAAGCCGCCTGCCAATGGCGGCTTTTTCTCTTCGCCTTAGTTGTCTTACTGCAGCTTGGCGTATTCGGCCTTGGCTTGCTTCAGGATGGGCACGTCGGGGTCGCCGTCTTTCCAAAGTGTGAAGAAGTCCTGGTATGCAGCTTTCGCTTTCGCTGTATCGCCCGCCATCGCATAGGCGCGTCCAATTTGAAGATGCGCCAGCGATCCGGTCACAAAGTTAAGAACAATGCCCCTATGATCGAGCAACTTCTGGAACTCGGCCGCGGCCGCGGCGCCGTTGTGCGCCAACAGAAACGCCTGGCCGCGCTCATACGCGGGATACAGGTAATTGAGTTGCGTTCCGGCGAATCCCAATTCGTAAGGCCCGGCGGGTTCCAAGTCCGTAATCGCCTGCGATGCATCACCTTTGCCGATTTCGATAGCAGCATGGATAGCCGGCAGCCAGTAGAGATTCAGCAGGGTATTGGTCGGATTGCTCTTTTCCAGTTCATCGACCAGCGTCTTGGCTCGGGGAGCATCGCCAATTCTAGCCAGCGTGAGGGCCGCCGCCAACTTCACTTCTCTTCCCTGGGAAAGTGTCAACGCCGCCGCAACTTCCTGCTTCGCTGAGCCAGCATTACCGACTTCCGCCTCGCGTAGCGCTGCATTCGCCTGCCATAAGGCCGCGGTCTCTTTCGAATCGGCGCGGATGGCTGAATCCACCGCACGATGGGAGAATTCCCGCGCCCTGCTCATCCGTCCGTAGAAGGCCTCCGTATCAGACTGCGTCGACAGGATTAAGTCTTCGTCTCCGGATTTGCCAACCCCCCACGTCACTTGCTGCTGCATCTGCGCCCGATCTCTTTGGAGAAACGCGAGCATGTATAAGATTTCCCGTAAGAACCCCCCATCTATTTTGTGAGCGAAGGCCTCATTTACAGTAGCCTTCGCTTCCTCCAACCGATTCAGGCACAAGTACGTTGCTGCCAGATTTGAATAGGCAGGATAACTCTGGTCGTGTCGCACTGATTCCTGGTATCTCGGGAGCGCTTTCTCCCATTGCCCCGTCTCGACATAAATGTTGGCAAGGTTATGGTTAACGGTAATAGCATCGCGCGGATAGCTTGCCTCCCACAGTTCGTAGATCTGGGCTCGCTTTTCAATTTCCCCCGTAACACTGAAATACTCCGCAGAAATAGAGAGCTTCTCCCTTTCGCTGGCCCGGTCGCGCAACTGGTAAGCTTCGGTAGCATATTCCAGCGCCAGTGACGATTGACCAAGCTCGTCATAAGTGCCAGCCAGATCGGAGTATGCCAGAGCGAAGTTGGGGTCCAGTTCGATCGCTCGTTTGAAAAACGGAATAGCTGGAGCGTCTCCTTTTGCCTTCCTGGTGTTTTCACCCATGGTGAAGGCTTGCAGCGCCTCAAGCGAGGATGTCGTGGCTTCGGAAACCGGAACATCGAGCTTCCGCACCGTCGCCAGCGATTCGCCCAGCTCGCCGCGCAGCTTCGAAGCCGCCTCGCCCAACACATCTAACACCTTTTCTTTCCCCGCCGCCGTGGTCTGCTCCTGCGCCAGCACATCCCCGCTCCTGCAGTTCATCACCTTCAATCCGAGGACATATTGGCTGCCCAGGCTGGCAATCGACCCGGTAGTATAAGCTTCGGCGCCAGCCCGCTGGCAAAGCTCGCGGGTTACCTCTGGCGTGAGCTTGATGTCAGCCGGACGCATCATCCTCTTCAAGACTGCTGCCACCTTCGTATCCGACAGCACATTCAGAAACGGCGACTGGTTCAGAGAAACGCTGAGCGCAGTCTTGAGCGTACCGTCGAACACCGGATCGCCTGTGCTGTTGTCAAAGTCCGCGAGGACGATTGTGTCTTTGTCGGTCAGCGGCTTGGGGCGGTGTGAACGGTAGTAAAGGCCTCCGGCGATCAATGCAAGCACCAACGCGAGGGAGGAAATGGCGATCTTCCAGAGGGTTCGTTTCCCGCTTGTGGGCACTGCGGGAACTGATGCAGAACTTGCGGCCGGCACGCGGCCCGTATCTGTATCCCGCTTCAGCCGTTGCAGATCGTTTCGCATCTCGGCCGCGTTCTGGTAGCGGAGGTTGCGATCTTTCTCCAGGGCCTTATCGATGATGTCTTCCAGCTTGGGAGGAATCTCGCGATTGAAGCGAATGGCCGGCGGCGGATCGGAATCAAGGATGGCTTTAAAGATCAACCCGGACGTCTCGCCGTGAAAGGGCAGCGTGGCCGTCGCCATCTCGTACAGCACCGCTCCGAACGAGAACAAGTCCGTGCGCGCATCCAGTTCCTTGCCCCGCACCTGCTCCGGCGACATGTAAGCCACCGTCCCTACGGTGGACCCGGGGCTGGTCAGGTGCTCTTCCAGCGCCACCGTCGTCTGCCCCACCGATCGCGGCTCGCTGCCCGACTCGCGCATCGGCTGCGTCACCTTCGCCAAGCCGAAATCCAGAAGCTTCGCGTGTCCCCGCTTGGTGACGAAGATGTTTGCCGGCTTGATGTCGCGGTGGATGATTCCTTCGGCGTGCGCCGCGTCCAGTGCGTCGGCAATCTCGATGCCCAGCGACAGGATGGCCTCGGTCTCCATCGCCCGCTCGCCGATGCGGTGCTTCAGCGTCATCCCGTCCAGGAACTCCATTACCAGGAACGATTGATCGCCGTTCCTGCCAATCTCGTGGATGGTGCAGATGTTGGGATGGTTCAGGGCCGAGGCGGCGCGGGCCTCGCGACGGAAGCGTTCCAGCGCTTGCGGATCCTTCGAAACGTCATCGGGCAGGAACTTCAAAGCCACGAACCGGCCGAGTTCGGTGTCTTCAGCCTTGTAGACCACACCCATGCCGCCTCCGCCGAGTTGCTCGACGATGCGGTAGTGCGAGATGGTCTGGCCAATCATGCTTGCCATGCCGATTTACATATTACCCTGCGCTTCGGACGTAGCTCCTTTCAGAGCAAGATTCCGAGTCAGCCGGAGAAGGGGAAACAGGCTGGCAGCTTTCGCACGGAGAACGCAGCCGTCTCTACATCGCTCGCACCCTGTTGCAGCGTGTCTCCATGATCATTCTCGACGAGAGCTTCGCCGCGCTCGACCCCGAGACTCTGCGCTGCTGTCAGAAGTGCGTTCTGAAACGGGCGCCCGCTTTAATGGTCATTGCTCATCCATAGGATCGGAGAGTTCACGGGCCTTCGGGCAACCGAAGGGAATAAAACTCCTTCTGGTTTCCTGCAGCGAATTGAAAGGAAACGCAAACCTCCCTTTCCTGAAGAAGTCAGGCTCTGAATTGCGCGGCGAGCCATGATTCGTTTTCGGTTGAGCAGCGACAGCAACCTATGCAGCCATTTCGAGGCCCGGACCCGGATTTCCTGCCACGTTGCACTGGAGAGAACCGCGTGTGTGCCTTTCCATGACCGTGCCGCACAGGACCAACAAGGATCTGGGCTTTAGCCCCTGGGTTTTTCGCTTTGCCCGGTAAGAGTACCTCAGGGGCTGAAGCCCAATTCTCTTTCACTCCTGTATGGCCCGACTAAAGTCGTGCCCTGATACAAGCCAAAAACACCGCATCCAGAGCAGCTGCCTTGGTTGAAATGTCATCTCCCTCGCCCTTGAAATGTAGACTTCCCAGCCCAGCCCGGAAGGGCTGGGATCCTGAAACGTAAAAACGCGAGCGCCGGAGGCCCGCCCTCACCACGACCGCGAGGAGCGCCGCAGTGCTAGGTTGGCGGACTCCGGAGCTGCCAACGCATCTCGCTAGCCGTTAGGCGGGTCGTCACTAACCACCCGGTTAGTGAAACCCCCGCCGAGCTATCCCATTCGCTTTCAGCCAGGTCGTCGACCTTTTATTTTCAATCACTTTCGCGAGCCGGAAAATTTGGCACGGGTTTGGTCTGCAGGTTGCATTAGACAACCGCGAGAGAGATGAAAGCGAAAGGAGAAAGCCATGAAGACCAAGACAAGCGTAAAAGCCGGCACCTACAGGATGTAACTGCAGCAACGAGATTGACGAGAAGGAACAAACCAGTAAACGCGACTCGATGGAGAAAGGAGAACACCGATGAAGACCAAGACGAATGTGAAAGCTGGAATGCACATCGCTTAATTAAGAACCACGAAAAAAGGAGTTCCAAGCCAGACAAGAAAGCCGCCTGCGAGAGGCGGCTTTTTCTCTTTCGCTTTAGGTGGCTTATTGCAGCTTCGCGTATTCGGTCTTGGCTTGCTTCAGGATGGGGACATCGGGGTCGGCGTCTTTCCAGAGGGTGAAGAAGTCTTGGTAGGCGGCTTTCGCTTTCGTGACGTTGCCCTGCATGGCGTAGGCACGGCCGATCTGAAGATGCGCCAGCGACCCCGTCACAAAGTTGGCCATGATGCCCCTGTGATCCAGCAACTTCTGGAACTCCGCCGCTGCCGTGGCGCCGTTGTGCGCCAACAGATACGCTTGCCCGCGCACGTATGCGGGGTACAGGTTGTTGATGGACGTTCCGGCCAAGCCCAGTTCGTACGGCGCGGCCGGTTCCAAATCCGCAATCGCCTGCGATGGATTGCTCTTGCTGATTTCGATGGCAGCGTTGATGGTCGGCAGCGAGTAGAGCTTCAGTAGGGTATTGGTCGGAAAGCTCTTCTCCAGTTCGTCGGCCAACTCCTTAGCTCGCACTACGTCGCCGGTACGGGCCAGCGTGATGGCCGCTGCCAGCTTCACATCCCGCCCCGGAGACAGCGCCAAAGCTGCCGTCACTCCATGCTTGGCGGAGGCAGCGCTGCCCAACTCTGCCTCGCGCAGGGCTGCATTGACCTGCCAGAACGCCGCGGTCTCTTTAGAGTCGGCACGGACGGCCGAGTCCACGGCCCGACGGGAGAGGTCCCGCGCCTTGCTCATCCGCCCGTAATAAGCCTCAGTATCAGACTGCGCCGACAGCAGGAGGTCTTCATCTCCGGGTTTACCAGCGCCCCAAGCCAATTGCTTCTCCATCTGTGCGGCATCTGCCTGCAGAAAAGCAAGAAGGTATATGCCCATGCGCAGACCTCCGCCATCCAGCTTGTGTGCGAGTGCCTCATCGAAGGTGGACCTCGCTTCCTGGAGCCGGTTCAAGTTCAAGTACGCTCCACCCAGATTTGTATAGCTGACGACATCCGGCCCCAACCGCAACCCTTCCTGATATTTCGCGAGAGCTTTGTCCCATTGCCCCATATCGGAGTAGACATTGCCCAAGCTCACGGTAATTTGAGCGGCGTCGCGTGGATAGTTTGCTTCCCACAGTTCGTAGGTCTGCGCTTGCTTTTCGGTTTCTCCCGTAGCCGCAAAATAAATCGCGGAGATCGCTATTCTCTCTCTTTCGTTGACCCGGTCGCGCAACTGGTAGGCCTTGGTAGCACATTCCAGCTGCAGAGACGGTTGACCGAGGTCGCCGTACCTCTCGGACAACATGGCGTAGGCCGCGGCGAAGCCAGGGTCGAGTTCAATCGCCCGCTTGAAAAACGGAATCGCCGGAGCGTCTCCTTTTTCGTGCCAAATGGCCTTACCCATGCTGTAGGCTTTTAGGGCTTCGAGCGAAGTTGTGGTCGCCCTCCGCGAGTGGGACGTCAAATTTCTGGACCGTTGCCAGCGACTCGCCCAACTCGCCGCGCAGGTTAGATGCTGCCTCGCCCAAAGCGTCCAGCACTTTCTCTTTACCTGCCGCCGTGGCCTGTGCCTGTGCCAGCACGTCCCCGCTCTGGCAATTCACCACTTTCAACTCCAGCACGTATTGGCTGCCCAGACTGGCAATCGACCCTGCAATGTACGCCTTGCTGCCCGCCCGCTGACAAAGCTCGCGCGCAACATCGGGTGTGAGCTTGGTATCAGGTGGGCGCGTCATCAGGTTCAACGTTGCCGCGACTTTGTTATCGGAGAGCACATTCAGAAAAGGGGACTGGTTGAGCGAGACGCCGAGCGCGGTCTTGAGCGTATCGTCGAAAACCGGGTCGCCGGTCTTGTTGTCGAAGTCGGCGAGGACGATCGTGTCTTTGTCGGTCAACGGTTTGGGGCGGTGTGAACGGTAGTAAAGGCCGCCGGCGATCAATGCAAGTACCACCGCGACCGAGGGAATGGCGATCTTCCAGAGGTTTCTCCTCCTGGCTTGTGTCCCGGCCGCGAGTGTGCCGCTTGCGCGCACTGCGGGTACTGATCCAGAACTGGCGGCGGGTACGCGGCCGGTCTCCGTATCCCGCTTCAGCCGTTGCAGATCGTTTCGCATATCGGCCGCGTTCTGGTAGCGGAGATTGCGATCTTTCTCCAGGGCCTTATCGATGATGTCTTCCAGCTTGGCCGGGATGTCGCGGTTGAAGCGGATGGCCGGGGGCGGATCGGAGTCAAGGATGGCTTTAAAGATGAGCCCGGACGTCTCGCCGTGAAAGGGCAGCGTGGCCGTTGCCATCTCGTACAACACTGCCCCGAACGAGAACAAGTCTGTGCGCGCATCCAGTTCCTTGCCCCGAACCTGTTCGGGCGACATGTAAGCCACCGTCCCTACGGTGGCCCCGGGGCTGGTCAGGTGCTCTTCCAGCGCCACCGTCGTTTGCCCCACCGGTTGCGGCCCACTGCCCGGTTCGCGCATCGGCTGCGTCACCTTCGCCAATCCGAAATCCAGAAGCTTCGCGTGTCCTCGCCTGGTGACGAAGATGTTTGCCGGCTTGATGTCGCGGTGGATGATTCCTTCGGCGTGCGCTGCATCCAGCGCGTCGGCAATCTCGATGCCCAGCGACAGGATGGCCTCGGTCTCCATCGGTCGCTCGCCGATACGGTGCTTCAGCGTCATCCCATCCAGGAACTCCATTACCAGGAACGATTGATCGCCGTTCTTGCCGATCTCGTGGATGGTGCAGATGTTGGGATGGTTCAGGGCCGATGCGGCGCGGGCCTCGCGACGGAAGCGTTCCAGCGCTTGGGGATCCTTCGCCACGTCATCCGGCAGGAACTTCAGAGCAACGAAACGACCGAGTTCGGTGTCCTCGGCCTTGTAGACCACACCCATGCCACCCCCGCCGAGATTCTCGACGATGCGGTAGTGCGAGATGGTCTGGCCGATCATGCTTCGTTCGTAGCTGTCAGGGGTTAAAGCCGTCTTCGATGTGGTTTCCGCACCATTGTTGCACGGCGTTGCCATGTTGGCTTGCTTGGCCAGCGCAAGCACTGCGGCGCACCCGCTGCCAGTCCACCAGGGCTGAAAGCCCAAGTTATTCGTGATCAGACTGTTCCCCGGACTTGAAGTCCGGGGCTGGCACCATGATCCCAGGCCCCGCTAACTTTTGGGCGGGTCGTCGCTAACCATCCGGTTAGTGAACACCCCCGCCAAGCCATCCCAATTGCAGAGAACCAAGTCGTCGTCTTTATTTTCAAGCACTTTCGCGAGCCGGAAAGTTTGGCATGGCTTTGGTCTGCAGGTTGCAATAGACAACAGCGAAAGAGATGAAAGCGAAAGGAGGACACGATGAAAACCAAGACGAGTGTGAAGGCCGGTATCAAAATCATGTAAGGGCCGGTAACCGCCGGCAGCGGCGGCGGAAAGCAGCGGGAACAGCCGGACAATCGAAACATGAGAGCGGTGACGAAATTTATGAAAGGAGAAAGCCATGAAGACCAAGACGAATGTGAAGGCCGGGATCAAAGTCATGTAACCGCCGGCAGCGTCGGCAGAACGCAACGGAAACCATAGGTCAAGCGAAACATGAGAGCCGCCCCCGAAGGCGGCTTTCTTATTTCCCACGAGGGTCCAACTTATTGCAGCTTCCCGTACTCGACTTTGGCTTGCTTCAGGATAGGGACCTCGGGGTCGGCGTCTTTCCAAAGCGTGAAGAAGTCCTGGTATGCGGCTTTCGCTTTGGCTGCATCGCCTGCGATGGCATAAGCGCGACCGATTTGAAGAGGCGCCAGCGACCCGGTGACAAAGTTCACCACGATGCCCCTGTGATCGAGCACCTTCTGGAACTCGGCAACTGCCGCCGTACCGTTGTGCGCCAGGAGGTAAGCTTGCCCACGCACGTATACGGGGTACAGATAATTGACAAACGACCCGCCGTCGCCCAGTTCGTAAGGGACGGCCGCTTGCAAATCCACAATCGCCGGGGATGCTCTGCCCTTACTGTTTTCTGCGGCGGCATGGATGGCCGGCAGCCAATAGTAGTGCAGCAAGGTATGGGTGGGGTAGGCCTTTTCCAGTTCTTCGGCCAGCGCACCAGATCCTGGAGTATCGCCGATCACCGCCAGCGTGAGGGCCGCCACTATTTTGACATCCCGGCTCGAAGACAGAGCTAACGCTGCTGTCACTCCATGCCTGGCCAAGGCAGCGTTGCCCACCTCCGCCTCGCGCAGTGCGGCATTGATTTGCCAAAAGGCTGCGGATTCTTTGGAATCGGCACGGATGGCCGAGTCCACCGCCCGCCGGGAGAAGTCCCGCGCCTTCTGCATCCGTCCGTAATAGGCTTCGGTGTCAGACTGCGTTGATAGGAGCACGTCTTCGTCTCCGGGTTTGCCGGCTCCCCAAGCCACTTGCTGCGCCATCTGCGCCGCGTCTCCCTGCAGGAAGGCAAGAAAGTAGATTTGTGCCCGTAAGGCCCCACCATCCAATTTGTGGGCGAGCGCCGCATCGAAGGTCGATTTGGCTTCCTCCAGCCGGTTCAGGCCCAAATACACCGCTCCCACATTTGAATAGTCGAGTTCATTCGGAGATTGCCGCGCCGCCTCCTGAAATTCCGCGAGAGCTTTTTCCAATTGCCCCAAGTGGACGTAGTCGGCGCCCAGGCCAGAGTGACCGGCGTCGCGGGGAAAGTCCGCGTTGCTTAGTTCCACGGCCTGTGCTTCCTTCTCGATTTCACCCGTAGCTACAAAATAGATCTCGGAGATGATCAGTTTCTCTCTCTCGTTGGCCCGGTCTCGCAACTGGTACGCCTTGGTTGCATATTGCAGCTGCAGAGACGGTTGACTGAGATGGCCGTAGCTCTGCGACAACAGGGCATATGCAGCCGGGAAGTTGGGGTCGAGTTCAATCGCCTGTTTTAAAAACGGAATCGCCTGCGCGTCTCCTTTTTCGCGTAGGGTGGTCACAGCCATGGTGTAAGCCTTAAGGGCTTCAAGCGAGGAAGTGGTGGCCTCCTGCAGCGGAACATCGAGCTTCTGCACCGTTGCCAGCGACTCGCCCAACTCCTCGCGCAGTTTCGTAGCCGCCTCGCCCAGCGCATCCAATACCTTTTCCTTGCCCGCCGCGGTGGTCTGCTCCTGCGCCAGCATGTCCCCGCTCTGGCAATTCACCGACTTCAGTGCGAGCAGGTACTGGTTGCCCAGGCTGGCGATGGACCCGGCAATGTACGCCTTACTGCCCGCTCGTTGACAAAGCTCGCGGACTACCTCGGGCGTGAGCCTGGTGTCCGGCGGCTTTTCCATCCGTTTGAGAGTCTGGCCGACGGTGTTATCGGTTAGCACCTTGAGAAACGGCGACTGGCTTAGAGAAAAGTTGAGCGCCGTTTTGAGCGTGCCGTCGAAGACGTGATCGCCTGTGCTGTTGTCAAAGTCGGCAATCACGATGGTGTCTTTGTCGGTAAGCGGCTTGGAGCGGTGAGAACGATAGAAAAGACCGGCGGCGACCACCGCGATTACCAGCGCGACCGATGGAACAGCAATCTTCCAGAGGATTCGCCTCCCGGCTTGTGTTCCGGCCGCGATCGCCACGCTTGCCCGCACCGCGGATACTGATCCGGAACTGGCGGCCGGTACGTGGCCCGTCTCGGTATCCCGTTTCAGCCGTTGCAACTCCACGCGCATCTCATGGGCGCTCTGGTAGCGCAACTCGCGGTCTTTCTCCAGCGCCCGGTTGATGATGTCTTCCAGCTTGGCCGGGATGTCGCGGTTGAAGCGAATGGCCGGCGGCGGATCGGAGTCAAGGATGGCTTTGAAGATCAGCCCGGAAGTCTCGCCGTGAAAGGGCAGCGTGGCCGTCGCCATTTCGTAAAGCACCGCCCCGAAGGAGAACAAGTCCGTCCGCGTGTCCAGTTCCTTGCCGCGCACCTGTTCCGGCGACATGTAAACTATCGTCCCCACGGTCGCCCCGGGGCTGGTCAGGTGCTCTTCCAGCATCACCGTCGTTTGCCCCACCGATTGCGCCTCGCGCTTGGGCTGCGTTACCTTCGCCAAACCGAAATCCAGAAGCTTTGCATGCCCCCGCTTGGTGACGAAGATGTTGGCCGGCTTGATGTCGCGGTGGATGATTCCCTCGGCGTGCGCCGCGTCCAGAGCGTCGGCAATCTCGATTCCCAGCGACAGGATGGCCTCGGTCTCCATCGGTCGCTCGCCAATGCGATGCTTCAGCGTCATCCCGTCGAGGAACTCCATCACCAGGAACGATTGATCGCCGATCTTGCCAATCTCGTGGATGGTGCAGATGTTGGGATGATTCAGGGCAGAGGCAGCGCGGGCCTCGCGGCGGAAGCGTTCCAGGGCTTGCGGGTCTTTCGCCACGTCATCGGGCAGGAACTTCAGAGCGACGAAGCGACCGAGTTCGGTGTCCTCGGCTTTGTAGACCACGCCCATGCCGCCACCGCCGAGTTGCTCGACGATGCGGTAGTGCGAGATGGTCTGGCCGATCATGCTTCGTTCGTAGCTGTCAGGGGTTAAAGCCGTCTTCGATGTGGTTTCCGCACCATTGTTGCACGGCGTAGCCATGTTGGCTTGCGTGGCCAGCGCAAGCACTGCGGCGCACCCGCTGCCATCCCACCGGGGCTGAAAGCCCAAATTATTCGTGATCAGACTGTTCCACGGACTTGAAGTCCGGGCTGGCACATGGTCCCGTGGCTCCGTAAACCGATAGGCGGGTCGTCACTAACCATCCGGTTAGTGAAACCTCTGCCAAGCCATCCCATCTGCTGCCAACCAGGTCGTCGGCCTTTTATTTTCAATCACTTTCGCGAACCGGAAAGTTTGGCATGGGTTTGGCCAGCAGCTTGCACTAGACAACCGCGAGAGAGATGAAGGCAAAAGGAGGAAGCCCTGAAGACGAAGACAAGCGTAAAAGCTGGAGTGCATGTCGCGTAGCCACTCCCGGGCGAAAGAGGAAAGCAACAACAAGCCAACCAATTAACCAACGAAAGGAGATCAGCCATGAAAACCAGGACAAGCGTAAAAGCCGGAATGCGCGTCGCGTAGCGGTTCGCACGTAAAAACCAAAATTGCCCGCGCCGAAAGAAGAATTCCATCAAGAAACAAAAGCCGCTCCAGAAAGGCGGCTTTGTTTCTTACTGCAGCTTCGCGAACTCGGCTTTGGCTTGCTTCAGGATGGGGACGTCGGGGTCGGCGTCTTTCCACAGCGTGAAGAATTCCTGATAGGCCGCTTTCGCTTTGGCTGTATCTCCCGCCATGGCCTCGGCGCGACCAAGTTGAAGATGGACCAGCGCTCCGGTTACGAAGTTGGTCACGATGCCCCGGTGATCCAGCAACTTCTGGAACTCAGCTGCTGCCGCGGCGCCGTTCTTCGCCAACAAGTACGCGTGCCCGCGCACATATGCCGGATATATGTAGTTAATGGACGTTTGGGCCACGCCTAATTCGTATGGCGTGGCGGGTTCCAAATCGGCAATCGCTTGCGAGGCATTTGCCTTGCTGATCTGGATGCCAGCGTGGATAGCCGGCAGCCAGTAGAGCTTTAACAGGCTATTTGCCGGATTGCTTCTCTCCACATCTTCGGCCAGCGCCCCGGCTCGTGCCGTGTCGCCCGTGCGGGCCAGGGCGAGGGCGGACAAAACTTTTACATCACGATCTTGAGACAGCTGCAAAGCCGCCGCCACTCCTTGCCTGGACAAGGCAGCATTGCCCAATTCCGCTTCGCGCAGCGCTGCATTGATTTGCCAGAAAGCAGCAGTCTCTTTGGCTCCGGCACGAACCGCGGAGTCCACGGCTCGGCGCGAGAATTGGCGGGCCTTGCTCATTCGACCGAAGTACGCCTCCGTATCCGACTGTGTGGACAATAGCAAGTCCTCATCACCGGGTTTGCCGGCCGCCCAGGCAAGCTGCTGCGCCATCTGCGCTGCGTCGCCCTGCAGGAAGGCGACATAGTAGATTTGCGTCCGCAAGGACCCATCCTCAAATTTGCGCGCGAGCGCCTCATTCAGAGTGGACTTTGCTTCCTGTACACGGTTCAGCGCAGTGTAGACCAGTGCCAGATCAAGATAGACGCTTACGTTGTCCAGCTGCATTGCTGCAACTTCCTGATACTTTGCCAGGGCTTGTCCCATTGCCCCATGTTGGCGTAGGTATTGCCCAGGGTTGCGTTTACCCGGCGGGCATCGCGTGGGTAAGTCGCACCCCATTGCTCGAGCGTCTGCGCTTCCTTTTCGATCTCTCCCGTGGCCTCAAAATAGTTTACGCTGATCGCCAGCTTTTCTCTTTCGCTGGCGCGGTCGCGCAGCTGGTAAGCCCTGGTGGCGTATTCCAACTGCAACGCAGGTTGAGCAAGATTGAAATAGTTTTCCGACAGAGCACCATATGCCATTGCATAGTTGGGATCGAGTTCGATCGCACGCTTTAAGAGGGGGATCGCCGCCACATTTCCTTTTTGGTCCATCATGGCATGGGCCATGCTGAAGGCCTTCAGCGCATCTAGGGAAGAGGTGGTGGTCTCGGAAAGTGGAACATCAAATTTTCGTACCGATGGCAACGACTCGCCCAGTTGGCTGCGCAGCTTCGAGGCGGTATCGCCCAGAGTGTCCAGCACTTTCTCTTTGCTTGCCGCCGATGCCTGCTCCTGGGCCAACAGGTCTCCGCTTTGGCAATCGACTGCTTTCAAGCCCAACACGTAGTGGCTGCCGAGGCCGGCGATGGATCCGGTAATGTAGTCCTTGCTGTCCGCCCGCTGGCAAAGCTCACGCGCTACTGCGGGTGTGAGTCTGGTATCTGGCGGGAGCGTCATCAGTTTGAGCGCTGCGCCGACCTTGTTGTCGGACAGCACGTTCAAGAAGGGTGACTGATTGAGGGAGACACTGAGCGCGGTCTTGAGGGTCTCGTCGAAAATCGGGTCGCCGGTCTTGTTATCGAAATCGCCTAGAACGATGGTGTCTTTGTCTGTCAACGGCTTCGCGCGGTGCGAGCGGAAGTAAAGTCCGCCCGCGATCAAAAGCAAGCACGACCGCGGCCGAGGGAATGGCGATCTTCCAGAGGTTTCTCCTCCCGGCTTGTGTTTCGCCCGCTATCGTCCCGACTGCCCGCACGGCGGATACTGATCCAGAACTGATGGCCGGTACGCGGCCTGTCTCCGTATCCCGCTTCAGCCGTTGCAGATCGTTTCGCATCTCGGCCGCGTTCTGGTAGCGAAGGTTGCGATCTTTCTCCAGGGCCTTATCGATGATGTCTTCCAGCTTGGCTGGGATGTCGCGATTGAAGCGAATGGCCGGCGGCGGATCGGAGTCAAGGATGGCCTTGAAGATCAGCCCGGAAGTTTCGCCGTGAAAGGGCAGCGTGGCTGTCGCCATCTCGTACAGCACTGCCCCGAACGAGAACAAGTCTGTGCGCGCATCCAGTTCCTTGCCCCGAACCTGTTCGGGCGACATGTAAGCCACCGTCCCTACGGTGGCCCCGGGGCTGGTCAGGTGCTCTTCCAGCGCTACCGTCGTTTGCCCCACCGATTGCGGCTCGCTGTCCGACTCGCGCTTCGGCTGCGTCACCTTCGCCAACCCGAAATCCAGAAGCTTCGCGTGTCCCCGCTTGGTGACGAAGATATTTGCCGGCTTGATATCGCGGTGGATGATTCCCTCGGCGTGCGCCGCGTCCAGTGCGTCGGCAATTTCGATGCCCAGCGACAGGATGGCCTCGGTCTCCATCGGCCGCTCGCCGATGCGGTGCTTCAGCGTCATCCCGTCCAGGAACTCCATCACCAGAAACGATTGATCGCCGTTCTTGCCGATCTCGTGAATGGTGCAGATGTTGGGATGGTTCAGGGCCGATGCGGCGCGGGCCTCGCGACGGAAGCGTTCCAGCGCTTGGGGATCCTTCGCCACGTCATCCGGCAGGAACTTCAGAGCAACGAAACGACCGAGTTCGGTGTCCTCGGCCTTGTAGACCACACCCATGCCACCCCCGCCGAGATTCTCGACGATGCGGTAGTG
>Ga0302325_10000920_pt1 | contig 77909 bp, 65 predicted proteins | sample Palsa_T0_2_FD_201948 | JGI IMG/M metagenome (GOLD analysis project Ga0302325, IMG submission 201948) | Peat permafrost microbial communities from Stordalen Mire near Abisko, Sweden - Palsa_T0_2 | ecosystem: Environmental > Terrestrial > Soil > Palsa > Peat permafrost | place: Sweden: Abisko... | reverse complement strand
TATCCGCCGGACCGCAAGGTGCTCGAGGACATCTCGCTGTCGTTCTACTACGGCGCAAAGATCGGCGTGCTCGGCTACAACGGCGCCGGCAAGTCCTCGCTGCTGGCGATCATGGCCGGCCGCGACAGCGATTTCCGCGGCGATGCGCAGCTCGCGCCGGACGCCACCGTCGGACTGTTGGAGCAGGAGCCGGCGCTCGATCCGAGCAAGGACGTGCGCGGGAACGTGCTCGCCGGGGTCGGGCATCTGCTGGCACTCGTCGATCGCTTCAACGAGCTCGCCGCGAACTACTCGGACGAGACCGCCAACGAGTTCGCAAGGCTGCAGGAGCAGATCGATGCCGCCGACGCCTGGAACCTCGACGGCATCGTCGAGCGCGCGATGGACGCGCTGCGCTGCCCGCCCGGCGACGCCAGCATCGAACCGCTCTCGGGCGGCGAGCGCCGCCGCGTGGCGCTCTGCCGGCTGCTGCTCAGCCAACCCGACCTGCTGCTGCTCGACGAGCCGACCAACCATCTCGATGCAGAATCGGTCGAGTGGCTGGAGCGCCATCTCGCCGAGTACAAGGGCACCGTTGTCGCGGTCACGCACGACCGCTATTTCCTCGACAACGTCGCCGGCTGGATCCTCGAGCTCGACCGCGGCCGCGGCATTCCCTACCAGGGCAACTACAGCGGCTGGCTCGAGCAGAAGCAGGCCCGTCTCGCGCAGTCCGAGAAGCAGGAGCGAGCGCGCCAGCGGACAATCGCCGCCGAGCTCGAGTGGGTGCGGACCAACCCCAAGGGCCGGCGCACACGGTCAAAGGCACGCCTGGCCAATTACGAGGCGCTGATCGCAGAGGACGCCGAGGTCAAGCTCGACCAGGTACAGATCCACATTCCGGCCGGTCCGCGGCTCGGCGATCTGGTGATCGAGGCGAGCGGGTTGCGCAAGGGCTACGGCGAGCGCTTGCTGATCGAGGACCTGTCGTTCTCGCTGCCGCGCGGGGGCATCGTCGGCGTGATCGGACCGAACGGCGCCGGCAAGACGACGCTGCTGCGGATGATCACCGGGCAGGAGCAACCCGATGGCGGTCAGCTACGAATCGGCGACAGCGTGCAGCTGGCCTACGTTGACCAGTCGCGCGACGCGCTCGACGACACCAAGAGCGTCTGGGAGGAGATCTCCGACGGCGCCGATCAGATCAAGGTCGGCGAGCAGTGGGTCAACTCGCGCCAGTACACGGCGTCGTTCAACTTCAAAGGCGGCGATCAGCAGACCAAGGTCGCCAAGCTCTCGGGCGGCGAGCGCAACCGCCTGCACCTCGCGAAGCTGCTGCGCAGCGGCGGCAACGTGCTGCTGCTCGACGAGCCGACCAATGATCTCGATGTCGATACCCTGCGCGCGCTCGAGGAGGCGCTGCTGTCCTTCGCCGGCTGTGCCGTCGTGATCTCACACGACCGCTGGTTTCTGGACCGCGTTGCGACGCACGTGCTCGCATTCGAGGGTGAGAGCCGCGTCACCTGGTTCGAGGGCAACTTCGAGGCTTACGAAGAGCACCGCCATACGCTGCTGGGACCCGAGGCCGATCGGCCCAAGCGGATCACCTATAAGAGGTTGGTTCGGTGATTTGGTGGGCACTGTGTGCCCACCAAATCAGCCTCACCAAGACTCAAGCAGCGCGTGTAGCTCGTGAGCGTCCGCGACCACATGGTCGGCGCTTGCGAGTTCGTGGGCGGCGTAGGGGCCGCTGGCGATGGCGATGACCTGCAGGTCGTCGGCCCGGGCACAGGCGATGTCGAGTGGCGTGTCGCCGATGATCGTGGTGCTCTCGCGCGGGTAAGGGTGTCCGTCGCTGCCGGCGCGCGCGCGGGCGATCGGCCCGAGCTCGTCGCGTAGCTCGGAGTCTGAGCCGAAGGCCCCCTGGCCCAGTGGGAAGTAGGCACCGATGCCGGCGCGGTCGAGCTTGACGCGCGCGATCGGCTCGTAGTTGCCGGTAAGCAGCGAGAGCGCCACGCCCGGCGTGAGCGCGAGCGCGGCGAGCAGCTCGGGAATCCCGGGGCTGAGATGCGCCACGAGGCTCGATGGGCAGTGGCGCACGAAGGCCTCGACGCAAGCGGACTGGAAGTCGCTCAGTCGCTGATCAAAGCGCTCAGCCGGAAGGTCGCAGGCGAGCGCGATATCGCGGGCGATCTGGGTATCGGTGCGGCCGGCTGCGGCGACCTTGTGCTGCTCTGGATCGGCAAGCCCGTAGACGGTCCTCAGCGCCTCGAGCAACGCCGCCCGGTGCGGTTCACTGGCCCGCAGCAGCAGCGTGCCATCGATGTCGAACAACAGCAGCACGCGACGTATTCTCGCCGCCGCCGGATGCGGGGATCCGCCCAAACATCAGTCCAGCCGGCTCCGCCCCCTGGCCGACAAGCCGATCTATGTGGTCGAAGGGCGGCGTGCGCTCGCCGGCAACGGCGGCGGGCACGCGCGCTCCCCGCCCCGCCAAAACTCAACCGATAGGCCATCCACGCCGATTAGCAGAGTGTTGATGCTCGATTTTCTCCACCGCGTCCGCGAGCGGGCGGGCTTCTCGCGCTGGCGCCGCGTCGCGACGTGGGCCGCGCGCGAAACCGGCGACACGATGATCGAGGTCGTCATCGCGGCGCTGATCGTCGGGCTGATCGCGGCCGCCGTGTTCGTCGGCTTCGGCGCCGTCGCGCAGCTCTCGGGCGGGCAGCGTCACGAAGCCCAAGCCAACCAGATAGCCCAGCAAGATGAGGAGCGGCTGCGCGGCTTGACCGTCACCCAGCTGTCGGGCGCCACCGGCGCCACCGGCGCCAGCGCGGTGGCGCTGTACGGCAATGGGAGCTACCAGGAGACGCTCGACGGCGAGACCTACACGGTCACGTCCACGTCAAAGTTCGTTTCGGCCTCCGGCGCGAGTCCATCGTGCACGGCGAGTGGCACAGGCAACGCCGACTACATCGAGACAGCTTCAACCGTCACCTGGGCCAACAACAACGACGGGCTCCCGGCGGTGGTTGAGCACGGCCTCATCAGTCCACACGTCGGCGGCTCGCTCGTCATCCAGGCTACGGACGGCAGTCAGCCGACGCCGAACCCTCTGCCGAATGTACCGATCCACGTCACCGGATCGGACACCGGCACGCTGACGCTCACGACCGACAGCAACGGCTGTGCGATATTCGCGGGCCTGCCAGGCGGCACCTACACGGTCAGCTGGCCGGGCTACATCCAGGAGAACACCGCGGCCTCGAGCGCGACGGTGCTTGTCGTCGACGGCAGCACCGAGACGGACTCCTATGAACTCGGACAGCCCGGGACGATCCAGGCGTCGTTTACGACCACCTACGGCACCCACACCAACGTTGCCGCTACGACCGACACGTTCGTCGCGAGCAACTCGCAACTGACGTCGCCGATTGTGTCAGGCACCCCCAGCACATTGGCCTCCAGCGCCTCCTACACCTCCCCTATCTCGAGCGGCGCAACGATATTCCCGCTCGCCGGGACCAACGACGCCTACTCGGTGTACGCCGGCGACTGCGTGGGCGACGCGCCGCCGAGTCCGGCAACGACGGTGGTCACCCCGGGCGGCACGAGCAACGTGACGGTTCCTGAGCCGGCGATGCTCGTAGACGTGTGGGGAGGCAACAGCACGTGGGTGGACGACGCTCCGAGCAGCTCGGTCGTCTACACCGGATCGCACTGGACGCACGGCGCGACCGGCAACCAGAACTACGACAGCACCGAGAGCTTCGACCTGACCGCCGGCGACTACGTGAAGTTCACATTCACCGGCTCGGCCGTCCAGTGGATTGCGCCGGTGTCGAACAACGAGGGGTACGCCAACATCTATCTCGACGGGTCCCTGGTCGCGACAAACGTCACCGCTTATGCCGCGACGACGGCCTATCAGCAGGTGATCTGGAGCGACACCGGACTGTCGAACGCGTCGCATACGCTTGAGATCTACGTCGATGGCACAAAGCCGGCGGCGTCCAGCTCCACCTACGTGGCGATCGACGCGTTCACGTATGTCACGCCGACGCTCCTCGCGACGGCGCCCAACGTGACGCTCACCGATAACAACTGCGCCGGCCACGAGAGCTACCCGAATACACAGGTCCCGACGAGCGCGCAAGGTGCACTGACCAACCCCGGCGAGCCGTACGGCAACTTTACTGTCTGCGCTGACAACGGCTCCGTGAAGAACACGGCCACCGTCGCCAATACGAACTTCACCAACATCGGCAACACCGTCAACGTCTTTCTCTACAGTGGTGCGAGCGGACTGACGAGCGGGACGTGCACATGAGCGCCCGCGGACCGTACAAGGTGCGTCAACGCCTGCGTGACGAGCGGGGCTTCACACTGATCGAACTACTCGCCGCCACTTTGGCCGGGCTCGTGGTGTGTGGCGCGGCAGTCGCGATCGTCATCTCCGCGTTGCACCTATCGCTGAATGACGGTGACCGCACCGATGCCGACCAGCAGGGCAGCGTGGCGATGGAGAAGATCGTCCAGGCGCTCAACTCGAGCTGTGTCGTGGGCGTCGGCGTATCGCCGATCGTCGGCGCCAGCGGCAGCTCGGGGGCGACGGGCAGCACCGCTGCCCCGCCCAGCTCAAACAACTCTCTCACGCTGTACAGCTCGCTGACCGATACACCGGCGATCACCGATCCAAGCGAGATCGTGATCTATCTGAGCTCCACGAACGGACCGCTCGATATGGCGACCTATCAGTACTCGACCGGCGCGAGCGGCTATTCGGCCACGCCATCCAGCGTCTTCGACCTAATCCCCCACGCGGCCCCGGTTGGGTCGAGTGGGGCGAGCGGGTCGACCACGCCGATCTTCACCTACTACGGGTACGACCCATCCACCGGCGCCCTCACCGATCAGTTCTCGAGCAGCCCGAAGCTCGGGGCCACCAACGCAGCGGCGACATCGGAGATCGGAATCAACCTCCAGGCGCAGCCGAGCGACGGGAACGATCCGCTGCACGCGGCAGTGGACCTCTCGGACGAGGTGGTGCTCCGCCTCACCGCGGTTTCAAACTACCCAGAAGGCGGCAGCTCGGGCGCGACGGGAGTATCGCCATGTGCGTGAAAGCGTGGGGGCGACGGCACTCGCCAGGCGACGAACGCGGCTTCTCGCTGATCCTCGCGATCGTTGTGCTGACAGCGGCGACGCTGCTGCTGTTCGGCGCGATCGACGCGGTCCTGCAGAATGCCGGGACGACGCGGACGGACCTCGACCAAAAGCGCGCACTGCTCGCCGCGCAGGCAGGGCTGTCGTCCTACGAGCAGCAGCTCAGCGACAACCCGAGCTACTGGACGGCGTGCCCCGGGCCCAACGGGACGACCGGGGTGACGTCGACAACCGGCCAGACCGGGGCGACCGTTCCCGGCTCGACCGACGCCGGCTCAACGGAGTACTACGAGTACGCGACGCTGCCGGCGACCGGGACGACCTACGCGGGCACCGGCACGGGCTGCAGCACAGCCAACCCGATCGCATCAGTGATCCAAGGCGCCACGAGCGGCAACGGCGCCGTCGGCACCTTCCGCGTGAAGGTGACCGGGATCTCCGCGCCGACCAGCGGCAGCGCACGGATCCCGATCAGCCGCACGCTCGTCGCACAGTTCAAGACAAACAGCTTCCTCAGCTACGTCTACTTCACGAACTACGAGGACGAGGACCCGTTGTACGCGGTGCAATCCGGCGGCAGCACGATTCCGGAAACAGAGGCGAACTGCGCGGTGTACGCGTGGGCCGGACGCAGCTCGAGCCTCTGCCAGTCGATTCCCTTCGGCGTTGGCGACAGCGTGAACGGCCCGCTTCACAGCAACGACACCGTGACGTGCAACTCCTCGAACGTGACCTTTGGCCGAACGTCGGCTGACCCGATCGAGACGCCGGACACGCTGTCCGCGAACGGCTGCACCGGCACCATCACCGGCACGCAGGAAAACCAGGCCAACGACGGCTGGCAGCAGCTGCCGCTGCCACCGGACGACACGCAACTCGCGGAGGTCGCCGGCGGCGGCAACGCTTCGCTCGGCAGCAGCAGCTCCCTGGCCAGCGACTGCTCAGCCACGGCCGGCTGCGTGTTCGATGGACCAACGACGATCGTGCTCGACGGGCCCGAGTCAGCGACGAATACGACGAACCAAATGACCGTGACGAATTGCGCCACCACGACCACGCTGCCCTGCACCAACACGGCCACGCTGCCCTACCCGAACAACGGCGTCGTGTACGTCAACAGCACAGCGTCATGCAACTACAGCTACAGCCCCTGGGGCAGTGGGGACCAGCTCTACGGTGGCACCACGCTCGACACTAACTCCGCCGACACCGACAACGCGGGCTGCGGCGACGCCGTGGTGTCCTCCAGCACGTCTACATCTACCTGCCCCGGCACGACGCAGGTGACCGTCAACGGCGCGGGCGTGTGCCCGTATACCAAGTCGCTGACGATCGGCGCGGCCAACGACATCATCATCGCCGGCAGCCTTCCGACCACGACCACCAGCAGCGGTTGCGGGGGCGGAGAATCGAGCTGCCCGACCGGCACGGCGATGCTCGGGCTGATCGCCAACGACATGATCCGCATCTACCACCCACTGACCGGCGTGCGCAACAGCGACGAGGAAGAGTATGCGTGCCCGTCGACAAACAACACCAACGGCCCCGGCTCGCTGGTCAACCCGCTGATCGACGCAGCGATCTTCTCGGTCGAGCACTCGTTCATCATCGACAACTTCGACTGCGGTAACGGCAGCAACACCGCCAGTAGCTGTCCCGGCTACGCCAACGCGACCTCGCCGTACACGACGGCGCTGTGCCAGCTCACGATCAACGGCGCGATCGCCCAGGACTTCCGCGGACGCATCGGCGAAAGCCAGGGCGCGGCCTCGAATTACTCGGGCTATATCAAGAACTACTGGTACGACCAGCGCCTGCAGAACCTCGCACCGCCCGACTTCCTCAACCCGGTGGACACCGGCTGGCAGGTCGACCGCGTGACCGAGTGCGACGTAGCCGGAAGCTGCTGAGCCCCGGCGTAGCGCTAGTTCGCAGCCTCCAGCCCCTCCATCACGCCTTCGAAGGCGACGCGGGCGCGCTCGACCGCCGTGGCCAGCGTCGCGGCGAGCGTGATGCAGCTGGCGCCGTCGCCGCCGGCGGCCTCCACCTCGAGCTGGGCGAGGACCTCGGCCAGCGTCGTCGCGCCGAGCGTGGCGCTGCTCGACTTCATCCGGTGAGCGGTACGCGCCAGGACGTCGAGCTCGCCGGCGCCGGCCGCTTGGGCGATCTCGTCGGCCTGGGGGTCGAGCTGGTCAAGGAACAGCCGGACGATGCGCGCCAGCGCCGCGGCGCCACCGAGGTCTTCCTGGAGCGAGGCGAGCGCGCCACGGTCGATGCCGAAGTCCTCGATCCGGGCACCCGCGGCCGCCGGCCCGTCGCCGTCTGCGCCCGCGGCACCCTGGGCGACGGCCGGCCTCAGGGCGCGCCCGATCGCTTCCGCCAGCGCCGCAAGTGTGACCGGCTTGGCGACGAAGTCATCCATACCGGCCTCACGGCAGCGATCGATGTCCTCGCGCATCGCGTTCGCGGTCACCGCGACGATCGGCGTCCGTGCGCCGTCCGCGCCCTCCCGCTCGCGGATCGCGCGGGTCGCCTCATAGCCGTCCATGACCGGCATCTGGCAGTCCATCAGCACGATGTCGTATGCGCCTCGCGCAAGCTCGTCGAGCGCCTCCTGGCCATTCTCAACCGCCGTGACGACAACGCCGAGCCGCGAAGCCTGGCGCATCAGCACCTGGCGGTTGACGGGGTTGTCCTCGGCTACCAGCACCCGCAGGCCACTGAGATCCCCGACCGGACCGTCGAGTGCCTCCGCTGCCCCCGACGCGGGCGGCGGCTTGATGCCGGTGAGGGCGTCGTAGAGCCGTGACTGCTTGATCGGCTTGGTGAGCACCGCGTCGAACGCTTGCTGCGTTGCCGAGTCGCCGTCGGCCGCCGACTCGGCGATGCGCTCGCCGATCTCTACCAGCGCGATGACGAAGAGGCCCTGCTCGCCGGCCCGCTCGCGCAATTGGCGAGCCAGAGCCGAAGCGGTCTCCTCCTCCGAGCTGACAGCAACGATCGCGGCATCGAAGCGCTCGAGCCCGTCGTACTGCTCGAGTGCTGTCGCCGGTGTCGTGGCGCGGATCGTCTCCATGCCCCACGCCCGTAGGTAACGCTCGATCGTCTCAGCCGTACTCGCCGAGGGCTCGACCACCAGCACGCGCAACGCGTGGCCCTGCTCGTCCGCTGCGCGTGCCGGCCCGACAGGCCGCTCGGGCGCCTTGAACGGCACGCTGAAAGAGAACGTCGAGCCGCGCCCGACGCCCGAGTCCACGGCCAGCTCGCCGCCCATCATCCCCACGAGCCGCGAGCAGATCGCGAGGCCGAGCCCGGTTCCGCCGTGAACTCGAGTCGAGCTGCCGTCGACCTGGGTGAACGGCTCGAACAGCTTGTCGAGCGACTCCGGCGCGATCCCGATACCCGTGTCACTGACGGCGAACTGAACGACGACATGGCCTTCGTCGGACGGTTGCAGCTCGGCGCGAATCGCCACCTCGCCGGAGTCAGTGAACTTGATCGCGTTGCCGATCAGGTTGACCAGCACCTGGCGCAGCATGCGGGCATCGCCAGAGACCGCTGCCGGCACGCGAGGATCGACGAAACAGGACAGCGAAAGCCCCTTGTGGCGGGCGGGCACGGCGACGATGTCGGTCACGCCCTCGACGATCGCCGCCAGATCGAAGTCGATCTCCTGGCTGTCGAGCCTGTCAGCCTCGATTTTTGACAGGTCGAGGATGTCGTTGATGATCGCCAGCAGGTCGTGTGCCGAAGTCCGCGCGATCGTTGCCAATTCGCGCAAATCGTCAGCAAGGTCTGAATCAAGGATGAGGTCGAGGCTGCCGATTACTCCATTCATAGGGGTACGTATCTCGTGACTCATCGTGGCCAAAAACTCGGACTTGACTACCGACGCTCGCAGCGCGGCGTCTCGCGCATCGGCGAGGCGACGCTCGGTCGCGTGGCGCTCCGTGACGTCGCGAATGAAGGTGACGAACAACTGATGTCCGGTCGCCTCGAGCACGTCGATCGTCGCTTCGAGCGGGAACTCGCTGCCGTCGCTGCGCTGACCGGTCCCCGCCAGGCGGCGCCCGCGGAAATGGTCCGGCGCAGCCTTCAGCCGCTCGAGGATCTGCGCCCAGGCCTGGCGATCACGCCAGGGGATAAAGCTCTCGAGATTTTCTCCGATTGCCTCGCGGCTCGTCTTGTAAAGCCGCTCGGCGACATGGTTGAGGTCGATGATCTTGCCTTCGATGTCGATCGTCAGGATCGCATCACCGCTGGCCGCCATCACGGCGCTGTTCATCTCCTCGCTGCCCTTGAGCGCCGCTTCGGCAGCCTTGCGGCCGGTCGCGTCACGCATCACCAGGCAGCAGCCGAACAGCTCGCCGGTGGCGGCGCTGAAGATTGGCGCCGCGTTGACGTCAAGCCAGGTCACCGCGCCCCCGGCGAGAACCCTGCCGTAGGTGAGGGTGTATCCCTTGCCGGTGCGAATCACGACCCGCGAGGGCAGCTCATCAAGGGCCGCCGGCGAGCCGTCCTCGCGAATCAGGCTCTTGCCGATCTCCTCGAGCGGCGTAGCGGTGCGTTGCGCCAGCGTAAGGCCCGTGATCTCAACCGACCGCTGGTTGCAGTAGATCGGAAGACCGTCCTTGTCGTAGACGACCACGCCCTCGTGCATCGCCTCCAGCAGCCACTCGGCGAGCTCAACCGAGATCACCGGCGCGCTACCCGCAGGCACTTTCCGCGCCCGCTTCCTGCTCGTGGCCGAGTCACGGCTTGTGGCAGACATCAGTGTCAGGATAGGGTTGCCGGCGGTCGCCAACCAGCGAGTTGGCCCTATGTCGGTTGGGCCGGAGCCGGCGCATGACCACGCCACAACGTCTACGCATCCTGCTCGTCGAGGACGACGCGATCTTCGCTGCGGTGACGGCCGAGGTGATGCGTGAGCGCGCCCTCGTCCGCTGGACGCCGACAGCGGAGTCGGCGCTGGCGGCAGCCGGCGAAAAGGACTGGGACGTGATCATCACCGACATCGAGCTGCCGGGGATGAGCGGACTCGAGCTGGTGATGAAGATCAAGGCCTCGCAGCCGCACGTCGCGACGCTGATCCTCACTGGTCATCGCAGCTTCGACAACGCCGTCGAGGCGATCCGCGTCGGCGCCGACGACTTCCTGACCAAGCCGGTCGATCGCGCGACGCTGATCGAAAAGATTGACGAGCTCGCCGCGTTGAGTGCCCGCCGCAAGGCCGCGAGCAGCGCCTCGGTGCTCGCGATCGGCGCCCACCCCGACGACGTCGAGGTCGGCTGTGGCGGCATCCTGCTCGGACACGTCGCGCTGGGTCACGAGGTGTCCGTGCTGACGCTCACCGGCGGCCAGGTCGGCGGTACGCCGGCCGAGCGCACACGCGAGATGGACCGTGCCGCCGAATTGATGTCAGCGCGCCTGTTCCACGGCAATGTCGCCGAGTCCAGCGTGGCCGAGGGTGGCGCCACGATCACCGAGATCGAGCGCGTGATCGAAGAGGTGCAGCCCGACACGGTCTACACCCACAGCGACCACGACTTCAACCAAGATCACCGCAACGCCCACCAGGCTACGCTGGCGGCCACGCTCCAGGTTCCGCGGGTCTTCTGCTACCAGGGCTCTTCGAGCACCGTCGATTTCCACCCGACCCGCTTCATCGCCGTCGACGAGTTCATGGACCGCAAGCTCGCGGTCATTCGCGCCTACACCTCGCAGGTTCGACAGCGCCGCTACCTCGATGCGGAGTTGCTGCGTGCAACGAGCCGCTACTGGAGCCGCTACGGCCAGTCGCGCTTTGTCGAGCCGCTCGAGGTCGTGCGCGAGAGCGCCTCCGAGCACGACGAGGATCGCACCGACGAGGCCCGCTTCGACGTCGAGGCACAGCTCGACATCGAGGCACTCGACGCAGCCTGAGAGAGGCTGCGGGAGCCGCCCGCTGGGCGGCTGTCCTCGCCCGGCTGCCTGGCGGTGCGGACCGCTAGGACGCCAGTAGTTGGCGCAGCACGTACGGCAGGATGCCGCCGTGACGGAAGTACTCGACCTCCATCGGCGTGTCGATCCGCACCGACGTCTGGAAGCTTCGGCCGTCGGCGGTCACGGTCGCCTGCTGCGCCAGCTCGCCGGCGGCGAGCTGGGCGGCAAACCCCTCGATCGTGAAGATCTCCTCGCCGGTCAGCCCTAGCGAGGCAACGCTCTCGCCGTCGCTGAACTGCAGCGGCAGGACGCCCATGCCGACGAGGTTGGAGCGGTGGATGCGCTCAAAGCTCTCGGCGATGACAGCCCGCACGCCCAGCAACCGCGAGCCCTTGGCCGCCCAGTCGCGCGAGGAGCCGCTGCCGTACTCCTTGCCGCCGAGCACGACCAGCGGCACGCCCTCAGCCTCGTAGCGCATCGCCGCGTCGTAGATCGCCAGCTCCTCACCGTCGGGAAGGTGACGCGTGAAGCCACCCTCCTTCAGCGGCTCGCGGCCCGGGGCGCCGAGGAGGTTGCGCAGGCGGATGTTGGCGAACGTCCCGCGCACAAGCACCTCGTGGTTGCCGCGCCGCGCGCCGTAGGAGTTGAACTCTCTGGGCGCGACGCCGTGCTCCTCGAGATAGCGGCCCGCCGGACTGTCGCGCTTGATCGAGCCGGCCGGCGAGATGTGGTCGGTCGTCACCGAGTCACCAAGCACTGCCAGCGCGCGCGCGCCGACGATGTCGGCCGGTGGCTCGGGCTCGATCGCGAGATCTTCGAAGAACGGCGGGCGGCGGACGTAGGTCGAGTCGGCGTTCCAGGCGAAGCGATCGCCGGTCGGCACCTGCAGTGAGCGCCAGTGCTCGTCGCCGTCGAACACCTGGGCATAACGGTGGCGGAACATGTCTGAGCGCATCGCCTGCTCGACGGTCTGGGCGATCTCCGCCGAGCTCGGCCAGATGTCGCGCAGGTAGACGGGCTCGCCATAACGATCCTCGCCCAGCGGATCGTTCAGCATGTCGATGTCCATCGTGCCGGCGAGCGCGTAGGCGACGACGAGGGGCGGCGAGGCGAGGTAGTTCATCTTCGTGTCGGGGTTGATCCGCCCCTCGAAGTTGCGGTTACCGGATAGCACCGCGGCAACCGTCAGGTCGCGCTCGGCGATCTCGCGCGAGAGCTCCGGATCGAGCGGGCCGGAATTACCGATGCAGGTCGTGCAGCCATAGCCGACGAGGTTGTAGCCGAGCTCTTCCAGCGGCTCGGTCAGGCCGGCGCGCTCGAGGTAGTCGGTCACGACCATCGAGCCCGGAGCGAGCGACGTCTTGACCCAGGGCTTCACCTGCATGCCGCGCGCGACCGCGTTGCGAGCCAGCAATCCGGCGCCGATCATGACGGCGGGGTTCGAGGTGTTGGTGCAGCTCGTGATCGCGGCGATTACCACGTGGCCGTGCTCGAGCCGCTCGGCGACGGCCGTGCCGCCGACCCCGTTCCTCGGGGGTGTTGAGCTGTAGCTGGCCAGCGCCTCGTGGAAGCGCTCACGCGACTCGCTGAGCAGGACCCGGTCCTGCGGCCGGCGGGGCCCGGCGATCGCCGGGACGATCTCGCCGAGGTCGAGCTCGACGATGTCGGTGAACACCGGCTGCTCGGAGTGCTCGTCGTGCCACAGCCCCTGCTCGCGGGCGTACGCCTCGACGAGCTCGATCTGCTCGGACGCCCGCCCGGTGAACTCGAGGTAGCGCAGCGTCTCCGCGTCGATTGGAAAGATCGACACCGTCGAGCCGAACTCGGGCGACATGTTGCCGATCGTCGCGCGGTCGGCGAGCGGCAGGTTCGCAAGCCCGGCGCCGAAGAACTCGACGAAGCGTCCGACGACGCCCTTGGCGCGGAGCAGCTCGGCGATCGCGAGCACGAGGTCGGTGGCCGTCGTCCCTTCGCGCATCGCCCCGTGCAGCTGGAAGCCCGTTACCTGCGGCACGAGCATCGACAGCGGCTGGCCGAGCATCGCCGCCTCCGCCTCGATCCCGCCGACGCCCCAGCCGAGCACACCGAGACCGTTGACCATCGGCGTGTGTGAGTCGGTACCGACGAGCGTGTCCGGATAGGCCTGCGCTGCCTGGCCGGCCTGGGCGTCGCGCACGAACACGACCCGCGCGAGGTACTCGAGGTTGACCTGGTGGCAGATCCCGGTGTCGGGCGGGACGACGGCGAAGTTGTTGAACGTGTCCTGACCCCAGCGCAGGAAGGCGTAGCGCTCGACGTTGCGCTCGAACTCGCGCTCGGCGTTGCGGGCGAACGAGTCGCGGGTGCCGAAGACGTCGACCTGGACCGAGTGGTCGATGACCAGCTCGGCGGGCACGAGCGGGTTGATCTTCTGCGGATCGCCACCGAGTTCGGCGATCGCGTCGCGCATCGCCGCGAGGTCGACGACCCCGGGCACGCCGGTGAAATCCTGCATCAGCACGCGGGCCGGCGAGAAGGCGATCTCGTTGGCCGGTTCGGCCTTGGCATTCCAGCTCGCCAGCGCCTCAATGTCGGCGGCGCTGACCGCCCCGTTGCCTTCGGTGCGCAGCAGGTTCTCGAGCAGGATCTTCAGCGAGAAAGGCAGGCGCGCGACGTCGAAGCGCTGTTGCAGCGCGTCGAGGCGGAAGATCTCGAAGCGACGCTTGCCGACCACGAGCTCGGAGCGGGCGGCAAAGCTATCGGTGGACACGGGCGCCTCCTGCGCTGGGCGATGGGCAGTCTCCCCGATTATCGCGAACTCGACCATCGGCGCCGTGCGGCCACTGGGTAGGCTCAGCGATTGGTGTTGGAAGATCGCGCAGATCGGTGGCCTTGAGCGCCCTCGAGGTCATCGCGATCATCGCCGGCGGGATCGCCGCCGGCACGATAAACGCCGTCGTCGGCTCGGGCACGCTGATCACCTTCCCGGTGCTGCTGTCGTTCGGCTATGCGCCGGTCAGGGCAAATGTCTCGAGCACGCTGGGGCTGGTGCCGGGCTCGCTGACCGGCGCCTACGGCTACCGGCGCGAGCTCGAAGGCCAGCGGCGGACGATCGCCAGGCTGGCCTGTGCGTCGCTGGCCGGCTCGCTGACCGGTGCGGTGCTGCTGCTGGCGCTGCCCGCGTCGGCCTTCAAGGCGATAGTGCCGGCTTTCATCGCGCTCGCGCTGATCATGATCCTCGCGCAGCCACGTCTCAGCCGGCTGCTGGCGGCACGCGCGGCGGACGCCGAACTCGAGCGGCGCACCGGCGGGCCGGCGTTGTTCCTCGGCGTGTTCCTCACCGGTGTCTACGGCGGCTACTTCGGCGCGGCTCAGGGAATCCTCCTGATCGCGATCCTGGCGCTCGGGCTGGACGAGCCGCTGCATCGGGCAAACGCCGCCAAGAACGTGCTCGCCGGCCTGACGAACCTGGCCGCCGGAGCCGTCTTCGCGATCGCCGCCCATCCCGACTGGACAGCCGTGGCACTGCTGGCGGGAGGCTCGCTGGTCGGTGGCGTGCTCGGCTCCCGCTACGGGCGGCGGTTGCCGCCGCCGGCGCTGCGCGCGCTGATCGTCGTCGTCGGCATCGTCGCAATCGTGCGGCTCGCCTAAAGCCTCGTGGGGACGCTAGGCTTGGGGCATGGCCGAGCGCACCGAGTACAAGCCGGGCACGTTTTCCTGGGTTGATCTGACGACGCCCGACCAGGACGCCGCGAAGGCGTTCTACAGCGCGCTCTTGGGCTGGGAGGCCAACGACATCGCGATCGGCGACGGCGTCTTTTATTCGATGATGACGCTCGGCGGCAAGCGCGTGGCGGCGATCAGCCCGCAGCCCAGCCAGCAGCGCGACGCCGGTGCGCCGCCGGCGTGGAACTCCTACGTCACGGTGGCCGACGCCGACGCCGCCAGCGAGCGTGCCAAGGAACTCGGCGGCACGGTGCACGCGCCGGCCTGGGATGTCATGGATGCCGGCCGGATGGCGGTGATCCAGGATCCACAGGGCGCCTACTTCGCGGTCTGGCAGCCGCGCGGTACCCACGGCGCCGAACTCGTGACCGAGGTCGGCGCCTTCGTCTGGAACGAGCTCGCCACGACCGATGTCGACGGTGCCGGCGCTTTCTACGGCGAGCTCTTCGGCTGGACACTGACGCCGGTTGACTTCGCCCCGCAGCGCTACCTCGTGATCGCGAACGGCGAGCGCAGCAACGGCGGCATCACCGAGCAGCCCGGGCCGCAGGCGGCGTTTTGGCTGGTCTACTTCGGCGTCGCGGACATCGATCGCGGGATCGCCAAGGTGGAGGAGCTCGGCGGCCGCAAATACAGCGGCCCGATCGAGCTGCCGATGGCGAAGATCGCGATCGTCGGCGACGCCCAGGGCGCGGTGTTCGCGCTCTACAGCGGCACGTTCGAGCCCTGATCGAGCGCGTCCGGGATTTGCGCCGCTAGTAGAGCGGCGTCTCGGTGTAGCTACCGAACACCTCTTGCAGCGCCTGGATGATCTCGCCCTCGCTGGCCCTGGCGCGGGCGCAGCTCAGCAGCGGCTCCATCAGGTTCGCGTCGGCGCGCGCCGCGTCCGCGCGCAGCGCCGCCAGCGCACGCTCGACCTCGCTCGCGTCGCGGCGGGCGCGAACAGCCTGCACGCGTCCGAGCTGTTTGCGCTCGAGCGCGGGGTCGATGCGCAGGATCTCCGTCGCGCTCTCGCCGCCGTCATCGGTGAAGGCGTTGACCCCGACCAGCACGCGCTCGCCGGCCTCGATCGCGCGCTGCAGCTCGTAGGCAGCGTCGGCGATCTCGCGCTGAGGGTAGTTGCTCTTGACGGCCTCGATCATGCCGCCCATCGCGTCGATCTTCGCGAAGTACTCATAGGCCGCGCGTTCGAGCTCGTCGGTCAGCGCCTCGACGTAGTAGCTGCCGCCGAGCGGGTCGGCGGTGGCAGCAACCGCTGTCTCGTGGGCGATGATCTGCTGGGTGCGAAGCGCGACACGCACGGCGGGCTCGGACGGCAGCGCCAGCGCCTCGTCGTAGCTGTTGGTGTGCAGCGACTGCGTGCCGCCGAGCACGCCGGCGAGCGCCTCGATCGCCGTGCGGACGATGTTGTTGAGCGGCTGCTGCGCGGTCAGCGAGACGCCCGCGGTCTGGGTGTGGAAGCGCATCAGCAGCGAGCGCTCCTCGCGGGCACCGTAGGTGTCGCGCAGCTCGCGGGCCCAGATCCGCCGCGCCGCCCGATACTTGGCGATCTCTTCGAAGAAGTCGATCTGGGCGTTGAAGAAGAACGACAGGCGCGGCGCGAACGTATCGACCGGGAGGCCGCGGGCGATCGCCTGCTCGACGTAGGTGAAGCCGTTCTTCAGCGTGAAGGCGAGCTCCTGCGCGGCGGTCGAACCCGCTTCGCGGATGTGGTAGCCGGAGATCGACAGCGAGTGCCAGCGCGGCATCGCGCCGGCGCACCAGGCCACCATGTCGCCGAGCACGCGCATCGCCGGATCGACCGGAAAGCACCATTCCTTCTGGGCGATGTATTCCTTGAGGATGTCGGCCTGGATCGTGCCGCCGAGGCGGTCGCGGGGAATCCCGCGCTCCTCCGCGGCGACGACGTAGAAGGCGAGCATCAGCGCTGCCGGCGCGTTGATCGTCATCGACACGGTGACCTCGCCGACGTCGATCGCGTCAAACAGCGTGTGCATGTCCTCCACGGTGTCGAGCGCCACGCCCTCGCGACCGACCTCGCCGAGGCTCCGCGCGTCATCGGAGTCGTGGCCCATCAGCGACGGCATGTCGAACGCCACGGAGAGCCCCGTCTGGCCGTGCTCGAGCAGATAGCGGAAGCGCTCGTTGGTTTCCTCGGCGGTGCCGAAGCCCGCGAACTGGCGCATCGTCCAGAGGCGCCCGCGGTACATCGACTCGTAGATGCCGCGCGTGTAGGGGAACTCCCCGGGTCGGCCGATCGCCGCGGGGTCGGGCAGGTCCGCCGCCTCATAGAGCGGACGGATCTCCAGGCCCGAGATCGTGCGCCCGTCGGCGCTACCCACTTCGCCGGCGCGTGGATCGGCGGTAGAGGTCATCGTCTTCTGGTCAGGATACGCGCTGCGCGCCCCGACCCGAGGCGTCTAGGACCAGTTCTCGAGCCGCCCGCGCAAGGCGCCGAGGAACTGCGCCGCGAGCACACCGTCGATCGCACGGTGATCCCAGGAGAGCCCGAGGATGCAGATCGGCCGGACCACGACCTGCTCCGCAGCGCCGGCGTCGCTGATCACGACCGCGCGCTTGACGATCGCCTCGATGTCGAGGATCGCGACCTGCGGCTGATTGATCACCGGTGTCGCCATGATCGTCCCGTACTGCCCCGGGTTGGTGATCGTGAAGGTTCCGTCGCGAAGCTCCTCCGGCTTCAGGTCACCGCCGCGCGCCCGCGTCGCGAGATCGCGGATCCGTGCTGACAGCTCGGCGATGTCCAAGCGCTCGGCCTCGCGGATCACCGGCACGAGCAGGCCCTCCGCCCCGAGGGCGACGGCGATTCCGAGGTTGACGGTCTCGTGACGCACGATGTCGCCGCCGTCGAGCCAGGCGTTGAGGTCGGGAAACTCGCTCAGCGTCGCGATCGTCGCGTGCGCGACGATCGGCAGCGCGGTCGTGCGGAACTGCTCGCGCGCCGCCTCGATCGCGGTGAAATCGACCTCGATCCACGAGGTGACCGTCGCCGCGGTCTCGAGCGAGCGCTTCATGTGATCGCCGATCGAGCGGCGTATGCGCGAGAGCGGTACGGGCTCGGGCGGGACGTATTGCGATGCGCGGGCGCTCTCGCGATCGGCGATCGCTGCGAGCACGTCCTGTTTGCGGACCCGCCCGCCCTGGCCGGTGCCGGTGATCGTCGCCAGGTCGATGCCGTGCTCGGCCGCGAGGCGCTGCACGACCGGGGAATGGAGGTGCTCGCGGCTTTCGCTTACGTCGCCGTCGGGCGCCGCAGCGGCCGGCGGGGGGAGCTCGACGACCGGCGGCTCGTGTGATCGGTCGGATGCGATCACGGCGATCGCGGCGCCCGTGGCAACCGTCTCACCGACGGCGGCGAGGATCTCGATCAGCGTGCCGGCGACGGGCGAGGGCAGCTCTGACTCGATCTTGTCGGTGTCGATGTCGCAGAGCGGTTCCTCGTAGGCGACGGTCTCCCCCGGGCGCTTGCGCCAGTGGACGATCGTGCCCTCGGTGACCGAGATCCCCAGTTGGGGCATCACGACCTCGACGCGTGTCTCAGTAGGCGAGGAGCTCATCGCAGGCGCCGCGGATTCGCTCGACGCTCGGCAGGACCGCGCGCTCGAGGACCGGGGCGAACGGGATCGGGACATCGGGGCTGGCGACGCGCACGATCGGCGCCTCGAGGTACTCGAAGGCGCGTTCGGCGATCAGCGAGGAGACCTGGGCGCCGAGCGCGCAGGTGTAGTTGGCCTCATCGACGATCACGACCTTCGAGCAGTCGCGCACCGCGCTGAGGATCGCGTCCTCGTCGAGCGGGGCGAGCGAGCGCAGATCAAGCAGGCGGATGTTCGCGTCGGGGAGCTGCTCGATCGCCTCGAGCGCCGTGTGGACCATCGCGCCGTAGGCGATCACCACGAGCTCGTCGCCGTCGCGCACGGTCCGCGCCGCGAACGGTGTCTCATAGCTGCCCTCCGGGACGTCGCCGCGGACGCGGCGGTAGAGGTTCTTGTGCTCGAGGAACAGCACCGGGTTGGGGTCGGCGATCGCGGCAAGCAGCAGGCCCTTGGCGTCTTCCGCGCTCGACGGCGCGAGCACCTTCAGACCCGGCGAGTGCAGGAACCAGGCCTCCGGATTCTGTGAGTGGTAGGGCCCGCCGGAGAAGCCGCCGCCGGTCGGCAGGCGCACGACGATCGGCGCCGCGAGACCGAGCCTGTAGTGGAGCTTGCCGGCGACGTTGACGATCTGGTCAAAGGCGCAGGCGACGAAATCGGCGAACTGCATCTCGCAGACCGGGCGCATGCCGACGATCGCTGCCCCGACCGCGCTGCCGACGATCGCCTCCTCGCAGATCGGCGTGTCGATCACGCGATCGGACCCGAACTCCGCCAGCAGCCCATCGGTTACCTTGAAGGCGCCGCCGTGCTCGCCGATGTCCTCGCCGAGCAGGATCACCCGCTCGTCCTCGCGCATCGCGACGTGTAGGGCGTCAGAGATCGCTTCGAGATAGGTCAGCTGGCGCATCAGCGAAAGCCGCTCCATGGGGCTCGGCCGATCCCTAACGGGATCGCCTCGCCGTCGCAGAACACGCCTGTTGTCGCGGTGGCGGGGTCCGGATGTGCCATCGCCAATGCCTCCTCGGTGGCCTTGTCGACCTCGGCCCTGACGTCCGCCGCGAGCGCGTCGACGTCGACGCCGAGCGCGACGACGCGCTTGCTCTGGAGCTCGATCGGATCGCGGCGCGTCCACTCCTCGAGCTGCTCGGCCGGAACGTAGCGCGCGTCGTCGTGGAGCCCGTGCCCGTGCATGCGCATCGACTGCGCCGCGATGAGCGTCGGGCCGGCGCCCGACAGCGCGCGCTCGCGCGCCTCGCGCACGATCTCGAAGACGGCCTCGACGTCGTTGCCGTCGACGCTGACGCCGAGAATCCCGTAGGCCGCGGCGCGTTCCACGGGATCGACGAGGAACTGGCGCGTGCTCGGCGTCGAGTAGGCGTAGTTGTTGTGCTCGAGCACGAAGATCGCCGGGACGCACTGCACGGCGGCGAAGTTCATCGCCTCGTGCCAGTCGCCGACCGATGTCGCGCCGTCGCCGAAGAACGAAGTGGCGCAGCGCTGCTCGCCGCGGAGCTTGAAGGCCAGCGCCATACCGACCGCGACCACCATCATGTCGGGGAGCATCGAGACCATGCCGAGCACGCCGCGCGCGGCCTCACCGAAGTGAACGTTGCCCTCGCGCCCGCGGCTGACACCGTCGGCGCGGCCGAGGTAGTGGGCGAGGACGTCGCGTGGCGAGGTGCCCTTGACGAGGTGGGCGCCGAGGTCGCGGATCAGCGGGCAAACCGGATCGCCGGCGCCGAGCGCGAAGGTGGCGCCGACGCAGGTCGCCTCCTGCCCGCGCCCGTCGTAGAAGGAGCCCGGCACCTTGCCCTGCTTGTAGAGGCTCGCGCCGCGGTCTTCGATCGCGCGATGCAGCAACATGAAACGCAGCATCGCGACACGGTCACTCTGGTCGAGGTAGCGCGAAGCGGCCGCTGCTGCGGCGGAGTCAGGCTGCGACGGCGCGACGGCGCGCTTGGCCTTCGTGTGTTGGGCCGTGCTCATGCCGCGACGGTCTGGTGTTCGTAGCGGCGGCGGATTTCGTAGAGCGTCGTGCGCTCGGCGGCGGGGCGGCCGGCGCGGTGCGCGGCGTCAACGAGATCCTGCGGCTCGAGCGTGACGCCGTGGTAGGAGCCCGCCATGCGGCTGATCGACTCCTCCATCAACGTGCCGCCGAGATCGTTGACCCCCCAGCGCAGCGACTCGGTGGCAGCGTCGAGCCCCATCTTGACCCACGAGCTCTGGACGTTGGGGATGCTGGCGCCGAGCGCGAGCCGGAAGACGGCGGTGTGCTTGAGCTTCTCCGCGGTCGACAGCTCCTCGACGCCGTGGGTCCGGCCGAGCAGCGTCTGGAACGGGATGAAGGACAGCGGCACGAACTCCATGATGCCGCCGGTGCGCTGCTGCAGCTCGCGCACCACGCGCATGTGCTCGGCCAGCTCCCACGGCTCCTCGATGTGCCCGAACATCACTGTCGCCGTCGAGCGCAGGCCGGTGCGGTGCGAGGCCTCGATGATCTCGACCCAGCGCGCCACCGGCAGCTTGTTGGGTGAGATCCGCTCGCGCACGCCGTCGTGCAGAACCTCGGCTGCGGTGCCGGGGGTCGAGTCGAGACCCGCGGCGCGCAACCGCGCGAAGACGTCGTCCGGGGAGAGGCCCGAGATGTCGCACATGTGGGCGATCTCCATCGGCGAGTAGGCGTGCAGATGCAGCTGCGGCGCGATCTCCTTGATCACCTTCAGCCAGTGCTCGTAGTCCTCGAGCGTCCAATCGGGGTGGATTCCCGACTGCATGCAGATTTCGGTGGCGCCGAACTCGACGGCCTCCTGGACCTTGCGCTCGAGCGTCTCGCGGTCGTGCTCGTAAGCGTCCGGCGAGCGCTTGCCCTGGCCGAAGCCGCAGAACGCACAGCCGACGATGCAGATGTTCGAGACGTTGATGTTGCGGCAGACGACGAAGGTCACGGTGTCGCCGACGAGCTCCGCGCGGAGTTCGTCGGCCGCTACGCGGATCGCTTCGATCGCCTCCGGGCGCGTTTCGGCAAATAGCGCGGTGAGCTCCTCCTCACTTAGCACGACGCCATTGCGACCCTTGCTGACCGCACCAGAAACCAGATCGCGGCGGATCTGGCGCTCGCTTTTTCTGCCCGAGCCGCGGCGCGGGATGAACGACCAGTAGCGCGCCTTGATCACGTCGAGCACGCCCTGGGCGAGCCAATCGGCGTCGATGTAGGGGCTGTAGACGCAGAGGCGCTCGGTCAGCGCGAGACCGTCGGCCTGGAGCGTGCGGCGGACCTGATGGGGTGAGGGGAAGGGGTGCTCGGGGGAGATGTGGTCGCCGTTGGCCGACAGGCCGCCGAGGTCGCTGGCGCCGGCGCGCAGCAGATCGGGCCACCAGTCGGAGAGGTTCGGTGGGATCTGGATGGCGACGCCGGGCAGCAGCTCGTGGGCGGCGCCGACGAGCTCGCGAACCTCGTCGATGCTGACCTCGCAGGCCCAGGGCGGCAGCGGCAGCGCGGGGTGGTGGCCGATGCCGGTGCGCCAATAGTCAGCGGCCGCGGCGGTCGCGACGTCGGCCGGCTCCTCGCCGTAGTAGCGACGATGGGGAACGAAGTTCTGCAGGATGACCTCCTGCAGATGGCCGTATTCGCTGTGGACCTCGGCGAGCGCCGCGAGCGCCGCGATGCGATCGGCGGGACGCTCGCCGATGCCGACGAGGATGCCGCTGGTGAATGGGATCCGCAGCTCGCCGGCGTCGCGGATCGTCTGCAGGCGCAGCTGTGGGTCCTTGGTCGGCGACGCGGTGTGCGCGACGAGGTCGCTGCGCAGCGATTCGAGCATCAGCCCCTGCGAGGCGGTCACCTGGCGCAGTCGGATCAGGTCAGCGCGTGAGACGGCGCCGAGGTTGGTGTGCGGCAGCAGGCCACGGGCGAGCGCCTGCTCGCAGGCCCAAACGACATAGGCGACGAAATCGGGGAAGCCGAGTGCCGCGAGCTTGGCGCGCACGCCCGGGTGGTGGGCCGGGTCATCGCCGGTCAGGACGAGCAGCTCCTTGACGTTGCGATGGGACGCGTGATCGAGCAGCGCGAGCACCTCGTCCGGCTCGTGCAGGTGGGGCTGGTGGGTCGCGAAGGCGCAGTACTTGCAGTGTGAGACGCAGGTGCGCGACAGCGACAGCGTGACGTTGCGCGAGAACGTGACTCTGCGCCTCGTCACGACGTCCATGCTTGGAAGCATAGGGTCTTTAGGAGGGCTCGCTGGCGTGGGCGCCCGGATCGGCGGGCGGCGCCGCCGCGAACGAGCCGTAGCGGCCGCGGAAGAAGACCAGCGGATCGACGTCACCGGCGCGGACGTCGAGGCCGGCGACGGCGCCGACCACGATCAGGTGGTCACCGCCCTCGTGCACGGCGTCAATCGCGCAGTCGATCCAGGCGACGGCATCGTCGAGCGCGGGGCCCGCGGGACGCTCGTGCCAGGCGACGCCGGCGAAGCGATCGATGTCGCGCTGGGCAAAGCGGCGCGAGGCCTCCTCGTGATGGGCGGCGAAGACGTTGACGCAGAAGCGGCCGCTGGCGTGGATCTTGGGCCAGGTCAGCGAAGTCCTCGCCGGGCAGAAGAGGAGCAGCGGCGGCTGCAGCGAGACCGAGGTGACGGAGTTGCTCGCCATGCCGGTCGGAGCCTCGCCGTCATAGGCGGTGATGACCGTGACACCGGTTGGCAGGTGGCCGAGCACCTCGCGGAAGCGCTTGGCGTCACCCTGGCGATCGCTGTCGAGGCCCATCCGGGTTGGACGTTAGCGAGGCACGAGCGTCGACGCGCGTGCCGGCACCAGACCAGGGCGGCCGCGCTAGTCCCGGTGATCGCCGGCCGGGTGCAGGTACTCGTAGTAGGTGACGGGAACGGCGTAGGCGGCGTAGCCGACGATGCTCGAGTTGGTGACGTTCTGGACCGGCGTCGCGAGCAGGTTGATCGCCGGGACGTCGTCGTCGACGATGCGCTCCGCACGCATCACCAGGCGCTGGTTCGCGCGACCGGCCGGCGTGTTGCGCAGCTGCGTCAGCAGGGCCGCCAGTGCCGGGTTCGCGTAGCCGTCTTCGGCCGCCGGGCTGACGCCGTCCAGCGTTGCGGCGTCATCCTGGATCAGCAGAAAAGCGGCGCCGCTGAGCAGCGGCTGAATGTCCTCGATCGTCGAGGGGATCTGGTGGGCCTGCTCGAGCTCGAGCAGCTGGTCGGCGTCGCTGATCGTCGTCGTTGCCAGCTTGATGCCAACCTGGGCAAGTTGTGAGATGAGCACCTGGATCTCCTGGGACTCACTGCCGTCGCCGATCGCCGTCCCCAGGTCGAGCTGCAGCGTGAGGCCGTGCGGGTAGCCGGCCCGCGCGAGCAGCCGGCGCGCCAATGTCGGGTCAAAATCAGGCGGCTGGGGCTGGCCATAGATCGACGGAATCGCCAGCGCGTCGGGCTCGGCATTGCCGGCATAGACCGCATCGTTCAATTCCGCGCGGTTGACCGCCAGGTTGAGCGCGCGGCGGACCAGCGGCTTGGCCAGCGGTCCCTTGGCGAGGTTGAGCAGCCAGGACTCGACGAGCGGCCCGCGCTGCAGGATCGTGGCGCTGACGTGGTTCAGCTGACCGTACTGGACGGCGCTCGTGAAATCGCCCCAGCTGAGATCGCTCGTGTGATCAGCCGATCCGCCAAACACGGCGTTGAGCCGTACACCGGGGTTGGTGACCTGCTTGATCACGACCCTGGTGTAGTAGGGATGGACCCAGGAGCCCGGGTTTGCGCGCAGCACGAGCTTCTTGTACGGAACGAAGTAGCTCACGTAGTAGGCGCCGAAAGTCGCCGAGTGGGTCGAGCCCCATTGCTCGGCCCAGGGGTCGCTCGCCGTCGCGTGGGCGAGATAGACGTCGCGGTCGTAGATGCCTTCGTCAAACCACGCGAGCACGCCCAGCAGGAAAGGGCTCGGCGCCGTCACGTTGACGCGCACGGCGAAGCGAGAGAGGATCGTCAGCGGATCGCGTGTGTCGATGTTGGCCAGCGAGAAGAGGAACGGGGCGACCGGCGAGATCGCGAGCTCGCGCTCAAAGCTCCACTGCACGTCGGCGGCGGTGAAGAGATCTCCGGTCGGCCCGCGCACGCCGTGGCGCAGCTGGAACGTGTAGTCCCCGTTTGGACTGCGCTGCCACGACGTTGCGAGATAGGGCACGACGGCGTTCGCCCCCGGTAGCGTCGCGTGCGGCCCGGGAGTCGCGCCCGCAGGTCGCACGAGCTCGCTCGACCAGCTCGGCAGGATCTCGATCTGCGCTTGGTCGGGCGTGCCGCTCTCGTCGAGATCGCTCGGCAGCTGGGGCACGAGGTCGATGAACGTGCGACTCGAGGCGGGCGCCGGGTCGCTGCTGCCGGCGCTGCTGCCACCACAGCCCGCAGCGCACAGCGCGAGGATCGCGCCCACCGCGATGCCGCGCCATCGCACGCGCGCCGCCGCTGCGCGCCGGTCACTCCTTGGCGGCGTCAGCTGCGCTCGCCTCCGCCTCGAGCCCAGCCCGCATGACGCTCTCGACCCGGCCCTGGGCGGCCGCGAGGCCACCGGCATCGCCGCCTGGCCCGCGCAGGATCCAGGCGGCGCCGACCGCGAGCAACCCGCCGAGCAGCGGTCCAACGAGGTAGACCCAGTAGTGAGCGAAGTCACCGCGGATCAGGTCAGGCCCAAACGACCGGGCAGGGTTCATCGACGCACCGCTGAGCGGGCTCGACCAGAGCCCGGCAAGCACGATGTAGCCGGCGACGGCGACGGCCGAGAGGGTGCCGACGTTTTGCGCCCGCGACGCCGTGCCGAGGATCGTGCTAACGAGACCGAGCGTCAGCACCAGCTCGATCAACATCGCCTTCCAATCGGTGAGGTGCGCGCCCGGGACGGTTGCCCCGAGACCGCCGGCGGTGCCGATCACCTCCTTGACGAACAGGCATGCCAGGGTGGCGCCGATCAGCTGCACGATGATGTACCCCGGGACGCGCCGCCAGGGGAAGTCGCCGCGAAGCGTGAAGCTCAGCGTGACCGCGGGGTTGAGATGGGCACCCGACACGGCGCCCATGAAGAAGATGATCGCCATCACCATCAGCCCGGGGGCTGTGACCGCGGCGGCCCGCGTCACCTCGCCGTGACTCGTCACGGCGACGACCGCCCCGCCGGCCCCGACCAAAACCAGCAGGAAGGTCCCGAACAGCTCGGAGAACAGGCGCCGCCATTCCAGCGAGTCGTCGTCGAAGTCGAACGTGGCCGGGAACTCGAGCCCGAGCAGCGCGCGACTGCGGCTCGCTCGAGTCGGGCTGACCGGCCCGCTGTTCGCGCGCACCTTCATCGTGCCCGCGAATCTAGCGGACGCGGGCGAGCGCGGCGGCGCAACCGGGCGAGCTCGCGGTGGGCTCGCGCGGGTATGCACGGCACGGTGGCCGGGGCAAACTGATCCATACAACTCCTGCCGAGGTACGGGCAATGAACTGCAGATTTGCGGCGTTCGCGCCGACAGCGAGGTGTGGCCCGTATTCACCGTCCGTCCCGGCAGGCCGAACGGCGCGCCCGCGTGCGCCGCGCAAAGGCCCGCGTCGGTCTGCTGGCGGGTGCGATTGTGCTTGCAACTGGCGTTGCAGCTTCGGTTGTGCTTCCGGGCGCCGCCGGTGGGTCTGGCCGCGCGGGTTCTCTCGGCGCGGGCGACGCGCTGACAGCAGCCGTCTTTCCCGCGGTCCCCGACCGCGCTCCGGTGAGCAGGCAGGCCGAGGGTCCCGCGCTCTTTACGCGCGGTGTCGGCGCTGCGGGAACGCCTCGCATCACCTTATTCACCGCGATACCGGCCACCCTGCCCGCCTCCGGTGGCAGCGTTCGCCTGCTGGCCAGCGTCCAGAACGCCGCGATCTGCCGCTTCTCCGCGATGCGACGCGTGACGTTGCGCAGCGCCGCCCGCGACTGCTCGTCGGGCGCCACCTCGCTCAAGGTCACGCTGGCGCGCAACGCCGGCAGATCCGAGCGGACCTACGTCTTCGAGCTGTCAGTCAGCGGCCGCAACGACAGGAAGACAACCCTGCAGGTGTTCGTTCGCGAGCGTGCTCGCGGCGGCAACGGCGCCGCGACAGCTCCCGTGATCACGGCTCAGCCAGCCAGCGAGAGCGTCGCCACCGGCGCCAGCGCGACCTTCACCGCCGGTGCGTCCGGAAACCCCACCCCGACCGTTCGCTGGCAGCTCTCGGTCAACGGCGGCGGATCATGGAGCAACATCAGCGGCGCCACCTCGAGGACCTACAGCACCACGGCCAGCGCCAGTGAAAGCGGTCATGAGTACCGCGCGGTCTTCAGCAACGTGGCTGGAGGCGCGACGACCAAGCCGGCGACGCTGACGGTCAGCAGCTCGGCTAACAGCGCCCCCGCCGTCACGACCCAGCCCGCCAGCCAGATCGTGCTGAACGGCAGGTCGGCGACGCTGACCGCGGCCGCTTCCGGAAGCCCTGCGCCGACGGTGCAGTGGCAGGTCTCGAGCAACAGTGGCGTGTCGTGGGCCAACGTCGTCAACGCGAACTCGGCGAGCTACTCCTTCACCCCGAGCCTCAGTGAGAGTAGCTACGAATACCGTGCCGTGTTCACGAACGTGCTTGCCAGCACCGTCACGAGCGCCGCAACGCTGACGGTCGAGGCCGAGGCGAGCAGCAACTGGTCGGGCTACCTCGCGACCGCGGCCGCCGGCACGTTCAAGGCGGTCAACGGCAGCTGGACGGTGCCGGGCGTCAGCTGCCCCGCGGGCGTGACCAACTACTCATCGCAGTGGATCGGCATCGACGGCGGCACCGACAACTCGAGCCAGCCGTACCAAACCGTCGAGCAGGACGGGACGGCGGCCGACTGCGACTCGGGGACACCGGCGTACTACGCCTGGTATGAGCTCTATGGCGACGATTCACCCAGCGTCGCCAGCGGTGACGAAGTGCAGCTCCCGCCAAGCAGCTACCCGGTTTTGCCGGGCGACGCGATGAGCGCATCGGTAAGCGCATCGGTAAGCCAGAGCGGCACCACCTGGACGCTGACGATCGCCGACGCGACGCACCCCTGGAGCGGTGGTCCCTACAGCACCAGCGTCGTCTGGTCGGGCGGCGAGCAGGCCTCCGCCGAGTGGGTCGTCGAGCGGCCGGCGCTCTGTGAGGGACCATCACCGTCATCGTGCTCCCTCGCTCCGCTCTCGGACTTTGCGAGCGTCGGCTTCACCGGCGCCACCGCCACTACCGCGGGCGCGCCGGAATCGATCTCGGCTGCCGGCGGCCAGTCGATCGAGATGGTGGGCCAGAGCGACGACGTGCTCGCTGCGCCGGGACCGCTGACGTCGAGCGGTGAGGGCTTCAGCGACAGCTGGTTCGCGAGCGACTGAGTCGCGCCGGGTCAGCTGGAGCCCGCGGAGCCTTCGCCTACCGCTGCCGGCGTCTGCGAGGCCTGCGCCTGCGGGCTGAGATCGGCGAGTGTCAGCGGTCGGCTCGGGGGAGTATCGAGAATTCGCTGCGAGTTGACCGCCAGAGTTGGCGTGACGTGCAGCAGCTCGCCGCAGTCGAGCAGCCGCCAGCCCGGGTCGTCGTCCATCCGCTCGCTGGCGATGACAACCAGCGGGCGCTCGCGCGCGTCGTCGCAGTGCACGCGGCGGCCGAGCCGGCTCTCATGGCGCAACGGCGTGCCGGGAGCTCGTTCGAGCACGTAGAGCTCGTGCGTTTCCGGGTAGCGCAGTGCCCAGAGCTCGTCGGCGGCGATCAGTACGCAGTTGATCGCGAGCAGCGGCAGGTGCTCGGCCACCCAGCCGGCCGCAGCGGCGATGCCGGCGCCGACATCGCCGCCACGTTCGGCCACCTCGCGCGTGATCAGCGCGAAGAAACGCTCCGAGTCGGTGTCGCCCTCGACGAGACGCAGCGCGTCGCCGAGCTGCGCATCGAGGGCTGGCAGGTCCTCGATCACGCCGTTGTGGGCGAATAGCCTTCCGTCCTGCTCAAACGGATGCGTGTTGCGGCGCGTGAGCGCGCCGGTTGTGGCGAAGCGAATATGGGCGACAAAGTTACGTGAGGAGATCTCGGTCGCTTCGCGCGAGAACACCGAGTCCTCGTAGGCCGCGCGTGGCTGCTTGCTGATCCGCGCAGCCCCGCCGGCGTCGAACCAGCCGATCCCAGTTCCGTCCGGCTCGCGATGGCTCTGCTGGACGAGGCTGTCCGGGGCGTCAAGCAGCCAAAACGTCGCGCGAGCGGGCTCGCTGCCGGCGCTCATTCCGAAGAGTCGGCACATCGCAGAGCTGCCTAGTGCGCCAGCTCGCCGTCGCGGCGCTTCAGGCGACGCGCCCGCGGCGCGAAAGCGCGTCGACGGTCACGGCCGCGAGGAGCACGAGCGCTGTGACCATGTACTGGACGGCCGCTGAGAAATCGAGCAGGCCCATGCCGTTGTAGATCGTTGCGATGACGATGCCACCGAGCAGGGCGTGGACCATCTTGCCGCGACCACCGAAGAGGCTGGCGCCGCCGATCACGGCTGCGGCCACCGCGTACAGCACGATCTGCCCGCCGTCGACGTCGCTTGACATCGAACCGAGCCGCGAGGCGTAGATGATCATGCCCGCGGCCGCCGTGAGCCCGGCGAGCGTGAAGGCCTGCAGTCGTATTCGGCGGACGTTGATGCCGGCGCGCCGCGCCGCCTCGCTGTTGCCGCCGATCGCGTAGATGTAGCGCCCAAACCGCGTGCGGTTGAGCAGGAAGGTCCAAGCGACGACGAAGCCGAGCACAATCGGCACGACCCATGGCACGCCGCGGATCGCGAAGCCACCGTGGACGCCGCGGTTGATGTTGCAGACGACCACGAGGACGATTCCCGCTGCTGCCATGCCGGCGACCTTGAGCAGGGTGAAGCCGATTGGCGGGGCGATCAGGCCGCTGGCTCGCCGCCGCTGGTCGCGACGGGCTGTCAGCACACCGAAGATCGCCACTCCGACCGCCATCGCGATCCAGCCAACGGCCGGGCTGATCGTGCCGTAGATGATGTTGTGGAGCACGGGGTCGAGGATGCGGATCGAGCCGCCGTTCGACGGGCTCTGGTTGTTGATCAACCAGATCAGGAAGCCCTCCCAGAACAGCAGCCCGGCCAGCGTGACGACAAACGACGGCAGTCGCAGACGGGTGATCAGCTGTCCTTGGAGGAAACCGATACCCGCTGTGGTCGCAAGGCCGGCCGCGATCGCCAGCGCCCAACCGAAGTTGATCGGCGGATAGGCGAGGATGACCGTGACCGCGGCGCCAACGGCGCCGGAATAGCCAATCGACAGGTCGATCTCGCCGAGCAGCAGGACGAAGACCTCGGCCATGCCAAGCATCACGAACGGCGCGCCCTGCTCGAGCAGGTTGGCGAGGTTGCCCGCAGAGAGGAAGACCGAGCTCTGCGTCTGGAAGAGGATGACGATGACAACCAGGCCGACGAGCACCGGAAGAACGCCGCTATCGCCAGAGCGAACCCGTGCAATCCAGGCGGACACGTACGTGAGGAGGCCAGCGTCGGCCGGCGGCGCGAGCAGATCGTGCTCAAGCGCCTCGGCGTCGCGCTGATCGAGCGGCCCGGTGGTGACGGCGAGCTCAGATACCTCGCCGCCGGCTGTCACCATCACGCTCGCTCCGCTGCCGGGCTCATCGACGGCCATGCTCAGCCCTTTCCTTCGGGCGCGTCGGCGACAGCAGCCCGGCCGCGCGAGCTCGCAGCACCGGTCGTCATGATCTCGACGGTGCTTTGCGTGTCGAACTCTGATGCCGGACCGCTGGCGACCAAGCGACCGAGGTGCAGAACCGCCAGACGGTCGGCCACCTCAAAAACATCGTTGAGGTTGTGCGAGATCACGATGACGGCGATGCCGCCCGCAGCAAGCTTGCGGATCACGTCGAGCACCATCGTCGTCTGCGCGACACCAAGCGCCGCCGTCGGCTCGTCCATGATCGCGAGCTTCGCCTGCCACATCACCGCGCGAGCCACCGCGACGGCCTGACGCTGTCCACCGGAGAGCGAGCCGACGGGCTGGCGAATCGAGCGAACTGAGGTCACCGACAGCCCGGACAAGGTGTCCTTCGCCGACAGCTCCATCGAGGTTTCGTCGAGCAGCGCGTAGTGCGCCGTTTCGCGTCCAAGGAACATATTTTGGACGATGTCGAGGTTGTCGCACAGCGCAAGATCCTGGTAGACGGTCGCGATCCCGAGATCCGCGGCCTCGCGCGGAGTCCGTACGTGCACCGGCTCACCGCTCCAGAACAACTCGCCCTCATCAGGCTGCCAGATCCCCGAGATCGTCTTGATCAGCGTGGACTTGCCTGCCCCGTTGTCACCAACCAGCGCGGTTACCTGGCCGGCCGGGATATCGAGATCGACATGATCGAGCGCCGTGACCGGCCCGAAACGCTTTGAGATACCTCTAAGGCTGAGCAGCAGCTCACCAGCCGCGCCCGCAATCCCGCCGCCATTGGCGAGGCCCGACGGGCCAGGTGCCCGGCCCGCCGAAGCGGACCGGGCACCTTTCACGGCGTGCGACTCACTCGCGGCCGCCGTTGTCGAGTCGTTGGTCATCTAACCGTGACTTTAGCCCGCGGGGCTCACCAGCACCTAGTGAATCCCGTACTTCGTGCAATCAGCCGCGTACGAGCCCGCGCATATCAGCGAAGCCGGCACGAACTTGTCAGCGATGATCGTCTTTTCCATGTTGCTCGTCGTTACCCACTCTGGCGTTTCGAGAATCGACGGAACTTCGACGCTCGACACCGAGTCGTTGACCGCACCGTTGACCAGACCCTTCGGCGGCTTGACGCCCGCCCGCAGGTACATGGCCAGCGCCGCGGCCGACTGAGCCTCGAGGTAGATCGGCTTGTAGACCGTGCCGCACTGGTAGCCGGCGATGATGTTCTGAAGGCCCACGAGCGTCGCGTCCTGGCCGGTGACCGGGAAGGTGTCCGGCTTGATGCCCAGCGACTGGAGGTAGGTGATGATCGGCGCGGCGTTCTCATCGTTCGGCGAGAGCAGCGCGTTAGCGCTCGGATTCGCCGTGAATGCCTGCTGGAACTCGGTCTCCGCCACTGTCGGAGTCCACGTTCCGGCCGGGTTGGCCACGTCGACCCAGCCCTTGCTCGCGAAATCAGGAGCAAGCACTGCGTCGTAACCGTTTGCGAACAGTGTCGCGTTGTTGTCTGTGACGGCACCGTGCATCACGATGACCTTCGGGTTGGTGACGCCCCAGGCCGAGACGCAGGACTGCAGGCCCTGGCCGAGCAGCGTGCCGACGAACGTGTTGTTGAAGCTGACGTAGTAGGCGCGCGATCCGCCGAGCGTCAGACGGTCGTAGTCGATGACCTTGACGTTGTGCGCGGCGGCGTAGCTCTCGACCGTCTCGCCAGTCCCCGAGTCCTCCGGGTCGATCAGCAGGACCTTCGCACCGGACGAGACGTCAGCTTCGGCGTCGGTGATGAACGTCGAGTCGCTTCCGTCCGCATTCTGGACCTTGTACTGCCCAGACTTCAGTCCGGCATCCTTGAAGGCCTCATCCAGATACGGCGCGTCGAACTCCGTGTAGCGAGTCGACGACGTGGTGTCCGGCAGGATGACATCGACGTTGCCCTTGCCCTTCTTGGCAAGCGGCGCGATGTCCTTCAACGCGGCAAAGTTCAGCGTGAAGTCCTTGTAGCTGAGGTTCTTGTAGGTAATCGAAGGCGCTTTTTTGGCCTTCGCATAACTGTTCTCGGTAGCAAACAGCGCGCCGGTGAGCACCACCGAGGCGATGCCAACGACCGCCAGTCTGCTCTTCAGCAGAGACATTCTTCACTCCCCTCTCGCTCATTGCTGTGACGTCCCGGTTGCGGGCAACAGCACCCCCAACCGTGACAATCACGGGATCACGCTAGAACTTAGGCGCTGCCGCGTGAACGCGACATCAATGTTTCAAGCCATTCTGTAATAACTCATGAACGCCGTTTACGCCTCATTCACTCCGCTGCGAGCCGGTAGCCAACGCGAGGCTGAGTGAGGATCAACGGCGGACTGCCCTCGGGCTCCAACTTTGCCCGCAGGCGGCGCACGTAGACGCGGACGTACTCGGTTTCGGTCTCGTAGCCGGGACCCCAGACGCGCCGCAGGAGTTGGGCGTGGGTGAGGAGCTTGCCGCGGTTGGTGACGAGTTCGCGGAGGAGCAAGAACTCGGTTGGCGTGAGATGCAACTCCTTGCCGTTGCGCGTGACCTGCTGGCTAGCCAAATCCATCTCCAGGTCGTCGGTCAGCGCGATCCGCGTCTGCGGCGTCTCCGGTCCGAGGGCGGGGCGCGTGCGCCGCAGTGTGGCGGCAATCCGCGCCAATAGCTCCTCAATGCTGAACGGCTTGGTCATGTAGTCGTCGGCGCCCAGGTTGAGCGCGGCTACCTTGTCGCGATCGCCGCCACGCGCTGAGACCACGATCACGCCGACCCCCGATCGTTCGCGGACCTGCTTGCAGAGCTCGAAGCCGTCCACGGCGGGCAGCATCAGGTCGAGCAGGATGATGTCGGGTCGCTCTGTCTCGAGCAGCTCCAGGGCGCGAGCACCGTCGGTCGAGACGATCGTCTCAAAGCCGCGCACCGCCAGGTTGGAGCGGATCAGGTCAACGATGTTGGGGTCATCCTCGACGACGAGGATCCGCGTGGCCGGCGGCGGTTCAGACATCGCCGAGGTCATGGTCTTCGGCGTAGCGGTGCGAGGAGTCCGGCCCACCGATCGGTAGGTGCACGACGAATCGGGTGCCGCGGCGCAGCTGCTCGAGGGTGATCTGGCCTTCGTGGGCATCGACGATGCCCTTTGCGATCGACAGCCCGAGGCCGGCTCCGGCGCTCGGTCCGCGCGCGTGCTGTTGCGGCTCAAACAGTGCCGCGAGGATCTCCTCAGGCATGCCCTCGCCATCATCGCTCACGCTGACCAGCACTCCCCGTGTTTCGTTACCGGTCGCCTCGACGAAGACCCGGGTCCCGGGGGGATTGTGGCGGAGCGCGTTCTCGAGCAGGTTGAGGAAGACCTGCTCGAGCCGGTCGTGATCGGCCCATACAACCGGGAGATCGGGAGCGCAGAATGTCTGGATCAGCTCTGCAGCAGAGGGCGTCAAGCAGGCGATCGCCGCATCGAGGACGAGCGCCACGTCGCACCAATCGGCCTGCAAACGCATCGTCGAGGACTCGATCGCCGAGAAGTCGAGCAGATCGGCAACGAGGCGATTGAGCCGCGCCGATTCAACTCCGATGCGGCTAACGAACCGCTTCTCTGAAGCGCCGTCCCACGTAACGTCCGGCGCCATCAGGCTCGACGCGTAGCCGCCGATCGCGGTCAACGGTGTTCGCAGCTCATGGCTTAGGCGCGAGAGGAAGCCGCGCTGAAGCTCCTGCGAGCGACGCAACGCGGATGCCTCCTGCCGGGCCCGTTCGGACTCTTGGCGCTCGCGGGCCAGACGCAACGAGTTGGCGGCATCCTCCATCAGCGCGGTGCCGTCGACGCCAGCCACGCGCTGAGCCCAGAACGCGATCAGTGCGCTCGCACCGTCTGGCGCGGCGAAGCTGACGACGAGGTATGACCCACCATCCTTGCCGGCGACGCGATGTGCCTTGCCGTCGGAGCGGGTGCCAGCGAGCGACTCCTCTGCAAGCTCGCGCAACGGCTGCGATAGCAGCATCGCCTCGTCGCCGCCGGCTTCGACCGCGGCCCAACTCTGCGCCGCGACGCCGGAACCACTCTCGCTCAGCAGGCCGACGGCGTCGGCCTGAAGCCCTTCGCAGAGCGCCTGGAGCACGACGATCAGACCTTCGGTCAGCGGCACCGGTCCAGCGAGCGTCTCGAGCACCTCCTGGATCGTCTCGAGCGCCCGGTTGCGCGCCGTGACCTCTCCCAGCAGCCGCTCGCGCTCCACCGCGCTGGCCACGTAGCCGCAGTAGAGCGTCACGAGCTCGACCTCGTGACGCGGCGGACCTCCGCGCGACTCGCGGAACACGGTGATCACTCCGATCAACCCGTCGGTGCCGATCACCGGCACTGACCAGGAGCTACTCATCGCCGCGTCGGCAGCAAGCGGCCGCCAGCGCGCCCACGCCGGGCTGGAGCGGATGTCGTGGTCGACGACGATGTCCTCGCCCGCAGCGACCAGTCCGACCGGTCCACCGGCGACCCCGATCGGCAGCTCAGCCCAGGCCTCCATCAGTGCCGGCGGCAACCCCAGGTCACCCGCCGCTCGCAGGCGCTCGCCTTCGAGGAGGTGGATGCAGAGCTGTGCCGCGCCGAGCGCGCCGCTGAGCGCGGAGAGGATCAGTGGCAGGCTCGACGATGCGTCACTCGAGGCCAGGCGGTCGGCCAGGCCATGCAGCCGGCTGAGCTGGCGGCGAGCCGATGAGTCGGTCTGCTGGCCGGAGATCAGCGCGACGACGTCTTCGGGCTGCGAGGACTTGGGGTCGACGTCGGCGACGACTCTGCCATGACGCAGCACGGTGATGCGATCGGCAAGCCGAAACATCTGCTCGATGTCGTGGGAGACCAGCAGCACGGTGGTCCCCTGTTCGCGCACGTTCGTGGCCAGTTGCTCGACTTTGGCTGACTCGTTGATCCCGAGCGCGCCGGTCGGCTCGTCGAGAATCAGCAGCTGCGGCCGGCCCCACATCGCCTTTGCGATGGCGAGCAACTGGCGCTCGCCGCCGGAGAGCGAGCCGACATTCCGTGTTGTGTCGCGCAGCGGGATACCGAGACTCTCAAGCAGCTGCCGCGCGGCGCCGTGCGCGTGCGTGTCTGAGCGGAGCAAATGGCCGCGCTCCCTGCCGAGGAGCAGGTTGGAGGCAACATCGAGGTTGTTACAAAGTGCGAGGTCCTGCCAGACCACCGCCACGCCGCGGCGGGCTGCGGCGGCAGGGTTGGATCCGATTCGCTGGCCCGCGATGAGGATTTGGCCGCTGGTCGGAGCGATGTCGCCGCCGATGCAGCGCACGAGCGTTGACTTGCCGGCGCCATTCTCGCCCGCCAGAGCGACGGCCTCGCCCTGGCCGATCGTAAAGTCGACAGCATCCAGAGCGCTGAACGCGTCGAAGCGCACGGTGAGCGCTTCGACGCTCAGCAGTGGCGCGCTCGCGACACGAGGCCTGGCAGCCGCAAGTACCATCGCAACATTGTCATGTATGTGACCAGTCGCGCGCACCACGCGCGGCGGTCGGGCCTCAGATTGTGCGCAGCGCCTCGGTCGGGCGACATGCGTGCGAGCGCCTGCTCCAGCCGTTCCAGCGGCTTTCCACCATACGCGGCACGACAACCAAGGGCAGAGGCCTCGGCCTGTCGGTCGCCGCGGCGATCGCTCGCCAAACCGTAGAGCTCACCCGGCACCAGGGGCGGCGCCTACAGGATCACAAGGCGGTGTCTTCGCGCTCGCGGCGCAGCACGCGCTGGAGCTCGTCATAGGGTCCGGCGAGATATGCGTCGTCGCCGGCGAGCAGCCTCGTATCGCGTCGCGGCGGGTAGTCGAGCTCCCCGCCGCTGTCGCGGCGGCCGATTGCGATGGTGCGGATGCGCGCCCCGAGCTCGACTCGCGCGCCCGCGTTATGCAGCTGCTCGACGGTCCTCAGGCCGACGTCCCCGAGCCCGCAGGACAATCACGTGCCCGGTCCACTCGCGGCAGCTCGCACCGGCTCCGTCCGGTGTTGTCAGCCGTGTCGTCCCACGCGAGCATTGTGCCTTGTCGGCGACTGAGTCGGGGCAGTCCCCCTACGGGAGCGACGGGACTCGAACCCGCGACCTCCGGCGTGACAGGCCGGCGCTCTAACCAGCTGAGCTACGCCCCCGGGGAGCGGGAAGTATGGCAAGCGCGGCGCGCGTGCGGCTGGGCTAGCTTGACCCGTTGGTCAAGAGCTCGCCGGCGCGGATGCGCGCCGCCATGTCGTCGGACTCCGCGCGGTAAGCGCTGCCGTCGGCGAACTCGATCACCGGCAGCCACTTCTGGCCGCTGAGCTGCTCGACCGCCGGCCGCGACCGCTTGCCATAGCCGTGCTTGACGATCTCGAACTCGATGCCCTGCTCGACGAGCGCTCGCTGAACCTTCCAGCAGACGTCGAGATCGGTGTGGAGAAACCTCCACGAGCAGCGGTGAAGTTTGACCTTTGGCACCACCGGAGACTTTAGCGACGTGCCTGAACTATGCGGATTGCGTGCGTTAGATCACGCTAGAGTGGCGCCCGAGGCGATGGCGAGCAGCGCTCACCCCCCACGCGCAGCACGTGACCCGGCGGGCGCTCTCGTCGTGAAGAGCCGCGCCGGTACCCTCACCGACCGCACCGGAGTGACGAAACTCTGAGCACGCGGAGTGAGCCTGCGCGCGGCGAGCGCCGACGGCGCGGCTGGAATCGGCTGGCGATGCCCGCGCTCAGCCGTGGCGAACAGGTCGGGCTGGTGTTGATTGCCCTGGCGCTGATCGTCGCGGCGATCCTTCGGCTGCATCAGATCGGCAGCAACAACCGCCTCTCGAGCGATGAGTTCGGCTACATCGGCGACGCCAACGACCTGCGCCACCTCGCCGGCTACGAGAGCTTTCATTGGGCGCCCGGCACGCCGGCGATGTTCGCCGTCGCCGCTTGGCTGACCGGGCATTCCGGCATCTCGGCGGTCGCCCACTCGCACGGCATCGCGCAGTATGCGCAGTGGCTCGTCGAGCTGGCGACGCTGGTCCTCGTCGGGCTGGTCGCCTGGCGCATCGCCGGCGTCTGGGCGGCGCTGCTGGCGGTCGTCGCGATGGGCACCTACGGACCATTGCTGGAGGTCACGCGCACCTACCTCAGCGAGCCGCTCGGCGGCCTGATGCTGGTCGCGATGGTCGCCGCCGCAGCTTGGGGGCGACGGCGCGGCTGGCGCTGGCTGCTCGGGGCCGGCGTGATCGGCGGCCTCGCCTGCCTCGCGCGCGAGGACTTTGTCCCTGGCGCCGTGGTGATCGTGCTGGCGCTGGCGATCGAACGCCGCGGGACGCGCCGCCAAGCGCTCGCGCGGGCGTCGCTCTACGCGGTCGGGGCGCTCGTCGCGCTGGCGCCCTGGATCGGCTACGCGTCGCATTCCGAGCACAGCCTCGTCGTGGTGACCACGGGTGGCAACGACGCGCTGTTCATCGGCACCTACCTGCCGGGGAACGGCGGGCAATTCCAGACCGTCGCGAAATTCAAGGGCGCGGTCTGCCGGCGGTTGCCCAAGGAATGCAATAGCCCCCCGGGCGACGCCGCGCCGATGTTCCAGCTGATCACCGCAGAGCACCCCGGTGACAGTCACAACGCGGCGGTCAACGCGGCGGTGATATCCAACCTGCGTAAGTACGCGTTGGGACGTCCACTGGCGTTTGCCGGGATGCTCGCGCGCAAGCTCTGGGCGATGTGGTCGGTGCCGTGGAGCGGCGGCAACGGGACCGCCGATGCGCCCGGCGCGGCCGCCACGACGCTCGATCTGATCGCCGTCGCGCTGGCCTGGCTCGGCCTGCTGCTGGGCGCCTGCCTTTACCGGCGACGCTGGTCGGTGGTCGTGCCGAGCGCGGCGCTGGTCGTGGTGATCGCGGTCAACGACTGGTTCGGACCTGAGCCGCGCGACACGCTGCGCCTGTCGCCGCTGCTGTTCGCGCTCGGGGCGGGCGGCCTCGCGGCGACCACGAAGCGGCTGTTGGGGCGACGCAATGGTGCCGCAGGGGCCGCGCAATTGCGGCCAGAGACTTGAGCGCGGCTCAAGCAGCCAACGCGACGAGTCGATAACACCCGCACAGGGCCGTTGGGGCCAGATAACCGGCTCCGAATGGCCGATAAGACCGGAAGCTGGTCGATGGGCACGATGGCCAAAGCAGGAACGGTTCCAACCCCCGCAACAACTGACGCGATCGTCGCGGCGCAACACGCCGAGCGTCAGCGAAGCGACGACGCGATGGCCAGCATGCGCGAGTCGGTGGCCGCAACCGCCCAGCTCAAATCCGAGCTGATGGCGCAGATGGGTCACGAGCTGCGTACGCCACTCAACGGCATCGTTGGCACGACGGAGCTGCTGCTGGACACCGAGCTGAGCGACGAGCAGCGCGAGTACGCCAACGCGACGATGACCTCGGCCGGCGCGCTGGAGGTCGTGCTCAACGACATCCTCGACTTCTCCCGGCTCGAAGCGGGCACGCTCGAGCTCGACGTCGGCGCCTTCGAAGCCCGTCCGTTGGTCGAGCGCCTGGGACCGACCGTGTCGGTGCCGGCGGCGGAGAAGGGCGTCGAGATCGTCTCCTCCTGCGAGGACACCGTGCCCCAAGCCGTGTATGGCGATGGCAAGCGGATCCGTCACGTGCTGACGCGGCTCGTGCTCAGCGTGGTCAAGTACACGACCGAGGGTCCGGTCAGCGTGCGTCTGGGAGCCGCGGAAAAGCGCGAGAAGCGCGTGATCCTGCGTTTCGAGGTCGCCGCCGCCGGGCTCGACATCGCCGACGCGTCGCTCGAGTCGATGTTCAACCCCTACTCCGTATCACCCGGCGCGATCATGCAGAACGACCGCGCCACGAGCCTCGGACTGACGGTCTGCAAGCAGCTGATCGAGTTGATGGGCGGCGAGATCGGAGTCCGTAGCGAACCCGGCGAGGGAACGACGATCTGGTTCACGACGCCGGTCGGCATCGATGGTGCCACTCCATACCCTGAGGAGCGCACGCTCGTCCGTAGCACCGTGCCCAGGGCGTCCGCGGCGGCCGTGAACGGAGCGCGTCGCGAAGCGCCGACACCGATGCCCGCAGGCGCGGGAGTGCCGCGCGTGCTGATTGCCGACGATGACCCAGTCAGCCGGCTGGTGATCACACGGCAACTGGAGCTGCGTGGCTTCACCGTGGATGTCGCGCGAGATGGCCGCGAAGCGCTCGAGCGGCACGCCGCCGGCGCCTACAGCGCGATCTTCATGGATTGCCAGATGCCAGAGCTGAACGGTCACGACGCGACCAGCGCGATCCGCCAGCGCGAGGGCTCGACGGCTCACACCCCGATCATCGCGATGACCGCCAGCGTGCGCGAATCGGACCGCGAGCTGTGCTTCGTCAGCGGCATGGACGATTACGTCGCCAAGCCGCTCGATCAACGGACGCTCGACGCGGCACTTGCCCGTAGCCTTCCGACGCTCGAGCTCGACGGCGCAGCGGGGAGCCCGACCAACGGCGACGATCCGCAGCACAGCGCCGGCGATCCGCGCCTACCGCTGCTGGAGGGCTCCGTGCTGACCGACGTGTTCCGCCACAACGGTGAGTCGCGCGGCTATCTGATCGGCGTGTTCGTGGACGAGTCGCGCCTGCGGATCGGACACCTCGCCGATGCTGCGCTGACCGGCGACGCGGCGACCATGCAGCAGCTGACGCACGCGCTCAAAGGCAGTGCCGGAGCGGTTGGTGCCAAGCGACTGCAGAGCGTCGCGATGGCGGCCCACGAGGCCCTGCTGGCCGGTCGTGTGAGCGATGCGGCGGGCCTGCAAACCAGGCTCGAGGCTTGCTTCGAGCTGACCGCTGAGCTGCTTTACCGCGGCTGCCCGCAGGCGCTAGACACCGCCTCGGCGCGGCGCTGAGCAGCAGGCCGTGCCGGGCCAAAGCTGGCGGTTGCTGCCAGCGGCGCGGCGAGGGGCTGGATCGCCAGCTCTCAGCTGTGCGGCAGCGGCTCAATCGTCGTGGCGGTCACCTCCAGGCGGACCGCAGCAGTGCCTGGGCGATTGTCGTTATGGGCACGTGCCTGGTATCCCGAGCCGCCGTGCACGGACATCGCGTCGAGAGTCCTGACCTTCGCGAGGTCGGGCGCTCGACCCTTCGTCCCCCGGCGCGGGGCCAGCACCAGCACCCGGCCCGCGTAGCGAGCGTTCCCGTACTCGAGCGCGTCCGGATAGGGCACGGTGAGCGTGCCGGTGTGACCCGCCGGGACGTTGAGGAAGCCGGTCTGGTTCTTGGTGATCGAACTCGTCGCCGACGCCGTGCCGACGGCCACCAGCAGCGCCGCGGCGAGCGCGGCGGCGGCTGCCCAGCGTGCTCTGCGGAGGCTCGCTGCGATCGAGCGAAACGATGGCAGACCGCAGCGGGCCACGGTTTGCGCATGGAAGCTTGCGGGTAGGGGCGCCGAGCGCTGCTAGATTGATTCGCCGCTGCGTGCCGCAGTGGCCGCGTAGACAAAGATAGGAAGGTGGACGGCGGTGGCGCGTTCGATCTGGAGTGGCTCGATCTCGTTCGGCTTGGTCAACGTGCCGGTCAAGCTCTACAACGCCGTGCAGCGCAAGACGGTCCAGTTCCACCAGCTGCACGCCGCCGACGGCGCGCGGATCCAGCAGAAGCGCGTCTGCAGCGCCGATGGCGCGGAGGTCGCGTTCGAGGATCTGGTCAAGGGGTTCGAGTTCACGCCCGGGCAGTACGTCGTCGTCGAGCCGGAGGAGCTCGACGCGGTGGCGGCGAAGAAGACGCGGCTGATCGAGGTTGAGCAGTTCGTCGATCTCGCGGAGATCGATCCGCTGATGTTCGATCAGCCCTACTACGTCACCCCGGCGACCGGTGCCGCCAAGGCCTACCGGCTGATGGTCCAGGCGATGGATGACGCGGGCAAGGCGGCGATTGGCCGCTTCGTGCTGCGCCAGAAAGAGCACCTCGTCGCGCTGCGGGTCATGGACGGGCAGCTCGTGATGGCGACCCTCGTATATGCCGATGAGATCGTCGCGCGATCATCGCTCGACGATGCTCCGGCCGCCGACGTCGAGGTCTCTGAGCGCGAGCTCGGGGTCGCCCGTCAGCTCGTGCAGATGCTCTCGAGTCCGTTCGACCCCAACGCCTACCGCGACGAGTACCGCGAGGCCGTGCTGACGCTGATCGAGCGCAAGGTCGCCGGCGAGGAGATCTCGATTGCCCCGGAGCCGCGCGCACCGGCGGCGGTCCCTGACCTGATGGCGGCACTGCAGGCCAGCGTCGATGCGGTCGCCAAGCGCCAGTCGAGCGCGGCTGGCGCAGCCGCGGCACCGAAGAGCAAGAAGCGCCGCCAGGCCGCTGCAAGCCCAGGCAAGGCCGCGCAGAAGTCGTGACCCCCGGCCGCGCCGCCGGCCGCCTCGATGGCTATCGCAAACGGCGGGACTTTCGCCGCACTGCCGAGCCCGCCGGCGAGCCGGCGAACGATCGCGGCGGCGCGGGCGAGCCTGGCGCGCAGCGCTTTGTGATTCACGAGCACTCGGCGCGGCGACTGCATTGGGATCTGCGACTGGAGCGAGATGGCGTACTTGTCTCGTGGGCGCTGCCGCGTGGCATGCCGCTCGAGCCGAAGGTCAACCTGATTGCCCCCCATACCGAGGACCATCCGCTCGAATACCTCGACTTCGAGGGCGAGATTCCAGCCGGCAACTACGGCGCCGGCACGATGTCTGTTTGGGATCGCGGGACCTACGAATGCCTCAAATGGGAACGGCGGAAGGTAGAGGTCGCGCTCCACGGCGAGCGCCTGCAGGCGCGCTACGCGCTGTTTGCGATCAGCGACGAGCCCGAGCCGAAGGAGTGGATGATCCATCGCATGGATGCGGCGTCCGACGCCGACGCCGAGCCGATGCCTGAGCACATCGTGCCGATGCTCGCGCGCACCGGGGCGCCCCCGCAAGACGACGGCAACTGGGCTTACGAGGTCAAGTGGGACGGCGTGCGCGCGCTCGTCTATTCCGAGCCCGGGCGCTTTCGCATCGAAGGACGCAGCCTGATCGTGATCACGGCGCGCTATCCCGAACTCGCCGGGATCGCGCGCGCCTTGCGCTCGCACCGCGCCGTGCTCGACGGCGAGATCGTCGCCTTTGACGCCGCCGGACGACCGAGCTTTGGCGCGCTCGGGCAGCGGATGCAGGTCGGCTCGGACGCCGCCGCCAAGCGGCTCGCGCGGACCGCGCCAGTGACCTATGTGATCTTCGACCTACTGTGGCTGGACGGACACTCGCTGATGGCCCGCAGCTACTCCGAACGACGCGCCGCGCTGACCGCGCTCGCGCTCGATGGTGAGCGCTGGCAGACGCCGCCGCAGATCGCCGGTCGCGGGCGCGAGGTGCTCGAAGCCAGTAGAGCGAGCGGCCTCGAGGGCGTGCTCGCAAAGCGCCTTGACAGCCGCTACCGGTCCGGGCGGCGGGATGGCGGCTGGATCAAGCTGACCAACGTGAATCGCGGCGAGTTCGTTGTCGGTGGCTGGACGCCGGGAAGCGGCCGGCGCTCCAAAAAAATCGGTGCGCTGCTGCTCGGCAGCCACGATGACGACGGTGCGCTTCGCTACTCGGGCCGTGTCGGCAGCGGCTTCTCCGAGCACGACCTGGAGCAGCTGGCGAGCATGCTCGCGCCGCTCGAGCGCCGTGATTCGCCGTTTGCCCCGGGCGCCCCGGGGCCGCCGCGCGGCGCCGTGTTCTGCGAGCCGAAGATCGTCGTCGAAGTCGAGTTTCGCGAGTGGACGGCGAAGGGGATGCTGCGCGCGCCCTCCTTCAAGGGGCTACGAGAGGACAAGCCCGCGCACACGGTCGGGCGCGAAGGCGACGTCGAGGGGCCCGAGAACGGCGCCGCTGGCGCAATGCAGCTTGGCCTGGGCGGCAAGCGGACGCGCGGGCGGGCGCCCGTGCAGGTCGGTGGCCGCGAGCTGATGCTCTCGAACCTCGACAAGGTCCTCTACCCCGCGACGTCGCTGCGCAAGGGTGACGTGATCGACTATTACGCGGCGGTCGCGCCGGCGATCTTGCCGCATCTGCGTGATCGCCCGCTCACCGTCAAGCGGTTTCCCGACGGTGTCGAGGGCAAGGCGTTCTTTGAAAAGCAGTCGCCCGCTCACCGCCCGCCCTGGGTGCGCACCGTGGCGATCGCCAGCGAGCGCCGCACGGAGGTCTCATACACCGTGGCCGACGACCTGCCGACCCTCGTTTGGCTTGCCAATCTCGCCGCGCTCGAGCTGCACACGCCGCTGGCCCGGACCGACGATCTCGAGCACCCGACGGCGGTCGTCTTCGACCTCGATCCGGGCCCGCCGGCGACGATCATCGATTGCTGCCGCGTCGCGCTTTGGCTGCAAGGCACGTTCGATCAACTCGGCCTCGAGAGCTTCGCGAAGACGTCGGGCTCAAAGGGCCTACAGGTCTACCTGCCGCTCGGCGCCACGGCCGGCTACGAGCAGACAAAGCGCTTCGCGCACAGCGTGGCCACGCTGCTCGAACGGGCCCAGCCCGAGCTCGTCGTCTCGCGGATGACCCGCGCGCTGCGGCCCGGCAAGGTGCTGATCGACTGGAGTCAAAACGACCCGCACAAGACGACCGTGTGTGTCTACTCGCTGCGCGCGACCGAGCGGCCCACCGTTTCGACGCCGCTGCGCCGGGCCGAACTGGAGCTGGCGCTGGAGTCCGGCGACCCGCATTCGCTGTCGTTTGACAGCGATGAGGTGCTGGCGCGCGTTGCGCGCGACGGCGACCTGTTCGCGCCGGTGCTCTCGCTCGTACAGGCGCTGCCGGCGATCTAAGCCTGATCGTCCGGGCCCGCGGCTACATTCGGGCAATGTCAGCGCGTCACGACCATCGCACAGGCATCTGCATGATCGAGCCCGCCAAGGCGATCACGGTGATCACCGAGTCGATCGGGCGTGAGGCTCGGCGCGAGGTCGTCGAGCTCGCGGTAGCGGCGTGGGTCGATGCGATCCCCGAGGGGGAGCTCGACGTCCACTATGCGAAGGCCCTGGCCGGCCTCGAGACCGACGACCTGCACGCGCTGGCCGGTGCGCACGCAACGAGTGACCGCGCCCTCGCGCTGGCCAACCCCGCGCTTCTGTTCGGCGTCTTCCAGGGCCTCGGCGATCAGCGCCGCCGGGAGCTGCGCCGCGCCGCCTGCCGCCGCGGCGTGGCGGCCTTCGACGCCGGGGTGACAGAGCAGCAGGTGCTGACGGCGGTCCTACCGTGCCTCTCGCCCTCGCGGCTCGAGGAGCTGGCGCGCGACTGCCTGGCGCTTTACCTCGGCGACCGCCTCGGCGGCGTCAACTAGCGCCGCGTCTTCCGCCGTCGGCCTAGGCGGGAACCTTCGACCACTCGGCTTTGTGCGCGCGCTTGGCCTGCTGGTAGGCGCTCAGCGCGTCCAGCGAGTCGACATCGCCGAGCGTCGGATGCGAAGGGATAAGGCCCTTGGCGGCCTCGACGCCGAAGCGCTTGGCGAGGACCGCCCCCAGCGCCTTGACCTTCATCTCGCCGAAGCCGGGCAGCGCGGCGAGGTTCGCGCGCAGCGCCGCGGTGTCGGCAGCGCTCGTCCAGACGCGTGCCGCCTCGCCGTCGTAGCGGTCCTGCACATGTACCGCCAGGTCATGGACACGCTGGGCCATCGCCCCGGGGAAGCGGTGGATCGCGGGCTTCGCGCGGAACAGCGGCTCGAGCTCGGCTGAGGCCAGCGTCTGCGCATCGATTGCGCCAAGTCGCTCGCGGAGCACGAGCGGCCCGGCGAAGGCCTTTTGCACGCTGACCTGCTGGTCGAGCGCGAAGCCGATCAGCAGCGCCATCGGATCAGACGCGATCAGCGCATTTGCCGCGTCAGACTCCGTGAAATAGAGACGGTCGGGCACGTCCACAGCCTATCCTGGCGGCCGGGTCCAAGGGCACCCCGGTTCGCGCGCGAAGCGCTTCATCTCAGGGCGCGATGTAAAAGAAGCTTGACATTCTCGCGTAGTCAAGGTACCTTTACATCGTGCAAAACAGGGTCCGGGAACATCGAACCGAACGGGGGATGTCGCAGGCGGACCTCGCGGCTGCCCTCGGCGTCTCCCGTCAGACAGTCATCTCGATCGAAAGCGGTCGCTACCTGCCGTCCCTACCACTGGCGTTTGGCATCGCACGATTGTTTGCCGTTCCGGTCGAGGAAATGTTCGTTCTTGAGGAGGTAACCAAATGACTCGCAACAAATACTCACGCCTGCTGACGCCGGCCGTCGCACTGTTGGCCGGTAGCGGGATCGCGTGCGCGGTCGGGATCCGCCAGAACTGGTCAGCCGCGATCGCTTCAGAAGCGATCGCGCTGTGTTGGGCGACCGCCCTTTACTTCTGGGGCAGAGCAGACACCGACACCGGTGCCGTCCTCAGCCAGCAAGAAGATGAGCGCCAGCAACTTGTCGGGCTCAAGGCTACGCAACTGGCGCTCGCTGCCGTTATCTTCGCCATCGTCGTCGTTTGCCTGATCGCCGCTGCGTCCAAGTATGAAATCTGGCCGTATCAGGTTCTCCTGGTGATCATCGGCATCGCTTACTTCGTCGGTATGCGAGCGTATGGCGTCGACGCTGATGAGTCGGGCAACGGGGCGGCGCACTCGAGGCTTGGGTTCCCCAAGGACCAGCTGCCGGACTAATCGCGCAACACCGACCGCGCCGTCGCGCCATCTTGGACGGCAAGCGTCGCCGCGAGCGGCGACTCACTCCGATTCAAAGGCGACGAGCGCATGGACCGGATGGGGCGCGAGCGCTGCCCGTCCGCCCAGGTAGCTGAGCTCGACCAAGAACGCGCAGCCGACGACGACAGCGCCGCGGCCGCTGACGAGATCGCACACGGCGCGCGCGGTCCCGCCCGTCGCGAGCAGGTCGTCGTGGACGAGCACACGGGCGGCGTCGCCAATCGCGTCACTGTGTATCTCGAGCTCGTCGTGGCCGTATTCGAGCGCGTAGCGCGCACTGACCGTGGTGTGGGGCAACTTGCCCGGTTTGCGCGCCGGAACGAAGCCGACGCCGAGCGCTCGCGCCAGCGCGGCGCCGAGAATGAACCCGCGCGCCTCGGCCGCGACGACGCAGTCGATATCGAGCGACGCAGCGTAGGCCGCGAGCCCGTCGACCGCCGCCGAGAGCGCCAACGGGTCGAGCAGCACGGGAGTGATGTCACGGAAGGTGATCCCGGGTTTCGGAAAGTCGGGGATCGCTCGTATAAGCGAGCGCAGGTCGGCGCTCACGGGTGCCGTCAGGCTGCTTCGCGGATTGCCCGCACGGCCTGGCGCACTGAACGGCTGGTCGCAAAGACCGCCGAGGGCTCGTAGCCGCAGTGGGCCATGCAGTTATCGCAGCGCGGGTCGCGTCCGCGACCGTAAGCCTCCCAATCGGTCTGCTCGACCAGCTCACGGTAGGTCTTGACGTAGCCGTCGGACATCAGGTAGCAGGGGCGCTGCCAACCGAGTAGTGAGTAGCTTGGAATCGCCCAAGCGGTGCAGCTGAAGTCCGCCTTGCCCTCGAGAAAGTCGAGGAACAACGGCGTGTGGTTGAGTCGCCAGCGCCGCCTACGTCCGTTGGCAAAAGCTTCGCGGAAGAGCTCGCGGGTCTGCGTGACTCCGAGGAAGTGGTCCTGGTCGGGTGCCTTCTCGTAGGCGTAGGCGGGCGAGATCATCATCGCGTCCACCTTCAGCTCGTCGTTGAGGTAGTCGAGTACGCTGCGCACCGTCTCGGGAGAGTCCTGGGTGAAGAAGGTCGTGTTCGTCGTGACGCGGAAGCCGCGCCGCTTGGCCTCGGCGATCGCCGCGATTGCCTTCTCGAAGACACCATCGCGGCAGACCGACTCGTCGTGACGTTCGCGTAGGCCGTCGATGTGGACGGTCCAGGCGAAATACGGCGACGGTTTGAAGAGGTCGAGTTTCTTCTCCATCAATATCGCGTTGGTGCACAAATAGACGAACTTGTGCCGGCCGATGAACTCGGCAGCCATAACGTCGATCTCGGGATGGATCAACGGCTCGCCGCCGGCGATCGAGACCATCGGTGCGCCACTCTCCTCGACCGCGCTGACCGCCCGCTCGACTGACATGCGTTGCCGTAACAGGGCCTCGGGATGTTGGATCTTGCCGCAGCCGGCACACTCCAGATTGCACTGGAACAGTGGCTCGAGCTCGACGATCAGCGGATAACGCTGGCGGCGTGCGAGTCGCTGGCGCAGGATGTAGGTACCGACGCGGTAGCTTTGGCGTACTGGAACGGGCATTTGACTAGCAGGCTACTCGCAGTGGCTTGGGGAGCTTGAACTGAACGTCCTCTTCGGCGACGCTGCGTTCGCTTACGCGGAGCGCACCGAGGCCGGCCAGTGCACTAATGGCGTCCTGGACGAGCGACTCGGGAGCCGAGGCTCCCGCCGTAATGCCCACGCTGGTCACGCCGATCAGCATCGCGGGATCGATTTCCTCGCCGTGCTCGATCAGCTCGGCCCGTGTGCCGGCGCGCCGCGCGACCTCAACCAGGCGCCGTGAGTTCGACGAGTTCTGCGAGCCGATGACCAGCACCAGCTCGCAGTCCACGGCGAGCGCGCGAACCGCGTCCTGGCGGTTTTGCGTGGCGTAGCAGATGTCCGCCGAAGGCGGTAAGCGCAGATCGGGAAAACGCTCGCGCAGGGTGTCGACGACCGCCCCCGTCTCGTCGACGGCAAGGGTGGTCTGGGTCAGCACGGCGACGCGTGCCGGATCCTCTACATCGATCATGCGAGCCTCGTCGATGCTTGCGATCACGCGCGTGCGTTCGGGCGCCTCGCCGACGGTGCCCTCGACCTCTTCGTGGCCGTCGTGTCCGACGAGCACGATCTCGAAGCCGTCCGCCGCGTAGCGGCGCGCCTCGGCGTGAACCTTCGCAACCAGCGGGCACGTGGCGTCGATGACCGCGAGCTGGCGTGCAGCCGCGGCGGCGCGGACGGCGGGCGAGACACCGTGAGCTGAGAAGACGACCGTCGCTCCCGCCGGTACCTCGTCGAGCTCATCGACGAAAACCGCGCCATCAGCCTCCAGGCGCTTGACAACCATCGCGTTGTGGACGATCTGCTTGCGTACGAAAATCGGCGGGCCGTACTGCTCGAGCGCCCGCTCAACGATCTCGACCGCGCGTAGGACGCCGGCGCACGAGGCCCGCGGTGCGGCGAGGACGACTTCACGCGGTGTCAGCGTCTGCGCCCAGTCGTCGATCAAACCGCAGGCAGCGCGGAGCGCACGGTAGGCGCGAACCGAGGCCTGTGCAACCCGCAGTGGCCGGTGGACCTCGTGGTGGGGCGTGTCGAGTGCGACGCGCAGGATCATGAGCGGGCTGGCCACAGCCGTCTCTGCCAGCCACGCGGACTCCATATCCACAGCAAGGGCACCGGTCTCGGCGAGCTCGCGACGCCCCTTGCCGGCAACGATCCGCTCGCTCGAGACGAGCGGACCGACGTGGACCCGGAGACCGCCACGGCGCAGCACACCGGCGAGGATCGTCGGATCGGGACAGGGAAGCGTGCGCGCCGCGCCCCGCAGCTCGCTCGCCAGCACGACGTCCCCCGGTTCGATACCGGCGTCGAGGGCGCCACAGAATCCGACGAGCAGCGCCGGGCGGGCGCTGGTGCACGCTACCCGGCGGGCGCGGCGTGGACCGATGCCGATGCGCTCGACGTGAGCCCACGGCGCCCCGGCGCGGGCGGCACGAGCTTCGATCCGCATCGGCGCGAGTACGCGTAAATCGCTCATCGGGCGCACCGGGCGAGCGCCATGATCGGGAACAGGAGTCGATAGAGGTGGTAGTTGATGTAGAAGTCGCCAGGGAAGCCCGTCCCTGTGTAGTACGGCTCGTCCCAATTACCGTCGTCTCGCTGCGACTCGACCAAGTAGCGCACGCCACGGCGCACCGCGAGCGAGCGCTCACCAGCCGCATCGAGTGCGAGCAACGCCCAGGCGGTCTGCGACGGCGTGCTCGCACCGCGACCGATCCACTTTGGGTCACGGTATGACCGCGCGTCCTCACCCCATCCGCCATCAGGGTTCTGGTGATCCTCGAGCCAGCGGACCGCCTTACGCAGCGCCGGTTCGTCGGGCTCGGCGCCGGCGACGACAAGTGCTGGCAGCGCGGCGCCGGTGCCGTAGACGTGATTGATCCCCCACCGGCCGAACCACGAACCGTCGGCCTCCTGCGCGCTGCGGAGCCATTGCAGCCCGCGACGCGCGCTCGCGCCCTCACCGCGCCCGGCCGTCGCAAGCATCTCGACGGCGTGCGCGGTGACGTCGGCGCTCGGCGGGTCAATCACCTCGCCGAAGTCGCAGAACGGCAGCTTTCGCAGGATGCGCTTGGTGTTCGCGGCGTCGAATGCCCCCCAGCCACCGCTCGTGTCCTGCATGCCCTCAACCCAGCCGATCGCCAGCTCGATGGCGCGGTCCATGCGCTGGCGATCAGGGTGCTCTACGCGCAACAGCGCAAGCACGACCTCGGCCGTGTCATCGATGTCGGGGTAGTAGTCGTTGGCGAACTCGAACGCCCAGCCGCCGGGCTTGAGCCCCTCTCGGCGCACGGCCCAGTCGCCGCCTACGAGCACTTGCTCGTCGAGCAGCCAGTCGGCGGCGGCAACGAGCGCTGGGTCGTCGCTAGCGACGCCGGCATCGCTCAGCGCGACGATCGCCAGCGCCGTGTCCCAAACCGGCGACTGGCACGCCTCAAGGCGCCGCGCGCCATCGTCGATCGTGAAACGCTCGAGGCCGTCCAGGCCGGCCCGCATGACCGGATGGTCGAGCGCGTAACCCCGAAGGTGCAAGGCGATCAACGAATAGACCCATGGTGGTTGAATGCCGCCCCACGAGCCGTCAGCTTCCTGACGCTCGACGATCCAGCGCTCGGCGCGGGCGAGCGCGGCGCGCCGAACGAAACGCACTGGGCGGCGCTCGTAGATGCGCAGTGCATGGCCAGCCAGCCACAGGCCCCAACCAAGCGCCGATGTCGCGCGCGGTGCGCGCCAGGGCAACTTGCCGTGCAGCTCGTCGAGGGTGAACGGCAAGGCTCCACGGGGGCGTTCGGCAAGCACGATCGAGAGTGCCACGACGGTCTGGCGAGCCCAGCAGGCGAAGTCGTAGATCGAGAGCGGTCCGCGCACCGGCGCGAGCATCAGCTCAGGCGGTAAGGCCGGAACCTGCTCCCAGGACCAGGCGCCGAACAGGGCGAGCCAGATGTGGGTGAACACTCGGGCGCGCTCGATACCGCCGGCGTCGCGTACGAACGCGGCTGCTGTGCTCATGTGCGGAGCGTCGATGGCGTCGCCGGCAAGACGGAGCGCGACATAGGCCTCGATCGTCGTGGAGAGATCGCCCGGCCCGCCAAAGAAGTTGCTCCAGGAACCATCCTCGTGTTGCTGGGAGCGGATCCAAGCCGCCGAACGCTCCGTCGTGGCACGCTCGCGGATGCCAAGGAACTCGCGCAGCAGCAAATCCTCCGCGTCCATCGTCACGTTCGTCTCCAACTCCCCCTTCCACCAGCCGCTTCGGTCCTGCAGCGAACGCAGATGCTCGCAAGCGCGCGCGAGCGCACCCGAAGCACTCACGCCAGAGCGCGGAACGCTATCGGCCAGCCGAGTCTCGACCACGGTCTCAGAGTCGTGGGCCACGCCTTAGGTATATCTGTTTGCGTCCGCAAGCGGTCGTCAGCCCCGGCCGCCGTGAACCGAGCGTCCCAGCAGAAGCAAAAGAAGCCCAGGTTTGTGGCTCGTCCCTGAACCCACGGAAAGGAGTTGACGCCATGTCTTCCACTGCCAGCGATCCCCAGCCCGTCGTCGATGGTCGGGGCGGAACCATCCTCGGCCCGCGTAACGTTGCCATCGAGCGGCAGAACCCGGACGTCCTGATCGGGCCGGTGACCGATGCTGGCACGGTGCCGAATCTGAAGTGGCCGTTCGCGCTGTCGCACAACCGTGTGCTGAGCGGCGGCTGGGCGCGCGAGACGACGGTCCGCGAGCTACCGGTCAGCACCGAGATTGCGGGCGTCAACATGCGGCTCACCCCGGGTGGCATCCGCGAGTTGCACTGGCATAAGGAGGCCGAGTGGGCTTACGTGATTGCCGGCGGCTGCCGCGTCAGCATCCTCGACGAGGAGGGCCGCCTGTTCATCGACGATGTCTCGGTCGGCGACCTGTGGTACTTCCCCGCTGGGCTACCGCACTCGATCCAGGCGCTCGGGGACGGCGTCGAGTTCCTGCTCGTGTTCGACAGCGGCGACTTCTCCGAGAACGAGACGTTCCTGATCACCGACTGGTTCAACCACACCCCCCGCGACGTGCTGGCGAAGAACTTCGGGGTCGCCGAGTCGGCGTTCGACGCACTGCCCACCGACATCGGTCACAGCCGATACATGTTCGCCGGCGACGTGCCGCCGGCGTTGGTCGACGACGCGCCACCGTACCCGGCCGCTCAGCCGCCGCTCTCCTATACCTGGCACATGCACGCGCAAGAGCCCACCAAGACCCCCGGCGGACAGGTACGGATCACCGACTCGCGCAACTTCACGGTCGCCAAACGGATCGCGGCAGCGCTGGTCGAGATCGAGTCCGGCGGGATGCGCGAGCTGCACTGGCACCCCAACGCCGACGAGTGGCAGTACTACCTCTCCGGCCAGGGCCGAATGACGGTGTTCGCCTCAGGCGGCAAATCCCGCACATTCGACTACCAGACCGGCGACGTCGGAGCCGTGCCCTTCGCGATGGGCCACTACGTCCAGAACACCGGCGACCAGACGCTCACGTTCCTGGAAACGTTCCGCTCCGACCACTTCGCTGACATCTCGCTCGCGCAATGGATTGGCGTTCTACAACCGGAACTCGTCAAAGCCCACCTCAACCTCGACGACAACGTGATCGCCGGCCTACCACGCACCAAGCCGATCGTCGTCGCCTAGCCGCCACCCAACCGCCCCTGCCCGGGTGCCGGCGCCGTCCGTGCCGGCATCCGGCACAAGGAGACAGGCCGGGCTGTCGTCCGCACGCGTCCGAGACGCACTGCTGGCAGTGCTCACGTTCGCGCGGGACTCTCCCCGTCTGCGGCACTTTGCTGCTCGGCGGTGAGTAGCTCGAGCAACGGGGCCGAGGCCGAGCGAAGACGCTGGAAGGAGTCTTCCAGTCGGGATTCGGACGCCGTGCTGGTCTCACCAGACGCTTTCGCTTCGGAAGCGAGCCCGCGCGCGAGCTCCCCAGCGAGTCTCTGGGCCTGCTCCAAGAACGTGCGAGAAAGCCTTGCATCGATCAATACCGGCGCGCTGATCGACAAGATGGTCATGTACGTCCGAACCTCGTCGAGGGCCGCATCCCGATCCCCCGACCCATTCATCGCCGCAGATACGTTCTGCTTCGCCCGTGCAGCCTGGGCCATGAGGATCGCCGCCTGCGCCGCCGTAGCACGGGCGCGATCCTTCAGCTGTCGCACCCTCACGACTTGGTCGACCACCAAAACTGTGATCAGCAGGACAAGGATCCCTGCCACAACGTCCGTCGCAAACGCCCGCTCAGCCCACCAGCGGCGCGCCGCGGCATCGGCCAGGTCGACCGCGACCAGCCCGAGAGTTACCAGCGTGACCATCGCCGCGGCTGTAGCGCCGGGCCAGCGTCTCAACACCGGCCCATCGTAGGCCGACGGAGCCCTAGCCGTCTGTCGCGAGGATGTGTAGCGTTTCGCCGATGGCTGGCTCACTGATCGACCCGATCGCGCCGCCCAGCGGCGATGGTTGTGTCGAATGTGCTGCCGGTGATGGGTGGTGGTTTCATCTGCGGCGCTGTGCCGAGTGCGGCCACATCGGGTGTTGCGATTCCTCGCCCGGACAACATGCGAGTGCTCACGCCCGCAGCACGGGCCACTGGATCATCACGAGCTTCGAGCCCGGCGAGGACTGGTACTACGACTACCGCTCCGACCAGATGACTGCCGGTCCGCCGCTCGCCCCACCTCAGCACCACCCGCTCAGCCAGCCGACTCCCGGGCCCGCAGGGAAGGTGCCTTACGACTGGGAACGGCACCTCCACTAGCTGGACGACAACTGAGTGAAGGGGCTAACGCGTGAGCAGTGGAATTGATCGTGAAGCCGATATCCGGGCTCGGATTCAGCAGCACTGGGAGGCCTCCGAACGCGTGGACGCCGACGCCGAGCACGCGATCTACGCTGCGGACGCGATCCTCGACTACCCGCAGTCCGGCGAGCGCTTCAGAGGCCGGTCAAGGATCCAGGCGCAACGCGGCGGCCATCCGGCTGAACGCCACTTCGCTATCCGCCGGATCTCGGGGGGCGGCGACTTTTGGGTGAGCGAGTGCGTGATCACCTATGACGGCGTGCCCACATACTCGGTCAGCCTCATGGAGATCACCGACGGCCTCGTAACGCACGAGACCCAGTACTTCGCCGACCCGTTCCCCGCGTCTCCCGGGCGCGCCGCGCTAGCTGAGCCGATTCCGGCCCGCAACTAGCGCCGCTCCCGCAGCGGGTACTTGATCAGGGTTTCGATGGCGGGCCGGCCGCGGCGAGTTCGGCGCGCGCGGCCGCGGCAATGTCGGCGCCGGTGTTGGCGTGGCCGCTGATGCCCCAGCCGCCGTCCGGGGACTCGGTGATCAGGACCCAGGTTCGCTCGGCGAGGCTTGGATCGCCGGCCGCGGCGGCGACGATGTCCGTGAGCTCACGCACGACGCCGAGCTGCTTTTCGCGATCAAGGACGCCGATCGGTGTGAGGACCTGAACGCGCACGTGATCGCGGTCACCGTCGACGTTCGCGAGAGCATCCGCTGGTAGGTCGTGGATGAAAGCGGCTGTGTTCTGGCGGAACAGGGAGATATCTGGCACCTGCTCCCAGCGCATCACGGCCGCCGCAAGGTCTCGGGCCAGGCTGTGTCGGTCCGCAAATGTGCCGGTTGCGCAGTAGACGTCGATCATCGGCATGTCCAGGCCTCCTCGGCGGTTATGATGCTCGTCATACTTTGGCGCGCCGAGGCTAGCATATGATGGGCGTCATAGCGGTTGATGATCTGGACGGCGACTAATCCTCGCTACCACAAAATGCAGCACATCCGCCGACGCCTCCCGAGCGGCACGGTTCGCTCCTGTAGGCTGGGGTAGTAGCTCCACGGCTGGGTGTTGTGCTCTCGCATTTCCTCTGTGGCTCGGTTTCTCGGAGAGTGCAAGGAGTGCAACAAGATGGCGAAAGAGCCTTCCGACGCCCAGCATGGCGGGCGTTCGACGTCCGAAACGACGTTCAGCGATCTCAAGAAGGAGATCGCTGAACGTAACGAGCAGGCCCACAAGCAAGCCCGCGAGCTTCGAGCCACGCGTGAGCAGAAGGAGTTGGGGATCTCTGCGCGCCACCGATTGGACCTCGACCGCTGAAACTCGGCGTTGTCGCTGACGAGCTGATCGCAAGACGCTTCGACAGAGCCCAGAACCCCCCAGTTTCTAGGGCATTCCCCGAGTGGGCAGCCCTGTCGTAAGGCTCCACGTACCTGCTGTTGACAAGCTCAATTGTTTTTTGCAAGGGTCGAGCCAGCTGATCAAACCACCAAGGGAGCAACCGTCATGCCTACGAAGATCTTCGTGAGCTACCCCACAGCCGACCTCGATCGCAGCAAGGCCTTCTACACGGCACTCGGTGCGACCATCGATCCGCTCTTCACCGATGAGAACGCCGTCTGTCTGGCGTGGGACGAGAACATCTACTTCATGGTGCTCAAGCGCGAGTTCTTCGCTAGCTTCACCGACAAGCAGGTGGCCGACCCGGCAATTACTGCACAGGTCCAGAGTTTCTTCTCCCGCGACTCCAGGGAGGAGGTCGACAGAGTGGCCGAGGCGGGCCTGGCCGCCGGCGGTTCCGAACCGCGACCGGCCCAGGACCTCGGGTTCATGTACACCCGCGACCTGGAGGACCCGGACGGCAACATCGTGGCCTTCGGCTACATGGTGCCGGAGGCAGCAGAGGACGGGCCGGAGGCATATCTGGCCCAGCAGGCTCAGGTCTGAGTGGTCGCCGGGGGCGGCTAGCGCTGCCTAGTCGCGACGTAGGCGACGAAGTCGTCGAGCGCGCTCGGATCGAGCAGCCCGTCGACGCTTGCGGCGAGCTCTGGAGGCGTGCCGAGCAGGATCCGCTTGAGCGGCGTCTCGAGCTTCTTTCCGGTCAACGTTCGGGGGACCGCTTTGATGCGCACGATCGCGTCAGGCACATGCCGCGGCGAGAGCTGCGTGCGCAGCGTGTCGGCGATCGCGGCGCGCAGCCTGTCATCGAGTGCCGCGCCTGGCGCCAGAGCGACGAACAGGAGCAACTCGCCCGGCCCGCCACCGTCGTCCTCGAGGTGGACGACGACGCTGTCGAGAACCTCGGGCAACTCCTCGATGACACCGTAGAACTCGCCCGTTCCCAGTCGAACGCCGGCGCGGTTGAGCGTCGCGTCGGAACGACCGGTCGCGACACACGTCCCGCGAGTCGTGAAGCGAACCCAGTCACCCTGCCGCCAGACCCCGGGGAACGTGCTGAAGTAGGTGTCGCGGTAGCGCGATCCGTCCTCGTCCCCCCACAGCTCGACCGGCATCGAGGGCATTGGGCGAGTAATGACGAGCTCGCCGAGCTCGCCGAGCACCGCCCTGCCGCCGCTGTCGAACGCGTCGGCCGCGACCCCGAGGCAGCGCCCGGAGATCTCGCCCGCGTAAACCGCCTGCAACGGGCCTCCGCCGACGATCGCGCTGCAAACGTCGGTGCCGCCCAAGCCGTTGATCATGAGCATCTCCGGCCCGAGTTGCTCGTAGAGCCACTTGTAGCCGTCGGCCGGCAGCGGCGATCCGGCGGTCGCGAACACGCGGATCGAGCTGAGGTCGAAGTCCTCACCAGGTGCGATCCCAGCGCGGCGACAGGCCATCACAAATGCCGGGCTCGCACCCATCACGCTCGGACGCGTGGTCTCGGCGATGCGCCATTGGCGGTCGAGTTGCGGCCACGTCGGGTCGCCATCGACCATGACGATCGACGCCCGCAGCAACAGCGCGGACACCAGCGCGTTCCACATCATCCACGACGTCGTCGTGAACCACAGCAGGCGGCCGCCCGGTTCGACATTCCAGCTCAGCGCGTGCGACTTGAGATGCTCGAGGAGGATCCCGCCGTGTCCGTGGACGATCGCCTTGGGCGGCCCGCTCGTGCCGGAGGAGAACAGAACGTAGAGCGGATGGTCGAACGGCACAGCCTCAAACGCGAGCGGCGCCGCCTCGGCGGTGAGGGCCTCCCAGGTCACGCTCGCAGGCACCGCGAACGGTCCGTAGGGGACGTGCACGACATGGCGGAGGCTGGGCAGCTTTGAGCGAATCGCCGCGACCTCCGTGCGGCGGTCGATCATCCGGTCGCGGAACCCGTAGCCGCCGACGGTGATCAACACCTTCGGCGCCAGCACAGCAAGCCGGTCGATGACGGCCCGCGCACCAAGCTCTGGTGCACAGCTCGCCCAAACCGCTCCGAGGCTCGCCGTGGCGGCAAACGCGATCAGCGTCTCAGGCGCGTTGGGAAGGTAGCCGACGACCCGATCGCCGCGCCCAACGCCGAGGCGCTCGAGGCCCGCGCGGGCTCGACCCACCTGATCGACCAGCTCGGCGAAGGTCAACTCCACGATCGGCCGCGTCTGCGAGTGCGCGACGAGCGCTACACGGTCGGCATCTGCGGCGTCGCCGAACAGATGCTCGGCATAGTTGACCAGTGCGTGGTCGAACCAGCGAGCCCCGGGCATCTCGGCCGAGTCGAGGACGCGCGTGTACGGGGCGTGCGTCCTGACCTCGAAGAACTGCCAGACCGACTCCCAGAACCCGGCCTGGTCGTCGACCGACCAGCGCCACAGCTCGTCGTAGTCGCCGAACGAGCGCCGGCTCGTGTGCTCAAGCCATTTTAGGTAGCGTCCGATCGCGGTCCGGTCGCGGACGTCGGCCGGCGGCGTCCAGATCGGCGTCGATGCGTCTGCTGGGGGGGTTAAGCCGGCGGGCATCCGTTGGCTTCAGCCGAGCATCGGGATCAGGTCGGAGATACCGTCGACCACGAGGTCGGGACCCTTCCGCCCGCCCGGATCAGGCGTGCCTCCACTGATCCCCGAGCGTACGAGAACGGTCGTCGAGCCTCCGATCAGTCCGAGGGCGACGTCCATCTCGATGTCATCTCCGATCACGGCGATCGACGCTGCCGCGACGCCGAGCCGCGAGGTCACCTCCCGTAATGCGGCACGTGAAGGCTTGCCGACGATCGTCGGCCGGCGCCCGGCGGCTTTCGCAATCGCCGCTGTGACCATCGCCCCGCGACTGAAGATCGGCCCGTCACGACCGGCGTAGGCGGCGGCATAGTTGGCGGTCAGGAATGCGGCACCGTGCTGCACCGCGCGCGCTGCCTGCTCCAGCACGGCGAGTACCGCCTCGTCGACGTGCGCGACGAAGACCGCGCCCGCGTTGGCTGTATCCGCATCAGCGAGCACATCGACGCCGCCATCTGACATTCGCCGTCGCGTGTCCTCACTTCCCAGCACGGCGACACGTCGATCGGGCAGGCGGGCGGCCAGATGGCGCATCGCGGAGCACACCGGGGTGATCACCTCGTCGTCGCGGACCTCAAGACCCGCCTGACCTAACTCGCGGGCGATCTCCGCCGGCCCGACGTGGCTGGCGTTGGTGAACACCACGAGCGGGCGGCCCGACCGGCGAACCGCAGCGATCACCTCAGCGGCCCCCGGTAGCGCGGTCAAGCCGTCGCGCGAGCGCTGCACGAGGGTCCCGTCGAGATCGAACATGAAGCCATGCGCATCAGCGAGCATGGCCGTGCTCCTCCTCGCGGCGTCGCCATTCGATGAGCTCGGCGCCCTTGCGCAAGCTGACGAAGCTGGTAGACGGGCGGCGGTCGAGTTCACGCAACAGGCCGACGAGCGGCGCATGCCGCGGCCGAGCCGCGTTGACAGTCGGCGCCGCCGCAGCGGCAAGCATCGCCTCCACCTGATCCTCTGGCATCGTGACGCGCAACAACAGCTCTTCGTCGGAGATCCGCCGCCCGAAGCGCGCGCGAGCCCCGTCGAGCGAGAGCGGCTCGAGCTCGCGCAGCTCGGCAGCGCGCGGCGAAGAGAGAACCCGGTCCGCCACGTCTGGATCAGGTGCCGCCGGCGGGTCGCCGAACTGGCCGAGCAGCAGGCGCACCACTTCGTCGGGTACCGTTGCATAACGCCCGCCAACGCTGACCACGTTCATCACGGCCTGAGTCACGACGAACTGTGAAAGCGGCGTCACCATGATCGGGTAGCCGAGCTCGGCTCGCACGCGCGCCACCTCGTCCAGCGCGGCGTCGAAGAGATCGGCGCGGCGCATCTCCTCGAGCTGGCGACGCAGCGTGCTGGCCATGCCACCGGGCAGCTGGTGGCGATAGTAGGCTTCGTCGTATTCGGCCATCACGCCGATCGGCAGTGCTTTCTCGGCGGCGAGCGAGCCGAAATAGCTCGACATCTCCGCGAGCGCTAAATCGTCGATGCTGTCGCTGTAGCCGAGCGCGCGAGCGTTGGCGAGCGTCATCTCCGCCGACGGCTGCGAGGTGCCGAGCGCCAGCGGACGCACCGCTGTGTGCAGCGTTCCCGCGCCGCTGCGCAGCGCCTCGAGGTAGACCAATGGCGCGAGCGAGGTGGTGCAGTGCGAGTGCACCTCGACCGGCCGGCCGCCGGCTGTGGCGACCATCATCGACACGAGCGTCCCGGCCCGCGCCGGCACGAGCAACCCGCCCGGGTCCTTGAGGTAGAACCGGTCCGCGTGCTCGCATTGTGCGAGCTCGGCGATCCGCTGCTCGAAATACGCCTCGTCGTGAACAGGGCTGACCGAATAGGTGAGCGCGAGCACGACCTCCTCGGCGCCGGCGGCGCGCGCGAGACGCGCGAGCGCCCCCAGCGTCGCAACGTCGTTGGCTGGATGCATGATCTGGAAGCGGCGGACGCCGTTGGTCACCACCGCCCTGAACGCCATTGCCAGCAGCTCGTCGCTGGCCGGCTTCCACGATATGAAGCGCGTGCCGGTGGTGAGGAACGTGAGCAGCGTTTCCGGCAGCGCCGCCGCAGCGCATCGCAGCCGCTCCCACGGATCCTCGTGGTGGTAGCGAACCGAGATTGCGAGATGCGTGCTCGATGTGAAGTCGAGCGCGTGAAAGCCAACCCGGTCGACGACCGGCGCGATGGCCAGGATGTCGCTGGTCGTAAGACCGGTTCCTCCCCAAAGGCTCTGATTGCCGTCACGGACGGTCGTATCGACGAGCTCGACGGACCCGGTCATGCCAGCGCCTGCTCGAGCCAGTTGGTGGTGATGTTGCCTGACTTGAACCGGCTGTCCGCGACCAGCCGGGCGAGCAGCTCCCGGTTGGTCTGGACTCCGGCCACCTCGATGTCGCCAAGCGCGGTGGTCATCGTTGCCAGTGCGTCGTCTCGCTCGGGTCCATGGGCAATGAGTTTGGCCAACAGCGAGTCGTAATAGGGCGGGATGACCGTCCCCGCCCGGCAGTGGCTGTCGACCCGGAGCCCGGGGAGCTCGGGCATCACGAACCGCTCGAGCCGGCCGGGCGCCGGGCGGAAGTCGTGGTCGGAATCCTCGGCCAGGAGCCGGCATTCAATCGCATGCCCGTCGAGCCTGACGTCGGCTTGCTGGAACCCCAGCGACTCGCCGGACGCGATCCGCAACTGCAGCGCGACCAGATCGAGGCCGCATACGAGCTCGGTCACCGGGTGTTCGACCTGAATTCGGCAGTTCATCTCGAGGAAGAAGAACTCGCCTGTCTCGACATCGACGACGAACTCGACCGTGCCGATGTTGCGGTAGGAGATCGCACGGGCGAACGCGAGCGCCGCTTCACACAATGAATCACGCAACTGCCGGGACAGCCGCGGCGCCGGCGTCTCCTCGATCACCTTCTGATAGCGGCGCTGCGTTGAGCAGTCGCGTTCGCCGAGGTGGACCATCGTGCCGTGCGTGTCCGCGGCGACTTGGACCTCGATGTGGCGGGCGGCACGCACGAAGCGTTCGAGGTAGAGCCGTTCGTCGCCGAAGGCTGCTGCTGCTTCTGCTCGGGCCAGCCCGAACACGCTCTCGAGGCTCGCCGCATCCACCGCGAGCTTGATTCCCCGCCCGCCGCCGCCGCCGGCGGCCTTGACCAGCACGGGGTACCCCTCGGCGTCGGCGAACGCGCGCGCATCGGCGAAGGTGCTCACCTCGCGGCCGGGCACGACCGGTAGTCCGGCGGCGATCGCAGCCGCGCGCGCTCGAAGCTTGTCGCCGGCGATAGCAAGCGTCTCGGCCGGTGGCCCCACGAACACGACTCCGTGTTCCGCGAGCGCGCTCGCGAGCGCCGGATTCTCCGACAGGAAGCCGTATCCGGGATGGACGGCGTCGCAGCCGGTCCCGACTGCGGCCGCGACGATCGTCGGCACCTTGAGATAGCTCTCCGAGGGGTGCGGCGCTCCGATCACGACGACTCGATCGGCGAGCTCGGCGGCGAGCGAATCGCGATCTGCGAGCGAGGCGCCGAGAACCGTGGCGAGACCCAGCTCGGCGCAGGTCCGCAGGATGCGCACCGCGATCTCACCACGGTTGGCGACGAACAGTCGTCGGACCCTCATGCGTCGGCGGTCACAGAGAACAGCGGTTGCCCGAATTCGACCAGCGCTCCATCCTCGGCGAGCACGTCCACGACCGTCCCCGAAACGCCTGCCTGGACGTGGTTCATCAGTTTCATGACCTCGATCAGGCAAACGACCGAATCAGGCTCGAGGTGGTCGCCGACCGCCACGAGCGGCGGTTCGCCCGGCGCTTCGGAGCGATAGAAGGTGCCGAGCATCGGCGCCTCGACGATCTGCGTTCCCGTGCCAGGCGTGGCCGCCCGCGATCCGCCGTCCTCCCGCTCACCCCCGGCCGGCGGGCTCGTCGCCGTTTTGCGAACGTGCAACGAGAACCCCGACACCTCAATTCGCAGTTCTTCGACCTCGGACCGGTCGATGATCCGGAGGATCTCGCGCACATCCTCCTCGCTGAGGTCCACGTTTACCCCCCCGCGCGCTTGACGCCGAAGGTGCCGAGCACGAGAGCCATCGCGTCTGCGCCCTTGCGATCCTGGACGGCATCCGAGCCGGCGGTCGGCGTGGCGGTCACGGGACGCGACTGGAGCATGTAGAGGTTCGACGGAAAGGTGCCGCTGCGAGCGACCGCCCACTCGATGTCCTGGCGCGAGCCGAAGTGCCGCTCGATCGCCTTGGCGGCCGCCAGCAACCCAGCGAGACGCTCCACATCGAGCGAGGAGATTTGGCGCCGTTCGGCGGGCGTCGGCGCCGGTCGCGCGCCAAGCTCGCCGGGGGTGTGCACGTACTCGACTGCCTTGTCGCCGATCGTCTGGCGCAGGATCTCGCCCGTTACCTTCGAGATCGCGAACTCGTCGGGGGTGACCTCGCCGCCGACGACGGCGAGTCCGAGGCCCCAGCTCGCGTTCACGGACACGATGCTCGGATCCCCGGTGACGGGGCTGCAGGTGAACATAACGCCCGAAACCTCAGCATCCACCATCAGCTGAACCGTCACACCCATTGCCGGTGCGCCGTCGCCGGCTGCGAGGCGCGCGCGATACGTGATCGCCATCGGGCTGTACAGCGAGATCCAGCAGGCGCGAATCGCCTCGCAAACATCATCTACGCCGGACACCCAGAGATAGCTGTCCTGTTGCCCGGCGAAGGTCGCGGCCGCCGAGTCCTCGCCGCGGGCTGACGAGCGCACCGCGACCGCCGCTTCGTCGACGCCGGCCTGCTCTCCCAGGGTGCGGTAGGCCCGGCTGACCTCGGCGCGCAGAGTCTCCGGGACGTCTGTGGCGCGCATCGCTTCCGCGATCACGTCGCTGGCGCGCTGGACGGCGCCGACGTCAGCCGGATTGAGCTGCGCCAGCGCATCGGCGATTCGCTCGCCGAGCTCGTCGACCGTTAGGAACAGCGTGAACGCGTCCGTCGAGATCGCGAATCCGGGCGGCACGTTGATCCCCGCGGCAATCAACTCACCGAGGCTTGTGCTCTTGCCGCCAAAGAGCTCCGTGTCGCCGGCTCGCAGGTCGGCGAGCTCGCGCACAATGGGAGTCACGCGGCCGGCTCCGAGTCGAGGATGGTCACCACCCCGGTGTTCCCGTCGACGCGGAGCCGTTGCCCCGTCTTGATCTCGACCGTCGCGCGGCCGGTGCCGACGACGGCCGGTATGCCGTATTCGCGGCAGACGATCGCGGCGTGGGACATGATGCCGCCGATGTCGGTCACCGCCGCCTTGATCTTCGAGAAGATCGGCGCCCAGGCCGGCGAGGTAACCGTCGAAACGAGGATCTCACCGTCCAGCACGTCGGTGATGTCGTGGACGTCGCGAACGACACGGGCGAGCCCCTCGGCCACTCCGGGAGACGCGGCGGCACCGGAGAGCGTCGTCCCGTCACCATCCATTGCTGCGGCCCAGCTGCGCAGCCGCTCCGGCGTGATTCCCCACAGCATCACCGAGATCGGGTCGTTGATCGCCTCGCTCGGCATCGTCCCGAGCGCCGGCGGCGGTGTCCAGGCCCGCAGTCGCTCGAGCAGCGCCCGGCGACGCTCGACGATCGGGGGCCAATGGTGTGGCCCGCGCGCTGGCCCACCGTGGGCCCAGGTCAGGCACAGCTCCTCGAGCGCCTGTGCCACCTCGTGGCGGCTCAGCTGAAAGACGTCCTCGGAGTCGGCGAGGAAGCCGTGTTCCGCGAGCAATCCTCCGAACTCCCGCACCTTGTTGAAGAAGCGCGATTGAAACCAGTACTCGCAGTAGAACTTGTGCTCCTCGACGTAGGGGAAAACGAGCCGCGAGAGTCCCAGTAGTTTGTCGAACGTCGCCCGAGCATCGGCGTCAAGCAGCGATCCATACTCCTCCGCGAGACGCTCGCGCTCGGCCGCCAGCTGCTCTGTCGGACGCTCGATGTCGCGCCCATCAGCGAGCGCATCGATGTAACCGCTAATCGCCGAGAACGGAAGCGCCGGCTCATCGAACCATGCGCGGTGGTAGTGATAAAAGCCGTCGCCCGAGCCCATGTTGAACCACGGGTCCTTGATCGCCTCAAGCTCTGCGAGCCACGCCTTTCCGTCCTCGCTCTCGGCGAGCGTGCGGACCACCGTTTGCGGGTCGGCCCCGCTGGTGAAATGCGCGTCCAAGCCACTATCGCGGGCGAGGCGGGCGAGGCGGCGGAGCTCGGTGTCGGGCCGAAACAGCAGGACGTCGATGCCCGCCACCATCTGGGCGATGTGCTGCTCGGGCACTTCCGGCAGAGCGGCCTTGACGAAATCAGAAAATGTCAGATAGGCGCCGTAGCCGAGCAGCAGGAACTCCATGTGGTGCTGCCACATACGCTCGTGCATCCGCAGCGTTCGGCTCCATCCGTCGAGCACCCGGTAAAACGACGTGTCGCGGTCTTCGAACGCCACCTCGTCGCGCTCGTATTTGTCGAGTGAGGGCACCTCGAGCGCGGTGATCTCGGCGATCAGCGCGTCCATCTTCTCCTGCCAGCGGGCGTACAGCCGGTCCCAGTTGGCGAAGTAGTACCCGGCGCGCTCCTGGAAGTAGCCGGCACGCTCGGCGATCAGATCGGGATCGGTGACGGCGTTGGGCGTGATGTACACGTAGCCGTTGACAATCCGGTAGTCGATGCCCATCGCCGGGGGAATCGCGAAGACGCGGTTCTGCCAGTTCGCAAGCGCGTAATACGGGCCGTCGATCGCCACCACGTCGAACGCCGGCATCGGGTCGGGGAAGTGCATCGAGTTCCAGAACCACAGTCGGCCCTCATCGGCTTCGCGGCGATCCTCGTGGAACGTCGCGTAATACGGGTACATCTCCTCCCAGCCCTCGCAGCCCTCGGGTGTGGCGATCTCGCTGGGGCGTGGGAACGCAGCCGTCCCCGTAGTGGTGCTCACAAGCCTCTCCTCCTCTCTCGCTCCTCGTTGACGCTCGCGAACGGCCGTCTACGTTAGCGCGATACCCGCGCCGTGCGCCAGCACGGCGGCCCACATGGATTCATGGGCAGCGCACCCAGCGGTCTGGATGCGGGCGCTCGGCGAGCGACCGACCGCTGTGCGCACACTGGTCGCGGGTCAGGTGCTAGCATCGCCGCGCGCCGATATTGGCGCGGTCAGGGATTGGGAGCGGCGCCAAATGGGCGCCCGATCGAGAGGAGCCGGGATGTCAGACGAGAGCAGTGGCACGGCGAAAGCCGGCGGCCTGAGCCGCGGCGACTTTCTCAAGCGCAGTGGTGCAGTAGTTGGCGGCGTGGTGCTCGGCGGTGGCCTCGCGGCTGAGCCGGCCTGGGCGAGGCCAAAGAGCCCGGAGGCGCTTGATGCCTCTGTCGAGACAATCACGATCGGCTATGTCAGCCCGCTGACCGGCGCCGACGCCGGCTTCGGCGAGCCGGACCCCTACGTGATCAGCCTCGCCAAGAAGGCTTTCAATAAGGGCTTCAAGGTCGCCGGTAAGACATACAAGGTCAACATCATCGAAAAGGACGCGCAGTCGACGCCGTCGGTTTCGGCTCAGGTCACGCAAGAGCTGATCAGCGGCGACAACATCGACCTACTGCTTACGACCTCGACGCCTGAGGTCGTGCTCCCAGCGGTCGGCGCGGCCGAGGCGGCCGGCGTCCCGGCGGTGTCGACGACCGTTCCGTGGCAGGCCTGGTGGCTCGGCTCCGGCAACAGTCTCACGAAGCCAGTGCCCTACCAGTGGATCTTCCACTTCAGCTTCGGTGTCGGCAACTTCTTCGACACCTACACGAACATGTGGCCGCAGGTACCGACGAACAAGACGGTCGGCGTTATGTACCCGAACGACTCGGACGGCAACGCGATCCGCGGGGCGCTCGAGCCGCTGCTGACGGGTGCCGGCTACAAGATCATCGATCCGGGAGCCTACGAGGACGGCACGACCGACTTCACCTCGCAGATCACCATGTTCAAGCAGAACAACTGCCAGATCTTCAACACGTTTCCGATCCCGCCGGACTTCACGACGTTCTGGCGTCAGGCGGCGCAGCAGGGCTACACGGACATGGTTAAGATCGCCCAGATCGCCAAGACCGGGCTGTTCCTTTCACAGATCGAGGCGGTCGGCGTGAAGCTCGGCAACAAGCTCGCGACCGGCTTCTACTGGGGTCCGACCTGGCCCGGCGGCTCGTCGTTCACCGGGATCTCCAACAAGCAGCTCGCTGCCGGCTACGAGTCCCACAGCGGCAAGATCTGGAACCAGCAGACGGGCGCGTCGATGGCGCTGTTCGACATCGCGGTCGCGGCGTTCAAGGCTAGCGGCGACCCGAAGAACAAGTCAGCGGTCGCGAGCGCGCTGAAGAACCTGAAGGTCAAGACGCCGGTCGGCACGCTCCACTGGGGCACGGGCAGCCCGACCACGAACCCGGTGCCGAACGTCGTCGCGACGCCGATCCCCGGCGGTCAGTGGGTGGCAACGAAGAAGGGCAGCAAGTACCCGCTCGAGTTCCTCTTCTGCGAGCACAAGGACTACCCGCAGGTTCCCATTCAAGCGAAGCTGAAGCCGTACAGCTAGCGCCGCGCTTACGAGCATGGGAGGAGAGCCGATGCTCGTAGCCGTCGAGATCCGCAAGCACTTCGGTGCGCTCGCGGCTCTCGACGGCGTGGATCTAGCGATTGGGCCCGGCGATGCTATCGGCATCGTCGGGCCCAACGGTGCCGGCAAGACGACCCTGCTCAACGTGCTCGCGGGCACGACGCCGCCGTCGGGCGGCACTGTGACGTTTCGCGGCAGCGACGTGACTCGCGCCGGGGCGGGTACGCGCGCGCGGCTCGGCATCGGTCGGGCGCACCAGGTTCCGCGGCCGTTTGGCGGCATGACGGTCTTCGAGAACTGCTTCGTCGGCGCCTCGACCGGTGGTGGCATGCGCCGACGCGCTGCGTACGCGCGCTGCCTCGACGTGCTCGAGCGCTGCGGTCTCGAGGACGTCGCCGACCGCCGTGCCGATACGCTCGGCTTGCTCGCGCGCAAGCGCCTTGAGCTCGCGCGGGCGCTCGCAACCAACCCGGTGATCCTGCTGCTCGACGAGATCGGCGCCGGCCTCACCGACGTCGAGGCCGCGGAACTCGTGAAGATGATCAACCGGATGCACGATGAGGACGGCATCGCGATCGTCTGGATCGAGCACATCGTCCACGTCCTCGTCCAGGTCGTCACGCGGCTGATCTGCATGGACGCCGGCCGCGTGATCGCCGACGGAGCGCCGGACGCGGTGATGAGCGACGCACGAGTCGTCGACGCCTACCTCGGAACCGCCGTCGCATGAGTCTGCTCGAGCTCGCGAACATCGAGCTGCGACACGGCCTGCTCGAAGCGGTCCGCAGCGTCTCGCTGACGGTAGAGGAAGGCGAGGTGGTCGCGCTCGTCGGCGCCAACGGCGCCGGCAAGACGACGCTCCTGCGCGGCATCGCCGGCGCGCACCGACCGGCCGCCGGCACGATCTCCTTCGGCGGCAGCGAGATCACCCGCACCCCCGCCTACAAGCGCGTCGCGATGGGCATAGCGCTCGTCCCCGAGGGCCGGCGCCTGTTTGCCAATATGACCGTCGAGGAGAACCTCATCGTCGCGGCGCAGCGCTCGCGCGCCGGGCGCTGGTCAGTCGATACCGTCCTTGAAGCGTTCCCGATGTTGCAGCCGTTGCGCCGTCAGCGTGCCGCGACGCTGTCGGGCGGCGAGCAGCAGGCGACGGCGATCGGCCGCGCATTGATGACGAACCCGCGGATGCTGCTGCTCGACGAGCTCTCGCTCGGCCTCGCCCCGGTCGCGGTCGAGGCCGTGTACGCGTCGCTGCGCAGTGTGATCGGCGAGGGCTCGACGGTTCTGCTCGTCGACCAGGACATCACCCGCGCGAGCGCCATCGCCGACCGCATCGTCTGCATGCTCGAGGGCCGCTTCGTACTCGAGGGCAGGGGCTCGGAGCTGACGCGCGAGCAGATCACCGAGGCGTACTTCGGTCTGCGACGTGGCGAGGTGGCGAGCGCATGACCTGGGTCAACGACGTGATCCAGGGGATCCTGCTCGGCGGCTACTACGGGATCATCGCCTGCGGCCTCGCGCTGATGTTCGGCGTGATGCGGATCATCAACCTCGCGCACGGGGACATCGCCGTGCTCGGGGCCTACCTGCTCTATCTGCTCCTCGAGCACTGGCACACGTCGCCGTTCATCGCGCTGCTGCCGGTGCTGCCAACGATGCTCTTGCTCGGCTACTTCCTCCAGCGCCTCGTGCTCCAGCGCAGTCTGCGAGGAGGTCTGCTGACGCCGCTGCTGGCGACGTTCGGCATCTCGATCGTCATCCAGAACGCGCTCGAGCAGGGCTTCGGACCCAACGTCGATTCGCTCGGCGGCCAGGTCGGCTCGCTCGTCACCTCGGCCTGGAGGATCAACAGCGAGATCTCGATCAGCGCGCTGAGCGCGCTGATCTTCGGCTCCGCGATCGTGATCTACGCCGCGCTCCAGCTGTTCCTCTCGCGCACGACGCCCGGCCGCCAGATGCGCGCCGCCGCCGAGGACCCGGACACCGCGGAGCTCGTCGGCATCAACTCGCACGCCGTTTACGCGCTCGCGACGGCGATCGCTGTCGGGATCGCGACGCTCGGCGGCCTCGCGCTCGCGCTCCGCACGACCTTCTCCCCCTACTCCGGCCCCGACCAGTTGATCTTTGCGTTCGAGGCGGTCGTGATCGGCGGGCTCGGCTCCTCGCTCTGGGGCGCGCTGCTCGGCGGAATCGTTCTCGGAGTCGCTCAGACGGTCGGTGCGCAGATCAATCCGGAGTACTCGATCCTCGCCGGCCACATCGTGTTCCTCGTGGTCCTCGTCTCGCCGCGCGGGGGCCTGCTGACCCTGCGCAGCGCTCGCGGGGCTCGTCGCGTCATGCCCACGGTCACGACATGACGGCGGCATCCCAGGCAAGCCCCACGCCGGCACTCGCCGGTGCCCGGATCCAGCGCTGGACGCCGCTCTCGGCCGGCTTCACCAGTGGCTTTGGCGTGCTGATCGTTGCCCTCGCCTTCGTGCCTGTCGTCATGGGAGCGAGCGTCGTGCAGGATCTCACGAGCCTGCTGACGCTCGTCCTGATGGCGGTCATGTGGAACGCACTCGCCGGCTATGCCGGCCTGGTCTCGGTCGGTTTGCAGGCCTACATCGGCCTCGGCGCGTATGCCACCGTGTGGTTCGCGCTCCACGGCGTCGACCCGTATGTGGCGATGCTTCTCGCGACGCTCTTCTGCGCCGTGGTGTCGATCCCGCTTTCGTTCATCGTGCTGCGCTTCCGCGGCGCGCAGTTCGCAATCGGGACCTGGGTCGTCGCCGAAGCGATCGGTATCTACGTCTCGTTCGACAACCAACTCGGCGCCGGAACCGGGACGTCGCTGACCCAGCTCTACACCTACTCGCCGACCCATCGTGAGCACTACACCTACTGGCTGACCCTCGCCCTGACCGCGTTCTTCGTGATCGCAGTCTTCCTCCTGCTGCGCAGCCGCCTTGGTGCCTCGCTCCAGGCGATCCGCGATGACGAGGGAGCGGCGTCCTCGGTCGGCGTCCATGTCGTGGCGGGAAAGCGGATCCTGTTCATCCTCGCCGCTGCCGGATGCGGCGCGGCGGGTGCCATGACGCTCGCAAACATCCTTTTCATCGAGCCGACCTCGATCTTCTCGGTCAACTACAGCGCCTTCATGATCTTCATGGTGCTGGTCGGCGGCCTGGGCACGTTCGAGGGGCCGATCATCGGCGCGATCATCCTGTACTTCATCCAGCAGCAGTTTGGCAACGACGGAACCTCGTACCTGATCGGCCTCGGCGCCACTGCCATCGCGTTCGCGCTCTTCATCCCTCGCGGCATCTGGGGCCTGGTCGAGGAGCGCACCGGGCTGCGCTTCATGCCGGTCGGTTACCGCGTCCGGCGTCGGGCCCCCGAGCCAGGCGCGGATCCATGATGCCGATGATCGCGGCCGTGACAGAGAGTCGCGGCGCGCCCTTTGTGCTGACGGAGGTGGAGGTCGGCGAGTTACGGGCCGACGAGGTGTTGATAGCGGTGCATGCTGCCGGAATCTGCCACACCGATCTGATCTGTCGCGATCAGTGGATTCCGGTGCCCCTCCCGGCGGTGCTCGGTCACGAGGGCGCAGGCGTCGTCCTCGACGTCGGCGCGGGCGTTCAGTCGGTGCATGTCGGCGAGCGCGTCGGTCTCACTTTTGACTCCTGCGGCATTTGCCCCTGCTGTCTCCGCGCCAAGCCTTCCTACTGCCACCGGTTTTTCGAACACAACTTCGCGGCGAGCCGGGGCGAGGACGAGACGAGCGCTTTGACGCGAGCAGGCAAGGCGCTGGGGGGACACTTCTTCGGCCAGTCGAGCTTTGCAACGCGGGCCGTGGCGCGCGAGCGCAACGTTGTCGGGATCGAGAGCCACATCCCACTCGACATCGTCGCGCCGTTCGGCTGCGCTTTCCAGACCGGGGCCGGCGCCGTGCTCAACACGCTCGAGGTGCCTGCCGGCAGCGCGCTTGCGGTGTTTGGTTGCGGCGCGGTCGGCAGCGCGGCGATTATCGCCGCTGTGATCGCCGGTTGCTCGGTGATCATCGCTGTCGATCGCAACGCGGCGCGCCTCGAGCTCGCACGCCAACTCGGAGCGACGCATACCGTCGAGGCGACGGGCATCGACCTCGCCGAGGCGGTTCGACGCGTGAGCCGGCACGGCGTCGACTTCGCTCTCGAGACGACGGGCGTCCCCGAAGTACTGCGCGCCTGCGTCGACTCACTGAGCCCGCTCGGCACCGCGGGCGTGATCGGCGCGCCGCCATTCGGCAGCGACGTCAGGCTCGACGTCAACACGATTCTCACGGGCGGACGCGTCGTCCGTGGCATCGTCGAAGGCGACAGCGTGCCGCAGGCGTTCATCCCTGAGCTGATTCGGTTTTGGGAGCAGGGTCGCTTCCCAGTCGAGCTGCTGATCCGCCACTATGACTTTGACCAGATCAACGAAGCGGCACGAGAAGCCGAAGAAGGGCGAGTGGTCAAGCCCGTCCTTCGGATGGCCGCCTGATGACCAGCACTAGGAAGGAGACCGCATGACCGCGACCGGAACTGCACTCTTCGATATCTCAGAGGCCGAGGGCAAGCTCTGGAACGGCCGCTGGAGCGAGGCACCGGAGTCGATCGACGTCATCGAGCCGGCGACCGGCAACTCGCTTGGGCGCGTCGGGGCCGGGGGCGCAGCCGAGGTATTGCACGCGGCGAGCGAAGCAGCGCCGGCACAGCGCGAGTGGGCGGCGACAGACCCGTCGACGCGCGCGGAGATCCTGCGCCGCGCCGCGGACATCTTCCAGGAGCATCACGAGGAGGCCGAAACGTGGCTCGTTCGGGAAGCCGGAGCGGTGCGCGCGCGCGCCGAGTTCGAGGTGAATCTGTTGGCGATCGGCGAGCTGCGTGAAGCGGCTGAGCTCCACCACTCGCACGAATTCCACTTCGAGGTGCCTGACCCGCGCGGCATCAAGAGCATCGCCCGTCGCGTGCCCGTCGGCGTGGTTGGCGTGATCGCTCCATGGAACTTCCCGATGGTGCTCTCGACGCGCTCTGTAGCGCCGGCGCTCGCCCTGGGGAACGCCGTTGTCCTCAAGGCCGACCCCAACACCCCGGTTACCGGCGGCCTGTTCCTTGCGCGCGTGCTGAGCGACGCCGGCCTTCCGGCCGGCCTCTTCCATGTCGTGCCCGGTGGCGCAGAAGCAGGCCAGGCGATCTGTGAGGCGCCGGAGGTCGCGATGGTCTCCTTCACCGGCTCGACCAGCGTTGGGCGAATCGTCGGTGAGACCGCCGGGCGCAACCTCAAGCGAGTGGCGCTCGAGCTCGGCGGAAACAATGCCTTCATCGTGCTCGACGACGCTGAGGTCGACGGCGCGAGCTCGTCCGGCGCCTGGGGGTCGTTCCTGCATCAAGGGCAAATTTGCATGGCCGCGGGGCGGCATATCGTGCACGAGAAGGTCGCCGACGCTTATCTCGCCGCGCTCGCCGAGCGCGCATCGCGCCTGCCGGTCGGCGACCCCTACAAGGACCAGGTCGCGATCGGGCCACTGATCAACCCGTCGCAGGTCGACCGGGTCCACGGGCTCGTCAGCGAGGCAGCCGCCGCCGGCGCGAAGGTTCTGGCCGGCGGGAAGCCCGACTCGCCCTACTACCCGCCGACCGTTCTCGGCGGCGTGACAACGCAGATGCGAGTCTGGCGCGAGGAGATCTTCGGCCCCGTCGCTCCCGTGCTCGTGGTCGCGAGCGACGACGAAGCGGTCGCCGCGGCCAACGACACCGAGTACGGCCTGAGCAGCGGCATCTACACCAGCTCGCCCGAGCACGGCCGCGCGGTGGCCGAACGACTGCTCACCGGGATCGTGCACATCGGCGACCAGACCGTCGACGACGACCCGCGGATGCCTTTCGGCGGCACCGGCGCGTCGGGCAACGGCGCACGCTTCGGCGGACCGTCGAACGTCGAGGAGTTCACCTTCTGGCAGTGGCTAACGGAGCGCGACGAGGCGGCGAAGTACCCGTTCTGAGCGCCCACTGGGCGCTGCACCATCGAGTTCCGTCAGCTCAGACCGAGGAGCCGCGCCGCGTTCGCTTTAAGCACGAGTGGGCGCACCTCATCGCGGATCGGCAACTTTTCGAAGTCTGCGAGCCAGCGGTCGGGTGTGATCAGCGGGTAGTCCGAACCGAACAGCATCTTGTCCCGCAGCAGCGTGTTCGTGTAGCGCACGAGGATTTCGGGGAAGTACTTCGGCGACCAGCCCGAAAGGTCAATGTAGACATTCGGCTTGTGGACCGCGATCGCCAGCGCTTCATCCTGCCAGGGGAACGAGGGATGGGCGAGGATGATTTTCAGCCCCGGGAAATCGGCCGCGACGTCGTCGACCAGCATTGGGTTGGAGTACTTGAGCCTGACGCCACCGCCGCCGGGCATTCCGGCGCCGATGCCGGTGGTGCCCGAGTGGAAGAGCGCGATCAGCCCGGCATCGGCGATCAGCCCGTAGATCGGGTAGTGCGCCGGGTCGTTCGGCAGGAACGCCTGCGTGTTGGGGTGGAACTTGAAGCCGCGGGCACCGGCCCGGATCAGCTCGTCGATCTCGCGCAGCGCGAGCTTGCCCTTGTGCGGGTCCACGCTTGCGAAAGGGATCAACACGTCCGGGTTTGCGCGCGCCGCCGCAAGCACCTCGTCGTTGCCCAGACGCCGCCTTCCCATCCCGGCCTCATCGTCCACCGTGAACACGACGGCGACGATCGATCGCTCGCGGTAGTAGGCCGCGACCTCGAGCGCCGTTGGCTGCGGCGGGCTGCCACCGAAATACCCCGCCGCAGCGGCGAGGACCTCGGTCGTGACCGGGTCCTGCTCCTGACCGTCGTTTCGCTCGGCGTGGACGTGCACGTCGAGCGCAACAATCTTGTCAAGGTCGATGCTCACCGCACGTCGGGTAAGTCGATCGCTAACGGCGGCAGCTCGACGCCTGAGGCCTGCTGCGCTGCCACGAAGGCCTCGGGCCACGCTTCGGCGATCTGCTCGGCGCTCCACCCGCCAGCGTGGAACTCCGTGACGAGCTCCGCCGGGTGGGAGTAGAGGGTGAGCTTGTCGCCGCCGATGCCGATCGCCTGGCCGCTGATGCCGCTCGCGCCATCCGAGGCAAGGAACACGACGAGCGGCGAGCAGTCGCCTGGGTCTCCCAGCGCGTGGTCTCGCCTGACCGATTCGGGAAACGGCTGACCGTCAGCGAGGAGCCGTCCTAGCGGTTCGTAGGCAGGGATGCTCGCGGTCATGTCGGTCCAGGCGGTGGGGATCACGGCGTTGATGGTAATCGCGCTACGCGCCAGCTCGAGCGCCCAGGTTCGGGCGAACGCCACAATGCCGGCCTTCGCGGCCGCGTAGTTCGTCTGGCCGAAGTTCCCGAACTGCCCGGCGGGTGAGCCGATTACGATGATCCGCCCCCCGTCGCCGCGCTCGCGCATCGCGATCGCGGCGGCTCGCGCGCAGGTGAACGTTCCCCGCAGGTGGGTCTTGATCACCAGGTCGAAGCTCTCGTCGCTCATCTTCCACAGCACGCCGTCGCGCAGCACACCGGCGTTGGTAACGAGGACGTCCAGTCGGCCATAGCGCTCGAGTGCGCGATCGACCAGCATCTGAGCGGTGTCCGTCTCGCCGACCGCGCCGGGAGCTGCCGTCGCGACTCCGCCAGCGGCCACAATGTCTCTAGCGACGTTCGTCGCGGCGTCGGCATCGATGTCGTTGACGACGACGCTCGCGCCGGCAGCGGCGAGCGCCTGCGCGTAGGCTCTGCCGAGCCCGCGTCCCGCGCCCGTTACGACCGCGGTCTTGTCGTCGAGGCGGATCTCGCTCATGCGTAGTATCTGAATACGCACTCAGCGACGCACGCGGGCCTCTCGGAGTCGCGCACCTCGAGCGTCGCGACCATCTTGACCTGAACGCCGCCCTTGACCGGCTCCACCTCAGTGATCTCCGCGCCCGCCCGCCACTGCGCGCCGACCGCCAGCGGCGCGGGAAAGCGCACCCGGTCGACGCCGTAGTTGACGGCGGTCGCGCTGTCGGTCACGTGCAGTCGCTGCGTCGCTGGTGCGAGCAGCGCGAGGCTCAGGAAGCCGTGGGCGATCGTCCCGCCGAACGGCGTAGCCGCAGCCCGTTCGGGATCGACGTGGATGAAGTTGTGATCGTCGGTGAGATCAGCGAAGCGATCGATCTCGGGTTGGGTCATTGTCCGCCACTCCGTGAACCCGAGGTGCCGGCCAGGACCCTTCGCAACCCCTGCCATATCCGTCTCCCAGCCCGGCGTGGGGGACTCGCTCATCTCTCCTCATTTCCTCACTGCGGCCAGAGCGCAGTACCTATATCAACCTCGTCGTCCAATACGCGGATCGCCACCTCCGCTTCAGCAAGCAAGTTGCGCCCGCCGGTGTCAACGCGGCGCGCAACCCTCCGTCAAACAGGACGGCCCAGGATGAGACTACGCCGCAAGTGCTCGCGCAAGCTCGCCCAGCAGTGGAATCATTTCGATGTCGTCGTGCACGAGTTGCTGGAGTATCGCCCGTTCGACGTATCCGCGGTCGCCGATGCAACTTCATTTGCTGCCTCCTGACAGTGCCCGAGTGGCGCCTTGCCCCGGTTGGCTCGGCGGTGTCCCCGACGGCGAGTGGACGACGCCGCTTGCGATGTAATCCGTCCAATTGAAGAGCTGTCCGGGCGTGTCACCGACATAGCGCCTGAAGGTCGGCGACTCGAGCGATGGGTCGGCGATGATCTGACCCATTTCCAGCACGGCTCCGTCAGTCGGATCGATGATGACCTCGTCGCGCACGCCAGGGTCACCGCCGGCGACGCCGTAGCCATCGCCTCCAAGTGGCCCTGCGATCTCGATCCCGCTCCGACCCAATTGATCGTTCGCGGGACCGAGCAGCGCGATGCCAGGAACGCTCGCCATCACCTGGTAGAGCGAAGTGCGGAGAGCCGGGGACGAATCGAACGAAGGGGCCGCGAGGATCCGTGCGGCCGTACTGAACGTGTACGCCGGACTCACCGGGAGGGTGGGATCGGACGTCACCTCGGCGAGGCCGGTCTCGTCGTTGTTGATCCGCTGCTCGAGACCCGCTGGGTCGGTGGGTAGGCGGGACAGATCGTCGGGCAGTGGGAGGACGCCGGGACCGCCGAACACCTCCTCCTGCCCGAGCGGTGCAGAAGCGGAGTAGGGCAGGTTTGTCGGCGGCACAATTGAGGGCCTGCCGGCCACGTCCCAGGCCTCCGCGCTCGCTGGTGTGGCGAACAGCTGCGGTCCGTCGTACGTGACCACCTCTCGGTCCGACCCGTCGGCGGCCTCCCATACCTGGACCGTCTGTTCCTGGGTTACGTAAGCGCGTTCTCCGTAGCCGCCGTATCCGAACGTGTAATACCCGCCGGCGTTGGTTCTGAAGGCGCTGTAGTAGTACTGCCCGTTCGCTAGCGTTATCGTCGGCTCGTTCGCTGTGTGGCGTGCGGCCTTCGCAAGGAAGGTAGCCGCGGCCGATGTAGGGGTAACGGGCAGACTGCCGGCGATGACGACGATGCTGAGCGCCACCGCGGCGCCCACAGCGACTGACGCTCCCCCAGCGCCAAGAACGAGGCGCCGCCTGCCGTGCACCGACCGGGCCGTTCTCCGCTGCGCGCGTTGCGCTCCTAATGGACCGACTGGCGGGATCGCGAGGTCGCGGGCGGGATCCGCGCCGCGGATGCGGGCGTCGAGGTCCATTCAGCCCGCCGGTCCTTCGAGCGCTCGTGCTGCACTGGCGCGGTCGGCAAAGAGGTGCTGGGTTACCAGCGGGTCCTCGCGCAGTCGCGCCTTCGCTTTGTGCAGTCGCAGTGCGACGGCGTTAGCCGAGCAGCCGAGCACGTCCGCCGCCTCGGCGTGGCTGAGTCCTTCCCAGCTGACGAGCATCAGGGCTTCGCGGTAGGCCTCGGGTAGGCGTTCGATCGCCGCCACCAGCCACGCGTCGGGCGGCTCGGAGGAGGCAGCGCTCTGAGAGCCGACCGACGCTTCGCCGCGCAGGCGCGCGAAGAGCCGCAGCCGTCGGCGCTGACCGCGACGAGTGTTGAGCAATGTGTGGCGCGCGAGCCCGTAGAGCCAAAGGCGCGTCTCGCTGCCGCGCGGAACCTCGTCAAGACGGCGCCAGACGACCGCGAAAATCTCCGCGAGGATGTCTGGAACCTCCGCGGCGCCGGTCACCCTTCGGTGGACGTAAGCGTAGATCGCGTCGTGGTGCTCGGCATACAGCGACTCGAAGCGCTCGTGCCGCTGCGCGTCGCTCAACGTCCTAAGCGCCATCGCCTGCCCTCTGCGGTCTGCATGCACCGATATGTCCCCCAGTCGAGCAAACCTTTCCACTCGGGGCGCCTTTCGCAACCCGCTACCGGTGGCGTGCCGGACGGTACACCTGGTGGCGGCCCCGACATCGTCAAGGTCCTCCAGCACGGCTGCTCGGCGAGGTGGAGATCGCGCTCCGCGCTCAACGGCGTCAACCGCTCACTCACCCGCGCTAGAACTGCTTCGCGAGGAGGCTACTAGCTGGCAGACTCTGCCAGGTAGGCCGCGGTCTCGCTCGCGATCAGGCTGACCATGTTTCCGAGCGCGAGATTGGCGTCGAGCGGGTGCAGTCCCCAGTAGGGCGCGAGTACGCCGGTCGAGGTCAGCGGCGTCGCCCCGTTGATCGCCGTCACCTGGAGGTAGTGGTTGTAGAGCGACACCGCGCACTGCGCGGTGTCGGAGTCGTTGTACTCAAAGAACGGCGTCGACCCTGCCTGCCCGGGCACCTCCGAGGCCGGGACGTCAACCCCGTTGCCGGGCGGGAACGACACTGGGAAGACCGACTCGAGGACCCCCGAGCCGCCGCTCAGAGCGGCCGGATTCGTGCAGAGAATCGAATACCCGCCGGGGACCTGACCCACGAGATCGGTTGGACTGTGGGTGCTGTCACCGAAATCGGCGCCCGCGGGCGGCGTACCGGGGAAGGAGGAGTAGGAGACAACGCAACCAAGCTCGCTCGTCGACGTGCAACCCGGGATGTGCTTGAAGCTGCCGCCGACGAGGCTCCCCTGCTTCACGACGACGGCACCGCCATAAAGGATCGCTGAGAGCATCCGGCGGCGGAGCTTGGGGTTCGGGTCGATCACCTTCCTGATCAGCTCGCGCAGCACGAACGCGCCCTGAGAATGGCCGATCAACACGAACGGGCGACCGTGGCTGTAGTGCTTGAGAAAGTACCTCCACGGGTCGAGCACGCTGTCGTACTGCTCCGCGTCAACGGCTGGGGTGAGTAGCGACGGGAGCCCGGTGGATATTCCCGCACCAATGTTGGTCACCGAGTGGTACATCGGCGCGTACACCTTGCAAACGCTCCCGTAGTAGGCCGCCTGATAGCGCGCGACATCCGTCTCCGGCGCCTGAATCTTCAAGTTGGAGAGCAGCGTTTGCTCAGCACTGACCGTCGGATAGATGTAGAAGCAATCGACCGGAGGATCAGGATTGGCCTGTGGCGTGAACGTGCTCGCAAGCGTCTCACCCGGCGAGAAAATCCCGGTCTCAATACTCCCGGCACACGGGTTGTGAGGCAGCCCAGGCCGGCAAAGCCACACCGGCTTATAGGGCGCAGCGCTCGCGGTTGCGCCAACCGCGGCGAGTAGGAGCGCTGCGGTGAGGCCGATGATGGGCGCCACGGAGCGTGCTCGAAACGTTCGCATGCACCCGTATGTCCGGCAGCGAACAAAACCTTTCCCGTCGCTTACCTGCGGCGAGTGCGTAGACCGCATGACGCGAAAGGCACCACGCTTGCCGGTCTGTTTCAGTGTTCAGCAGCCTTGGTCGTAGCTCCGCTGGGCTTGCTGCATGTCGGTGGCTGATAGCGGGGCTCGTGTGGCTCTGAACCAGACGATGCCGGCGGCGATGGGGTCTGCGGACACGATGTAGTAGTTCCCCGGAGGTGCGGTCGTGTCCGGGACTTGTCGGCCGCTAGTCGCGCCGAGGAGAGGCGGCGGGTCGTTGCCGGGAACGCCCCAGTACGCCGTGATCTTGTCGGCTTGGATCGTCGGGAGCGCTTGAGCCACTTGCTCGTTGAGGATGCCACTGCAGTGAAGGGCCTCACCGGGGGCGAAGGAGCT
>Ga0302325_10000918_pt1 | contig 78004 bp, 71 predicted proteins | sample Palsa_T0_2_FD_201948 | JGI IMG/M metagenome (GOLD analysis project Ga0302325, IMG submission 201948) | Peat permafrost microbial communities from Stordalen Mire near Abisko, Sweden - Palsa_T0_2 | ecosystem: Environmental > Terrestrial > Soil > Palsa > Peat permafrost | place: Sweden: Abisko... | reverse complement strand
CGATTGCATCGAGCAGGCGCCAAAATTCCACTAGGCTCAACGCTTGAAGCGTGCTATTCTTGATTTGCGTTTGTTGCTCTTGTAACACCTTTAGATTCGATTGAAGGGGCTGCAAGTTCACACTTGCGGCCTCTTTTGCTTTACGGCTGGAGGCGGTCGAGAAGCACAAATAGCTTAAAAAAGAAGGAAGTACATCAGTGAGAGAACAAGGAACAGTAAAGTGGTTCAATGCCAGCAAGGGTTTTGGATTCATCCAGCGCCAGTCCGGCGAGGATGTTTTCGTCCACTTTTCCGCGATTCAGGCGGAAGGGTATAAGTCGCTGAACGAAGGCCAAGCGGTTGAGTTCGAAGTTACCCGTGGCCCCAAGGGCCTGCAGGCTGCGAACGTCACCAGCCTCTAGTCAAGCAGGGCGAGTCGGCAAAACCGGCTCGCCCTCTTTTTTTGTTCGCACACGATTTTTCGGTCTCAGGAGCCCCTGTTGAAAGCTCTCCCCGAAGGACAATATATCAAGCACTTCCAGTATGGTTTGGGCGTGATTACGGAATCCGATCACGACCGCACCTCCATCGATTTCGATTTGCACGGCATGAAGAAGTTCGTTACCAGCATTATGGTCGTCGAAATTGCAGAAGGCACTCCGCCCAAGCGCAAGCGAGCGAAGCGCGTCAAGAAAACGGTTGCGGCAATCGCCGCGGCTGCCGGAACTTTGTCCGGAGCGAAATGACGTCGCAGATCATCGTCCAATTCGTCGGTTTCCAATCCAAACCGGCTGTCCGCGAATATACGTTTACAGTTCGAGAGCCTCAGACCGAGCCGCGTGAATTTACTCTGTCGATTCCAAACGACGCCTTCAACACTCGCCGCGTGCGCTATCAGGATGCGCCGGACATCTGCTCACACAGGCTTCACCGGGAACTGGCCGCCGCCGAAAACCATCCCTCAAATACGCATTTCGATCTTACCGATGCCGAGTTAGATGAATATCGCACCACCCATATGCACAAACCTCCGAAGTATCCTTACGCCCCCAAGCCGGACCAAGACGCCTAAAGCTTACGCTCTTGCTCGTCGTTCCCATCCAAGTAATCCATGATATGTTTCATACGCTGAGGGAAAACTGCTTTTTGAACGGAGCCCGCGTAATCGATGCAACAAGGCAATTCGAAGTCAGTTGACCGCACGGTGCGAGAGATTGCGTCCCCTGCCGAAACTGAATCATCCTCATCCGCGTTAAGACACTCCGCGCTTTTCGTACGTCAGCATTATCCAAAGATCTTCGCCATCTCCGCACTTGTGCTGATCCCCTGCTTCTGGCACCGGCGTATTGCCGCCGGCGACCTGGCCAGCCACATGTATAACGCGTGGCTGGCTCAACTGATCGAGCGCCATCAGGTGACCGGATTATGGATCGAACGGCGATGGAACAACGTGCTCTTCGATTTGCTGGTTAGCGGGCTGGGAAAAGTCTTTAGCCTGCCTGTCACGGAGAGAATCGCTGTGTCCTTAGCCGTCCTAATTTTCTTCTGGGGCGTCTTCGCTCTGGTCTCCGCAGCTAGCGAGAGTGCCGCGTGGTTTTTGGTTCCCGTAATTGCCATGATCGCTTACGGGTACACCTTTCATGTGGGTTTCTTCAATTACTATCTTTCGATTGGATTGTCATTCATCGCAATAGCTATTTTCTGGAGGGGCAATAAATGGGAGCGGTGGATCCCGCTAGCGCTGGCGCCTCTCATTGTGCTCGCGCATCCTCTGGGTCTCGCGTGGATGTTGGGTGCGGTTGCATACATCGGAATCGCCAAGGCAATGCCTCTTCGTTACCAGCCACTCTTGCTGGCCGCGGCGGGAGCGGTACTCCTCCTGATTCATTACAATTTTTGGCATTCCTATGAGCTCGAAGCGCAGCCGCAGCCGTTTTATATTTTCAACGGCGCGGACCAAGTGTATCTCTTCGGACCGCGCTACAACATTTTGCGCATCGTGCTGATTTCTTTCGCTATTTTCGCGCTCGCCGTTGATATTTACCGCCGGCGGCGCGAGCGCGGTGCCTGGACGAAGTATTCAATTCCTGTCCAGCTTTACGCCCTGCTCCTCTTGAGCGCGCTGCTGTTGCCCGAGGCGATCCGATTCCGCCCTGGGAACGCCCACGTTTTGGCTTTATTAGCTGAAAGGCTGACTTCGGTTTCTGCTGCTGTGTTTTGTTGTGTGCTTGGCGCGATGCGGCCCCGCTGGTGGCATTTGATTGGATTCACCGCGATCGCTGCCTTTTTTTTCACATTTCTTTATCAGGACACGGCGACGGTAAATAGAATGGAATTACAAGCGGAGCGACTGGAAAGAACCCTGCCTCCCAACCAGCGCATACTGGTCACGATTAAGACGCTGCCGGGCTCCCGCGTTATGATTCAGCACATCGCCGATCGCGCCTGCATCGGTTATTGCTTCAGTTACGGCAATTACGAGCCGGGTACAGGCGAGTTTCGCGTTCGCGCGTCGCCCGGGAATCCTTACGCCATGTCCTCTTACAATCCGGTGCCCGATATGGAAAACGGAACGTACGAAGTTCAGCCGGAGGATTTGCCCGCGTATCAAATATATCAGTGCAGTCCCAGCGGGACGGATTTGTGCATTCGCCCGCTCGAAGCCGGCGAGGAAAACGATCGGCTCGGAGTCCATCCGGACGATGACTAGTCCGCAGTTTTAGCGTCGTACGCTTTGACCAGTCGTCGAAAATTGCCCCCTCACGCTTAGTCCTGTATCATTCCCGGTGCGAGACTGGGAATTTTGAGGGAGGAAACATGACGGCTGGGAAGCACAGAATATCGAGAAAGTATCTTATGGGACTGGTGATCGTGCTGATGAGCGCTTCCCTGTTCGCGGCGTCGAGCATTTATGATTTCACCCTGCCTTCGATTGACGGCAAGCCGATGCCGCTCGCGGATTTCAAAGGCAAAGTAATTCTGGTAGTGAACGTGGCCAGCCGTTGCGGATTCACTCCGCAATACACAGCGCTGGAATCTGTCTACGAAAAATACAAGGATCAAGGATTCGTGATCCTGGGCTTCCCCGCGAATAATTTCGGAGGTCAGGAACCCGGCACGAACGCTGAAATCAAGACTTTCTGCTCCGCAAAATACAGCGTTACCTTCCCGCTGTATGGCAAAGTTTCGGTGAAAGGTGACGATCAAACTCCGCTCTACAAATACCTGACCACGAGCGCCAACCCCTCTTTCGCCGGTGACATCAAGTGGAACTTCACGAAATTTCTTGTGGATCGAAATGGCAACGTGGTTCAGCGCTTCGAACCCCAAACCACACCCGATTCACCGGAAGTGCTGGCGGCGATCGAGAAAGCGTTGAAACAATAGACCTATCGCTACTGGCGGTAGCCCTTAGGATGGCGCTGCCGCCACGTCCACGCTGATTGCACGATTGCGCGCAAATCAGATACGAGAGGCTTCCAACCGAGAACAGTTTGAATCCTGGAAGCGTCGGCGACCAATTTCGCAGGATCACCAGGCCGTGGCGCTTCAATTCGTGTATGTATCTCGCGTTGAGTCACTCGGCGCGCGCATTCGATGACTTCAAACACGGAATGGCCGTGTCCAGTCCCAACGTTGAGGGATTCGGATTGGCCACCCCGGCGAAGGTGATCGAGCGCCAGAATATGCGCGTCGGCAAGATCTGAAACGTGAATGTAGTCGCGAATCGGAGTGCCGTCTGGCGTCGCATAATTGTCGCCAAACACGGCAAGCTCGGGCTTTTCTGCCGCGGCGACTGCGAGAATGTTCGGAATCAAATGCGTCTCGGGTTCGTGATCTTCCCCATATCGTTCGCTCGCTCCCGCCGCGTTGAAGTAGCGCAACGCGGCAAATCGCAAGCCATACGCACGATCGTAGCTTTCCAAGAGCCGTTCCATGCAGAATTTGGACCAGCCGTACGGGTTTTTGGGCCACTGGGGACACTGTTCCGAAATAGGCATTTCTGCAGGCTCGCCATACGTCGCGCAAGTGGACGAGAAAACCACGATCCGAACTTTCGCTCGGATCAAAGAGCCCATCAGCGCAATCCCCTGAGCCACATTGTTTTCGAAATATTTTGCCGGCTCAGCAACCGACTCACCCACCGACGCCAGCGCGGCGAAATGAATACAAGCCTCGAGTCGATGCTCTTTCGCGATACGCTCCAAAAGAGCTGAGTCTCCTACTTTTCCCTGATAAAAAGGGACCCCCGGATCGACCGCTTCCCGGTGGCCGTATGCCAAATCGTCCAGGACCACAACATCTTCGCGATTTGCACGCAGGCGCTCCACCGTCACGCTGCCGATGTAACCCGCACCGCCTGTAACAAGGATCGCCATGCCTATCCTTTCAGCACTTTGAATCTACTCATGGTGCGTTACACGGTGGAAAATCGCAAGGTGCCGAAGGTCAACTTGGAAGTTGCCAGGAAGGTGCGGAAGACAATCAATCGCGACACGGGGAAAAGATGGTGAGAACGGAGAAGCAGGTGGCCCAGCCCTTATTTTTTATTAAGGATTCCCTCTGCTCCTCCACTCTCAGCGAGCATATTCCCGCAGAGGAACGCGAGCATCTATCGGGAGAATACTGTATCTGCGCGCCGGTCTAACTGTAGCCTCCGGCGAGGTAAAGATATGCTTCGGATTTCCCGCTGCGTTTTTTGAGTTTTTCGGAACTCTGCGCGCCGCTCTCCAGTTGTTATCAAATTGAACCGGGGATAGAATCCGGTCTGACCGAGCGTCTGACAGGCGGCTCTTGACCAAGCGGATTCCTCGTGCCGGACCCGAATGGACTTGAATGCTTTTAGGTACGGTGGAACGCGTTATGACGGCCACAGCCAAAGCCGGCAAGAATGAATGATGCAGCTAGCAAACAATAATTATCGCCTGTTGCAGCCGCGTCCTTATCCCGCCCGGCTTTCGCTTGTTATTCCGATGTACAACGAAGGATTAGTCGTTCCGTTCTTGACCAGCGGCTTGGAACAATTCATGACTGAGCTGCGTGGTGAAGCGGAAGTCGTTCTGGTCAACGACGGGAGCACGGATTCAACCCTGAAACAAATCGTTGAATGGGCGCAACAGAACCCGCGGGTAAAGGTGGTAAACCTTTCGCGCAACTTCGGGCATCAGATCGCCTCCACCGCGGGCTTAGACTACGCAACGGGCGATGCAGTTGTTCTACTTGACTCTGATATGCAGGATCCCCTCCTCGTCATTCACCGGATGATCGAGCGCTACTGCGAAGGCTACGATGTGGTGTATGGCCAGCGCGAAGCCCGCCGTGGAGAAACGTGGTTTAAGAGGCTTACTGCGTGGTTGTTCTACCGATTGATGCGTACGTTGGTCCACAAGGACCTGCCGGTAGACGCAGGGGATTTCCGCCTGCTTTCCCGTCCCTGTTTGGATGCCCTGCAACAAATGCGAGAGACGCATCGTTTTCTTCGAGGCATGGTGGCGTGGGTAGGATTTCCACAGACCGGAGTCCCCTACGAACGATCGCCGAGAGTTGCGGGATCATCCAAATATACCCTGACGAAAATGGTGAAGCTTGCATGGACTGCAGCGACTTCTTTTTCGATATTTCCCCTGAAAGTGAGTACATTGCTGGGCGTGGTCGTCACGCTGTTGGGGTTGGAGGAGGCAGTTCGGGCTATTCTGTCGAAGATCTTCCACTGGTACGTCGTGCCCGGATGGTCGTCGCTGACCGTGCTTATTAGCATCATTGGCGGTGCGACGTTGGTGAGCATTGGAGTGCTGGGCGAGTACGTCGGAAAGCTGTATGAACAAACTAAAAACCGTCCCCTTTACTTGGTATCACAAACGGTGAATGTTGGTTCGGAGAAACAGTCCGATGGGAATCGGCGTTTTGAGACGACTGGAAAGCCGTGATCCCCTACAGTTGGTACACCACCTTAACGGCATGCCGCTCCTTCTTATCGTCTTATCGCTAGCGCTGAAATATTGACCATTGCAGACCACCGGCAGGTAAAGATTTCCTTCAGGTCTTCGAAATTCGGCGTGCGGCTCCGCCGTTGTTATCAAATTGAATCGAGGATAGAATCGAACGTTTCTTGAGGTGGCACGAATCATGTCGATAGGGTGTGTGAAAGGCGCGCTAATCATTTCTTTTTTTCTTCTGCTTTGCGTCGTTCGTACGCAGGATACGAAGGAAGTATTCAATCTCTACACACAGCGGGTAGATAACCAGCGCTCGGGTGCCAATCTTGTCGAAAAAGAGCTAAACCAATCGAGTGTGAAAACTCGGTTCGGAAAATTGTGGACTCTCTATTCCGATGCCAAAGTTATGGCTCAGCCGCTGTATGTATCTAATCTTGTGAGCGCCAAATGCCCGCAGGGTTGCAATACTGTGATATTTGCCTCGATGAACGACACGGTTTACGCGTACATGGCTGATCAAAAACCAACCAGCTCGAACGACACTCTGGTCTGGTCGAAATCTCTCGGGACTCCGCGTCCGGGTTCGCATGACATTGATGAGTCCGCTATCGACGATCCATCCTGGGGAATTCTGGGAACTCCGGTAATCGATATCGCTAACAATCTTCTCTATCTCGTAGCGTGGAACGACGATCAGATGTATCGGCTATACGCGCTGAATCTTCGCACCGGCGAGATAGCGAAAGGCCCGGTGGTTGTGGAGGGTTCCATCGAGGGCGAGCCTTTTTTTCGTCGCGAGCCTAAGTGGAGCCAGCGGCGGAAACAGCGCGCCGCATTATTATTGGACCATGGAGCGCTCTACATAGCCTTCGGGTATGACAATCCCACTGGAATCGGCGGGTGGCTATTCGTCTACGATCCCGCGACCCTTCAGATACGCACCGTGTGGAGTGCCGAGCCGAACGGGAAGGGCGGCGGTATTTGGATGTCAGGGACCGGCCCGGTGGCAGATGACGCGGGCAATGTCTATCTCCAAACTGCGAATGGTGAGTTCAACGCGTCGCGCAATCAATATGGAAACAGCATGCTCAAACTTCATCTCCAAGGTGAAAAGCTTGACCTTGTAGATTCTTTCACGCCGTGTAATCAGTCGTATCTGAATCACGAGGATCTGGACATGGGTTCATCCGCTCCTCTGCTGTTGCCCGGTAATTTGATTCTCGGCGGCGGGAAGTTTGGGACGCTGTATTTGATGAGCCGCGACCACCTAGCGGGCTTCGTACCCGCCGGCGGAATCTGGCGACTCGAATGTCAAAATTCGGACCGAGTTCTGCAGACAGTTGATGTAGATCGCGGACATATTCACGGCGCGCCTATTTATTGGAAAGGCCCAAACGGTACGCAATGGATCTACGTGATGGCCGAACAGCGAAGTCTGGAGGCCCTTCCATTTGCCGACGGAAAACTCAAGACCGGCGACACGGATATTAGGATGAGCGGTTGGAAACCTCCGCATCAGTCACCGCCGGCTTGCCACCACCCCGCCAAGAATTGGATGCCGGGAGGCATACTCGCGGTCTCGAGCGAAGAAGATTTGCAGGGCACTGGAATCGTGTGGGCGCTGGTTCCCGCCAATGGCGATTCGAACGGTTATCGCGGCGTGAAAGGAATGCTGTTGGCCTTCAACGCTGAAGACGTTTCCCAGGAATTATGGCGAAGCCAGGGACCCGACGCAGAAACAGACACGCCTGATAGCCTTGGCTTACTCGCACGCTTCGTTCCGCCAACGGTGGCCAATGGAAAGGTTTTTGTAGCGAACGCCGGCGATCATGAAGAACTCAAGCGATACTGTGGAACTCGTCCAACCAAATTTCCGAGTAATTACGCGGTGGTAGTGTATGGCTTGAAGAACTAGCATGCCTCGTGAACCTAACGTAGCTCCCGATGATCGAGCATGGACGGCAGACGCGGGAGATTGGCTCGTTCTCGGATTCATTTCCTTGTTTTGTTTTATCACCGCTATCTACCCTATCGTTCGAGCGTTTTACCACTTTGAAGTGAACTACAAAGAAGGCTGGATGATATACAACGCACTGGCTGTTGCACATCACCTTCCTCTTTATGGCACGAAGTACGGCTGGACGCTGGTAGATTACCCGGCCTTATCGTTTTACATCATGGCTTTTCTATCTCGCTTCTTCCACGATTACCTTTTGACTGGGAGGCTAGTCCAGTTGGGCTCGTTTGGAGTCTGTTCCCTGTTCGTCGGGCTAATCATCCGGAAGCTGACGGGACGTCTGGCGCCGGCGATCTTTGGATCCGTTTTTTGCGTGGGCCTCTTTTGCGCCGGGGCAACACGCTATATAGGAGTGGACGACCCTCAAATGCTTGCCGAGGTCTTCTTCCTCAGTGGCCTATTATTATATCTTTCCAAGCGTCCCACTTTGGGCCGTATCGCAGTGATTGTCTTTCTTTTTGTCGTAGGCGGGAATATCAAACACAATCTCGTGGACTTGCCTCTCGCAGTGTTTATAGACCTCTGGTTGATTTCGCGGCGAAAGGCTCTGCAATTTTTGCTTTGTGCGGCAGTCCTCATCACCTGCTCGATTCTTGGGACCATAAAAATAGCTGGCCCTTTCTTCATACAGAATATGCTCAGTTTCCGTCATTATTCCTTGCTGGGTGCGTTCCTCGATTTCCTCTACTACTACTCCGTGATTCTTTTGCCCTTTGTCGCTGCGTTGATCTGGGCCGTCAAGGCGCGAAGAGACACATCGAATCGCGTGATTTCAATCTTTTTTTTCACTTCGCTATTCGCCGGAATATTTTTCTCGGGAGGCACGGGAATATCCATCAACGTTTATTTCAGTAACTTCTTTGCGATCTCAATCGTTATGGGGATGCTTCTCTATTCTGCCTGGCGCGTCCCTTCTCCTTTCGCTAAGTACAAATTCCTGGGACGGCGCGCAGTGCCTCTGATTTTGTCCGCTTTTCTGGTTTTAGCCTTGGTTTTGTCGGGCTACTCTAACGTTTGGGGTCGTATCGCGGAGTTGCCGGAGGAGCAGAGACAATTCGACGCGGAAGTGTCCTTTTTGAAGGCCCAGCCGGGTCCAGCGATCTGCGAGAGTCTGCTGCGTTGCTTCTATGCAGGAAAACCATATGTGTATGATCCTTACCACTTTACCAGGTTAGTCTCCCTCAATATGCTTGATAGCGGAGGACTTGTTGCCGAGATCAAGACTCTTCACTACGGAGCCATTCAGCTTCGTGGGCCCTTGCACTCTCTAGAACGCCCAAACGAGCGTTTCCCGGACGCGGTCCTCGACGCCATTGATCAATATTACAGTCTTTCGGCTGAGTATCCGGATTGCGCGATTTACATCCCTAGGGCATCCAGCAAGAATCAAACATACGGCGAAGCGCGATTCGATCCCGTTCAAAGCAATTATCCTCCTGAATAGGAGAGCGCGCAGATCTCGGCATGAAGATCCGCTTCAGCCAGCTCGAGATGGCATTTTCTCCGGCGCCGCGGTCCGGCTGGAGCGGTCTCTGGTGAGCTCCGCCACCTCTTCTCCGCCCAACCCTATACGTGACGTTCTCATCCTCTCGAGCATCACCGTCGCAGCAATGCTGGTGAACGGTTACCACTATGGGATCGAGGACATGGGGATTTACCTGCCGGCCATCAAGAAAATAATAGATCCCGCTCTGTATCCTTACGATGCAAATTTTTTTCTGTTGTTTACTCGCTGGACGTCGTTTCATCCAGCGGTAGCGGCCGCAGTCCGCATTTCACATATTTCGCTTGAATCATTTCTTTTCTATTTGCATATCGTAAGCATCCTTCTGGTGCTGCTGGGCTGCCTGCAATTAATCCGCAAATGTTTTTCGCAGCCTGCCGCCCAATGGTGTGGCGTCGCCCTGGTGGCTACCTTGCTGACATTTCCGGTGGCGGGCACTGCGCTCTTTGTGGTGGACCAGCATCTGCATCCGCGCACGTTTGCCACCGCCTTCCTGCTATTCGGCGCCGTGGCCGTGCTGGAAAAAAGACCAATCGCTTTGCTCTGGATTTTCTTGACAGCACTTTGCCACCCCACCATGGCTGTGTATGGGGCCTTCCATTTGTTCTTTCTCGCATGGCCAGAAAAGTTCTTGGCGCAACCCGCCGTCGCCTTTGGCAGCATCCCATTCGCAGCCCCTCCGAATCCGATTTGGCGGGAAGTCATGGCCGGCCGCAGCTATCACTATCCGTTTCTCTGGACTTGGTACGAATGGCTGGGAGCATTGGCTCCCATCGCGTTGCTGGAATATTTTGCGCGGATCGCGCGGCGTGATGGCATGCCGACTTTCGAGCGCGTGTGCCGCCGGCTGATCATTTCAACTTCCCTCGGCGTCCTGATCGCAATTGTCGCCTCTGAATTTTTACAGACTCAGACGCAGACCTGGGCGCGGCTCGAACCCATGCGTGTCCTCCACTTCACCTATGTAGTATTCATTCTGTTTTCGGGCGCGATGCTCGGAAAATATGTGTTGCACGGGCGGCCAGTGCGCTGTTTTGCGCTTTTCGTTCCACTGGCGCTCATAATGTTTTATGCTCAGCGCCAAGAATTTCCGTCGAGCTACCACATCGAATGGCCCGGCCGGGCTCCCCGCAACGAGTGGGTAAAAGCGTTCGAGTGGGCCCGCGACAATACTCCGAAGAGCGCACTTTTCGCACTGGACCCAAATTACGCCAAACTGCCCGGAGAGGATTACTACGGCTTCCGCGCATTCGCAGAACGAAGTATGCTCGCCGACGGTGACAAAGATGCCTCGGTTGTCGCCCTGTTTCCCGAGCTTGCCTGGCAGTGGAATCTGGAAGTAACGGATCGGGAGAATTGGAAGCAGTTCACGCTCTCGGATTTTGAGCGCTTGAAGAAAAAATACGGCGTGGCGTGGGTGATCGTAGTCCGGCCTGGCGTCCCCGGCCTTTCGTGCCCATATGCCAACAGCGAAGTAATGGTCTGCCGGATTCCGTAGTTCCCGGGGCGTTTCGTTTCGACTTATTTCTTGACTGCCCAGTGCTGGCCAATGCCCCCGAAGAAGTACGAGCGCGTCGCCACGCGCACGTATCCGGAGTCCTCGAGCAGCGCGGAAAAGTCCCGCATGGAGAGAAAGCTCCGTAGTGAATCTGGAATATAAGTGTAAACGCGCGCGCGGCCATGAAGCAGCAAGCCCCAAACGGCGCCCTGCGCGTATAAGTACGCAAGATAAATCTCGCGCAACACAGCATTCGACGGCAGGAAAAAATCGATGCTGACTATTGATCCTCCGGGCCTCGTAACACGTTTGATTTCCTGCACGGCCGCCTTCAGGTCGGGAAAGTTTCGCAACCCGTAGCCGATGAAAACGCAATCGAAAGAATTGCCCGCGAAGGGCAAACACGCCGCGTCACTGCAGACCGCATTTTTCAGCCCCCGAACGCGGGCCAGTCGCAGCATGAGTTCGGTAATATCCGCGGCGATTACCGTTGCCCCTGGCAGGCGTTCGATCACCAGCTGTGAAATGTCCCCCGTCCCGCAAGCCAAATCCAGCACGGATGCGTTTTCCGGCAGCGCGGCCCTTGCTACGCTAAGGCGTTTCCACCGCCGGTCCAAGCCGAAGGAAAAAACGCGGGAAATAAAATCGTAGCGCGGCGCGATGGTGTCGAACATCTGGCGCATGAGGCGCGAGTCTTGGCGTTCTTCGGGAGATTTCATTCTTGGCTGTGAATCTTACCACTCATGCTTCGCTAGAAGCGCGTTTCACAAGCGCGATTGTGCAACTCAAAAACCTTGCCGCAGCCCCTTCGCACAATTATCATCGCTCACGCTATTCCCAGAAGAGGTGAGCCATGAAGCGATTCGCAGAAATGATGTTGCTTGTGATGGGGGTCTTGTTGGTCACGCAAACGATTGCTGCGCAGGAATGGTCTCAGCCTTGGGCGCGCGAGCGAATCGAGAAATCGCCGCGTCATAGCGAGTGGATTACGGTGAAACACGACGGTCGAAACGTGGAGACGCTCGTCGTCTACCCCGAATCGAAAGACAAGCGGCCGGTTGTGCTCATCATTCACGAAATCTTCGGACTGAGCGACTGGGCGCAGGAACTTGCCGACGAAGTGGCCGCAGCCGGCTACATCGCTGTCGCGCCCGACCTTCTTAGCGGTATGGGGCCGAACGGCGGACGCACGAAAGATTTTCCCACAGGAGTCACTGAGGCTATCAGCAAGTTGAATCCCGACCAAGTCACGGCGGACCTGAATGCCGCAGCGGACTACGCCTTGAAGCTCCCCGCGTCGAACGGCAAAATTTATGTCGCGGGATTTTGCTGGGGCGGCGGACAAACTTTCCGTTTTGCAACAAATCGCGCGGACCTTTCCGCCGCATTCGTTTTTTACGGCCCGCCGCCCGCAACGGACGCGATGTCACGCATCAAGGCTCCCATCTACGGCTTCTACGCCGGCAACGACGCGCGCATCGGCGCCACAATTCCAGACACCATCGCCGCGATGAAAGCTGCAGGAAAAACGTACGACCCGGTAACCTATGACGGCGCCGGTCACGGCTTCATGCGCGCCGGCGAAGCTCCCGATGCCTCCGACGCCAACAAAAAAGCCCGCGAAGACTCCTGGAAACGCTGGAAAACCCTGCTTGCGCAGTGAACTTAGCATTTCCGCGAACGTTCACGCGCCGTCTGTGCCTGATAAGCGGACTTAATCGCACAGTGATTTTCAAATGTCCGGCAGCCGAACGCTCTTTCGCAAGCAAAACTACTTCTGGCTAAGTAGATACAGGTCGGCGTGGCCGGCACGCCGCGCGTAGACCACGGTGGAAAGGTCGCGCGCAAAGTCGTAACCGTTGCCGCCAGAGCTAAAGGGGATAGCAAAGGGGAGTTTCACTGCTACCTGCGGCGAGCCTGTAAGCTTTCCGTCCTGCCAGCCAACCCGATAAATCGTGACTTCGTGCTCCGACGGAATGGCGTACAAGAGGGACTTGCCATCGGGAGAAAATACAGACTGGAAGGTTGCCACACCCGGCAACAGCGGAATGCACTTTTTTTCGGGTATAGAAAACTCGTAGATTCCAGTTTTTTCTCCCGCCCATACTGCCCCAATCAGGTATTGCCCGTTGGGTGAGATTTCCGCAATATTGCCGCAATCGCCGCCGATTTTCTCCTGGCCGGAACCGTCCGGATTCGCTTTCCAAGTGGTCGGCACCGCAGAATCCTTCTCGAAACCGGTGATGTAGAGAGTTTTCTGGTCACGGGTCCAAAGCACATTAAAGACACTTCCGCTGGACCAGGGAATCTGGTGGAGATCGCTGCCATCGGCTCCCACGGTGTACGCTTTGTCTATAACGCCGCGTTGCGATACCACAAAAGCCAGGTGAAAACTATCCGGCGCCCAGTTTGTCGTTGCCAGAGATTCTCCGGTGGCGATTTTCACCGGGTTGCTGCCGTCAATGTTTGCGGTCCAAACCTCGGTGCGGTCCCTGGCAGGCTGGCTGACATACATCAGGCGCTTTCCGTCCGGCGCGATGGCCGGCTGCGTCGCATTTTCAGATGCTATGTCGGTGGTCTGCTTCGTGCGGATATTGTACGCGGTCAAAAATCCGGTGGCTTTGCCGTTCACGAAATAGATTCCTTTTCCGGACGGGTCGGCCATGGGCGAAAAGTCGGGCCCGGTCCCCTGGGTAACCTGCGTAAGCGATTTGTCACTCAGGGTGAACTTCCAGATGTTGGTCAGGCCGCTTACGGTGCGGCTGAACAGCACGGTCTTGCCGGGCTCACCCCAGGTGGGGTCCAGGCTTTCCGCAGTCAGGTCACCCAGCGAAGCGATCGAGCGATTGGACAAATCCACTACGTACACGTGCACGAGCGGGATTAAAGCGATCGCGTCGTGCGTGAATACCAGCAAACGGTTGCCGTCAGGAAAGGGCAAAATTCGGCGTGGCGGAAACAGCGGAGCGTCGAGGGCATAAATCTGCTCCTCGCTGAGGCTGGATCTTTGCGCGCGAAAGATGCCGCGGCTTTCTGCTTTCAGGTAGTAGATGAAGTTGCCATCGGGAGATGGAACTAACGCGAAACCCAAAGCGACGCGATTTGGTTTTCCGCCCAGGGTAGGGACGGCCCAACCCTCATCGTTACCTTGGAATCTCCCGTAATAAATCTCGGTCCCGTCGGTGGAGAAGCTATCCACAATCTTGTCGCCTCCGTCATTTGTGAGCTGGAGAGGCTCGCCGCCGGAAGTTAGCATGACAAATATCTGCGATATGCCGGCCACTTGCGAGGTGAATGCCACGGTGTGGCCGTCGGGAGAAATCCGGGCATTCTCCATGGGCTTGTCCCAATGGCTGATTTGCGTAATCTTCGCGGGCCCGCTCGGAGCGCTCGCGCCACCCCAATAGCGATAGGCTAGAAACGCGCCGGCAACAATCAGGAGCGCAACACAAGCGGCGATGATCGGGAATTTCTTGCGAGCCGCCGCGCTCTCCGAGGAAGGCTGCGCTGCCACGCTCGACGAGATCTTCCCGCTCCCGGGCTCCGGAGCTACATCTTGAACCGCCTTATTTGCCGACGAAGACATTCGCCCGGAGTCGGTATCCCTCCGCAGCCGCTTCAAATCCGTGCGCACATCCGACGCCGCCTGATACCGCAAGTCCCGATCCTTCTCCAGCGCCTTGTTGATGATGTCTTCCAGCTTCGCCGGAAGTTCCGGGTTCAACCGCACAGGCGCCACCGGAGCGCGATTCAAAATCGCTTCCGTAATCACACCGGAAGTTTCACCGCGAAACGGAACCACGCCCGTCGACATTTCGTAAAGCACCACGCCAAACGAAAACAGGTCCGTGCGCGCGTCCAATTCCTTCCCGCGAACCTGCTCCGGCGACATATACGCAACCGTGCCTACTGCGACGCCCGGGCTGGTGAGGTCTTCCGGGCGCACTCCCGCCGTCATCTGAGCCGCCATGGTTGCGTCCGACGTCATCGAATGGACGGTGGCGAGGCGAATCTGTTTGGCCAGCCCGAAGTCCAGAATCTTGGCGTGACCGCGCTCCGTCACGAAAATGTTGGCCGGCTTGATGTCCCGGTGAACAATGCCCTTGCTGTGCGCCGCGTCCAGCGCGTCCGCAATCTCGATGCTTAGATCGAGAAGCAATTCCAAATCCAGGGGACGGCCCGCGATGGAATGTTTTAAAGTCTTCCCATCGAGGCATTCCATCGCCAGGTAGGTCTGCCCGTTCTCTTCGCCGATATCGTGGATCGTGCAGATGTTCGGATGATTCAGCGCTGAGGCGGCTCGCGCCTCCCGCCGAAATCGTTCGAGCGCCTGCGGGTCCCCCGCCAATTCATCCGGCAAAAATTTCAGCGCAACATTCCGGCCAAGGTTCGTGTCCTCAGCCTTGTAAACCACACCCATGCCTCCGCCGCCAAGCCGTTCGACGATGCGGTAATGCGAGAAGGTTTTGCCAATCAGCGAATCGGTGGGTTGCATGCGCTGCACATATTAGGTTGCAAGCGAAGTCAAGTCAACGAGCGGAACCCGGGTCGACAACCCAGGCAAATGGCTTGCCCGCGGTCGAGTGCCCTGACGAATCCGCTTACCGGACAAATGACGGCTCAGCGCGGGCGATTCGGAAGATTCGACTTCAACCTCCGATAAAGAGCCCGCCGTTCGGGGACAGCCATTGTCCGGTGAAATAGGAACTATCATCGGAGGCCAGAAAAAGAGCCGTCGTAGCAACTTCGCGCGGCTGCCCGGAGCGCCCCATGGGAACCCGGGACATCAGCGCCCGCTTCAGAAGTGGGGATTCTGCCTGACCGGCCGTCATGGGCGTATCGATCCAACCTGGGCAGATGGCATTTACGCGAATGTTGCGCGACGCGACTTCCTTCGCCACCGCCCGCGTAAAACCAAGGATGGCGCCCTTCGCCGCGCTGTAGTTAGGAGCGTACTCGAGGCCGCCTAGTCCCGCCACGCTTGACATGTTAATGACCGCACCCCGGTTTTTTGCACCCATCAATTTGAGTGCCTCGCGAGTACAGAAAAACGTTCCGTTCAGATGCACACCGATCATCCGGTTCCAATCCACATCCGACATTTCCGAAGTAACATCCCAATGCGTGCCGATTTCACCGCCGCTCATCAATTCCATAATGCGCGCGTCCGCTTTCCGCCTGATTTCTTCGCCGTGTTTGGCGTCCGTTTCACCTATCCCGGCATTGTTCACCAGGATGTCAAGCGTGCTGTAGCGCGCCGCAATTTGCGCGAACATTGATTTCACCTCCGCGCTCGAGGACACATCAGCCTTCACCGCCATGCAGCGAGCGCCGGCAGGCCCCATTCCCTCAACCGTTTTCTGCGCCCCCTCCAGCACGATGTCGTTGACGATTACGCTGGCGCCTTCCTCGGCGAACAACGTGGCGATTGCGCGCCCGATCCCAGATCCGCCTCCCGTAACTAAGGCAACCTTGCCTTCGAGTCTCACAGTTGTACCCCCCAAGTTAAATTCGGTATTGCTGAAAACACGCCCTCGTCACTTGATGAAAACCTGTCGGATCGGAGTTTCAGGCCCCCGATCTCCTCCTCTCCTGCCAGATCCTGGATCTGACCACGTCGTCCAATTTTCCTTTTCGTAGAAATCCACAGTTAATTCGCGATGCTTCGATTGCATCTGCCCGTGTTCAAGGCCTTCAAGCATTGAATCTTGCTGGCTCTTGTTTATGACACCATAAATTCGAACGTGGTCGAATCGCTTTAAAAGGAAACCCCGCATCTCTACGTCGCAAAAAATCGCCGGACGACCTGGAGTAGAGATCGATTCTGGGATGACATGTCCCAATGTTACCAAGCCAGCGATGGCCTTGCATTCAAGGAGGTCATTACCGCTAGTTGTCATGGCAGTCAGATAGTAATATCCATACGCAAGGACCAAGAGAACCAAGAGCCTAAAGATAAGTTTCGCAATGTAATTTTTCTTGATCACTTCGGAATGCAAAGGGACAGAGTTTCCAATCATCGAAGCCAGCTGCGAAGAAAATGGCGCGCCCGGAGGGGTTCGAACCCCCGACCTTGTGCTCCGGAGGCACACGCTCTATCCATCTGAGCTACGGGCGCATATCGGAAAAGGAGCGACGTTCGCGGTTGATTTTACTCTGCTTCCCGTCTGGTAGCAAAAGCAATCAAGGGCTACGCACGCTGCGCTTAGAGGGTTTCTCGGGCCGCGCCTTCGATGGCTGGGCAATCGGCGAAACTCAGAGCCGGTTTCCGAGTCACATCATGGCTAGACTGTGCATCATCCGCCGCGGGCGAGGTTCTTCACTTGCTTCGCCAGTCTTTCGATCTGTTCCGCCTTTTGAACCATGGGAAGGGAAAGCGTGTTTGTCGCGTCCGTTTTTTCCACTTCGTCTTTCAATTCCTCGGCAAGCTTGTAGATTCTCTCCACATTCTCTGCGATCTGCCGCTGATTCTGTTTCAGGATGTCCTTGGCTTCTTTGGAATTCGGTTTGATTTCATCGCTTGGCATCGGCTGGTTGATCTTGGGTGCCCCGGGGTTCTGTGCCGGTTCTGGCCGAGCCGGCAGACCGTTCTGAGCGCTTGCAATACCGGCGCTGGCAAACAGTCCCAACGGTACGCCTAGCGCCATCGGGATCATCGCCGTCAAGAAATTTCTCTTATTCGCGTCCACCATAAGTCAGCTCCTATCGAAAAAATCCTTGCCACGGTCGCGCGCTCCAGGCAGCTATACTTGCAGCGGAAGCTCCATGCACCAGGACGCGTGAATGGTATAATTCCGCTCCCCTTATCTTATGACTGATTCGCTCAGGCGGTGGATGGAATTTGCGGGCGTACGCGCGCTGCGCGTCCTGATTATCGTTTTCATCGCCCTTCTGGTTGCCCGCCTGCTGAGGGCCCTTACTTCCCGTCTGATTCAATCCGCCAAGTCCCCGTCGCGCGTGGCTCAGATGCGCGAACAGCAAACGCGCACGATGGCCGCATTACTCTACAGCGTTGGTTTAGGAATCATCGTCGGCGTTGCGGTTCTGACTGCGCTGCCTGAATTCGGATTCAATGTGAGCCCGGTGGAAGCGGCGGCGGCAGTGGCCAGCCTTGCGCTCGGATTCGGCGCGCAGAATCTCGTCAAGGATCTCATCAACGGCTTCTTCATCGTTTTTGAGGATCAGTTTGTCATCGGTGATTTGATTCAGACGAATGGGGAAACGGGACGCGTGGAACACCTCACTCTGCGCCGAACCGTACTTCGAAATGTTGCCGGTGCGATGGTAACCATTCCGAATGGACTTGTTGGTCCGGTCGCTAACCTTAGCCGGGATTGGTCGCAGGTTTTTGTCGACGTCACCGTTCCTTCGGAAGAAATGGTGGGACGCGCCCTTACCGCTTTGGAGAAAATCGCCGGCGATTTCCGCGATGACGCCGACTGGTCGCCGGCCCTGGTGGATGGCCCTCGCGTCCTCGGTATCGAGGCTCTTTCGCTGGATGGCACCGCGATCCGGCTACAAGTGCGAACCGTTCTGAATCGCAAAGAGGACGTGGCGCGCGAACTCCGGCGACGAATCAAACTCGGCTTTGAGCAATCCCGCATCCCGCTTAGCCAGATGTACAATGTTTCCGTACGCGAAGTCCCACCGCCGAATTCCTAATTCTTTCTCGACAGGAGGAACAATGGGTGAAGTTACGCACGATCAGGTCAATTTAATGCTGCGGTTGTACGATATCCGCCGCGAACCTCGCCTTCGTGAAGCGCGTCAGTGGTTCATGGATAATTTCCGGCCCGCCACAATGGACGACGTGATGAAGCAATATCCGCCGGCGAGCCAGGAAAACGCTTACTTCCGCATGGTCATGAGTTACTGGGATATGGTGGCCAGTATCGTCAACCGCGGATTGATCGATGAAGAATTGTTCTTCGAGAACTCCGGGGAGCAGTGGATCGTTTGGGAACGCTTGAAGCCCGTAGTCGGTCCCTGGCGGGCGCTTTTCAAAAATCCGCACATGCTCAAGAACCTTGAAGAACACTGCAAGCGCCTGGAGGCCTGGCGCGAAAAGCGCTCGCCCGGAACAAACCAGGCGATGCGTGACATGTTTGCCCAAATGGAAAAGGCCGCGGCGGCCGCAAAGAAATAGCCGGTCCTGATTCAGCAAGAGCGGGGGCCGGCGCGGCGGCCAAGTCGATGCCTCAAACACCTCGACTGCGGCAATTTCCCTAGGTTTTCTTAGGGAATTTGTGATAGCTTTTCACAGACCCCGCGATCAAGTATTTTTCTATGACGTAAGGAATCCGGGAGCATTGCTTAGTTTGCCGCCCGCGACCCAGGGCATCCGGAGAGGAATATCCAAATGAATGTCCGTCATCCTGTCATTTCTACTCTCGTGCTCGTAATCTGCCTGGCGCTCGTAATGCCTCCGGATGTCGCGGCTCAGGCAGCCCAAAGCGCCGGGAAAATCACTGCGGTGGTGCCGATCGTGAACGTGATTCGCGGCGCCCAGCAAGTGGCCGCTTCAACTTCTCAGCAAGTATTTTGGGGCGACGTTATTAACACGGGGCATCTGGCGCGCGCTCGCGTGGCCTTGGATGACGGCTCGATTCTGAGCGTGGGCTCGGATTCCAACTTGGCCATTGCGAAGCACGATGCGGCGCAGCAGCAGACCGACCTGGATCTGAATTACGGCCGTGTCCGCGCCAAGGCCGCCAAGCTCGTGAAGCCGGATGCCCACTTCCAGATCCGCACTCCCGTCGGCGTTGCCGGCGTCGTCGGCACAGACATGGCCGTACTATTTGACGCTAACGGAAAGATGGAAGTCTTCTGCATCGAGGGCGCTTGCAAAGTTTGTGACACGGCCGGGCACTGCGTTCTGATGAAGGGTGGCCAGGAGTCCAGTGTTCGTAGCAACGAACCGCCGTCTCAGCCCGTTCAGGCTACGCCGCTGAACATGACCGAAGCCGTGAACACAACAGCCACATCTGGCGCTGGTGCGGCGGGCGGAGGACTTGGAGTTGCCGGCGGCGTGGCTGTCGGAGTGGGTGCCGCAGTGGCAGCCACGGTCGCAATCGTGGTGGTCCGCGTAGTCACCAAAACACAAACTTGCGGCACGACCCCGACGAACACCGGCGTCCACGCCAATTGCACGAAGATCGATACGGGCGGGAAAATTAACGGACAGCGGGTGCCCTAGCCGCCGTGGCATCGAGCCAGCGCCCTGTAGAGTTCACAAACCTCATTGCTCACACATCTTCTCCTTCGCTTCCTGATCGGTGGAATTATCGTTTGCGGCTTTGCCGCGATCAGCGACATCTTGAAACCGAAAAGCTTCGCCGGCCTTTTTGGCGCTGCGCCGTCGGTGGCACTGGCTACCCTGTGGCTGACGATTTCCTCAGAGGGTAAAATCTACGCCGCAGTGGAAACTCGCTCGATGATTGCGGGTGCCGCGGCATTTTTTGTTTATGCCTCCTGCGCGACCTGGCTGCTGATGAAGGGCCAGTGGTCCAGCCTTTCGGTTACCGTGAGTCTGATCCCGGTGTGGTTAGCCGTTTCTCTTGGTCTTTGGTTTTTGCTGCTGAGGTAAATATTCTTGAATATCAGCGTCAATTTGTCGGCCCTGCGCCAAGCGAAATGGTACCAATTTGCTCTACGATTCCTATTCGGAGGAGCCATCTGCGTTCTTGCGGGTATCATCGCGAACAAATATGGGCCCGCAGTCGGAGGCCTGTTTATGGCTTTTCCGGCTATCTTTCCGGCAAGCGCGACGTTACTTGAAAACGAACAGAAAGAGAACAAGGAACTAGCTGGATTGCACGGCGCTATCTGCGGAAGAAAAGTCGCCGGTGTAGATGCAGCCGGCGCCACCATGGGAAGCATCGGAATGATGGCGTTTGCCGCGATTGTCTGGGGGCTCCTGCCGAAGCAGTCTGCGCCTGCGGTATTGATCGGCGCGACGGCTGCCTGGTTTGGCGTTTCTGTGTTCGTCTGGCACGTGCGCAGCATGTGGGTGCACTCGCGCAAGCATTGAATTGAACGACCTCTTCCGCGCATCAATTATTCCCCCGGGCGCAGTCAGATATATGCAATGGCTCGGTCATTCTTTCTCGAAGGGCCTCGAAGGCAGCAAGAACTGCAACCCAAAGTAGCCAACGAAGTATGGCTGGGTGGTTCCTGCTGTTTGCACGCTGCGTCCGGCCATTAAGAGGAGGATTACCGGGGGGTGTATCTTGTAGCGAAGACCTCCCTCCAGCGTTTCTTGGTCCGTGGATGGATGGAAAGTTCCCGTTGAGTAAAATTCGGCGTCCAGTTCCAAGTTCCTTGTAAAGTCATGGCCGACGACAACGCCTGCGAGCCACCCGTCCGGCCCGCGGCGTACGAGATTGTAGCCAACCTCCCAATTCAGATCGATCGGGCCGAGCTTCTTCGAAAATTCGAGAGGCAGAATCACACTCGCACCTCGCGGGGTGATTCCTCGCTCGACGGAGTTATTCGGATTATTGATGGAAACTTGCGGAAAAAGCGAAACAGCGAATCCCGAATCCTTGTTGTCATAAAACCGCCATTTAAATCCTAGTTGATCCTGCCCCAGTCCGAATTTCACCGGCGAAGGATTGTCCACGCGGAGCCACGCATTTTCGTAGGTCAACTGGATGCGATCGCCGAGACCAAAGTTGATGTCCACGTCCGGTGTGTGCGCTACCGAATGGTCGGGATAAAGAAAGGGCATGTAGGCCAGATTGATTTCCCATTGCAGGTTTCCAGGGGTGCCGGGATCGTTGGTGTAATACGGAGGCCCGCCTTGGGCAAAAATGGCGGGGCAAGAAAATGCAAGAAGCCAGATCAGGCGGGAGGAAATTTTGGAGGCGCGGGCGAGAATCGAACTCGCGTATGAAGGTTTTGCAGACCTCTCCCTTACCACTTGGGTACCGCGCCTTAGATTCAAAGTATAACGAAAATCGGGCTCCGTTTCAGCCCGGAAAAGACGCGCGAGGTTCCATTCGCCGCCAAACAGGGCCGGCCAGAATTTAGATTGGACATCAATATTTATTCCCAATTTATTTTATATGCAGCTCGTAGGGCAGGCGCGCCTGGATGGGTTCCATGAGGCCCAGGATGTGCTGCAGCGTGGCTTCCAAAGATCTTGATTCGTTCATCTGTTCTTTTTCGCGCTCGAAAAGCTGCTGAAAGAAAGTCTTCTCTTCGGGAAGGCGCACGATGCGAACGGAATCGCTCGCGGGGATGTGGGCCAGTCGCTTGGCCACTTCGATTGCGTGGTCCGTACCTCCCAACTCGTCAACGAGCCCCAGGTCTTTGGCCTGCGCTCCAGACCAGACACGGCCCTTGCCGACTTTGTCCACCGCTTCCACGGACATTTTACGGCCCGCGGCCACGCCCTTTGTGAATTCGTCGTAGGTTTCGTGCAGAGACTTTTCAATGTAATCGCGCTGGGCCGGGGTGAAATTCTGTTGCGCGGAAAAAAGCGTGGCGTTGTCGCTGGTGGCGACGTAATCCGTGCTGACACCCAGCAGATTGAAGAGTCCCGACACATTCAGCTTGCCGATCAAGACGCCGATCGAGCCGGTTATAGTGTTCGGATCCGCGACGATTTTGTCCGCAGGCGAGGCGATCCAGTAACCGCCGGAAGCAGCAACATCCGACATGGAAACGACGACGGGTTTGACTTCGTGCGCGAGTTCCACTTCCCTGCGAATCACTTCGCTGCCAACCACAGAGCCACCGCCGGAATCCACGCGCAGAACGATGGCTTTGATACTCGAGTCCATGCGCGCTTTGCGAATGTCCGCGGCCACCGAATCGCCGCCCATAATGGACCCGCCAGCGGGTGTGGTTCCGGAACTTCCGGAGACGATCAGGCCGCTCGCGTACACGATGGCAATTTTCTCCAGGGCAAAATTCGGGGCGTTCAGCGAAGTGCGGTAGCTATTCAGAGAAATTGGATTCCAGCCACCTGCGCGTCTTTTGAAAAAGTCCTGGACTTGGTCCCAATAACCGAGTTTGTCAACGATCTTGCTCGCCAGTGCGTCGGCGGTAGCGAGCGGGCCACGGTTAAGAATTGCTTCAAATTCATCGCGGCTCATGCCGCGCGCTTTGGAGGTGTCGCCGAGATATTGTTCGTAAACGCTGTGCAGAAGTGATTCAACTTCTTCTTTGTGCGCCGGGGTAAATTTTTTCTCCGTAAACATGTTCCCGGCAGTCTTAAACTCGGCGATGTGATAGTACTCGGGGACGATTTTCAGCTTGTCGAGGGTGCCCCGGACAAAAATAGCTTCCGCCATCATTCCGCGAATGCTGACAGGCGTGGTGGGCACGAGCCAGATTTGCTGGCAAGCGCTGGCAAGATAATATTCCTGGTTTTGGATGCCGTCATAGCCTAGATAACAGATGCTGGGTTTGCCGCTCGCGCGGAACGCAAGCAGATGATTGCGAATCTCTTCGAGTTTGGCCCAGCCAGTTTCGAGCGGAGCGATACGGACTACGAGACCGGTGATGCGTGGATCGGTGCGAGCGTTGTCGAGCGCGTCGAGATAATCATGCAGGACGGGAACGGTGCCATTGAAGGCACTGAAAAAGTCCGGGACGCGCTGCTCTTCGATTTGGCCGGTCGCGTCAATGACCAGGACGGAATTCGAGGCGACGCGGATGCCCGGCTTCGAAGCGGCCCAAATGATGAGGATCACAAAAACAAACAATACGATGATTACAATCGCTCGCCGCTTGCCCCAAGTCATGGTCATTCACCTCTTACCCGCGCGTGTGAGGGAAATGGCTGATACCGCGGGCTGATATCTCCGGCAACAAGGTAGCATCGAGGCGGGCAAAACTCCAATTTGGGCTGCAGTTGATGTGTTCACGGCCACTATTCTTGCTGCGACCAGAGCGGCAGAAACGGAACAAAAAGGAGGATATCCATTTCTGGATTTTTTGGCGATTTGAGCATGTCGCGCTCGTTTGTTTTCAGTGAGTTGGAGCATGTTCTACTTCCTGAGTTTGGCGATTTAATTTTGCAGTTTCCGTGTTCGCGGGGGGATCTAGAGGAACAGAAAATGCAAGAGCAGATCCCTCGCTGCGCTCCCTTCCTTCATCAGGGCAAGAGGGACGACAGTGGACCGCAATCGGGGACTGGTTCGGAGCGGGGTGAGTATTCTCTCCGGAGACGTTCTGGTGCTGCACGATTACGATGTGCTTGGTGGGATGCTTGATCCACTCTCCGAACTCGTTGATGTGGGTGTAGGCGTGCACGGCTTTGACGACGGAAGAAGCTGTGACTTTGACGATTTCAGCGCATTCGATAACGGATTCCAGGGCGACGCGAACGGCTCTTCGGCGACGGGCAAAGATTCCGGTGGCGTGGACGTGGCGGTAGATGGAGGAGTGGTCTGGAATACCGTACTCCCGAGCGATCTTGTCCGGGCTGCGCCAGCGGAGGAACTCGTGCTCGATGGCTTTGCGGTCTGGATGGCGACAGACGTTGCACCGGCGGGTGTGAGCACCCATGGCTGCGCGAGGTTTCGGTTGGGATGGGCGACCAGTGTCGCCACGCAGGCCACCGCGGAGTTGATAGTCCTTTTGGGGCCGGTCAGCGTTTGGGCGCTGAGGAGCGCTCCGCGGCTTGGGGACATCTTCAGTCTTTTCAGTGGTGCCCGCAGGATGGCTCTGAGCGGCGTATGGCGATGCCGGGCCTAAGCCGCTATTGGTCAACGGCACGCCGCCGAGTCTAATTTCAAACTGTTTCAGGGCGAGCGCCGCTCGTACGAGTTCGGCGTCATCGTCCAACTTCTGTTCGTCGTGCACAATCACTTCCTCCTCAGGGGCTGAAAAGCGCCCGAACCGATGCTAGATGAAAAAGGAGAGAGATATCAAGGGACTGTTACGGTGAGCATTTCATATGACTCAGTAGTAAAGATTTAAGGGGCCAAATAGTTTTGTGTGAGCAGGTACTAGTCTCCGCAGATCTGCGTAGGCATTAGAGATAGGTCGGCTATCTTCCCGCGAGAATCACTAATGCTCCCACGAAGTGCGGCGATTAAGGTTAAAGTGGAACAAATGAGACCTCGAACGGATAACTTGGAATACGGCCGGTTGCTGACGAAGTTTTCTCCGAAAGTGATTCGCACGGAAAAAACGAATGGGGAATATACCGAGGCGCTGTACGAACTCGACCAGCGCGACGCAAAACTGACTCGCGCCGAAAAGGAACTTGCCGAACTTCTGACACTGCTGATCGAAAACTTCGAATCCAAGCGCTACAAATTGCCACACGCAAAGCCTGTGGAAATTCTCCGGTTCCTTATGGATCAGCACGGACTGAGGCAGAAGGATTTGGTGGATGTGTTTGGAACGCGCAGCGTCGTTTCCGAGGTGTTGAGCGGCAAGCGAAAATTGAACAGGGAGCACATCAAGCGTTTGAGCGAGAGGTTTCACGTTTCGCCCGAGGTCTTTTTCTAGAAGGAATGACTCGCCGATAGTGTCAAGGCCACTCCGTTGTTCCTTTCCAGCCAGCCTACGTGGCTTATGAGTAGTGTCACATCGCGAGGTTTGTGCGAGGTCCGAACCTGTTGCAGCCGTGAGTAGGCTCCAGATTGGAGATCTGTGCCAAGGGAGTAAGGCTCGGCGAAAAATCCGCCGAAAGGAAAACTCGTCTTTTCAGTGCTTATGTCGCGGCTGAAGCCGCGACCCACAAGGCTTCACTGCAGCGCAAGATCAAAAAAAAAGAACAGATCCCTCGCTGTGCTCGGGATGACAGGGTTGGAGCGGATCGGGCAATCTTGAAATGTGATGGCGGACGAAATACGGCAGACGACGTTGAGAGGACAGGAGACGTCACCGTCAGGTTGTGTATGGAGACAAGAGCATTCAGCCGCCGCGCTTGTAGCGCGGATCCTTCGTATCTCGTTCGCTGATGCTTCGTAAGTCCTTTGGCACTGCTCTTAAGCTGTACTTTCGTCCAGTTGTTCGGCGGCGGCGCGCACGCGCATCATCGAAGCAGGGATTGGCGTGCATTGGCATTTGTGTCAGTGCCACTAGATCGAAACACCTGGAGAAGACATTTGCGTCGCGCGCAGTTTTGGCTCGTTTTCGTGCTCATACTGGTGCAGTTGGGCTGCTCGGGCACAACGAAGACGCCTGGAACGCCGCCCGCGCAGGTCGCTGTCAGCGTGATGCCGACTGCCGCGAATGTGCGAGCGGGAGCGACGCAGCCTTTTACTGCCAGCGTGACCGGCGCAACGAATCAGAATGTGACGTGGTCGGTGAATGGGGTTGCGGGCGGCAGCGCGACAAGCGGAACGATCAGCGGATCGGGGGTTTACACTGCTCCGGCTAGCTTGCCGAATTCAAACGCGATTACGATCGGCGCCGCGTCTGCTGCGAATTCCAGCGCGAGCGCGACGAGCAACGTCACGTTGTGGAATGCCACGCCAACAATCAGCAGCGTAACACCGACGAGTTTCACCGCGGGCGCCTATACGCTTACGGTGACGGGCGCTAATTTCGTAAGTGGCGCGCAAGTGCTGTTTGGAGGCGCGGCGGTCACTACGGCCTATGTTTCAGCTACGCAGCTTACCGCGACGGGTTCGGAATCCAGCGCGGGAATATTTGCCGTCAGCGTGAGCAACCCGAATCCAGGGAGCAGCAGTTCTTCAGGCATCAACGTAACCGTGACTTCGCAATCCGGCGGCAATCCTCCACCACCGAGCGCTTGCAGCGCAATCAGCCTCGGGCAGGGCGGCGGTCTCAACGGGTTCCTTCCCTTCCCGGCGGATAACGCATGGAACCAGAATATTGCAGACGCGACGGTGGATCCGAATTCCGCCGCGATCATTAATTTCATAGGAGCGAGCGATCCGGTGCATCCGGATTTCGGCTCCGGCGAGTATCAAGGGTCGAGCATTGGAATTCCTTACATCGTGGTGGATTCGGACCAAGCGCCGGTGGCGATTAATTTCACCGCCTATGGAGACGAGAGCGATCCAGGGCCGATGCCGGTTCCGGCGAGTGCGCCGATCGAGGGATATCCGAATCCGGGAAGCGGCGACCGGCACGTGCTGGTTCTCGACAACAGCAACTGCTGGCTGTACGAACTCTACAGCTCGTATCCGCAGAGCGATGGGAGTTGGAACGCGGCCTCCGCAGCAGTATGGGATTTGACTGCGGATGAGCAGCGGCCGCTGACGTGGACTTCCGCCGATGCCGCGGGCCTTTCGGTTTTTGCGGGGCTCGCGCGCTACGACGAAGTTGCCAGCGGGGAAATCAAGCACGCGCTGCGGTTCACGCTGCAAGACAGCCGCGCCGCTTTCGTGCCGCCAGCTTCGCACTGGGCTGCGAATTCCACGAATGCGAATGCCGCTCCCATGGGCATGCGTCTGAGGCTGAAAGCGAGTTTTGATATTTCGCAGTTTTCGGCCACGAACCAGGTGATTCTGACGGCGCTGCAGCAATACGGCATGATCATGGCTGACAACGGCTCGAACATGTACATCAGCGGCGCGCCGGACGATCGCTGGGACAACGACGATCTGCACAATCTGGATCAGGTTACGGCGGCTGACTTCGAAGTAGTGACGATGAATCCGATCTACACGCAGGCGAACTTGCCGACGGGCGCAACGCCTGTTATCAACGCGTTCACGGCAAGTTCTTCGACGGTTTCCGCTGGGGCACAAGTGACGCTGCAATGGAATGTGACGGGAGCGTCGTATTTCGATGTGACTCCTCAAGTGGGCGCGATCCGCGGTACAAGCGTAGTGGTCACGCCGACGCAGACGACGACGTACACGCTGAACGCGACGAACGAATTCGGACGCACTACTTCAACTGTCACTGTTACGGTGCAGTAAGCAGCTCGCCTCTGATACAGCACTTCCCTTCACCTGGATTGACAAGCCCCGGCAGAAGCAGGAGACGGCGGGCGCTAGTCCGGCATCGTTACGGTTTCCTCTCGCGGTATTGCGTCGAGCGTCGCTTTATCCAGATTCAGGTGAGCGGCGACGAGTTCCGGGGGCGTGTGCGAGAGCCATTCGGATAGAGCGAGATCCTGGTAGTAGCTGCTCTTGAACATTTCCAGGAACTTCAGGTCGGAGGAGCCGGTGTTTTCGATGTAGTGAGGGAGCGTTTTTTGAATGTAGCCTACGTCACCGGTTTCGAAATCCATGGTGCGGGCGCGGCCTCCGGTAGCAAAAACGGTCATGCGTCCCTTGCCGGCGAAGAAGTATTGCCACTCGTCGGCATTGGGATGCCAGTGAAGCTCGCGGACACCACCGGGCTTAACGGTTACGATCGCGGCGGCGGTGGTGGTAATTTTGAAATTTTTCGCATCGATGATGCGGACTTCTCCGCTCTTGTTGCTCTTGGTGGGAGGAAAGTCCATGGTGCGGAAAGCGAAATCAATGGGTGATGGACCCAAGGCTCCGGCGGCGATGCGGCGATCGTCCGCAAGCGAGGCGGGGAGTTCGGCCTGAAAGATGAAGCGTTCTTTCTTAGGCATGTTCGCGAGAACTGCTTGGCTGACGCCGAAATTCTTGGCGACGACTTCGGGAGGCGTGTGCGCCATCCAGTCGGTGAGGAGAACGGTTTCGTATTCGGAAAAATTGCCGTCGTCGAATACGAGAAGGAATTCACAGCCGTCGGGAGCGAGGCCCTGGATCGAGTGGGGAATGCCAGGGGGGAAAAACCAGAGTTCATTTTCTTTGACGTCGGTGACGAAGCTCTTGCCATCGGCGTCGATGCAGGTGATGCGGGCAGTGCCATAGAGCATGAAGGCCCATTCCGCAGCGCTGTGCCAATGTAGCTCGCGGACACCGCCAGCGGTGAGGCGCATGTCCACTCCGGCCAGACTCTTTGAGACCGAGAGTTCGCGCTGGGTAACTTCGCGGGACCAGCCGCCTTCTTGAAGGCGCTTGTGAGCGAAGGAAAAAGGGTACTTGAAGGTGGTCACGGCGCCGGCATCGGTGGGAACGGGACTGTTTGAATCCGGATTTGCCGCGTCCAAAGCGGGATTGGTGGGACCGGGGTCGCTTGCGCTGCGATCGGATTTGGGCTTTTGACCTGATTGCTCTTGGGCCGCTAGTTTTTTCGCGGAGAGCATAGTTGCGGCCGCGAGAGCTGCCGAGCTTGCTCCCAGAAATCCCCTGCGCGTCAACGCTTCTTTCTTTTCTTCGTCGCCCATGCCAAGCACCTTTCTGAATCCAAATGGATTCCGCTGCGGATTGGAAATCGGACCCGACGCAGGATTGTACGACGAAAAAAGGCCGGGAAATATGAAAAATAAAAAAAATGCTGGAGCGGTCTTAGTGAGGCCTTTGCTGCGCGGCTCGTTGTTGTGCTGCGGCGGCTGCCGCGGCTCTGGCTTGGGCTTGCGCGTTATATTGGTAACCTGGTGCGGGTTGAGGCGGAAAACCGGGGCGCAGGCCGGGATTGAGCGGGTTCATCTGACCAGGTCCTGGTGGAGCACCACTTTGTGCGGCCATTAGCCTTTGTTGATCGCCGGCGAGCTCGGGGCTACTCGGATAATAAACCAGCATCGCGTTCACCAAGTGGAGAGCGGCAGGAAAATTCTGCTGCTGAGAAAGCTGGTTGAGCTGCGCGCGAAACTGGTTGCCGAGTTGCTGCTCCATCGCTTTACCGGCGGGATTTCCGGCTTTGCCCGCAAGAATAGCCCAGTGAAGCGCGCAATCATTCGGCGGCTCGAAGTAGCGCGCCTGCGCATAGGCGGCCTGCGCATTTGCAAACATGGCTTGACTTGGATTGGCGGAAGATACCGGAACGGTTGATGCGGGAGCAGCCGGCTTGGCGACGCGCACGTTTTCTTCAGGCGCTTTGGCCGGCTCGGTGCTGGCGTCGACCACTTCGATAATTCCAGCGCCGCCCGGCTTGCTTTGCCAGTTCATATCGAAGACGACGCCATCGTGAACGTCGATGACGCCCGAGCCTGAAGCACTGCTGGGCTTTCTGCCGGGGCAAGAAACCAGTCCATCAATGGAATACTGCTGCTGGCCTTTGGGCACGTCGTTGGCAGCATAAGGATTGGTGGCCAGATGAAAGGTTTTGCCGGCGACGGTCATATTCAGATTCGGCGTGCACAGATGGCGGTCCACGTTATATTTCAAGACGATGGTGGCGGTGGCGGGCGCAACCGGCACAGGGACAGGCTTTGGATGTGGCTTGAGAAAATGCCATCCAGCAAGAGCAGCGATGACAACTGCGGCGCCTGCGGCTATCGGAATCCATGGAGGTTTCGTCGCGGCGGCAGGAGAGCCGCTCGCAACTTGGGCGCTTGGCGTGGGAGGCGGAACGGCACGCACGCTGGGCGGAGCAACCGCTTTCACGGGCGCGGGCGGAGCGGTGGGAGCGACGTCGGGCGCCGGGCGCGTAACGGCCGCGGGCGGGGCAGGCGGAGCTGCAGTGTCCACATCGGCACGAATGCCCTTGGCATGGAGGCCGGCAACAAGAGCTGGAATGATAGTGGGGATTTGATCGGCGCGAACGCGTGTGGCGTTCGCGGCGGCCATGGCTTGTTTCCAACCGGGCCTGCGGTGCGCGTACTCGTCGTGGGTCAAGTCCAGAAGAAGTGGCAGAGTGGCTTTGTTAGCTTCAACGGCGCGGACGATTTCGCGCGTAATTTGGTCGGAGGGCAGCGAGCGAGGAGAAATAATAATGGCCATCGCCTCGCAGTCAGATATCGCTTTGAAGGTTTCTTCGAAGTAATCCGCACCGGCGGGGCAATCGCGTTCGTAATACCAGCTGCTATAGCCGTGCGATTCCAACTGCTTGGCAATTTCGTGGGCTACGCCGCCGTCTTCCTCAACGTAGCTGACAAAAACCTTTTTTGGCCCTGAATCCATGCGCACTCCCGAAGGACCGCTCGGCTATGATTGGAAGAAACCGCAAGTATTGTCTAATACCTAATACGGTTTTTGCAAACTGAAAGCGAGTAACAGTACTGTTCGACTCTGATGCAGGACTGGCACCGGGGAGTTGTTGGGCGGGGTTTGGTCTTCTGGTATAGTGGCGCGCTCCAGGCGATTAGGCGGGACAGTAGCGCCAAGTTCGTAAGAGGTCCCAAGTTCTTCTATCAGCAAGCGGAGATGGCAATCGAATGGCAGAGAAACCATACATTCCCCACCCGATAGATACGTCGCAGGTCAGCCTCAGCGAGGTGCAGCCGCTGCTGGAAGACCTGGCGCGGAATGCGCATGAGGTGTGGGCGCAAAAACGGATCGAAGATGGGTGGACGCTGGGGCCGAGGCGTGACGATGCGAAGCGTACGCATCCGTGCCTGGTTCCCTACGAGCAGCTTCCGGAATCCGAGAAGGAATACGACCGAGAGCTGGTGAATCAAACGCTTAAAACGATTCTTGCATTGGGGTATCGCATCGTAAAACGGTGAAAAATGGCATCTCCGGCATCCGCGCAAGCCCAATCCTATGACGACATGGACGATTCTGCCGAGATCGTTACATGCAGTACAAACACGCTCGGAGGCGAAAACGGACCGGCTCTTTGCCAGGCATTGGAGTACGTCCAGCAGTTGATCTTCCCCGCGTTTCAAAAGGCAGACCAGGAGGCGCAGAAGAGCCGTAAAGAATATCAACAAATCTCCTCACGGGCCGTGTGGTTCGGAGCAGCGGCTGTGATTGTAGGCATCGTGCAGTTTGCGGTTCCCGAACCAGTGGGGAGTCTCCAGGTTTTACTTGATCTCTTTGAGGCTGCCGCAGCAGGCGTTTGTCTTTTTTTTATTTGGAAAGGGGTGCACGGAGAGCCGAAGGAAAAGTGGCTGGTGGCACGATACCAGGCAGAGCATCTGCGGCTGTTGAAATTCAAGACGCTAACGGGCCCCGACCTGTGGTGCGACGAGTCCGACAAAAGCGACGGTTGTGACCCGAAGAGACTAACGCCAGTCTGGCAGAACGTAGATGACAAGGTTTTTGAGCTGATGGCGCTGGATTATGAGCAGGTGAAAGAGAGAGCAGGCCAAGGTATCTCTCCAGATTTAGTACAACTGCGGTATCCCCCCTCTTGTTATCCAGCACTCGCGGAATTAATCCGGTACTACTGCGACAAGCGGTTGCGTACGCAAATGAATTATTTAGCCACAAAGAGCAAGGACGAAAAGAAGCAGGGCAGCGTGTGGCAATTGTTGACAAGAAATTTATTTTTTGCGAGCTTCGGCTTTGTGCTGGCCCACTTACTACTTTCATTTATCGGTATTTTCACTACCTTAGAGCTCCTTCCGCTCGAAAAAGCATCTCTCGTCATCGCGGCTATTCCGCCAGCTGCGGTGGCGGGAATCCGCAGCTTTCGCGCTTCACGCGAATTCGAACGAAATGCTTTGCGCCATCGTGCCACGCTGGATTCGCTGGAAAAACTGAGTGACAGGATGGTAGAGACCAACGCTTACGCGGAACGTTTCGCGATAGATGAAAAGGCGAAGGCCGAGACTCTAGCAAGGCAACTCGAGATCGTCCGTTATTGTGAGCTGGTCCTGGAATATGACACTTGTGAATTCATGCGATTACTGAGCGAAGTGGAGTGGTACTGATGACCGTCTGAAGGCCCCAGACTTGGGGATTTTCCCTCCGCAAGGTTGCCTGCTTCATTTCGACCCACCTGATTTCCTCAAGCGATTCTGCGCAACAAAAATCCAGAGCTTGGGTTGAATCGGTCTGTAAACGGGTGGGCTACAAGCCGGTAAGTGCGGCACTCGACGGCCGAGTGACGAGAAATGGCTACGGTGGCTGTGGAACCGGATTACAGGGTTTCCGGCATGGCCCAGAATTAGAGAAATGTAATACTTTCTCTCCCGACTGTACTACTCCCTCAATCAACGGGGCGAGTAACGTTGAGCGGCCGAGTTAAATTGGAATTGATTGCAGGATTCGCCAGAGGTAAGATTCAGGCTCACGGAGCCTACTTGCGGCCGGCTATTCCACAGGTTTGACCCACAGCCGGCGGGGATAACTGTCACTTCGGAAGCCGCGCGGTCTGGTGCAGTCCGCAAGCGGAGGTGATATATGTCGACCAACACGCTGCAACATACAGCTACCGCCGCGCAACATACATGTCCTCAATGCGGCAGTGCGATCGTCCGCCGATCCCACAGGCATGGAGTGCTTGACCGCATATTGCAGATGGTGCGATTTCGGCCTTATCGTTGCCAGGAGTGCCACAATCGATTTTTTAAGATTGCGGCGTGAAACAGGCTAGTGAATCCGCGGTTTAACCGAAGACGATTCCGAACGCCTCGTAGCATACAGCAGAAATTCTAACTGAGCCGCCCTTTGCAGGCGGGGTGCGCGCAGTGGCAGTCAATATCAGGAGTTTTTTCCATTGCCTCGCAGGCCTCACTGCAATACTTCTTGGACGTTACGGTGCACGAGCATACTGGGTGAGCGCACTTTTTCCCTTCGCCAGCCATGCTTACCTCCTACCAAAATTTCAAAGCTAAAATTCCCTTCGAAGTTCGCTTGGATGAGAAAAGCCCAAGCAAAAATTGAGGAGGAAGGCCGCGAGGCCCTCCTCCTCAAGGGATTTAGTCAGTGGCGCCGGCTGCGCGACGGTTGAGGTCGCGGTCGGATTTTGAGACGTCGGAAGAAGATTCGCCGGTGGAGGAAATATCTTCCCCTCCGGTGTTCTTCATGATTTCCTTCGCACGCTTGATCTCATCGGAAGTATCGCAATGCACCGACAAGAGAATTCCACCCTTTTGAATGCGGCCTTCGTAGCGTTTTGCCTCGTACTCCGGAATACCCAAACCAATCAGAGCACCGGTAAAACCGCCCACTGCGCCGCCTACACCGATGCCGGCCAATGCGGCCATGATCGGGCCTGCGGCGATGAACGGACCCACGCCTGGAATCGCGAGAGCGCCAATTCCAGCCAAGAGACCCAGAGTTCCGCCAATGACCGCGCCAGACCCTGCGCCTGCCGCTGCGCCTTCAGGAGCCTTTGTAGCTTTGTCTGTTGCGATGGGCTTCGCGCCCAGGTTTTCAGGCAAAAGGACCGAAACGTCTGAAGTTGAGAAGCCGCTCTTTACGAGTGTATCGACGGCGCGCTCGACTGTCTCGCGCGAACCGTAAATTCCGAAAACTGCCGTTTTCTTTCCTGACATTTTTATTTCTCCTTTTTTCTATAAAGTAAAAGACGAACTCAGTACAAATTAGATGGTTACTGCCTTGTAGCGATTTCAAGCTGGTCGGTCACGTTGTCCGCGCCAGCGACGGCAACGGCTTTGGCTTCTAGGCTCGCCTTATCATCTGCGGTGCGAACCGGCCCCTTCAAAGTGACCTTGCCGTCCTGGGTGATGATCTTGATGTTATGGGCGTAGGTGGATAGCGATTTATCCTGCATGATTGATTTGCGAATTTGTCTTGTAGTGTTGCGATCAGCGGAATTCATCTTTTGCTGATCGGCGGTCGTTGCATCTTTGTTGGCGTCCCCTTGGTTCATCTTGGTGTTGTCAGGGGCGGGCTGCTGACCGCTCTGCGGGACGGGACTTGCGAGCAGTGATGCGCCGAAAAATAAGGTAGCCCCCAATACTGAAAAGCGCTTCCCGAGTTTCATTTTTAAATCTCCTTTCATCAAGAATGACGTCCGTGTGAAAAATGAAATCAAAAATTTCAACAACGCTAAGCAAACCGTTCTTAACCTTGCGAGAGAAATCGTAGCTTCGATATTGAATAGGAGCTATACAGGGAACGGAGTAAATTGCGGGGGGGCATTCAGTATTGCATTGTGCTTAAAGCATTTAAGGCAAAACATGTAGCAGGGCAGGAAGCGGAATTCGCAGACCCTCCCCGCGTCAGTGCTCCCGCCGTTCTCTCGGTCGTTGCTAACCATCTTCGTTGAGTGTGGGTTCCGGACGAAATAGGCCTTCTATCCGCGAATAGAATCAAGTACTTAAGAGGCACCTCCTTAGTACTAGAGGCCCATTTTCACCGGCGATTCGCCCTGCTATTTTTCTCTAGTCCAGAAAACTGCCAATGAGAATGCCGGAAATCTCGAAGTGTCTGCAGCGGCTCCAGGAAGCGCGCAAGACTCCGGTCGTTCTGCGCCTGCGGACCAAGTTCCTGTTGTCGATCGTCCTGATCATCGCGTGGCTTACGTTCGCGACCCTATTGATCGTAGGGCGGACGGCGCAAAAAGAAGTTGAACGAGGGATGGAGAAAGACACGCGGAATTCGATGTTGACGTTCCAGAATCTAAAGGCCGAACGCCAGCTGGAAGAAAATCGCCAGGCGGAATTACTGGCCACGCTTCCTACCGTAAAATCTCTGCTGTCGCAGGAAGACGACACCCCGGAGGCCCAAGAAGCCGCGGAAAGCCTGTGGCTTTCGGGGGGATACGAACTTGTGGTGGTGGCCGACTGGAAGGGAAAAGTTATTGCGCTGCATTCCAACGTCCCCGGATTTTCTGAGGGCGACGCAGAACAAATGTTTTCTCATTCGCAAAAGATGAGTGGGGCAGGGGGATGGTGGTACGGCGACGGACGTCTGTATCAAGTTGCGTCTCGCCCGGTCCAACTTGGACCGGCCTCTGCGAATATGCGTTTGGGTACGGTAGTGGTCGGACGCGAAATTGATTCTAGCGTGGCGCACGATGTGGGGCAGATCGCATTTTGCCGGGTGGCGTTGCGCTACGGCGACGAACTGGTGGTGAGTTCCCTTCCGGCGATGGATGAGCGCACGGTGGCAGATGCGCTTCTACATTCTCCGGGCGCGAACAAGATTCAGATTGGGAAAGAATGGTATCTGGCCAACACAGTGGATTTGACTCCGGGCTCGTCTCCGGCGGTCACGCTGACGGTGCTGAAATCTTACGATGACGCGACTACATTTATAACGCGGCTGAATCAGACTCTGATCGCGCTGGGCTTATTTGCCGTTTGCGCGGGAGGAGGGCTGGTCTTCCTGATTTCGTACACATTCACGAAACCACTGGCGACATTGGTGAACGGCGTTCGAGCGCTGGAACAAGGAGACTTCGAGTATCCGGTGGATATCGGGGGCGGAGATGAAGTAGCAGAGGTGACCGCCGCTTTCGACCGCTTGAGAAGCACGCTGCAACGAAATGAAGAACAAAGCAAACGGCTGGGAGAACAGCTGCGGCAGGCGCAAAAAATGGAGGCTGTTGGCAGGCTGGCGGGCGGGGTGGCGCATGATTTCAACAATTTGCTGACGGTGATCAAGGGCCACAGCGACCTGCTGGAAGAAAAAATCACTTTGGCTACTCCGATGTTCCACAGCATTACGCAAGTGAAGAAAGCGACGGACCGCGCGACATCGCTAACGCGCCAACTGCTGGCATTCAGCCGCATGCAGGTATTGCAACCGAAGATTCTGGATCTGAATTCGCTGATTGCGGAGACCTGCAAAATGTTGCCGGTGCTGATCGGCGAGGATATCGACTTCAAGTTTTATGCGGCGCGGTCTCTGGGATTGGTGAAAGCGGATCCTTCGCAGATCGAGCAGATCTTGATGAATTTAGCCGTGAATGCCCGAGATGCGATGGAGAAAAGAGGCGGCGAATTCACCATTCGGACGCGGAACATTATCCTCGACGAGCAGTATTCAAAGACCCATCCTCCCACCGTGCCGGGACACTATGTATTGCTGGAGGTGGAAGACACGGGGAAAGGGATGGACGCGCAAACCAAGGCGCGAATTTTCGAGCCGTTCTTTACCACCAAGGAGCTCGGCAAGGGCACGGGACTTGGTCTTTCGACGGTGTATGGGGTGGTGAAGCAGAGCGGCGGCTACATTTGGGTGGAAAGCGAAGTTGGGAAAGGTACAAAGTTTCAGATTTTCCTGCCGCAAAGCGGAGAGAGCGTGCCGACGGCCGTGTCGGAAAGCGGCTCAGCATCTTCCGCAAGCGGATTCGGCACGATCCTGCTGGCCGAAGACGAGGAGGCAGTTCGAGAGCTGGCGTCCGAATTTTTGAAGGCAAGCGGGTATACGGTCTTGGTTGCGAAGGATGGATTGGACGCGCTGGAGGTCGCCGAGCAGCGCAGAGGTTCGGTCCATGTGCTAGTGACGGACGTAGTGATGCCGCGAATGAGGGGCACGGAGCTGGCGCGGAAGTTAAAGCGCTGCCATCCGGAACTTAAGATCGTTTACATGTCCGGCTACCTCGAACACGACAGCCAGGATAATGACTACGTGCCTGACTCGGAATTTCTGCAGAAGCCATTTACGCGAGAGACCTTGCTGCGGAAGATACGAGAAGCCATCGAGAGCAAATCTAGTGCATCCGAATCCGTCGTAGTCCGATAGGGCCGCCGGCTGAATTCCGGCACAGCGTCCTAGAGACATCTGAAAACTCGCAGGAGCTAGGGCCTTGATTCGCGGAGAAAGCGTGCGGCTTCTTCAGGGGGAGTGGGGTTGATGTAAAAGCCGGTGCCCCATTCAAAGCCAGCGACCTTGGTTAGTTTCGGCATCATTTCGATGTGCCAATGATAGTGGTCATTGATTTCTTCGCCCATGGGAGAAGTGTGGATCACGTAGTTGTAAGAAGGAAACGCGAGGACGGAATCGAGCCGGGCGAGGAAATCGCGCAGGATGCGTGCGAGGCTTCCGTAATAGGGAGCGGGCATATTCTCGAATGCTGAACTGTGCTGCCGCGGGAGAATCCAGGTCTCGAAGGGAAAACGCGGGGCGTAGGGAGCAAGCGCGATGAAGTAATCGTTTTCCAGGATCATGCGCGTGCCGGTCTCGATCTCCTGGCGAATCATGTCGCAAAAGATGCAGCGCTCTTTCTCGTCGTAATAGTGCTTGGAATTGTCCACTTCTTCGCGAACGCGCTTGGGCACGATGGGCAGAGCGATCAATTGCGAATGAGTGTGCTCGACGGTGGCACCGGCGGCCTCTCCGTGATTTTTAAACAGAAGGATGTAACGAAAGCGGCGGTCATTCTTCAAATCCAGCATGCGATCGCGGTAGGCCCAAAACACTTCCTCGACCGATTTGTCACTGATGGTGGCGAGCGTAGATTTGTGGTCCGGCGTTTCGATGATGACTTCATGGGCGCCGACGCCGTTCATGCGGTCGAAGAGGCCTTGGCCTTCGCGGTCCAGGCCGCCTTCAATGCCGAGCGCGGGAAACTTATTGGGCACCACGCGCAGCGACCAGCCGGGCGTGTCTTTTCCGCTGCCGTTGCGGCCGTAGGCGAGGATTTCAGACGGAGTTTTTCCTTCATTGCCGGGGCAGAACGGACAATTCGCGTTGCCCTTGATCTGAACGCTTTCGCGGACAAAATCCATGGGACGTTTGGCGCGATCGGTGGAAATGATAACCCAACGCCCGGTAATTGGATCTTTGCGAAGCTCCGGCAAATTTTTCTCCTCGGCGGTACGATTCTGCGATCGTATCAAGCCGGAATGAGCGCTATGCGCTACGGATTATTCCACTATGCCGGACAAGCACAAGAGCTACAAGCGGGCATCGTGCGTGTTGAGCATCAAGCCTAGTCTTCGCCGAAGGCCGCTTTATGGAGGCGCACAGTTGGCTTTTGACCGAGGCTGGTCTCAATGGCGAGAACGTCAAACCTCCACGGCGTATTTTCCAAGTGGCGAGCGCGAAGAAATTGCCGAGCCATGCGAGAAAGGTTGCGGCGTTTCTCATGATTGATTGAGTCTTCGGGCCGCGATTGGCCTAACTGGGAGGCGACGCGAGTTTTTACCTCCACAAAGGCGAGGACTGGGCCGTCGTAGCCGACGATGTCGAGTTCACCTTTCATTCCGGGCACGGTGAAATTGCGGGCGATCACGACGTAACCATGACGGCGGAGATACCAGTAGGCGTAGGTCTCGCCGCGAACTCCTGTCTTTCGCGCGCGCTGCTTTGCGGACGCTTCGATGCGTGCTTCGGCCAGGCCTTTGCTAGCGGCAAAATTCAGAACGGAATACATGAGTTGAGAAATCATGGTGAATCATCCCGATTATAAGATACCTGCACCCGAATCGAGCAGAATGCGCTAAAGCGTTCGCTCGATCTCCGTGATGATGCCATCGAGGGTGCGAACTGCAAAATCGGCTTGTTCCTCGTCGATCATGAGCGGTGGGCAAAGGCGCAGAGTGGTGTCGCCTGAACCAAGGACAAGGAGACCCTTGTGGAACGCCATCTGGACGATGCGGTTACGCAGGTCGGGCGCTCGCTCCTTAGTTTTTTGATCGCGCACAAACTCAATGCCAATCATCAGACCGCGACCGCGAACTTCACCGACGATTTTGTGCCGCTCGGGCCAGTTTGCCGTTTGCCGCTTGATGAACTCGCCCATGCGAGCGGCGTTGGCCATGTAACCTCGTTCAATTAGGCCCAGCGTTGCGAGCGAAGCTGCGATGCAAACGGGATTGCCGCCGAAAGTGGAGGCGTGCGCGCCGGGCTTCCAGTCCATCACCGAAGCCTTGGTGATAATGGCGCTGAGCGGCATGCCGGAGGCAATTCCCTTCGCGGTGCAGAGAATATCGGGCTCGACGCCGGCATAATCCACGGCCCACCACTTGCCGGTGCGGCCCATGCCCGATTGCACTTCATCGGCGACGAGCATGATTCCGTACTTGCGGCAGATTTTTTCCAGGCCTTGCAGGAATTCCGCGGGGGCGGGCAAATAACCGCCTTCGCCTTGGACCGGCTCGATGAAAATACCGGCTACTTCGTCGGGATCTACACGGCGGCGGAAAAGTTCATTTTCGAGATACGAAAGGCAATCGGCGGACGCGTTCTCGGGACGGATTCCGTAGGTGCCGCGGTAGGTGTCCGGATAAGGCATGTGAAACACGCCGGAGAGGAGGGTGCCGAATCCTTTGCGCTGGACTGCCCTGCTGGCGGTGAGTGAAAGCGCGCCCATAGTGCGTCCGTGGAAGGCACCGTGAAATGCAACGAGCTTGTCGCGCTTCGTGTGATACTTCGCGAGCTTAATTGCCGCTTCCACCGCCTCCGTGCCCGAATTGCCGAAATAAACGCGCTTGGGTTCCTTGCCAGGCGCAATAGAAGCAAGCTTCTCGGCCAGTTCCACCATGTTGGGATAATAAAAATCGGTGCCGGACATGTGAATTAGTTCGGAGGCTTGCTTTTGAATTGCAGCGACGACCTCAGGGTGGCAGTGGCCGGTGGAAACGACAGCGATGCCTGCGGCAAAATCGAGGAACGAGTTGCCGTCCACGTCTTCAATCACCGCGCCGCGACCTCTTTTGACGACGAGCGGATAATCACGCGTGTAGGACGGCGAAAGGACTTGCCGATCGCGCTCCACAATCTGCTGAGCTTTGGGGCCCGGCAACGGAGTAATCAGGTGCGGAAGCTTGGCTTCAATATTTGTCTCGGTCGCTTGCATGTCTTCCTCCAGGAAGCAGATTTATGAAATCTTTATTTAAAAACGCGCACAAGTTTCTGCACACGAAGAGCAAACAGATGGAGGAAGAAGGACTTAATCGACGCCGAAGAGGTTCGGGCGTTCGTGGGAAGGCTGGCTATGCAGCGACAGGATGTATTTCGTTGAAATCTTCATTTGTACTTCCAGCGGACACTTCCGTCTTTCGTGTCTTCCACTATGATACCAGAATCGGCGAGCTGTTGGCGGATATCGTCGCTGCGTTTGAAGTCTCGGCGCTTCTTTGCCGCATTGCGTTCCTCGATTAGCGTTTCGATGCGTTCCGCGGGCATCCGCTCTTGCGGCTGACCAAAACCAAGCTTGGCGAGCTTCTCATCGTCATCATCCGCAAGCACGGCCAGGATGGCATCTACTTTCTCCATAGTGGCGACGACGCGCGGAGCGTCCTGCTGCAGGAATTCGCCGCGGTCCATGGCCGTATTTATATCGCGCACCAGATCGAAAACCGCGGCCAAGGCCATTGCCGTATTTAAGTCGCCGGCCAGCCCAGCGTCGAAATCCGTCTCGGCTTTTTCGGCACGCTCGAGGATTTCCGCGCTCGATCCCGCGGGAAATTGCTCCACCTTCAATCGCGAGACAAAATTCCGAAGCCGCGCGACCGAGCTTTCCGCCTGCTTCAGACTGTCCGAGGTGAAATTAAGCTGGCGGCGGTACGGAACGGAGAGCAGCAGAAAGCGGATGGTGGAGGGCTTGTGGCCTTTGGCGAAAAGATCGCGGAGGGTAAAGAAGTTTCCGAGCGATTTCGACATTTTCTCGCCGTCAATGATCAAGTGCTCCGCGTGAAGCCAGAGCCGGACGAAGGGATGGCCTGTCGCCGCTTCACTTTGGGCAATTTCGTTTTCGTGATGCGGGAATGCAAGATCCACGCCGCCGGTGTGGATGTCCAGCGTATCTCCCAAATATTTCATGGCCATCGCGGAGCACTCGATGTGCCAGCCGGGGCGGCCTGGGCCGATTCGCGTCTCCCAAAAATGTTCACCGGGCTTGGGGGCTTTCCAAAGAGCGAAGTCGCGCGCATTCTCCTTCTCGTACTGATCAACGTCAACGCGCACGCCGGTCTTCATGCCGGCCAGATCGATCTTCGAGAGGCGTCCGTAGTGCGGAAATTTTGCGATGCTGTAATAGATCGAACCCTCGCTGGTGTAGGTGAGGCCTTTTTTTTGAAGCCGCTCGATCAGGGCGACCATGTCTTCGATGTGGTCGGTGGCGCGGACGAGTTCTTCAGGAACTTCCAGATGCAGAGCGTCTATGTCCTGGAGAAATGCCTGGACGTATTTTTCGGTGTACTCGCGGATGCTCACTCCGGCGGCCGCGGCCTTCTGGATGATGCGATCATCCACGTCCGTTAAATTCATGACCTGGAGTACGCGGTATTTGCGAGATTGAAGGAAACGCCGGAGAACATCCTGAAAGACGAACGTTCGGAAATTCCCAATATGCGCAAAGTCGTACACCGTGGGGCCGCAGGTGTACATGCGAACCTCGCCTTTATGGACCGGATCCAGAGGCTGCAACCGGTTCGTCAGCGTATTGTGCAGGTGTATGGCAGTCATTTCAGGGCCGTGCAAGAGTGTAATTCTAACTGACGCATCGGTTTGCAGCAAAGCTCCGTGGAGCAACGAAGTTCCTGGGCGCCGCCAGTGTTTGCCCGGATGGATTTAGCGCGGTGGCCAACCCGAACGGATCCAGCCGGTATACGACGCGGCGGAAAATGCTCTGGCAGGCGGGTACTGGAACTCCTACGGAAAATTTGCGGTTCGAACAGTACCAATAGGCCGTCTGTACCATTTTTTGAATAATGTGTTCGGTTAGTCTATAGGCAGATTTGGAGGCTCGCGGCGAAAATTGGCGCGGGCCCAAAGAGAAAAATTATGAAAAAGATAATTCTGCTGGCAGGCATCGCGTTGCTGGCCGGCACAGCGCAGGCGCAGTTCGGCGGCTCACTAAATTCCGCGAGTGGCATGAACGGTTCTCGTTCGACTATCGCCAACAACGTAGCCCCGGCTTCGGCTCCACAGGCGAATGTGAGCGGGACAAACCCCGGCGAGTTCGTTCCCTCGACGTTTGAGAGCTACCAGCAAGCCGTAGCAACCGGGCAGGAAGAGCTGGACGCAAGGCCGCTCCGCTTGGCTGAGGTGGCGCGAATGCTACAGGCGCGGAGAAAATTGGAAATACAAACGCCCGCGCTTATCGCCGAGCAGGACGATGACGGGAACGTCATCATCTCCGCCGGGAAACAGCGGGGAGCCGGCAAGAGCAATTAGCGGAACGATTAAGGATTCAGCTGGACCTGGCGGCTGAGGATGGTCACGTCGCCTTGCGAATAGGGTGTGGCAGTCAGGGGGCGGGATTTCAGCACGAACATTCCCTCAAGAGGCAAACCATAGCTCAGATCCAGGACGTAGACTTGAACCGGCTTGCCTAAAGGCAAGTCAAACTGTACCTCAATGCCTTTCGAAGTCATCGTCAAGCAGCGATAGAGATCCCAGCCGTTAAAATAACGAAAGACCCGCGCGGTCTTCTGCGGAATTGGCTGGTCTTGTATGCGGACCTGATCGATTCCCGAATCCGGCGGGAAAAAAACCACGGCCTCGGGCGCACCGCGTTCAGACCGCAGCAGAGCGCGATAGTGCCGCATTCCTCCCGATTCGGAAGATTCAAGGATGGTGAAGGTGGGCGCGGCAATTTCCAGGTGCGGCGCGTCGGCGAGAAACGCGGGTAGCGTATCCCACGGAAATGAACCTCTGTCTATGCGATGGAAGTTTGTTGCAACTCGGATGGGCTCCGGCAGGCGGCCGGAATCCGTATAGACCACCCATTGCGATCTGCCGGAATCGGCGTCCTGCCGGTATTGCAGATTGACGTGTTCCGGCGCCTTGGCCGAGTACGCGGGCGCGACAACGGCCGCGAAAACCGCGAGCAGAGTGGCTACGAGCGCCGCGCCGGGAAGAGCAAATCGCGCAAAACCTTTCGGCTCGCGCAAACTGGCCAGCAGGGGCGCGAGCGGCGAGAGTAGTAGCGCAACGAGAAGTGCGACGCCTGCAAGTATGCGGATGCCCAGTCCGTCATAGAGCAAGATCACGTGGCCGAAACCGAGTATCCCAGCCACAAATAAAGGCAAAGCCGCGGAAAGCCAAACGCCATTGCGAGGCTCGCTACGCCGCAGTGTAAATGGCAATCCGACCAGCACTGCGATGCACGACGGCACTAGCATAATGTAGGCGATTCCACTGCTTAGCCAAGAAATCACAACTGAAAACAGCGTCCACCAGATCCACACACCGGCCCATAAGCCCCAATAACCAGTACGACTCTCGAAGGCGAGCGACAGGACAGTCACCACGGAAATCGCCAGGCACCAGAATGCGATTTGCAAAGGAAGCGGGTGGGCTAGCCAGTTAGTCGGCGTGACGCCGGTAGCATGCAGGATTGTTTGGAGGATTAATGCAAGGACACCGGTGGTAACAAAAATCGCCAGCCAGTTGACGAATCCCCAGAGGAGCGCGGAAGGGAGGAGGCGATTTTTAGCTATCAGCCATCCAACTTGAAAAAGCAGAAGAACAAAGGCGACGATTGCGACGGGGAGGCTCCAACCTGCCGGCCACATGACCACGCCGCGTTCGAAGAGATCAAAGAAAACGGCCTCCCTAACCGGTGGGCTGCTAAGGTCGCTATTCGCAAGGGCCAGAACCATTGGGAGCGCGTTATCCCCATGATGCTGCAAGCTTGCGGGATCGGCATTTGCGAAATTATCGAGCTGGGTGTGATAGTGGTTCACATCCCCGATAAAGGCAAAGTTAGCGCCCTGGTATCCGGAGGCCTTGAACACGGTAAAATCCGTGTCGTTCGGTAGCTGCTTATAGGCCTGGTAGAAAATCGAACTGGCGGCAGGACGCGCCGCATGCTGTGAATAAAGTTTTACAGCCCAATAGTTGGCGGTGCCCGTTTCGAACATCATGCTTGGGCCGGAAGTGCCGCGCGCTTCCAAGTTGACGGCCGCGCGAACGTCTTTTGCCCAAGGGCTCTCCGCTACGAAGACACGCGCGCCGAGCAAACCCGCTTCTTCACCATCATCGATCAGAATAATAATGGAGTGACGCGGGACTGCGGTGGATTTCAGGGCACGCGCAATCTCGATTACGGCAGCGACTCCCGCGCCGTCGTCGGAAGCTCCCGGGCCCGCCGGCACAGAATCGTAGTGGGCGGCTAACAGCACCGACGCGCCAGGCTCGACTCCGTCCAAGCGCGCCAGGATATTTTTTACCGTGGCGCAGGTTCCGAATTCGTCGCACGAAAAACCAGTTTGCACTTGCGGCTGATAACCGAGCTTGGTGAGCTCATCAATGACGCGGCCGCGAACGACACCGTTTGCGGCGCTTCCGGTGGGATGCGGGATACCGTCGCCCACAAGATGATTAAGAACCTCACGAGCGCGATCGGCGGAAAACTGAGCAGCAGGAGCGCTAGCCGGCTGCGGCGCAGGAGGCCGCAATCCCGCCACCGAGAGAAAAAAAATTACGGCCAGGATGGCTACGGTAGGCAGTACTCGACGGGCCCCAGGCGTATCTTCAGGTTGCAAACACTCCCCCTGTGCGCGTCATCCTAGGATGCGACTGGTTTCAAGTCAATGCGGATGTGGGCTTAGCTGGTTGTTAAAGCGAGGTATTGGGCCGCGGTCAGAGGGACGACCGAGAGCCTGCCCTGCCGGACCAAAGGTGAATCAGCGAAGAGCTTGTTCGCTTTGATTTCTGCCAGCGATACAGGTTTGGAGAGCGCTTTCCCGGCTTGAATCTTAACCTGAGGTTTTTTCGGGTCCGAGATATCGACGGAGATCACCTTCGCTGTTCCCACCGCGGATTTTTGGGAGGCAGTTTCATAGATGATGAGCTGCGCGCCGGGCTTCATTTCGCGCATATTTCTCAAGGCCACGGGATTTGACACGCCGTCCCATACCGTCGCTTTGTCCCGCTGCAGATCGGCAAAGGAGTATTCCGAGGGTTCCGTTTTGAGCAGGTAATAGTCCGCCATGACCCTTACTTTAAGCCAAAGATGACCGGAAGGAAACAGGGGTATCGCGGCGTAGATAAGTTGCTGCTGGAACAAATCGGAAGAGCGGCCTTTACACCGCTCGCGCGCCATGCTAATTTCTCTTCCCGTACCGCCGATCCGATAGCGCCAGGCGGCAGGGCCATTGATTAGCGACCCTCCCACGTTTTTGTCTCGAAAGACCTCCAAGGAAATTTCAAATTGAAGCCCCTTCTGCCGATGAGGCGTGGGGAGCTAACTGTGCGAGGGAACTGGTGTTAAAACTACGTAAAGTCGAGTTGTTGGGGTTCAAATCGTTCTTCGAGAAGACTCCGATCACGTTCAGCGGCAGCGGAATCACGTGCATCGTGGGCCCGAACGGGTGCGGCAAGTCGAACGTGGTGGACGCGATCTCCTGGGTGCTCGGAGAACAGAGCCATAAGCAGTTGCGGGCGGAGCGCATGTCGGACTGCATATTCAACGGGACTGCCAAGCGGCCTCCGTTGGGTCTGGCGGAAGTGACTTTGACGCTGGTGGACCCGGAACTGTCGGAAGCCGTGGCCAAGGTGCTTGACGCACCGGAGGAAATGCCCGCGGAGGCGGGACCCACGCTTGTCGAGGAGCAAATCTCTGTAGCGAACGAAGATGGCTTTCTTGAGATTCCATCCAGTCAAACTGACGTCCCGGCGGAAGAAAATACGGACAACCGCAAGCCTTGGAAGAAGCGCGCGGCTGAGAAATCTGCGATCGCCCTGAAACCGGGTGAAGTCGTGGTTGGGCGTCGGCTCTACCGCTCGGGGCAAAGTGAGTACTTGATTAATGGGCGCGTGGCGCGTTTGCGCGATGTGCAAGAACTTTTTATGGGATTGGGGCTGGGACCGGATAGCTACGCAATTATCGAACAGGGGCGCATCGGGCAGATTCTGAATTCAAAGCCGATGGACCGCCGCGCAATTATCGAAGAAGCGGCCGGCATTACGATGTACAAGACGAAGAGGCGTTTGGCGGAAGCGAAGCTGGAAGCTTCCAAGCTTAATCTCTCGCGTGTGAACGATATTCTGGTGGAAGTGGAGAAGCAACTTGCTTCGCTAAAACGGCAGGCTTCCAAAGCGCGGCGTTACGCGGAGCTGCGGGAACAAATGCGCGCGCTGCTCCGGAGCGTTCTGGCCAGCAAGGCGGAGCATCTGGATATCGAAGCTGCGCGGCTGGAAAATTTACTGCGCGAAATGGAGTCGGTGGAAGAGCGCGAGGCGCGCTCGGTGCACGAGCTAGAGTCCGAGCAAGAACGGTTGAGCGCGCGGAGCTACGAGCTGGACGCCGAATTGCGGCAAATCCATAACCTGTTGGGGCAAACGGCGCTGGACCTGGATCGCGCGGAAAACCGAATCACGTTTAATCGCGAGCAAGTGGCCCAAATTGACACGCGCGCTACGCGCCTGGCTGTTGAATTGGAACAGGCTGAGCGGCAGGCAGCGGAGCTAATCGCGCGGATGTCGGCACAGCGCGAGGCGGCAAGTTCCCTTCGCGAACAGACCGCACTGCTGGAGGCTGCGCTTCGCCAAACGACGGAGCAAGCCGCGTCCAGCGCCGGCGAGCAAGAACGGCTGGAAGCGCGCATTGCGGAGTTGCATCAGCTGGCAGCGCGCTTGGTGGAAGAATCCGCACGCGAACAGGCGGAATCGCTGCAGGCGGAAGAAGCAGCCGCCCGGCACGCAGCTGCTGAAGAAGAGCGCGGCATCGCGCTGCGAGCTATCGAAAACGAGTGTGCTGCGTTGAAAGAAAGAGTTGCGGCGGCTGAGCGCACATTCGAACAGGCGCAATCGCAAGCACAGGAATTCGGCACAGCGGTTCAAAATTCGCAGGCGCGGCTCGCAGAACTTCGAAACAACCAGCGCGAAGCCGGGCAGCGGCTGGAAGGGATGCGTGAAAACCTTTCGGCCGAGCGAGCGCGCCGCACATCCATCGAGCAGATCTTGAGCGACCGCGCCTACACCGCCGACGCGGTACAAAAATTATTCAGCGTCAATCCGCAGCATGATCAGGCTTCCTCTGACGGCAGCTTCCGAGCGATCGGATTGCTGGCCGATTACGCTGAGGTGCAAGAAAAATACGAAAGCGCTATCGAGCAATTCCTGCGGGATGAGCTGGAATACATCGTGGTCGAATCGTTCGATCACGCCCGGGCCGGGATCGCGCTGCTGCGCAATGAAATGGGCGGGCGCGCGACTTTCTTTGTCGATTCGCAAGTGAATCTGGATATTCAGGCGCCCGAAGCCGACGGTTCCCTTCCCCTGGCGTCGGGCATCGTCGCGAGACTTGACCGACTGGTCGAATTCCGGGATCCGGTGGGACCGACTGCGAAGCATTTTCTTACCAAACTCCGCACCGCGTACCTGGTGGAGTCCGCCGTAGCCGAACGATTGGCGCACGAAAATCCGCATAGTTATTATTTGACGCTCGACGGCACTTGTTATCACGGGCGCATCGTTTCCGGCGGCCGCGCGGGAGAGGCAGGCCCATTGGCCTTGAAGCGAGAACTTCGCCAGCATGAGGCCGAGGCGATACGCCTGGAGCGAATCTGCCAGGAACAGCAAGAGCAACTCACTCAACTCGGCCATGAAATCTCCGCGGGCGAGTCCACCGTGGCGCTGGCAAACTCACGGCACGTGGAAGCAGAAAAATCTCTGGTCGCAGCCACTCATCTTCTGGACCAGGCGCGATTAGATCTGCAGAGAATCGAACTTCAACTTTCCACCGAGCGGGAAGAAATCGGCCGGCTGAACACCGAAGCGGAAGCGGCGCGCTTGCGGGTGGAACAATCGCGGCGGCAACATGCGGAAGCTGTCCGTTTGCGGGCCGCTACGGAGACGGAGAGTTCCGAATCCGCCGAGAGACTTCTGCGGATGCGTCAAGATTTTCAGGCTTTGCAGGAACGGCTGGGCACAGGCCGCGAAGAACTGGCAACCATGACCGAACGATTGGTAAGCGCCGAGGCCACGGGACAAAAAGTTTCGGAGGAAATCGGCCTCGCCGAGGAGCGTTTGTTATCGTTGCGACAGCAGCAGAAAGCGATGTATCAGGAAAAGTCCGAGCTGGAGTCTTCCTGTGGCCAGCTCTCGCTCCAGGCCGACGACTTGCGTAAAGAGAAACACAGGATGGAAGAGCAAAAGGGCGCGCTGGAAAAGGAATGGGAAGCAGCCCGGTCGCGCACAGCGGTGCTGGAAGAATCCGTACGAGGAAAACGCCAAACTCTCGACGAGCTTCGCGCCGAACGCAGCCAGAGGCAAATTGAAAAGGCGCGTAATGACGCGGATCGAGATTATCTGCGGCAGACATGCGTGGCGGAGCTAAACGCTCAGCCGGAAGACCTGATGGCGCAAGAAGCGCAATTGCTTATCGGCGAAGACCTGGTGACGGCGGAGACGAATTACAACGAAATGAAGGCCCGCGTGGAAGCTATGGGGCCGGTCAATATGATGGCGCTGGAAGAGTTTCAAGAGTGCGAGCAGCGCGAGGAATTCTTGCGACGCGAGCGCGACGACTTGGTTGCAGCCATCGAAAACACGCGGCTTACCATTACGGAACTGGATCAGGTGTCGCGGCAGAAATTCGAGGAAGCGTTCAACTTCATCAATGCGCATTTCACGATTGCGTTTCAATCTCTGTTTGGCGGCGGACACGGCGAGATGCGGCTGAGCGAACCGGACAGCTCGGGCGAAGCCGGGATTGACATTGCGGCGCAGCCACCGGGAAAGCGGCTGCAAAACATTCTTCTGCTCTCCGGGGGCGAAAAAGCGCTTACGGCTCTGGCCTTACTCATTGCCGTGTTCCGCTACCAGCCCAGTCCGTTCTGCATACTTGACGAAGTGGACGCACCGCTCGACGAGGCCAACGTTGGGCGCTTCAATAAAATGCTGGCGGAGATGTGCGCGCAAACGCAGTTCATCGTGGTAACCCACAATCGGAAGACGATGGAGATGGGCTCGGTCATGTATGGAGTGACGATGCAGGAACCGGGCGTCTCGAAGCTGGTTTCCGTCAAGTGGGAAGACGCCGCCTCCGCGGCCGCACCGAAAGCCGCCAGCAACGCCGCTTAATGCCCGATTGTTGTCGAAACCATTGAGCGAGTCATCGCTGAGGAAAAGAAATTCTTAGGCGTTGACATCCAGTCTCGCTGCGCTAGAATACCCGCCTCCAGTGAGGAAAAATATCCAGTGTCTTCTCCACAAATGAGTGCCGTCATTTCACAAACTGATTTCCCGGGGCTGAAGCTTCGGGCACGAGGCAAGGTTCGCGATATTTATGAGCTTGGCGACCGCTTGCTCATCGTGGCTACCGACAGGCTTTCGGCTTTTGACGTCGTGCTGCCGACGCCGATTCCCGATAAGGGACGCGTTCTAACGCAATTGTCGCTTTTCTGGTTCAAAAAGCTCGCAGACGTGGTCCCAAATCATGTTCTTACGGCGGAGAATTTTGACGGCGAGTTAGCACCGTACAAAAGCTCGCTTGCGGGGCGTGCAATGTTGGTGCGGAAGACCGAGCCGATTCCGATCGAGTGCGTTGTGCGGGGCTATATTTCCGGGTCCGGCTGGAAGGACTATCAGAAGAGCGGGAAGATCTGCGGTATCGAGCTCCCGACGGGCCTGCGCGAATCTGACCGGCTGCCTGAGCCGATTTTTACGCCTTCGACCAAGGCTACCAGCGGGCACGATGAAAATATTTCTTTCGAGGAAACGATTTCGCGCATCGGCCGGCCCCTCGCTGAACGCCTGCGTGAGACCAGCCTGAAAATTTATCGCCTGGCGTCTGAACACGCGCGCGCGCGCGGGATCATCATGGCCGACACAAAATTCGAATTTGGACTGATCGGTAACGATATGATCTGGATCGACGAGGCGCTGACTCCTGATTCCTCGCGCTTCTGGCCCGCCGATCAATATGCTCCGGGCAAAGCGCAGCCATCCTTTGACAAGCAATACGTTCGCGACTATCTGGAACGAATCGGCTGGAATAAACAGCCTCCGGGCCCTGCTCTGCCGCCGGAGGTGGTTAGCGGAACGCAGGAGAAATATCGAGAAGCGTATCAGCAGATTACCGGCCACTCACTCGACGGAAAGTAAGGACCTTCGCCCGGGCGCATTACTGCGGAGCGTGAAACCGTGAAAGATCAATTGGAATCGCTGGTCGGAATGATGGTCGAGCGAGGTATCCTACTCGAAGAAGCAGTCACGGAATTCGAGAAAAAATTCATCAAGCAAGTGCTGGAGCGCCTCAAGGGAAACCAATCCCGCGCCGCCAAAGCGCTGGGAATCCATCGCAACACTCTCAGCCGTAAAGTCGGAGAATACAAGCTAGACCACGTTAGCCGCCGCCGCAGCTAGAACGCCAATAGACTCCAATCGAACGACATGAGGGGTCACGGGCCGAAGGACATCGCTTCGTGTCGTCGGTATCAGTGCGCCAGCCTAGACCGACAGGCTTTAAAAGAAAATGGCCGGCCCGAAAACGAGCCGGCCAGATTCTTTAAACTTGCGCTTTGAACTCTACTTTCCGGGATTTTTCGGGGCTACCTTGTGAGGGGTATGCTTGCCCTTTTCGGCCGGGATGTCTTCAGGGTTCACTTTGGCCTTGTCCCAGTGGAGCATGAAAGCCGGGTCGGGATCGAAACTCACGATGGTGCCGCTGAAGCGCACGCCATCGTCTTTCTGCAAGCGGGCAGCTTCGGGCTGGCCTGGAACTTTTACATCGAGATTGGCCTCCGTAGCCTTTTCAATTTCCTCGGGGGTGGCCCCAGTGACCAAGTGCAACTCCACAGAATCGGTTCCGGGGACAACGTCGATTACTTTGCCAACGACTTCCGGGAATTCGGCGCCGCAGATGGCCAACCAAGTCATTTTGGCTTTGTCGCCGCCGCCTTTGAGATCCGCGAGCACGGTCAAAATGTTACTCGAAGCTTGAATTTTCTTTAGATCGTCCGCGCTTGGAATGGTGTAGGTTGCAGGGCGGTCGGGAGAATTCGCCGCCAACTGAAGCAACTCCGCTAGCTGCGCATCCACTTGGGAGTCACATCCCGGCTGCTCGTAGCCGAGAACTTGCTTGCGGAGGTAATCTTTGACCTTCGCGTCGTCGGGAATCTTCTGATCGATGGAGCGTGCCAGGTACCAGAAGCCATCGAGGGGCTGCGGAGGAGTTGACTGCAAATAGGAAAGTCCCAGACGGTAGTTTGTAATGGCGTCAGTGGGATTCACACCCAGAGCCGCTTTGAAATACTGAATGGCGCTCGGGTAATCCTTCAGGGTGTAGGACGCGGATCCCGCGGTGTAATTAAACAGAACGGTTGGCCCCTTCTTCTGCTCGGCGAACTGGTCGTCGGTCATGGGAGGGGTGGCGGGCTTGGCGATGCTGGTCAGGATCTTCAGTCCTTCAAGAGCCGCCGCGCGAGCCTTGGTAAGCTGATCGGCTGCGTCGGCTGCCTTCTCGTTGAACGCATAGTTGAACGCCAGCGAACGCGTGTAGAGGGCTTGCAAGCGCGTTCCGGCATCGAGCTTATCCCCCAGGGCGACCAGCTTGTCGGCGTAGTCGACCGTTTTCGGATAGTTTTTCAGCTCGTTATAGCTCGCAACGTAGAGCTGCAGGACGTAGGGCATCAAAGTGGAATTGGGGAATTTTGCAACAAAATCGTCAAGGCACTTCACGCGCATTTGCGCGTTGGTTTCCGCGTGGCAAGCCTGGAAACCGTTATATTCCGGCATAGTGTAGGGCGCCGGCTTATTTTGGTCCTGCTGGGCCTGGGCTGCGGCGGGGCGCACGGACAGGCAAAGCATCCCAAGGATGGTGAAGAACGCTCCGATAATGGCAAAAGACTTTCGCATATTCTTCCCTGCCTCCTGGGCCGAATTCACTTTTGGATAGAAACGAACTTTGGGGCTGCGACCCGCATAGAATAACGCGGTAAACGAATCCACGGGATTATAGGGAAAGCTATTCAAGCACGCAAGGTGAATCCGCCAGTGGCTGTCCAATTTATGGGGTCTGGAGGACGGCCGCGCACGCCACCGCCTCAATGCTATGATGTTATATCTCGGTAAAGAGTCGCCTCGCTGGAGCGCACTGATGGTGGCGGAAAAACCTCTGGACGGCAAAGTCGCACTCATCACCGGCGGCAGCAAGGGAATCGGACTGGCCATTGCGCGAAGTCTCGGCCGGCTGGGAGCGAAGCTGAGCTTGTGTGCCCGGCATGCCGACAAGCTCGAAACCGCGGCCGCGGAGCTACAAAACGAAGGTGCCAAGGTGATGGTGACGGCAGCGGACGTCACACGCGCGAGTGATATTGGAAAGCTGGTGCAGAAAACGGAGCAATCTTTTGGTGCAATCGACGTCCTGGTGAACAATGCGGGCATTGGATACTTTGGTCCTTTCCAGGGAGCGGCGGAGGCTGACTGGGACGCAGTACTAGACACCAATCTGAAATCTGTGTTCCTGTTGAGCAAAGCTGTGGCGCCGGGAATGATCGAGCGCCGCGCCGGGCACATTATCAATATTGCGTCATTGGCCGGCAAAAACGCTTTTGCCGGCGGGGGCATCTACTGCGCTTCGAAATGGGGCCTGCTGGGATTGACTGAATGCATGGCGGAGGACCTGAGGCAATACGGCATAAGAGTCAGCGCGATTTGCCCGGGAAGCGTGGCGACGGATTTCTCACCGCACGCGGGGAAAGATGCTCGTAAGATGCTGCAACCAGAAGACATAGCTCATGCGGTTGAGGCTATCGTCCTGCAAGCGCCCCAGAGCTTCATCAGCGAGATTCTGCTGCGACCCACCCAAAAACCCTAGTCCGTGAATCCCCGACGCGCTGTGCTGCATCTGATGCTTTGATATCAAACGATTTCAGGTTAAACGACTTTGCCAACTCACTTCGAAGGATCGGCGGAAACAAAGCGCGCGCTGAGTGCTTTCATCAATCTCGCGCGTGCCACGAACTCGGTTCAAGCCAGGCTCAGCGTGCAACTCGAAAGGCAGGGCTTGACCGTGGGGCAGTTCGGCGTCCTCGAAGCGCTGCTGCACCTGGGGCCTATGACGCAGTGCGTGCTGGGTGAAAAGCTGCTGCGCAGCGGCGGAAATATAACGCTGGTGATAGACAATCTGGAAAAGCACGGACTCGTGCGCCGGGAGCGGCAGACGGAAGATCGCAGGACGATCGTGATACACCTCACTCCGAAAGGGATGCGGTTGATCAAGCGCGTTTTCCCGGGACACGCGAAAATGATTTTGACGGAAATGAGCCAATTAGAACCGAAGGAACAAGAGGATCTACGCCGGCTATGCCGAAAGCTGGGAACCGGCGGGAGAGCCAGCGCAGAAACAACCAAGAAGGAGAAAAAACATGATTCAAATCAGACCGAGTGACGAGCGCGGCCACAACAAGCTGTCGTGGCTGGATACGCGATTCACATTTTCGTTCGATCAATATTACGACCCGGAGCACATGCAGTTCCGCTCCCTGCGGGTGTTGAATGAGGATATCATCGCGCCCGGACAAGGGTTCGGGATGCATCCACATCGCGACATGGAAATCTTGACGTGGATTCTGGACGGAGCGCTGGAACACCGCGACAACATGGGGACTGGTGCGGTGATCCGTCCAGGTGAGCTGCAGCATATGACGGCGGGTTCGGGCATCCTGCACAGCGAATTCAATCCATCCCCCAAGGATCCGACTCATCTCCTACAGATATGGATCGTGCCGGATCGTAAAAATCTGAAGCCGGAGTACGAGCAATTGACATTTCCGGATAAAGATTTACGAGGAAAATTTCATCTGGTGGCGGGCCGGCAGGCGCCCATCAATATTCACCAAGATGCAAATCTTTACATCGCCCGTTTGAGCGAAGGCGAGGAGGCCAAACATCCGTTGGGAGCGGGACGCAGTGCATGGATGCAAGTTTCACGCGGAGCGGTCGCGTTGAATGGAACAAAGCTAAAAGCGGGCGATGGCGCGGCTATTTCACAGGAATCCGAGGTTCGAGTTGAGGCAACAACACCATCGGAAGTTCTGCTTTTCGATCTCGCGTAAAATCCACTTGGAAAAAGGAGAGGAAAAATGAACGATTCTTCGAGCAGCTTTACACCGTTGGCGGGCCGAATCCTGATCAGCGTTTTGTTTTTGATTAGCGGATTTTTCAAGATAGGCGGGTATTCGCAGATGGTGGCTTATTCGACCGCCAAGGGCCTGCCGCTGGCGGGTGTCGCCATCGCGTGCGCCGCCGTAATTGAACTCGCTTGTGGGCTCGCCGTTCTCGTCGGCTTTCAGACCAAGATTGCAGCCTGGATTTTGTTTCTGTACCTGATACCGGTCACATTCTATTTCCATAACTTCTGGGCGATGCAGGGCGCAGAGCAACAACAGAATATGATCAATTTTCTTAAGAATGTCGCGATTATGGGCGGCCTGGTAATCCTTGCGACATACGGCGCAGGTCCATATTCGATCGATCACTCGCGGGCGAAAGCTTGAAAAGAAAGATGCTCCAGAGATGAGAACGCACAGTAACACGCGGTAATAAAACAAATACTGATAGAGAGATATGAGGAGGAATTATGAGCTCATTAAAAAAACCGGCGGAAACGAGTGCGCCGATTCATGATTTGATCAGGCATCGCTGGAGTCCACGGGCGTTCGACGCCAGAGCGGTCGAGCCTGAGAAACTTCGAAGCTTGTTTGAGGCCGCGAGGTGGGCTTCGTCGTCTTACAACGCGCAACCTTGGTACTTCATCGTCGGAACGAAGGACGACCCGGAGAATTACAATCGCGTCCTGGATGCCTTCGTCGAATTCAATCAAGGCTGGGCAAAGCACGCACCGGTTGTCGCACTTAGCGTCGCAAAGCTCAAATTTGACGATGGAAAACCGAATCGCCACGCGTTCCACGACGTGGGACAGGCAAGCGCGAATCTAACCATTCAGGCGGAAGCGTTGGGTTTGTCCGTTCACCAAATGGCGGGAATTGATCCCGAAAAGGCGCGAAAGCTCTTCGGCATTCCTGCGGATTACGAAGCAGTCGCGGGGATTGCGCTGGGTTATGCGGGCGATCCTGCAACCTTGCCGGAGGAATTGCGCAAGCGCGAGCTTGCTCCGCGCCAGCGTAAACCGCTCGATTCCTTTGTATTCAGCGGAGAATGGGGCAAGAGTTCGCCCGTGGTGAAACCAAAGCACAGGTAGCAGCTTTCTCGGAGCCAGACGGGTCACCGAAGAAACCTTTTGTTTCCGGTGGCCCGGTACTGTCCGACGGTCAGGGCAGCGGTCTTCGGCCGACCGATCTAGAACTGCCTCGCGATGGTGCCAATCAACACGCGATTCGTGTCCGAATCGAATAGAAGCGCGGTGTTGTCGTCGATTATGTAGTAAGCGAGGTTGTAACTGACATCCGGATTTGTGGCCACAAGCACCGCCGTTCCACGGCCATTCGGACCTGGGGCGGAAACCGAGCTGCTGGTGGTGCTAATCGGATCCGTTTGGATGCCAGCGTTGAAATCATTGATGTCAAGATTTCCGCTGGAAACGCGCGTCGAGTCCAGGGTGACCTGACCTTCAACGTCCTGCTGGTAGGAGCCGGGCTCGTCATGAAATATCCCCTGGCCCGCAAGGTTCAATGCAAAGCTGCCGGAGGGGGGCTCGGTGACAACCTTCTGCAGGTAAGCTGAACCAGTGGCCACAGCAGTGGCGTCGAGCTCGAGCATTACAGCGGCGGGCTCAACGGTTGTCGAAGTAGCCTGATCCGTCTGATAGGTTGCGAATTGAAGGGTGCTGGCTCCGGTGGCACACAGTCCTAGCACGATGCGGCCTGTTGATGGAGCCACAGAGTAAGTGCAGGCGCCGAGCGTGGTATTTGGAGTGACCGTGCCGGCGTTGTTGGTGTCGAGAGCTCCTCCGGTAATGCTGTTTCCGCCCGCAGTAAAGACTCCTCCTGACGCGTAGGCTCCGCCAGTTGAGTTTCCCCCCGCGGTAAAGACGTAGTTAGCCGACCCGAGGGTTGACGACGGGAAAGAAGTCCCCGCAGCGCCGCTATACATCTCGCCGGCCAGGTAATCGTTGTCATCAATTTCGACGAGATAAAGATGCGTTGAATCCACGATGTAGAACGCATATTCATTTTGTTTGCCGGTCATCGCGCTGGTGAGAGTTATCGTGCCGCGGCCTGTGTCAGGCGCGGTGTTGTCCAGGGAGTAAGAAACAGTGAGGGATGTGTCGTTCGGCTTCACAACGCCGTTATCGTTGAGGTCCAGGACGCCGCTTCCGGTCTGAAGAGTGCTGCTTCCGCTGGCGGTAAATTTGCCGGCAATACCCATGGGCAAAAATGAAAGATCGGCACCCAAACCGGAGAACACGTAGGGACCGGTAATGGTGGCAAGAGTAGAGATATCATTTAGATTCTGTTGGTCGATGGTGCCGCTGCCGGTGGTGCTGCGGTCAAAGCGAATCATGAGCGCGTGTTGATTCGAGGTTAGCGCGAACTGCCAGGTGCTAGCACCGGGCAATCCCGAGTTCAGTAAGACGCCGGTGCGGCCGTCTGCGCCGACTTTGTAGGTTCCGGCAATTTGGTAGTGCTTCGGGCCCGCGGTAGAGAAGCCGTCCACGTCCTCGACACCACTCTGAATATGGCCGTTGCCGTCCGCGACAAAGCTGCCTGCGACAGCCATAAAACCAGACTCATCGTCTCCGGAATAGGAGAACGCAAATGGACCGGATAGCGACTGATCTGAAAACGCTATCGTGACGGTTGCTGTCGCTGTTTGAGCCGGACTGACGGTGCTATCCGTCGCAGTGACCGTGACAGTAGCACCGGGCGGAGGAGCAGGAGGCGCGGTGTAGAGTCCGGTAGTTCGATTGATCGAGCCGATACAGGTGTCGCAGCCTGGGGTTGTGGAGCTCACCGTCCAGGTGGCGTTTGCGTCGGCCACATCATTGAGAAGCGCGGAAAACTGAAAGCTACCTCCGGCCCCCACGGTCGCGGTTGTCGGCGATACCGCGAGTCCCAGGCCCGCGCCAACCGTGATCGTGGCAATGTTTGACGTCACGACGTTGGTGTCGGTCGTACTCGAGGGATTCTGGGGAGCGGTGGCAGTAATCGACACTTGGCCGTTATTGGTGGTGGGGGCGATCTTTGGAGCGGTATATATGCCGACCTGACTGTCATCGGGAGAATTCACAATGGTGCCGATCGTGGAGTTACCACCGCCAATGCCGTTAACCTGCCAGGTTACGGTCGTGTTCGTGCTGTTCGTGTTTGAGAGTTGAACGCTTGCGGTGATGTCGAACATGGTATTGAGATTAACAGTTCCCGCCGTGGGCGTGAGCGTGATTCCAGTGACGGTAGCAGAGCCGCCGCTGCCGCTGCTGCTGCCGCAAGCGGACAGACCTAGAATGAGTGCCACAGCAAGAAAAGAAACAGCCACAATCGAAATTTTCGCCTTGATGGTTTCCGGTCTCATGCTCACCTTTATAATCTCATTTTTAAGCGCGCTTTGAGCATATCGTTATTCCTGCTCGAAGAGAAAAAGTTCCTATTTATTTTTAAAGCTATGATGCAGAGGCCCAACGGACGGTTGCGCGGGTCAGAGCTCGCGAAGAGCCAGGGCCACGGGGCGCCGCGCGGCACGAATGGCGGGAGGAACCCCGCCGATCAGGCCCATGAACAGCGCGAAAACGATACCAATGACTAGAAGCGTTGGTGTTATGAGGAACGCGAATGCTACCGAAGAGAACGTCTGCATATTCAGCGTGCTCGTGGTGAGACCGTTGAGCGGAAGGACGGCGACCGAGCCCAATAGTCCCCCAATGAAGGCGATGAGCAGGGCCTCGAAGAGAAATGACATCACGATGCTGAACGCGCCGAAACCGATCGCGCGCATGGTGGCGATTTCGCGCGAGCGCTCGGATACCGCGGAGTACATCGTATTCAATGCGCCGAAAACCGCACCGACTCCCATGATGGCAGCCACCAGCGTTCCAAGCACAGTGATCAAAGTAGTTAGGCCGCGAGATTGTTTTTCGTAATAGTCGAGTTCGCGGGTTACCTCCACGGTCAAGCGCGGGTCGGACGTAAGCGAATCTTTGAAGGCGTCGTACGCCGCAGGCGAAGTCAAATGCACGGTGACCGACTGAAAAATGTTTTCGGGGCGCTTGTATACCTGGGCCAACACGCGGGCGTCGCACCAGATTTCGGAGTCGAACGCGCTGCCTCCCGCGTCGAAAATCCCAACTACTTTCCAAGTGCCGCTGCCAAAGCTGACCGTGTCGCCAAGGTTCAAGCCGGAGTAGGTCCTCGCCACGTTCCTGCCGATGATCAACTCGGAAAGACCTGGCTCGAAAAAACGGCCTTGCGAGATGTGAACATTTTTGCGGACTTTTAAGGCGTCGGCGGAAACGCCGCGAACCTGAACGTTCGCGTCCGTGCCGGTAGCCTTCAGCGGGAAATTGGCAATGACCACAACTTCCGGGCTAACCAACGGCACGCCGTTATCACGGGCAATCCCGGGCGCGTCCTGGATGACTTTCACCTGGTCCAGCCCAACGGCGCCGTTTAATTCCGCACTCGAACCGGCGCGCATGATTAGCGCGTTATCGGCGGAGCCGGAAGAGACCAAGGTGGCATGAAAGCCGCGTGCCAGGGACAACATGGCGATAAACACGCCGACGGTACCGGCGATCCCGAGAACGGCGACGATCGAGGAAACCCAGCGGGCGCGAACGCTGCGTAGATTGTAAACGATGGGGATGGCCACGGCTCAAACCCTCCTGAGCGCGTCAACCACGCGCAAGCGCATCGCCGTCGTCGCGGGAAGAATCCCGGCGAGAATGCCCACGGCAAACGAAATGGCGATTCCCGTAATTATTGCGGGACCGCCCAAATGGAAGTAGGGCAGGAAACCGTGGGTGGGATCTCCACCCATGGTGAATAGTTTGGACAATCCAATCCCGATACATCCGCCGACGGCGGCAATCAGAAGCGATTCGCCCAGGACGAAGAACAAGACGAAGCGGTCGGTGTATCCCACGGCTTTGAGAACTGCGAGTTCGCCAATACGCTCGCGCACAGCGATGGCCATGGTGTTGCCGGTGACAAGCAGCAAAGTGAAGAACACAACTCCGCCAATGCTGAGGATCAGAAACGAAATGTTGCCGAATTGTTTGGCAAATCCAGTGGCGAGGGCTTTTTCTGTTTCGGTCTTGGTTTCATAAGGAGAATTGGCGAACTTATCGTCAATTGCCTTAACGACGCTGGCGGCGTGATCGGGATCATCGAGTTTCACGATATACCAGCCAATCAGGCCTTTCTCGATGGTGCGGCGCTCGTCGAAATAGTCGTAATGGAGCCAGAATTGAGTGAGGTCGTCCTGGTCGCGTGATCCGGTGTAAATTCCGCGAATATTGAATTCCCAAGTACCGGTGAAAATTGTGCCCTTGATAGGAACGCGGTCACCGATTTTCCAGTGAAAACGTTGGGCGATGTTTTCCCCGACAATCGCGCCTTCGCGATCGGCGACGAACGCTTTCCATTGATCATCGGGAATGACGAATTCAGGGAAGACCTGGCGCTGGTTTTCAACATCAATGGCGAATTGGGGAAAGAAGTTTTTTTCATCCTGGTAGATGCCGCCGAACCAATTGTCATGGGTTACAGCTTTCACGCCCGGGATGCGGAGGATTTGGTCGCGATAGGACATAGGGAGCGGCTGAATGATGGCGACTTTGTTGATGACGTCGAGGCGATCAACACCGGCCAGGTCCACGCCTTGATTGAATGCGCCGTGAACGACCACGAGAAGTCCAAAGAGGAAGAGCGCGACGGCGAAAGAGCCGATGGTTAGCAGGGTGCGGAGCTTTTTGCGAAAGAGATTTGCGATGATGAGCGGCATGAATTTCATCGCGAGCCCCCTGCCGCGGCGAGAACGCCTTCGACCAGCACGCCTTTATTCAAGTGCAAGGTGGCTTGAGCGCGCTCTGCAGCCGCTGGATCATGCGTGACCATCAAAATAGTCTTGCTGTATTCCTTGGAAAGGCGAGTCAGGAGGTCGAGGATTTCATCGGCGCTCTTGCGGTCCAGGTCGCCGGTAGGCTCGTCGCATAGAAGGAAGGTTGGGTCGGCGATGACGGCGCGGGCGATGGCGACACGTTGTTCTTGTCCGCCGGAAAGCTGGCGCGGGTAGTGATTCATCCTGTCGGAGAGGCCGACGATTCCCATGGCAGCCTCGACGTGCTGACGGCGCTCGGATTTCGAGAGCTTGGTCAGCAGCAAAGGCAGCTCGACGTTTTGAAACGCGGTGAGCACGGGGATCAAGTTGTACATCTGGAAAATGAATCCGACATGGCGCGCGCGCCAATCGGTGAGCTTGCTGCCGGACATGTGCGTGATCTCGTCGCCGGCGACGGTAATGCTGCCTTTAGAGGGCACGTCCAAGCCGCCGAGGAGATTGAGCAGCGTGGTCTTGCCGGAGCCGCTCGGGCCCATGAAGGCGACGAACTCGCCTTTGTCCACGTCGAGATTCAGGCCCTGCAAGACGTGGATCACTTCTCCGCCGCGGCTGTAGGTTTTGTCCAGCCCGCGGATTTGAATCAAACTGCCTGCGTTTCCCGTGCCGTCCACTCGAACCATTTGGGAAGCTCCTATTTCTTGATTTCGACTGCTTCTCCATCGTGAAGCGTTGCGGGTCCTTTCACGACTACTGTGTCGCCGGCATCGAGACCCGCCAGAATTTCCGCGTCGGAACCGCGTGTGGCGCCCAATCCCACTGCTCGGCGTTCCAGGTGATCGTTCTTCACAAGGAAAACAATTTTCTTGCCCTGGTCGTCCCGCACGGCATCCTGCGGAATCAAAACTGCGGGCTCAGCAGCGCCGTTTTTCTGTTCCGGCTCGGCACCGAAGAAAGTCACTTTAATGCCCATGTCCGGAAGAATGCGCGGGTCCAATTTTAGAAAGGAAATGCGCACTTTCACCGTGGCTTTCTGGCGGTCGGCGGTGGGAATCACGGTGCGCACGCGCGCGGGAATCTGCCAATCCGGATAGGCGTCGAGGACGGCGGTCACGTTTTGCCCGGGCACGACGCGCGCGATATAGGCTTCGTTCACATCCACTTCGATTTCGTTCGAATTCATATCCACGATGGTGGCAATGCCTGTGCGTGTGAAGCCGCCGCCTGCGGAATTTGGCGAGACCATTTCACCAACTTGCGCGTCTTTTGATACGACGATGCCGTCGAATGGCGCGCGGATCACGGTGTTATCGACGGCCTGTTGCGCTTCGCTGACGCGCGCTTGCGCTCCGACCACTTGCTGCTTGGCGAGGGCAATTTTCGCGCGGAGACTATCCGCGGCCATGGTCGCGTTATCCAAAGTTTCCTGACTCTGAACTCCGGCAGCCAAAAGCTGCTTGGCACGCTGCAGCTCAATTTCCGCGTTTTTCAGTTGAACTTGAAAATCGGCAATCGCAGCTTGGGCGGAGTCACGATCGGCCTTGGCGGAATCAAGAGCGCGGCGCGCGTCGGAGTCGTCAAGGGTTGCGAGAACAAAACCCTCCGGAACGTGCAAGCCCTCGTCGAAATTGACGCTAGTGACCCGCCCGGTGATCTTCGCCGCGATAGTGGCTCGCCGCCTGGGCGTCACGTAACCGCTGGCATTCAGCAGAGCGGGACGCCCCGCCGCGGCTTTTTGCGCGACGGCCACTTCCACCACGGGTTTCTGGTTGCGGAAAGCGAAGACGACGCCGGCTACGATCACAACCACGCCAATCAGGGCCGCGAAAATCCCGAATAGCTTGCCCGTCTTGCGGCCTTTGCGCTGGCCCTCATTAATCCGCAAGGAACCCAGGTCGTGTTTTGGCGAATTTTCCAGAGTTGCCATCGGGACCCGTTCTCCTAAAGTGCGAGAGCCCTACTGTGTCCTACGTACCGACTACGCGAAAAATTACCGAGCGCGTCCGAGCATAAAGCCGGGAACTTCGAGCGATTGATACATTGTAACTTGCTCTGCAGGTTTTCGGGCTGTTCAAACGCAGTGGCCAGTCCTGGAGTATTTCGCGGCCAGCCGGAGCCACGGCATCAAACTGCCGCAGCCAGCTAAATCTTCGGAAGGACAATTCCCTGCTGCGCTTGGTATTTCCCCTTCTTGTCTTTGTACGAGACTTCGCACTGCTCGTCGGATTCGAAGAAGATTACCTGGCAGAGGCCTTCGTTCCCGTAGATGCGCGCGGGAAGCGGAGTGGTATTGCTGATTTCCAGTGTCACGAAACCCTCCCACTCAGGCTCAAAGGGTGTGACGTTCACGATAATTCCGCAGCGCGCATACGTGGATTTGCCCACACAGAGAGTCAGCACATTTCGGGGAATGCGAAAATATTCCACGGAGCGCCCGAGCGCAAAGGAATTCGGCGGGACGATACAAACGTCGCCTTTAAATTCGACGAAAGATTTTGAGTCAAAATTTTTGGGATCGACGATGCTGGAATTCACGTTGGTAAAAATCCGGAATTCGTCCGCGACGCGCATATCGTAGCCATAGGACGAAACGCCGTAGCTGATCACGCCGTCGCGCACCTGCCGGTCCTCGTACGGCTCGATCATTTTGTGCTCGCGCGCCATCTTGCGAATCCATTTGTCAGACTTCACCGACATCGAATCCTCCAGACCAGTGTGGCAATTTCTTCGGCCAAAAACTTACAGGAAAAGCTGAAATGTTTCGGCGAACTTCGCCCGGCTCAAAAGCGAGTTGCGCAGTTTATTACACGCCACGGCGCTTGACAACCTGCAAACCCATGTCTAGCATAGGCTTCCATTGAAGGCGGCGGAGGATCGTGTGATCAAGCTCGACATCGTGAACGCTATCGTACAGAAAACAAATGTCACTCGAACGAAAGCCGAGCAGGCGGTGGAAACCGTCTTCGAAGCCATGAAGAATGCGCTTGGGCGGGGAGAACGCATCGAGCTTCGCCGCTTCGGCGTTTTCAACGTGAAGCCGCGCAAGACCGGCATCGGCCGCAACCCGCGCACTGGGCAACAGGTTAGCATCCCGCCGGGGAAAGCCGTGCGATTTAAGCCGGGCAAGGAACTTCAGACGCTTCCAGCCCCGTCTCCGGCTCCTGCTCCCAAGTCCTGATCGCGACGTTTCTGCGGCATGCTGACGCTTTAGCGGCAGGCGACGAACCGGTTTTTCGATGCTAGACATCTAATCCTCATGGATCAAGCTCCCGGCAACGGCCACGCGCGCATTCCCGTCGAAATTCTCGATCTAGGGTATTCGCAAGTAATCGAGTTGCCTCCGCCGCCTGCGGTTCGGCGACGCCGGAATGTGTGGCCGGCGCTGATACTTTTTTTAATGACGCTTGTTTCCACCTTGGCTGTGGGATCGGAATTTGCGCTGTCGTACTCGCACAATGTTGAACCGTATTCCGGCGATGAAAATCCGTTCGCGGTGATCGTGGCGCCTCTCGAGCATCCGCAACTTCTTTTGCTGGGGATTCCCTTCTCATTCACGCTTCTCGGTTTCCTGATGGCGCACGAGATGGGCCATTTCGTGGCCTGCAAGATTTATGACATTGACGTGAGCTATCCCTACTTTCTGCCGTCTCCATTTCTTTTTGGCACCTTCGGCGCATTTTTGCGAATACGTTCGCCCATTACGACTCGCCGTGCGCTGTTTGATATCGGGATTGCGGGGCCCATCGCCGGCTTTCTTGTAGCGGTACCGCTGTTGGCGTATGGGATTGCGATATCGAAGATCGTGCCGGGAGCACAACAGAATGCCGACATCTTCTTCGGCAATCCTCCGCTCATGCGAATGTTCATCGGATTTTTTCATCCCGGCGCGGATCCCTCATCGCTTTTGCTCCATCCCGTAGCGCGGGCTGCGTGGTTTGGATTGTTCGCCACGGCGCTTAACTTGCTGCCGGTATGGCAGCTCGACGGCGGACACATTCTCTACAGCTTGGCGAGCAAGAAGCACAAGGAGTTTTCACTGGTTGTTTCGCTGGCGCTTGTCGCGTTGGGAATTTATTGCTGGCACGGATGGGCGCTTTGGGGAATCGTTTTGCTGGTGCTGTCCCTGCGTTTCCGCCATCCGCCGGTATACGACCGCTGGGAACAGCTCAACGCGTCACGAAAATTGTTGACGATCGTAGCGGTCGCGATTTTCGTTCTATGCTTCACGCCCTGGCCCGTAAACAACCCCTAGGCTCCGCCCGCAATTTGCGCTTCCTTGACCAGCCCTGTGGGAAGGATATGATGCGCGAATAATAATGGGCCTTCCCCCTGCTTTCTCGGTTCCTTCGTCCACGGCAACACTTGCTCGCACGCTCGGGCTGCGCGATCTAACAATGCTGGTGATAGGCGGTGTGATCGGCTCGGGTATCTTTTTGGTGCCCGGGGCAATTCAACGCCAGGTGGGCGGTTCGGTTGGATTGGCGATGCTGGTCTGGATCGCCGGCGGGTTGTTGTCGCTCGTAGGCGCTCTTACATACGGCGAACTTGCGGCGATGAAACCCGAAGCCGGCGGCCTCTATGTTTACATACGAGATTGTTTCGGCAGGCTGCCGGCGTTTCTTTACGGGTGGACGTTATTCTTGGTTATAGCAACGGGCGGAATAGCGACGCTGGCAGTAGCCTTCAGCGCTTACTTGGGCAACATTGTGCCACTCACGCCTTTCACTACAAAACTCGCGGCGATCGCTATGATCGGAGTCATCACCGTCGTCAATATCTACGGTACTCGCAAGAGTTCCGACCTGCAAAACTGGACTACCTACATTAAGGTTGCACTAATTCTCGGCATGAGCGCTGTGCTGCTCTGGCTCGGACACGGATTTCAGGGTTCTCGAGACATTCTCTGGCCAGCGAGCATCAGCGGCTCGCTGCTCTCCAACTTCGGGCTAGCGATGATTGCGGCGCTGTGGTCCTACGAGGGCTGGCAGTTCGCTTCTTTTAGTGCGGGCGAGGCGGCGCATCCTCAGCGCGATTTTCCCCGGGCATTTTTTTACGGCACACTTTCGTTAACCGCAATCTACGTCATCGCCGCTGTGTCCTATGTGGCGGCGCTGGGCCCCACAGCAGCGGCCCGCTCGGATACGATCGCCGCGACGGCTATGGCGGCAATTCTTGGGCCGACGGCGGCAAAGTTCGTCGCCGTCCTGGTGATGATTTCCACTTTCAGCTCGGCGAACAGTATTCAGCTTACGGCTCCTCGTGTTTACTACGCCATGTCGGTGGACGGTTTATTTTTTCGCAGGATGGCCGAAGTGCATCCGCAATTCCGCACTCCCGCTTTTGCAATTCTAACCGCGGGAATCTGGGCCGCAATTCTTGCGTGTCTGGGGAGTTTTCAGCAACTGTTTACATACGTGATTTTCACCGGCTGGATTTTCTACGGGCTGGCGGGCGCAAGCATTTTCGTTTATCGCCGGAGAATGCCCGGCGCCGATCTTCCCTACCGCGTGCCAGGATATCCCTGGACTCCGGCGATATTCGTGCTGGCAACGGCGGCGCTGGTCGTGAACGCGATTTTCTCGCGACCCACTGGGGCAGTCGCTGGATTATGCGTCGTTCTCGCCGGGGTGCCAGCTTACCTGATCTGGCGCACGCGCGGAACGAAGAATGGGGCTTAGAAAAGGCTGGTGGGATCGACGTCAACAATCACGGCAGTATCTGGAATTTTCTTTGCATCGCAGAAATCCAACGCACCGCTGAGAGCCAGAGACAGAGCCGAACGTTTGGGCGACTTCAGCACAAACTGAAAGCGGTAGTCCTTGCGCAGGCGCGCGAGCGGCGCTGCGGCAGGACCCAGAATTTTGACGCCGCGGTTCTCGAACGGAGCGAAATAACCTGCCAGAGCCCTCGACCATCGAATCGCGTTTTCAATCTTGCGATCTCGCACCAGCACGCTGGCCAGCGCCGTGAATGGCGGGTAGTGAAGCATCCGACGGAAGTGCGCTTCCTTTTCGTAAAATGAAACGTAATCCTGCCGCACGGCGAGCTGGATGGCGTAATGCTCCGGATAATACGTTTCCACCAGGACTTCGCCGGCAAGTTCGCCGCGACCCGCGCGTCCGGCTACTTGCGTGAGCAACTGGAAGGTTCTTTCGGCTGCCCGAAAATCCGGACGGCCCAGCGCGAGATCCGCCGCAACCACGCCAACCAGAGTCACGCGCTGAAAATCGTGGCCCTTCGCAACCATCTGGGTTCCGACGAGAATATCCAATTCACCGTCGGCGAAAGCACCGAGTATTTGCTGGTATTCGCGCTTGGTGCGAACGGTGTCGCGATCGAGCCGGGCGATGCGCGCAGAGGGAAACTTTTCCCGCAAGTATTCTTCTACCCGTTCCGCTCCGTCGCCTACGAAATACATGTACTCGCCATTGCACTTCGGACATTTCTTCGGCGGATGAATTGCATAACCGCAGTAGTGGCATTCCAGGCGCTGGCGGCTCTTATGATAGGTCAGAGCGATGCTGCAATTCTCGCATTGTACGAACGCGCCACAACTGCGGCAAAGAAGCGACCAGGAATAGCCACGGCGGTTGATCAACACCATTGCTTGCGTTTTTTCTTCAAGCCGTAGCGCAATCGCCGCGCGCAAGGATTCAGAAACGGGCGCCGCTTTGTGCTGTTGGCGAAATTCCTCGCGCAAGTCCACAACGCGGACATCTGCGAGAGGGCGATTCTCGACGCGCGAGGTCAACTCGAGCAGATGATATTTTCCTGAGCGCGCGTTGTGGTAGGTTTCGAGCGAAGGAGTGGCGGAACCGAGCAGCGCAACTGCTCCTTCCAAACGGGCACGATACACGGCGACGTCGCGGCCGTTGTAACGCGGAGTTTCTTCCTGCTTGTAGCTGGTTTCCTGCTCTTCGTCGACGATGATCAAGCCAAGATTTTCGAGCGGCGCAAAAACAGCGGAGCGCGTTCCAACCACGATGCTGGCTTGCCCATGCCGCACACGCCACCACTCACGAGCGCGCTCCACATCGGACAAGCCGCTGTGCAGCACCGCGACAGTTTCGCCAAAACGCGCGCGCACCAAACGACCAACCCACAAAGTCAGCGCAATTTCAGGGACCAGCACGATGGCAGTCTTGCCGCGCGAGATCGCCGCTTCGATTGCGCCAAGATATACTTCCGTCTTGCCGCTACCGGTGACTCCGTGAAGCAGTCCCGCCGCGAATTTCCCGGGCACCAGCCAGCGCCAAATCTCAGCAAGAGCCAGCTTCTGCTCCGCATTCAATATATTGGTGGGCGGAGCGAAATCCGTATCCCAGGAATCTTCTTCGACGGTGAGGGGCTCTTCCCAGGTGAGTACCCGGCCTTGCTTTTCCAGGCGATGGATGACGGCGCGCGACACTTGCGCCTTTTTCGTCAAGAGTGCCAGAGGTAGGGGCCCACGGGTCGCCGTTAGGACCTCGCGAATCTTTTCCTCGGCGGCGTTTGCGGCTGGCTCTTCCTTGGCAGGATTCCAGGCGACGATTTTCTGCGAGCGCGTCTTGCGCCGGTGCACCATGTCCCGGGCCGCCAGGTAACCGCGGCGAACGAATCTTTCCGCGGCAGCTTCGCCGCCTGGCAATCGGCGCACGGCGGCGGATTGGGTCGCGCTGGTTTTTTCGCCGGTGCCAACGAATCGGCGCAAAAACTCCAGTTCGCTGCTTTCAACGTCCGTGTTCTCCGCGCCGGCGGCGAGTTCTTCGAAATATGCGCGCCCGGAATCCGTCAGCCAGTATTCGCGATCATGGCGCAGCTCAATTTCCGGAGGAAGCATTGCGCGAAACGTTTCGCCGATGGGCGCGAGATAGTAGCGGCTGATCCAGTGGCCTAGCTCTATGAGCTTGGGCGGCAGCGCGGCAATGGGATCGAGCAGTTCAGAGATTTCCTTGACGCGCGCAATGGCCGGAGCGCGGTCGGAGACAGAGAGTCCGACACCAACCATGGCGCGATTGCGAAACGGCACCAACACCCGCCGCCCGATGAGATCTTCATTCTGAAAAGAATCCGGCACGGCATAGGTGAACGTCGAGCGCAGCGGAACGGGAAGCGCGACTTCGCAATAGCGTGGAGTCATGGGAAGGATTTAGTGTAGCAGTCCGCGCGACGACTGCTCATACAGCCTGATTGAGAGCCTTGGCTTCATTCCAAGTTGGGCTGAGACTCCATTGGGTTCAGATACTGACGCAGACGATGCCGGCGAAAATGAGGACGATTCCCAGCCACTGGCTGCGCTCCAGCCGCTCGCGCAGAAAAATCCACGAAAGCAAAACTGTGACGGCGCCGTAGAGTGAAGCGAGGACGCTGACCACAGAGACAGGGCCGATGTGCAAGCCGGCGTTGTTGGCTACGAACGCTGCCGTGTCCATCAGCCCTACGGCTGCAAGCATCCACCAAACACCCCCGTGCGGAAGCCGAATACTTTGGCGGGCAGGCAGCGCGAAGACCGAGAGCGATACAAGCGCGGTCAGCCGCATTACCCAAACTGAAACGGCGTCGCCGACGAGCGGGACGACGTGGAATCCGAGAAACCAAAACATGAACCCGAAACCTACTGCCGCCAAGATGGCCCAACCCACGCCCCGTGACAAATGCGCGCCTGAAGCTGCGGCGTTTGGAGCCGACGGATCGCTCGCTTTGGGCGCGAACGACATCGCCGCCAGGATTACACCCGCGAACGTTATTGCCATTCCGACGGCGCGGAGCGCGTGAATGCGCTCGCCGCTCGCGAGCGCCAATGTAACTGTAAGCGCAGGATAGCTGGACGAAACCGGCCCGACGATACTCATCACGCCAATCTCGAAGGAATGATAAAGCGAAAGTGAAGCTGTTACATTCAGCAATCCTGCAACCACCGTGAGTGCCCAAGGTTGCCAGCCGGGCGCGACGTGCGAAAACCCGCCGTTAAACTTCAGATATACACTCAGCGCGAGAAAGCCGAAGAACTGCATGAAGAACAGCGTGCGATACGCACCCACTCGGCGGGACGCGAAGCGCGCCGCAAAATCTGCCATGCCCCAGCACACGGCTCCGGTCAATCCGAGGATGATGCCCAACGAATTCTCCGCTACGGCAGGCTATTTGCGTTTCGTCTGCAGACCGAGGACGGCCATTACTTTTTGCAAATCCTTCCAGACTTCGCCCTTCGCGTTCGGATTTCGCAGCAAATAAGCAGGATGGTATGTGGCGATAAGTTTCGAGCCCCGGAAATCGAACCACTCGCCGCGGAAGCGGGAAATGCCCTGGGTTGTTTGCAACAGCGTTTGCGAGGCGCAGCTTCCGAGGCAGCAAATCACTTTCGGACGAATCACATCAATCTGCCGAAAAAGAAATGGAGAGCAAGTCGTGATTTCGTCTTTCTCCGGCAGGCGGTTTTCAGGCGGGCGACATTTCACCACGTTGCAAATGTACACGTCTTCACGGCGCAGCCCCATCGCTTCGATCATCTGCGTGAGCAATTTTCCCGCGCGGCCGACGAAGGGCTCGCCTTTGATGTCTTCATCGCGGCCGGGGCCCTCGCCGACGAAAACCAACTGCGCTTTCATGCTGCCCACTCCGAAAACGATATTCGTGCGGCCTTTGTGCAATTTGCAGCGAGTGCAATCGCCAATGGTTTCTCTTATAAGCCCGAGCGTATCGCCTTCGATTCGGTCGCTGGCTTCAAAGAGGGACGGCTCCTGCGCTAGAGAAACGGCAGGAGAAGAGCGCGGAGAAACCGATGCCGCGGGCGAAACTGGAGGCTGCGAGAAAGCGAGGGTAGAACCAGCATCGGTTTGCCCAGCAGCAGCGGCCATTGCCTGAGACGGTTGATCCAACGATTCAACACCGGCACCGGGTGTCGCCATTACAGCCGTTTCGGGAACGGCGCGGTCGCGATAGTACGGGCCGAGACCTAGATCACTGCCGTAGCGAAGCCACGCTTCTACACGCGCACGATTGCCAGGTTCCAACGAGTCCTCCCAAATTTGCGATTGAACGGAGAGACTTTATCACAGCCGTTCGCGTTGCGCAGCGCAAGGAAAAATGATCGATTGACGTACTCGGAAGGAAAATACGCCAGTGTTACTTCGAATGCTTTTGAATTTCGAGGACGCGATCGAGGATTTGATTCGCAACTTCAAACTTGCTGATCTTAGGCAGGGAAATTTCGCGGCCATCGCGGAGATAGAATGTGACGATGTTGGTATCCGTATCGAATCCCGCGCCTTCCTGGGTCACGTCGTTGGCGACGATCATGTCCGCGCCCTTGCGCGCAAGCTTTCCGCGGGCACTTTCCGCAACCGCGTGCGTTTCAGCGGCAAAGCCCACTAGAATCTGTCCATGCTTTTCGCGTCCCAACTCGGCAAGGATATCCGGCGTGGGTTCCAGTTCGAGGGTGAACGATCCTTCGTTGCGCTTGAGTTTCTTATCGTGCTGCGCGGCCGGGCGATAATCTGATACGGCTGCCGCCATAATCACGACCTGGGCGCTTGCTGCACGTTCGCGGACAACGCGGTGCATCTCCTCGGTCGCGCGTACCGGAATCCAATCCACACCGTCGGGAATTTTTAGATCGGTCGGTCCGCTTACCAGTACGACATGAGCGCCCCGGCGATTCGCAGCTTCCGCCAGCGCGTAACCCATTTTGCCGGACGAGCGATTGGTGAGAAACCGCACGGGATCGATATCCTCGCAAGTGGGGCCGGCGGTGATGAGAATTGTTTGCCCGCTCAAGTCGTGACGAAGACCCAGCACGTCGCAAACTTTCTTGGCGATCGTTTCGGTTGAGGCGAGACGGCCGGAACCCGTCATGCCGCAAGCCAGGTATCCCTCATCGGGGTTCACTACATGAACTCCGCGCTCCCGCAGGATTGTGATATTCCGCTGGGTGGCTTCGTGTTCCCACATATTGACGTTCATCGCCGGCGCAACGACAACGGGAGCTTTGGTGGCGAGGTAAAGGGTCGAAAGAAAATCTTGGGCTATGCCGTGGGCGAATTTCCCGAGGATGTCCGCGGTGGCGGGCGCAACCAGGAGCAAGTCAATTCGCTGCGCTACCGCGATATGCTCGATTGCGCTCTCCACATTGGCCGGTGCAGAGCCGGGCTCGGTGAACATATCGGTGATTACTTTTTGGCCGGTCAAGGCAGCAAAGGTAAGAGGGGTGATGAATTCCTGCGCCGAGCGCGTCATTACCACCTGCACGTCCAGCTTTTCCTGCTGCAGGCGGCGAACCAGCTCCGCCGCTTTGTAAGCGGCTACGCCTCCGGTAACGCCAAGCGCGATCTTCATCTAGACGCGGCGGTGGCTACTTCCGACGCTTTCCATCCTTGTCTTCAGGCTCGCCACTCAGTTCCTTGGCTTCATATTCGAGCAGGCCTTTCAGCAGTTCTTCTTCGGCAATACGGGTTGTCTTGCGGGATCGCGGGTTGTCAACCATCGGCCGCCCGCCGATCATCAATTGACGGGCGCGGCGCGCGACGACGACCACATAGGCAAACTGGCTCTCCGGTGGATCTCTTAACACGGCCATGATCAGATCAGCCTCCAAAGGAATTCAGAATTTCGCGAATTCGTTCTTCGTTGCGCGGCACCCGGCATCGCGACCCGAGCGCTATCGCCTGCACTTCAGTTCCGGCACGTTCCAGATCATCATTGATAATGGCGAAATCGTAGCTGCTGTAGTTCAGCATTTCCTGGCGCGCGCGCTCGAGCCGCCGGCGAATTTCATCTTCCGAATCCTGCCCGCGCGCCCGGATGCGATGTTCGAGCTCCGATCGAGAAGGCGGCAGGACAAACACCGCGACAGCGCCGGGCAGCTTCTGCTTTACCTGCAAAGCTCCCTGGACGTCAATTTCGAGAACCAGGTCTTTTTTTTGCGCCAGCGCTTGGTTCAGCGAGTTCCGCGGCGTACCGTACCAGTTCTTTCCAAATACCTGCGCGTATTCCAGAAAATCGCCCCGCTCGACCATCTGCTGGAATTCAGGCTCGGAGACGAAATTGTACCACTTGCCTTCGCTCTCCGTCTTGCGCGGCATGCGCGTAGTGCACGAAACAGACAGCATGGTGCCCGGCAACTGCAAAATCTTTTCCACCAGGGTGGACTTCCCCGAACCCGACGGCCCCGAGACGATGAGCACCAACGGCTCCGATTTGCTCATTCTATGTTCTGCACTTGTTCGCGTATCTTTTCGATTTCGGACTTGATCTCCAGCGCGAACCGCGTGATTTCAAGGCCCTCGGCTTCATTTCCGGGAGTCTTCGAAAGCAAAGTGTTGGCTTCCCGCTGCATTTCCTGCAGCAGGAAATCCAATTTCTTGCCTACGTCCGAGGAAGTTAGCAGCAAGCTTTCGAATTGTTGCACGTGACTATGCAAACGCGCCAGCTCCTCGGAAACATCGCTGCGCTCGGCAGCCAATGCAGCTTCCTGCGCCAAGCGAGCGGGATCAAGCTGCGTTCCCCCGAGAAGCTCCTGCAAGCGTGCCTCCAGGCGTTTTGCGAATGCCGGCCGCGCGCGTTCGGCCAGCGTGGCGACACCTGAGGTCATGGCTGCAATGTTTTTAAGCCTCGCAGACATTTCCTGGCGCAAATGGTTCGCTTCGTCCGCGCGCATGCGGTCAAGCTTGTCGAGTGACTCGATCATGCAACGCGACACTACCATTTCAAGCCGTTCGAGCCCGCTTTCCAGTGATGGCGCAGCCGACCCTATCACCCCTGGCAATCGCATGATGGAGGCGACATCCGGCTCCGACTGGAGCCCGAACTGCTTTTTCAGCGCGTTCGCTTCCTGAAGATACGCCGCTGCGACATCATGATTCACACCGACTGCGGAAGGTCCGGACAGATCGTAATACACGGTGACATCCAAATGGCCGCGACGGATGCGCTCACGGATCAATTGGCGAATGCGCGGCTCAAGCGGTTCGAAACCGTCAGGCGTGCGCAAGTGCAAATCAAGAAAGCGGTGATTCACACTCCGAATTGTGACGCGCAGGCTCCAGCCGTCTTCCACCGCACGGGCCTGGGCGTAGCCAGTCATGGACTTCAAGCCCGCCGTGCTGGGCTTCAAAGGTTGCGCGGAAATGGGTTGTGAGCTTGCGCCAGTCATTGTCATTCCGGAACTGCAGCTCGCGTCACAGTATCGACGTCGCGGAATTGAATCTCGTAAAGGCGCGCATACACGCCGCCGCGTGCAAGAAGCTCTTCGTGCGTACCGAGCTCACGGATTGTGCCGCCTTCCAGCACAGCAATCAAGTCCGCGCGACGAATAGTTGAAAGCCGGTGGGCGATCACGAATACCGTGCGGCCGGTCATCAGATTGTTCAGAGCGTCCTGGACCAGCATTTCGGACTCTGAGTCGAGCTCGGAGGTGGCTTCGTCCAGAATCAAAATCGGGGCGTCTTTCAGCAGCGCGCGGGCGATGGCAAGCCGCTGGCGTTGGCCGCCGGAAAGTCTTTGGCCGCGGTCGCCGATCAGAGTCTGATATCCCGCCGGCATCTGCAAAATGAAATCGTGGGCGAGCGCGGCCTTGGCCGCAGCGACCACTTTTTCTTCCGGCATATTGGGCCGGCCGTAACACAGGTTGTTCCAGATCGTGTCGTTGAAAAGGATGGTCTCTTGCGTCACGATAGCCATCTGCTCGCGCAGAGAGCGCAAAGTGACCTCGCGAACATCGTGGCCGTCTATGCGCACCGAACCTGACGTCGCGGCGTAGAAACGCGGGAGAAGATTGACCAGCGTGGTCTTGCCGGCGCCGCTCGATCCAACAATGGCGACGACTGCCCCGGCTGGAATCTTCAACTTGAGATTTCGGAGGGTAGGAGTCTCGCCGTCGTCGTACATGAAAGTGGCGTCGTCGAATTCAACATATTGCGAGAGGCGCGGCAACACCTTCGCGTCTTGCATATCGAGCTTTTCTTCGGGCAAATCGAGAAGTCTGAATACCTGCGCGGAAGTTCCCAGCGCTTGAACGAAAAGCTGATAAATGTTGCCGATGCGCTTGATGGGTTCGTAGGCTTTGAACAGCGCGAAGGTAAACGCGCCAAATAAACCTACCGTCATGCGACCGGCCTTGATTTCACCGCGCGCAAAAAAAAGGATCATCGCCACTACTACCGCGCCAAGGACGTCCATGATGGGTCCTGTGGCTGCCATGGCTCGAATCCAGCGCATGTTTTCTCGACGCAAGCTTCTGGCGGCGCCATGGAATTTCCGAATTTCGAAGCCTTCCATCCCGAACGCTTTGACCACGCGGTTACCGCTGATTGTCTCCTGAAGGATTTGACTGAGATCGGCAAGGCGGGAGCGGCTTTTTTCAGTAGAGCGGCGAATTTTGCGAGTCAATTTGCCGACAGGCAAGACTACCAAGGGGACGAGAACAGCGGAGCCCACCGCCATTCGCCAATCGATGAGCAGAAGCACGCTTACAAATGCGATCAGATTGAAAACTTGGCGGAAAAAATCGGCCATGTAGTCTGAGAAAGCGCTGCGCAACTGTTCGATGTCGCTGATAACAGCGGACATTACGCGCCCGACGGGATTGTGATGGAAAAAACCGACCGGTTGTTGCACGACTTTGCGGTAAACGCGGTCTCTGAGATCCGTGACGGCAGAAAGCCCCACATATTGAATCAACGTGCCGCCAAAATATTCCGCAACAGCCTTGAACAGGAAGATAAAGAGCAAAGCCAGCGCAAAAACAGACCAGACGTGATGTACCCGGGACGGAACCAAATCGTTCATGTACAGGATGTGGTCCGTGCCGGGAACTCGAAAGAGTACCAGTTTCTGAAGCGCGGATTGCGGGTTCAGCACTACATCTACGGCGGGCGCGATGGCAAGCGGCACGAGGCCTTCGGCAATTCCCATGGCGGCCATCAGAACAACACCAATAGCAAGCAGCCAGGTATAGGGCGAGAGATAGCCGAGTAGCCGCCGGAATTCTTCGCCCTGCGTCATGTTGGAAGCGTTGTCTTTTATTTCAGAAGCCAAATTGAAGATCCTCAGCTCGAACGCCGCCACGAAATATCAAGCATTTTTGTCGAGGTCGCGATGCACGACCTTTGCCGAATATCCTTTTTTCTTGATCGCCCGCTTGATTATTTCCGCCAGCGCGACAGACCGATGCCGCCCGCCGGTGCACCCCAGCGCGACCGTCAGATAGCTTTTTCCTTCCTGAATGTAATGCGGAATCAAGTACAGCAGCAAGCTTTCGATTCGGCGCAGGAACTCGCCCGTTTGCGGAAAGGAACGGATGTAACGTGCCACGCGCGGATCCTTTCCGCTGAAGGGGCGCAAGCGCGGCACAAAGTGCGGGTTAGGAAGGAAGCGCACGTCGAACACGAGGTCCGCATCCGCTGGAATGCCGTAGCGGAATCCGAAGCTTACTACCGAGACAAGCAGCGGGCGCCGCCCCGGGTTTTGAAAGCGGTCGATGATGGACTGGCGCAATTCGTGCACGTTGAATTTCGTGGTGTCGATGACGACATCTGCCAGCCGGCGTATAGGAGCCATCCGCCGGCGCTCTTCGCGTATGCCTTCAGCGATGGACTCACCGCGGCCAAGCGGATGGGGGCGCCGCGTTTCGCTGAAACGACGCATTAACGCTTCATCGCTCGCCTCGATAAATACAAGCGTCGCCGGGTGCTCGTTAACAAGCTGGCGATAAATGCCCGGCAGCTTGTCGATCTGTTCGCCTTCGCGCGCGTCCACCAGCAGCGCGGCGCGCTCAATCTCGCCGCCTTCCACATATAATTCGCTAAATTTTGGAATCAGCGCGACGGGCAGATTATCGACGCAATAGAATCCAAGGTCTTCAAATGTATTTAAGACGGATCCTTTGCCGGAGCCGGAAAGGCCGGTGAGAAGGACTAAGTGGTGTGCGTCGCGGGCTCGATTTCTGCGCGTGCGCTTCACGGCGGGAGCGCTAAGCCTTTACCCGTCGGCGGTGCGTGCTGGGAATGCGGAGGTCTTCGCGATATTTCGCGACGGTGCGGCGGGTTACGTGAATTCCTTCGTCGCTGAGCTTTTTCGTAATCTGCTCGTCAGTGAGCGGATGTGAAGTATCTTCGTCCTCAATCATTTTTTTGACGCGCCGCTTGAGCGAGAGCAGCGACATTTCGCTTCCCTGCGGGCCGTTCACCGATTCGCTAAAGAAATAGCGCAGCTCCAGCACTCCCTGAGGCGTGTGCACATATTTGTTCGCGACTGCGCGGCTCACGGTGGAAGGGTGGACGCCAACTTCCTCGGCAACCTCTTTGATCATCATGGGCTTCAACTGATCGGCGCCGTAGTCGAGAAAATCGCCTTGACGGCGGAGAATCGACTGGCAAACGCGCTGAATCGTATGCTTGCGCTGCTCGATATTTTTCATCAACTGAATCGCGGCGGTAAAACGCTCTTTCACGTAGTTGCGCACGTCGCGATCGGCGGCGTCGCGCGACAAAAGACGCCGGTAGGTGGGATTCAGTCGAAGTTGCGGCAAGTCGTCATCGTTCATAAAAGCCTGCCACTCACCGTCCACTTTTCGGAATTGAACGTCCGGCTCGACGAGCCTGGGTTCCGTGCGGTTATAACGCAGACCCGGCCGCGGATCGAGCCGCTTGATCACGTCCACGGCGCGCTTCACCAATTCGACCGGGCGGTTCAATGCGCGCGCCACTTCTTTGAGCTGGTTGTTTTGGAGTAACTTTAAGTGATCGGCGATAATCTGCTGCGCGAGAGTGTTCTGCGGGTCGATCAACTTGAGCTGCATCAGCAGGCATTCCTGCAAATCGCGCGCACCGATTCCCGGCGGATCAAACTCATGCACCATGGCCAGCGCTTCTTCCACGTCGTCCATGGAATAGTTGCCCGCTTGCGCGAGTTCATCGAGCGAGGCGGTTAGATAGCCGTTCTCATCCAGGTTGCCGACAATCGATTCGGCGATTTTGCGTACGGTTTCCGTGCAGATGCTGACGCTGAGTTGCCAGTTGAGGTGGTCGGCCAGGCTCTGCGGTGAAGAGAGGAATTTATCGAACGAAGGCTTTTCGATTTCCTCGCGCTCGCTGTTGGAAATCCTCTCCGCTCCGGAATCGAGGTACTGGGTGAAGAAAGAGCCGAAATCGAATTCGTCAAAAGGGTTTGCCGGCGTTACTTCTGGAACTTTTTCAGTTTCCTTCTTGAGGAAGGCCTCGTCGGTATAGCTCTCCGCAGTGACTCCGTCGTCTTCGGTAGCTTCGTCGAGAACGGGATTCGCCATGATCTCTTGATTGATCATCTCGCGAAGCTCTAAACGGTTCAGCGCTAAGACGCTGACCATCTGGACCAGGCCGGGCGTCAGTATCTGTTTCTGAGCGACGCGTAGATTAAGTTTGGGTTGGAGCCAATTCATAAATTCAGTTCAATTCAGCCGAAAGCCTTCTCCCAGATAAATGCGTCTCACCTCGGCGTTCGTAGAAAGCTCTTTGGGCGTTCCGGCGAACAATATTTTGCCGTCGCTGATGATGTAGGCGCGATTTGTGACCGCCAGCGTCTCGCGCACGTTGTGGTCCGTCACCAGGACGCCAATTCCCGCCGCACTCAAATCCGCGATGATTTTTTGTATGTCCACAACCGTCAGCGGATCAATTCCAGAAAAAGGCTCGTCCAACAGTACAAACGACGGCGACAAGA